>JACCEE010569171.1_pt1 | contig 17062 bp, 11 predicted proteins | sample 7449931 | NCBI WGS metagenome assembly JACCEE01 (sample SAMN15323457, study PRJNA562643) | freshwater metagenome | isolation source: river surface water | place: USA:Blue River Watershed | collected 2017-08-19 | reverse complement strand
GCCTGCAACGGCACCAAGAACACGCCCAATTTCAGCGGCGACATCCTGGGGGATTGGCGCGAGGAGGTGATCCTCCACGACGCCTCCAACCTGTACCTGACCACCACCACGACCCCCACCACCCACAAGCTCTACACGCTCGCCCATGATCCCGTCTACCGCCTCGCCATATCGTGGCAGAACGGCGCGTACAACCAACCTCCGCACTTGGGATTCTGGCTGGGAGCCGGCGTCGACAAGGCCCCCAAGCCCGACATCTACCGCCAAGACGCGGCGGTCGGACAAAGCGATCGACGGGCGTCTCTCTCGACCAGAAGGATCGGGGCGAACATCGCATTCTCGTTGCCTTGGAACGAACCTTCCGTGGCGCAATTCCTTTCGATGGACGGACGCACGATCTCCCGAACCAACATTCCCAAAGGCGGCTCGGTGGAACTGGCGATCCCTGCCAACCACAAGGAAACGATGATTCTTTCCGTCCAATCCGTCTCGGGTCGATCGACCAGCGCGACGATCTCCGGACTCTGATCCTTCCGCGCAAGCGGATCCTGGCCATCGGCACAACCGCCGGTGGCTTTTTCGTTTTTCCAGTCACCGTTCCCGCGACACGCGACCGCCTTTGCGGATCCAAGTGTTGAACAAGTTTCATCGGCATTGTTCCTCGCATGACGGAACTCCGTTCGCGAACTCGCGATCTCCGTTAGACTCCTCTCGTGGACAATCTGTACGAAGCCGAAGACTACAGAGCCTGGATGCGCTCGCGTTACGAAGAGCGCAAGAAGAGCCAACCCCATTTCTCCTACCGTTTCATGGCCATGAAACTGGAAATGGACGCCGGGCAGCTCGTCAAGATCCTCCAAGGGAAGCTCCACCTGGTGCCCCAGAAGATCCCAGCGGTCGCGAAGCTCTTCGGGCTGGATGCAAGGTCGGAGCGGTTCCTGGATGCGCTCGTGCGCTTCAGCAAGGCCACCGGCACGCAGGAGATCTCCCGGCGTTGGGACGAGATCCAGTCGCTGAAGGAGGTCCAGGCACGCGAACTGGAACAGGACCAGTACGAATTCTATTCGACCTGGCTTCCCACCGCCGTCCGAGGCGTGCTGTCCCTGGGCGAGCCCGACCAGAACCCCAAGGCGATCGGCACCCGGATCGTTCCGCGCACCGACGCGTCGGAAGTGGAGCGCGCGCTCAGCGTCCTCTCGCGACTCGGCCTGATCGTGATGGACGACGCCAAACGCTGGACGCTGGCGCACAAGCACATCCGGACCGGGGATCTCTGGCGGGAAAAGACCGTGCGACATTTCCAGACCGACACCATGCGGCTGGCCACCGAAGCGTTGGAATCGGTTCCCGCGAAACGCCGCGACATTTCCACGCTCACCCTCACGCTCGCGGAGAAGGACCTGCCTCTCCTGAAGGAACGCGTCGCCGAATTCCGTCGCGACCTCGTGCGCCTTGCGGAAGAAAGCAACCCGGCAGATTCCGTCTACCAGGTGAACGTCCAGGTCTTTCCCATGACTTCCGAACCGCCACGAACCCGTCGACGCGTCGGAGGTGCGACATGAGGCCCCAATTCGCCGCGGGGTTCGCGCTGGCGCTTTTGATGTCGTGCGATTCCAACCAGGTCGCAGGAGGGTCCACCTCCGAGACCTCCAACGGGATCACCGTCCGCGTCTTCGATCCCGAAGGCCGACCGGCGGCTCGCGCCCTGATCAGGATCCGTCCAGAGGACTACCTCGCCTCCGAAGCGCCCGCAAGCCAGGATCCCGCCCACGGCATCCTCGATCTGCGCACCGACGACAGCGGCAAGGCTCTGTTGCCTGCGCGATTGATCCGGGGCAAGGTCGAGGCGATCGGCATCGGCACAGGAGCGCAAGGTTCGCTCGACACCGCCGACGACCGATTGGATCTCCAGCTCGCCGCAGGTTCCATCCTGAGAGGAAAGGTGAAGCTGCGCTCCACCGACCTCGCGGCGAAGATCCAGGTTCGCGGATTGGAACACGAAACTTGGTCCGACGGAAATGGGGATTTCAGCATCGACGCCCTCCCCGCCGGGCTGGTCAAAATCCGCGCGTGGATCCCCAGACGCAACGCCTCGGCCGAAACACGCGCAACGCTGGTTCCCGGAATCAGATCGACCACGGCCCCGCTGGAACCCGAAGCCGAATCGGGATCGGGCTGGAGCGATTCGCTGGAGTTCCACCTCGACACCCGCGACGGGCTCATCGACGCGGAAGTGGATCTCGCACCTCTGCAACTCCAGCTGGACGGCGACGACTTCCCGGATTCGGCACAATACGACGGATCCGACCTCCGTGTGGTCGATCATGCCGGCGATGCCGTTCCGTTCTTCGTGTCGCGGTGGTCCCCGGCGTCCAGGCAAGGCAGGATCTGGTTCCTTGCCAGCTCGATCCAGCCATCGGACACGACCCGAACCTACCGCCTCCGGTGGGGCAAACCCGATGCCGATCCCGCGTCGGATCCATGGACGGTCTTCGATGCCACCGAAGGCTGGGGAGGCGCCTGGAACCTGTCGAGAACCTATCTGGACGCCCAGGATCGACGCCGGGTCGTCGATGCGACCGGCTGGTCGAACGACGGCATGCTCACCGGAAGCCCCACGATCGATCCCCTGCAGGGCCTGCACTTTGGCCGATCCGGCGGCGATGGGCTGACGATCTCCGGATCGAGGACGAACCTTTCCTCAGATTTCACCGTTCTCATCGTGGCAAAACCGGAAGTCCGCGGCGCGATCCTCCTGGGGCGCGGGGATTCGACCTGGGACCACGGCAAAAAATGGTTCACCCTCCAGGAGCGCGGCTCGGACCGGCGTCGGCTCGGCTGGTATCCGACGTTCATGGGATGGACCGACACCGCCTTCAACGCCTACTCCGTCTCGGAAACCAAGATCGATTCCGGCGCCTGGACGTTCCTGGCGGCGAGGCGATCGACCGACGGCAATGGAGCCGTCGAATGGTTCGTGAACGGATCCAAGACCGCCACAAAGCTTGCTGGCGGCACGGATTACGAACCGGACCGCGCGCGGGACAGCTTGTTCGTCGGCGCCAGACACGCCGCAGGCGACCGGTTCGCCGGCTCCCTCTCCGAAATCTGGATCCTGAACCGTCCCATGTCGGACGACTGGATCCGCCTCCAGGCGGCATGCCGGATTCCCGGCGGCACGTTGGTCAGGATCCGTCGATAACGACGCCGATCCCGACTCCCATGGTGGCCACCGCGCCGCCATCTGTCTTCTTCCTTCTTGCCACCCCGCCCCCACGGGTCGTATCCTTCCATGCCCGGGACCTCACCTCGGATTCGCCGAAGGTGACGGACGGTTTCCGGCAACGAAGGAACGATGACCGCAGCGACACATCCCGAACCTTGCCGCGTCGTCTGCGCCGGCGACTGGCTCACCGCCCACCGCCGCGGAGCCACGGAAGCGCTGGAACGGCTTTGCCGGATCGACGAACCGGAGCTTCCATGGAAGTTCTGGCATCTTGGCGAACCGTCGACCTCCGCCGCCGACTTCCTGCAGGAAGCCGTCTGGAAGGCGGTCGGGCTCGGCGCCGGGCGCCTGATCCTCTCGCTCGGCGGCCTCGAATCGAACCTCGACCCATTCGATCCGGCTGCCACCGCCGACGGAATCCGGCGCTGCATGAAGCTGCTCGCCGACAAGGGACCTCGCCACCTGCACTTGATCCTTCCCTGCCCGGCGCTGTGGACCATGGACCGGCGTCCCGCGGTCGAATCGCTCGCCCGGATGCTCTCCGACCCGATCGATCGCTGGCGGATCATCGACATCCAGCCGCGCGCGAACGCGTTCCTGGAAGCGCAGGCCCGGCACCCCGACCTCGCCGCGGCGCTGGTGGAGGATTCCGACACCGGCCCGGGTCTGACAGGACTTGGCGCCTTGCTGGTCGCCGACGAACTGCGCAAAGCCCTGCGCCCGGAATGAAACCGACGGTCCGAATCCACGCCGTACTGGGTTCGGCCCGCTCCCTGGAACCCACCATCCGTCCTCGCAACCCGGGCCTGCACCTCCCAGGAGGCACCACCGCGACGCGCTGGCTGTCCCAAGGCGCATCCCATTCGCAGGGCTGGCCCCTGGCGGTGGAAGGCGCCCTCAACGAGGACGTTCCCTGGGCGAAGCATTGCATCCTGAATCTGTCACACCCCGACATAGGGATAGAGATCCTCACCGACGAACTCCACCCGGAATACCAGAACGGTCTGCCGTGGATCCTGGCCGTGATGGGCGATGTCACCGCCCAACTGTCCACGTTGGGAGCCCGAGCCATCCCCGGGTGGATCCTGCTCGACCTGGACGGCCATCCCGACACCCAGCGGATCCGCAAGATCCAAGCGTGGTGCATGCGACAAGGATTGGATCTCGCGCTGGTGGGGCAATCAGATTCCCCTCCACCTCATCTGACCGTGCTTCCCTACCAGCCGCTTTCCGTCGTACACGACGTCTCGACGTTCCTGGGTGCCATGGAGTACAAGCTGTAGCGCCGAGAAATGTCGTACTCGGCGGATAGGCGGCTGCCGCAGTGGAGCGTCTAGGCAAGGACGGAACGAAGGCTGCTGCCTATCCGCCGAAACTGTCGACAATGGCCTAAACGGAAAACCATCGGCGAAACCGCGTACTCGGCGGATAGGCGGCTGCCGCAGTGGAGCGTCCAGGCAAAGACGGAGCGAAACGAAGGCTGCTGCCTATCCGACGAAACCGTCACGACAGCCAAAATCGAAGTCGCGTTGAAACCTCTTCAACACCGGACTCTCGGCTTGGCACCTGGAGAAGCCATCCTTGCCCGTATTTTTTGGATACGACAATAAGCGGTCGATTCTCACCCACGACTCGCAACGAAACGCATCCGCAATGAAGCATCGGACAACCGCCGCGACGCTCGCCGCCTTCGCCGCGACGACATTTCTATCTCCTCGATCCGCCCAAGCCGCCACGATCGTCGTCGACCCGAAGATCAAACACCAGGTGTTCGAAGGTTGGGGCACCAGCCTCTGCTGGTGGGCGGTGCTCGCCGGAAAATGGAGCGAAGCCAACCGCAACCGGCTGATCGACGCGATCGTCGACCCCGACACCGGACTCGGGTACAACTGCTTCCGGTACAACATCGGCGGCGGCGACCGTCCCGGCCACACCCACCTCGCCGAAGACCGCGCCGTGCCGGGATTCAAGACGACGGAATCCGGCGCCTACGATTGGAACGCCGACCCGTACCAGAGGAACATCCTGCTGGGGATCGCCGCCCGCGCGAAGGCTCCCCTCTTCGAGGCGTTCTCCAACTCGCCGCCCTGGTGGATGACCGTGAGCGGCTGCGTATCGGGGAACACCGACGGCGCCGACAACCTCAAGCCCGCGTACTTCGGGAAGTTCGCCGAATACCTGGCCGACGTGACCAAGCATTACCGGGACGTCCACAAGATCAACTTCCGGACCGTCGAGCCGTTCAACGAACCTTCGGCCGGATGGTGGAAGAACAACGGCGGGCAGGAAGGTTGCGGTTTCAAGAGCAACCAATCGAAGATGATCAAGGAGCTTGGAAAACAACTCGTGGCAAAGAGCCTTTACCCTGCCACCCGGATCAGCGCCGGCGACGAAACGTCGTTGGAGCAGGCGGTGACCCAGCTCAAGGGCTACGACGACAGCGCGCTCCTCTTCATGTCGCAAATCAATGCGCACACCTATTCGGGCTGGGGAGCCCGTTCAAAACTTGACTCGATCGCCCGCGCCCGCAAGAAGAGCCTGTGGCAATCCGAAACGGGGCCCCTCAACAAGGGCTCCGACGGGTCGAACATCGCCATGTGGATGTCCAACGTCATCATCCAGGACCTGCGCAAGATGAAACCCAACGCCTGGATCGATTGGCAGGTGGGCGATCCCGTCGGGGATTGGACCACCATCAAGCTGGACCATTCCAAGCAAACGTTCACCTACACGGTGCGCTACCACATGCACGCGGCCTTCAGCCGATTCATCCGACCCGGCTCGCAGATCATCGAAAGCTCCGACACGAATTCCGTCGCGGCCATCACTCCAAACGGCGATCTCGTGGTCGTGCTCCGCAACCCAGCCACGACCTCGACCCAAAATACCATCGACCTGTCCAGGTTCGAAACGGTCAGACCCGCCGCACTCATCCATCGTTTCGCGCTGCCCGGAAGCCTCGCGCGACTTGCCGACGCTCCGATCAGCGGCAAGCGGATCCAATTTTCCGCTCCCGCCCAAACCATCACCACCGTCGTGGTTCCAGGGATCACATCGGCGATCGCCCATCGATCGTCCGCACCGCTCGTCCCCCTCTCCGCGAAACTCCATGGCCCTGGTGTCCTACGGATTCTGTCGGAATCTTCCGGCATTCTCGACGTGGAACTCTTCGATCCCCGGGGAACGCGCCTGCTCGCGAAGCGCATCGAGTCGACCGGCCCCGCGACCGATCTCGCGTTGGGAATCGCCCTTCCTTCCGAAGGGGTCTTTGGCGTGCGCGTGCGCCAAGGCGACAGGGCGTGGACCGGAATGGTCACCACTTCGCGCTAAGTGCATCGGCAAATCCGCGTACTCGACGGGAAGGCGCCTGCCGTAGTGAAGCGTCTAGGCCTGACGGAGCGAAACGAAGGCAGGCGCCTTCCCGGCGAAACTGTCACAACGGCCAAAACCGAGAACCATCGGCGAATCCGCGTACTCGGCGGACAGGCAGCTGCCGCAGTGGAGCGTCCAGGCGAAGACGGAGCGAAACGAAGGCAGCTGCCTATCCGCCGAAACCATCACGACAGACAAAATCGGGAACCATCGGCGAATCCGCGTACTCGGCAGATAGGCACCTGCCGCAGTGAAGCGTCCAGGCGAAGACGGAGCGAAACGAAGGCAGCGGCCTATCCGACGAAACTGTCACGACAGACAAAATCGGGAACCATCGGCGAAACCGTCGACAACGATCACAGAAAAACGATGCGGACCGATCCAAGGATGACACCGGCGGCGGTGCAGCGGAGGTTGTAGACGCCGGAGGGAAGATTCGACAAGTCCATGCTCGCAGCACCCGACTCGAGCATCCGATCCCGCACGACACGCCCCTTCAAATCCTCCACGACGACTCTCACAGCCCCCTCCATCGCCTCGCGTAAACGAACGATGCGCCCCGAGGCGTCGAAGGAGATGCCAAAATCCGTCTTTGGCTTCAAGCCGAGGCCCGCCGATGGATTCCACTTGGCGTTCAACGCCTGCTTCTCGGTTCCAGTGATGGGGATGACCGTGCCATGGCGCGGCGCGAAATCGAACGACGATGGCGTGCTGGCCACCTTGAAATTCTGGAGGTCGGTGCTGGTCGTGAACTGGTATTTGCCATCCATGTACATGTCGTACATCAGGACCCAGGTATTCGATCCGATCAACTGGAACACGCAACCGCCTTCCACAGCGACGGTCGTGGCTTGCAAGTATTTGTCGCGCAGCGTGTACGGCCCCGTCAGCGTGTTCGACACCGCGCTCTTGATCCCGTTGCCGCTGCCTTCGGTCTTGAAGAACAGGTGGTAGGTGCCGTCCTTCAGGACGATGTCGGCATCGATCGCCGCCTTCGATCCGTAGGCGTACAGGACCTTGGGCGCAGTCTCCAGTGCCGTGAACGAGCTGTTGGCGTAGGCGTAGTAGATCTTGTCGATGTCCGAAGGCCCCAATCGCATCGCCCAATAGACCATGTATTTGCCCGCGGCCGCGTCGTAGATCGTCTGCGGAGCCCAGACGCGATCTGCCGCCGCGAACGCCGTGTAGGCCTTGGGGATGTTCACGACCGCCGAAGTCCAGTCGACCAGATTTTTGGATTTCAGGAGCACCATCGCCCGGTTCGATGCCCATCCTTGGGCCGAGACCATGTCGGTGGCCACCATGTAGTAGTCATTGTTCTCGCCGCGCAGGATGTGGGGGTCGCGGATGCCGCCGGTGGAACTGATCGTGGCCGAAGCAAGCACGGGGTTGTTCTTGTTGAGCGCCTTGTACACGAAGCCGTCGTCGCTGAGCGCGAATCGGATGGCTTCCTGGTTGCCGCTGTTTCCCGTGAAGTACGCGAACAGGTAGCCCACGAACGGTTCGGCCTGCCGACGAGCGGCGGCGATGGATTCCGCGTCCGACGCCTTGGCCGACGCGCCGATACCACCGGCGAGCAAGATCCAACTCCACGAGGCGAGTATTCGTTTTGGCGATTGCGACACGGCGTACCTTCCTGCACGAAACGAGACGCGCTGTCCGGATCCCGTGCGCACCCGCTTCGAATATTACCTGGTGTTCCAGCTTGCTGCGCGACGTTGGACGATCGAGGACGCAAGAAACCGTTGACGCGCCCGCCACCGCCCTCCTCCAGAGGACATGGCGTCGGCGGATCGCCGTCCCATCACCAGTGGAGCACGACGGACCCGATCCCCAGCACCGCGGGGATCCCGATCTTCAGCAGCTTCTTCCAGGGGATGTCGCCGCGATGCGCCGGGGCATCCATCCGCGATTCGGTTCCCAGAATCCGTCGAGCGGCCCATGCCGACAGTTCGAGCGGCCTCCCAGGTCGGAAATCCTTGTCCTTGTATCCGAACTTCGCGACCACGCGCCCGGAAGGGATCTCCACCAACGACATGTCCAGGAACCATCCTTCGGCCACGGGCGTCAATCCGGTCCGCAGCGCGAAGGCCGCCCCCAGACGGCAACGCAGCGATTCCCTGCCAACGGAATCCGTCGCCTTGCGCGCAAGCGTGTCGATCGTTCCGAAATCCAGAACCTGGTAGTCGCCCTCCTTGGCGAGGATCCTCGCGACGGTGTCCCGGAACGCGCGGCGCAAGCTGTCCGGAAGCGCGCCGGAATCGGGAAGGAATACCGCGATCGCGGCTTCCAACGTATCGGTGGACACGCAGGTGTCGCAGCGACGGAGCGGCGCCATGGAAGCCCAAACCCGGGGAGCCGCCCGGGACAAGGTCGTGCGCAGATCTTCTTTCTCCGCAACGGCGACGGAATCCGACACGACATCCGTGCCCGACTCGCTCACCCGCGCTCCGACCGTCCACCCGCCAGACCCGTTTTTCTGCGCCACGGGCCAGAGGAGACGATCGATCTTCCGCTCGTAGGCGACCGAATCCAGGCAGGATCGGGATTGGCAGGGCGAGTCCGCGAGAGCGACCAGATGCCCTGTCGCGTTCCCCTTGAACGCAACCTCGAAGCGATCGGCCACCAGCGGAGCCACGCTGTCTCCGTCAAAAAGCTTCTCGGCCCCGGCGACGGCCCATCTCAGGTTCTCGCGTCCGGACGAATCGACCCTGCAACGCGCAAGTTCGGGCTCCACGGCACCGTATGCCGCGATGCGGCGCCCCAGCCAAGCGAACACCCTTGCCCGTGGACCGCTCCGACGCAGGAAGAACGAATCAACGGGTCCCGCCTGCGGATCGCGAATGCGCACCTCGAACACCCATCCGGGCTCGGCACCCGACACGGAGATCGCGGCGATCCTCCGCACCCCCATGGACATCGCGACGGAATCCGTCGTTTCGCGAGGCGAGAACAGGAACTGTCGATCGGTCCGCGCACGGATCGCTTGCGCGACGGCACGCTCCAGGGTCCCGCCCGCCGAAGGTTCGCCCCCGACCCGGACGGCCCAGGCATGCCCCGGAGAAGGGGATGCGTTCCCTCCGCAAGAAGCGGGAGCGGCCAGAATCGCGGCAAGCGCTCTCGGAACGAGCGCGGCCGGATCCTCCGACGCGACCAGAAACGAATCGATCGCGGATCGGGAGGAATCCCGCACCGTCGCGCGCATCGCCCACGACGAATCGGCGAGCCTCTCGATGCCGATGGACAAGATCCGATCGGCCTTCGCCCCGGCACTGTCGGTCGCGGCCAGCGACCCCACTCGTCCGCTGGATCGGAATCCGGAGTCCATGGCTTTCCAGACAGATCTTGCCGCAAGGCTGTCGGGACCCGCGGCCTCCACGGGCTCCAATTTCCAGGTCGTTCCGGACATGCGGACGGAATCAGCCAGGCATGCGGACTCCGCCGGCGAAGGCAGGACCACCGCCGAAATCCTGGCGGCGATCCTCGCCGTGGCACGATCCAGACGAGCTGGATCGGAAAAGGAGATGGTTTTCCCTCCCGTTCTGGCCAAAGCGAACCAGGTGCCTGCGGAGTCCCTGCCCATCTCGGTTCGCAGGAATCCCCCGACCCCGCAGGATCTCGCCTTTTCCTCCAATCCCGCGATACCGACGGAATCCGGCAGATCCGAATCGATCGGGATTCCGCCGCGACGACGCAGTTCGGTGTGGATCCGCTTGCGCATCCTCGCCACAGCCACTCCCGGAACGGACGCTCCCCCCGCGACATCGACCATCCAGGTCCGTCGCAGCACGGCCAAGGAATCGGCGACGCGCACGGAGTCGGCGATCCTCGCGAGCGAATCGGCCCGATGCACGGAATCCGTCACCCAAGCCGTCCTCGCCATGGCGAGGGAATCCGCTACGCGAAGCGAATCGGCCCGCCTCGCGGATTCCACGCGTTTCATCGAATCGATGATCTTCGCGTAGTCGCGCCCCTGCTTTCCGACCAACGCGGATTCGGTCTTGGATTTCGGCACGCCGCCGCGCTTCTTGCCTGTCTTCCCGGCGGCGAAGGCGATGCACGCGGCCAACGCGACGGCCGCGACAATCCGCACGAGGGGAAAATTCCTGTCCATGGCATCGACTCCAAAGGAGGTGGGCTTGTCGTCGCGACCGCAGGATGCGACGGTTCGTCCTGCGTGCGGCATCTCGAGGGACCGGGGTCGGCTCACCATCCCAACCCCGCTCTGGCCATCCACACGCGACGCTCGCGATCGCCCGTGAAATATCCTGTCTCTTCTCCGTAGGTGAGAAGTTCGGCGCGCAGGAACCGGAACAGCTCCGTCGAGACCAGCATCGAAGGATACCCGCCCTTCAATCCCACCGCCAAGGTCTGCTCCAGGATGTAAGGGAGGATCACCTGGGTGCACTCGATCCCCAGATCGATCTTGGAAAGAGGCTTGTACCCCAGCGTGTCGTGGAGGACATCGTCGAGCGCGAAGGCCAGATTGACCTTCCTCGCCCAAAGCCCGCGCCCCTGCAGAACGACGGGAGCCCAGGCCGCACCCATGCTCAGGTTCGGCACCACGAATTCGTCGTCGAGCCTCATCCCCACATCGCGCAGCGAGCCACCGAACCGCAGTCCGGCTGCCTGGAACCAGAGAACTCCCAGATCGAACCCGTGCCCCCAGCGGCTGGTCTTGACCGCGTCGTCCATGGTCCGTCGCAGCATCCGCGCCGGAGCCTTGGATCCTTCCGTGTTCAATTCCAGGACATCGTACTGGCGCTCGTCCAGGGTGCGCGAAACCACGCGGTATCCGAATCCCACCGACAAGCGATCCTCCAGGAACGACTGCGCCACCGCGGCTTCCACGGCGGTCGTGGTGGAAACACGCAACGATGCCTTGGGCGTGATGGCGCCGTGATCGAGCATGAGTTCGGCCTGGTTGCGGTTCCATACCGCGATCCCGAACCCCTGCACCGCGCACTTGAATTCCAGCGACCCGGTGACGGGAAGCGGGAGCCGATCGAACTCGTACAGATCGTCCAGAAGCCTTTGGTTCTTCACCAGCACCATCGGATCCTGGTCCGTGGCGCTGTCGAGGGTGCTCTTGAACCGGTCCCGGAATCTGTCGATGTCGAACAGGTTGTCCAGGCTGGGGTCGACTCCCGCGCCAAGCACCATCAGATCGAAAGCCTTGCGTTTGTAGCCCAGCGAATCCAGCGGCAGGAAGGTCCCCGGGCCACCCAACTGGGTCAAGCCCGCGGGGTTCAGCAGGACGGCATCGGCATCGTCGACCACGGCCACGCCGGCGCCTCCCATACCCAGGGATCTCCAGGCCAATCCGGTGGGCGCCTGGCCCGACCAGCCCAACGCGGCGGCGGCGAGGATGGATGGAAGAATCTTGTCAGAGCGCATGGTTCCAGCACCCTCCCACGGTCTTGCGCCCCAAGGCCTTGCGATTTTCCGGATCCGGCTGGGCCATCACCTTCTTGCGCACCTCGACGATCGCCAACGTGCGGATCTCTTCGTACTTCCCGGATGTCCCGACCGACTGGGCATCGCAGCCGTTCTGGCGAAGCACGCGGTTCCAGATCGAATCGTTCCCGGATGCGGCATCGTCCCAACGCACCCATTCCAATCCGCGGTAGGGCTCCAGAAGCCCTTCGGTTCCCGACCACTTCAAGGACGATCCGTCGTCGTCGCCGACGACCCTGAGGATGCCGGAGGGGGTCGCCCGGACCCGATCGTTGAGGAAACCGTCGGCAGGTGCGACCATCGCACGCGCCCCGTCGACAGGCCGCCTGGAGTGTTGGAATCCGATCCGCGCATCCTCTTCGCGCAGGCTGTCGCCGTCGTTGTCCAGGCTGTCGCCATGGATCTCCTCGTTCCAACAACCGTCTCCATCGTTGTCCAGGCTGTCGTTGACCAGGAAGAAGCTCGTCGAGGTCCCCAAGCGCTCCAGGAAATCCAGGGAGTTGCCGCTCAACTGCGACGTCGCGCCGGTCGAGTCGGATGCGATCGAAGAACGGATCCTGTCCAGGCCTTGGGAATCCTGGACGATCAGCGAGACGTTGGAAAGGACCCCGTTGAGCATTTCCACCGTGGAGTCGCGGACGGATCCCGTCGTGGAATCCACCGCACCGGAGGCCAACAGAAGAGTCTGGTCCAGGCGAATCCCTCCCGGCCCCAGCCGGAACAGTTTCAGCAGGCCCATCTCGGAGGCGGATATCGTGGTGTCGCCGTCGGCGTCGATCAGACGGAAATGGATCCGCGCCGCGAGGATCGCGTCGAGCTCGCGGGCGATCAACCTGGCGGGAAAGATCCCGTCGGTCAGGCCCGCCGAATCCCGGCTCGACAGGATCCGGTACACGGAGGCCGCGCGCACGAGCGAACGGTAGATCCGATCGAGCTTGGCGCGGTCCGTGCCGAGCAGCACCTCCAGCCTCCGGTCGTCGGGCGCATCCGAGACGGAATCCGCCAGGACGACAAGTTCCGACAACGCGAACCCGTCGCGTCCCATCCCGGCCTTCGCCAGGCCGTGGTAGGCCAGCGACTTCGACGAATCCCCATCCAACGCCCTGCGGAAGTGTTCCCAGGCATCGCCGTAGCGCCGCTCCCTGAGCGCCCTCTGCCCGAGATCGATCTCGGCGTCGGGATCGTCCGGGTACGACCCGTCTCCGGACGGATTGAGGAAGTTGCAGGAAGCCAGGAATGCGGACGCGGCGAGCGCCGATACCCAACGGAACGTGCGAGATCGAGGCACCCAGCGCATTTCGAGTTCCCTTTTCGGACAAGGGGATGGCGACAGACGGAGGACCCGTCGCACCGAGGTTCCCGAAATTTGCACAATCGCGGAGAACGTGCGCGCCGACCGGGATCCGTCCATCGCCGAAGTGGTGACAACGGTTGCCACAACCTTCGGCCGGTCCGAGGAAGGTTCGACCCGGCGGGGGGCGGAATCCTACCGCAGCTCTTCGGCGATCCTGCGGGCGGCCATCCAGCGGAACGCCAGCACCGAATAGAGCTGCACGAGATCGGCGCCGGAATCCAGAAGGTCCGACGCCTCGGAGCCGGTCTCCACTCCGCCGCAGCCCACCAGCGACAGCCCCGACTTGAGCGACGCGGCCCGACGGATCCCGTCCAAGGTGCGGGGGAACAGCGGATGCCCAGAAAGCCCGCCCAGCAATCCCGGGCGCCCCAGCTCGGGCAGTTCGGGCAGCGGCTCGCCCGTCGGCCAGGTGCCGTGCGCGGCGGGCCAGGTGTTGAACAGGATCACGCCGGTGAGTCCGGCCTCGCGGACGTTCTCCAGCGCCGTCGCGAACGATTCGTCGGCCAGGTCGGGCGAGAGCTTCACCCAGAAAGGCTTCTTGGTCTCCTGGCGTTCCCGGAACGCCGAAACCTCTCCCAGCAATCGACGAATCCTGTCCCAGGCCCGGTCCAGGCGCTCGTGGCCGGTGTTCGGGCAGGACAGGTTCAGCTCGATGTAGTCGGATTCCGGATAAGCCGCCGCCAGGCAGGCCAGCACGTTGGCGTCGGGCGATTCGTCGGGCAGCAGATCCGGGTCTTCGGCCACCGAAACCCCGACGAGCAACCGTTCCGATTCGATCGCGAAACGTTCCGACGCGATGCGGCGCACCAGCGTCTCGATCCCGGGGTTGTTCAGGCCCATGGCGTTCTGGATGGCCCGGGATTCTTCCACCGTGCGCACGCGCGGGTGCAACGGATTCCCTTTGCGCGGCCGCAGCGTGGCGGTCCCCACCGTGACGGCCCCGAACCCGAACGACGCGAACGCCGAAAGGCAACGCGCCTGCTTGGCGGCGCCCGCGGCCAGCATGAGCGGCGTGCGCAGCTCCAACGGACACGAACCGTCGGTGAAATGGATCTTCCGAGACGCCCTGCGCGGCGCCTGCCACGGCGCCAGGTACTGCATGGCTCGAGCCAGCCCAGCCATGGATTCGTGGCGGAATTCGGCGGAAGGAATGTTCTCGCGCAAAAGCGCGAGGAACTTGTCGGCGACGGTGGTCTTGTAGGTCGTGTTCATTTTCCGATGCAAAAAGAAGAAAACACCGCGTCCAGGATCTGGTCCGGAGCGACTTCGCCCACAAGTTCTTCCAGCGCCAAGCGCGCTTGGCGCGCTTCCCAGGCCGCGATCTCCACCGCTCCGTCCAGGATGGCCCGCTTGGCGGCCTCCAGCGAGCCCAAGGCCGACTGCGCCGCCTGCCGCTGGCGCGCACCCACCAGGGCCACGTCCTCCACCGCCAGGGCGTCGTCCAGGAGCAGCTCGGCAAGCCGGGTTCGCACGGCCTCCAGGGCATCCTCGGATCCCACGGACAGCGCCATTTCGCCGACGTCGACCTGCCATCCGGCATGGAGATCGGCCTTGGTGCGCACCACCAGCCAGCCCGGCTCGTCCGCCATTTCCCGCTCGCGCGCCTCCAGCGGACGCCCCGCTTCGGCCACCAGCACCCGCAGCGCCGCCTTGGAAAGCACGTTCCGGGTGCGCTGCTGGGCCAAGGCGTCCAGCTCGTCGCGCGGATCGCCCAGCCCGGCGGTATCCACCACCACCACGGTGCCTTTGGGGGTGGGGATCGCGATCTCCACCCAGTCGCGCGTGGTGCCGGCCACGGGCGATACCAGCAGGCGATCTTCGCCCAAAAGGGCGTTGGCCAGCGAACTCTTGCCCGCGTTGGGCGAGCCCACCAGGACAGCCCTGGGCGCGTGTCCCCGCGCTTCGATTCGTTCCTGCGCGGCCAGCAGCTTGCGCAAGGCGTCCGTCGCGGCGTCCACCCAGGGTATCAGTTCCTGTCCGCCCGGAACGGCCTCCTCCTCGGCGAAATCGACCTCCAGCTCCAGCCGGGCCGAAAGATCCACCAGTCCCTTGCGCAGCGGAGCGATCCGCTCCGACAATCCCCCCGACAAGATCCGTCGCGCCGCCTCCACGCTCGATTCGGTCTCGGCGTGGATCAGCTCCCCCACCGATTCGGCGCGCGACAGCTCCATGCGGCCGTTTTCCACCGCGCGGCGGGTGAATTCCCCCGGCCCGGCCAGCGGGATCCCGGAGGCATGCAGGTCTTCCAGCACGGCGCGCACCACCAGCGGGTTCCCGTGCAGCGAAAGCTCCAGCACGTCTTCGCCCGTGTAGGTGGCCGGCCCCTGGAACCAGGTGGCCACCGCGTGGTCCAGCAAAGCGCCCTTCGCCGACGTCCAGCGGACCAGCGTGGCGCGGCGATCGGACAATTTCCGGCCCAATCGCGACTCCAGCAAGGCTGGAACCGCCGGGCCGGTGACGCGGACCACGGCGAGCGCCGCACGCCCCGGCGCGGTGGCCGGTGCGCAGACGGTGCTCATCGCCATCCGCCCTTCGAGACGCCGCCCTTCGGGCGTCTCCTCAGGACGAACGGCAGCAAATCAGTCTGGCCAGCATCGCATTGAATGCCATCGATTTCCGAAACCAGAACAGGACAAATTCCGCCGTTCGTCCTGAGAAGCCCGCGATGCGGGCGTCTCGAAGGGCGAGCGGCGGCCATCTCAGTTCTTTTTCTTCTTCGAGCGGTCGGCCTTGACTTCCACCGAGGCGTCCGCCTTGTGGTGGTGCGTCTTGGGCGCGGCCGGGATCGGGCCCGCGTTGATCAGCCAGGTCTGCGCCATCGAGAAGATGTTCGAGACGGTCCAGTAGAGCACCAGGCCCGACGGCATGGAACCCGAGAACACGAGCATCATGATCGGCATGATCCAGACCATGGCCTGCTGCTGCGGATCCTTGATCGTGAGCTTGTTCAGGCCGAACAGGCTGGCGGCCATCGCGATCGGCAGGACGGCCAATCCCATGGGGAACACGAACGGGATCTTGATCGCCTCGAACACGATGTCGGAACGGGACAGGTCGGTGATCCAGCCGAAGAACGGCTGTCCGCGCAGCTCGATCGCGCGCCCCAGCACCATGTACAGCGAGATGAAGATCGGCATCTGCAGGAACAGCGGCAGGCAACCGGCCATGGTGGCCAGCGGGTTGATGCCGTATTCCGCGTAGATCTTCATGGTCTCTTCCTGGACCTTGCGCGGATCGCTCTTGTGCTTTTCCTTGATCGATTCCAGCTTGGGCTTGATCAGCGGCATGACTTCGGCCATGCGCTTGGACTGCTTCACCTGCTTGAGCGTGAGGGGCAGCACCGCGAAGCGCGCCACCAAGGTGAGCAGGATGATCGCCACGCCGTAGTTGGGGATCGCGCTGTAGAACCAGCCCAGCATCCAGAGCACGAACAGGCAAAGGTGCGGGAACCAGAGGTCGGCCCGGAAGAACCAGGCGTAGCCGCTGAACAGCATCTGTTCGAACCCGGCCTTGAACGACTTCAGCGCGTTCACCTCCAGCGGAGTCACGGCCAGTTCCATGGTGTCGCGGCCGCCCTGCGGGCGCCAACGGAACGCCCACTTGAACGACTGCTCGCCGGTGGAATCGACCGCGCCCACCGTGTCGACATCCAG
>JACCEE010285785.1_pt1 | contig 17063 bp, 13 predicted proteins | sample 7449931 | NCBI WGS metagenome assembly JACCEE01 (sample SAMN15323457, study PRJNA562643) | freshwater metagenome | isolation source: river surface water | place: USA:Blue River Watershed | collected 2017-08-19 | reverse complement strand
TTCTTGTGTATCCGAACGGAGACTTTATCAAAGGCTCGGATCCCCGGTGTGTCTATCTGAAAGATAATGGATTTCGCATTTTCTTCGGTGTCGGTCCGTTAGCGTATTATACCTATGGTGCGAACTATCTGTATCTGGACCGCGCGATGTTGAACGGTGATACATTGCGAAATATTGACTACTCACGTCTTTTTGATGTTGCTGCTGTCTACGATACAAGAAGACCGACACTCCTGTGAGTTATTTTTCCGTTTTTTTCCAATCCTTACAGGTATGTGATATTCTGAGAAAAAACAGGACGGTGGTCTTTGAGAATGTCAGAATTGCATCCTGATGTATGTTCGGGAAATACGAAACAGTTGCCGGAGAGACACCGTCGAAGGGTAGCTCTGGTCCTTGCCGGTCTTATCTTGTCGGTAACGGTTTCTTCGTGCAGTTTTGATCATTCTTTACCGACACTCGAACATTCCTTTGCCGTCGAAGGAGAGAGCCCGCTTCTCCAAATGGTCGCGGATAATTTCGACGCAGAGAATGGGATTCCGACGGGAAATAGTTCGACGATTCGAGAGATCGGAAGCAGTCAGGATCTTTTTTTTGCAATGCAAGAATCACTCGATGTATTTTCAGACGATTTATACATTGAGATCGAAAGTTTAGAATTGTTTTGGACGTATTGGGATGAACTTGTACGTGAGGCTGCGATTCATTCTGTTTACCTGAAGGGTCCGATTGATCTTGAATACAGAGATACGAGCCCTTGTGTTATTCGCATGATGTTTAGCTATGATGACGCCGGACTCATCTTACAAAAGCACATCAACGGAGAACCGATGGAATTTGATCGCGAAAGCACAGCTCTTCTTTGGCAAAAGGCGATGTCGGTCAAGGATGAGATTATACGCGATGAAATGACGGATATCGAGAAGGAGATCGCTATTCACGATTATCTCGTTTCCGGTACTACCTATGCGACGGAGGGAGATCAGACGGTCTTGTCTCTAGCCCAGAGTGTTCTTATTAATAAAGAAGGGCAGTGTCAGGGATATGCAGAAGCCATGGGACTTCTTCTGACCTTATCGGGAATCCGGACAAGAGTCATCAGCGGATACGCCAGTAATTCATCCGAGGTTTCTGAGCCGCATGCTTGGAATCAGGTATTTATCGAGGGGAATTGGTATCACGTTGATGCAACATGGAATGATCCTGTGCCGGATATGAAGGAGTATGTATCACATACATATCTGAACCGATCCGATATGTTCATGAGACTGGATCATACATGGACCAGCTTTTATAGCTCCTGCCCGTATGATTATGAAGAGATGTCGGTAAATCCATAGCATCGTTCAATGACTTGTAGTGAAAATCCTGATGAATTGAACAACATATGACGTTGGGATCGATAAATTAGACAAATTTGATAGACGAAAAGTCAACAAAAATATTATAATAGAATAACTGTTCATGTACATAATCACGGAGGTGTGAGATGGATAAGGATTCTGGGGCGTCCAGTGTTAATGCGTTGATGCAAGATGAAGCGATTCTTTGGAAGGACAGGAAGAGAATTCTGGGTATGCCGATCTCTTTCACCGTTTATTCGATCGATAATAACCGTTTATATGTGAAGAAGGGTCTTTTCAACTCGATAATGGATGAGTTGCTTCTATATCGAATCCTGGATATTAAGCTGTCTCGCAGCCTTTTCCAGAAGATTTTTCGCGTCGGGACGATTACACTGTCAACCGCGGACAAGACGAACCCCGTTCTTGAGATTAAGAACGTGAAGAACTCTGACAAGATCCGTCGCCTGATCAGCAATATTGTTGAACGTGAGCGCAACGAGAAGCGTATCATGGGCAAGGAGATGTTCGGAGCCGCGGGCATTGATGTTACCGGAGACAACGGCACGCTTGATACGGGATTCTGATCCTTCGATGACCTAGAAGTTGAAGACAGCATAGAAGTAGAGAAGAAGATACAGATCAATATCGTATCACTTCAGGAGCGTTGAATAACTGTGGAGACAAGACTTGACCGTTATGACGGAGCACGAGAGAAGAAGCTTTCGCAACTCAAGGAGCTGATTGAGAAATCGGATAACATTGTGTTCCTTGGCGGCGCGGGCGTTTCTACCGAGAGTGGAATTCCGGATTTTCGTAGCGGTCAGGGAATCTACAATCAGGACAGCGGATTGTCCTATCGTCCGGTTGATATCATCAGTCATTCTTTTTTTGTCGATCACCCGTTGGAATTCTTCGATTTCTACCGAAGGAAACTCTGTTATCCTCATGCCCGACCGAACAAAGCCCACAAGGCACTTGTTCGTCTGGAGAATTGCGGGAAATTGCGTGCGGTAATCACTCAGAATATCGATAACCTTCATCAGTTGGCCGGCAGTTCGAAGACAATCGAATTGCACGGCTCTGTCTATCGGAATTATTGCATGAACTGCCATGCAGAATATGATTTGTCCTACGTTTTGAAACGCAAAGGTGTACCGACATGTGAGAAATGCGGCGGGATTGTTCGTCCCGATGTCGTCCTATACGAAGAGCATCTCGATCATGCGAATATTGACCGTGCGATTTCGTATATTGAGAAGGCGGATCTTCTGATCATCGGTGGTACGTCGCTTACCGTGTATCCTGCGGCAACGTTCGCTCAATTTCTCCCGCATGATCGGGTTGTCATCATCAATAAGAGTTCCACTTATCTGGATCTGCAGGCCATGCTTACGATCCACGACAGTATCGGCGATGTTCTGGATAGTGTTATACCCAGACGCATCCCGAAATCCTGGATACAATCCTGATCCTAGATGGAATTCTGATTCTGGCTTACATTTTGATCTGCGTATTCGGCATATTGAACGTTGTATAAACGCGCGTATTTACCATGCTTCGCCAGAAGTTCCGCATGGGTTCCACACTCCGCGATTCCTTCTTCATCCAAGTAGACGATAATATCTGCGCGACGAATGGTCGACAAACGGTGGGCTACGATAAGACTTGTTCGTCCGAGGGACAATGATTCCAATGAATGTTGGATCTCTTTCTCGGTCTGCGTATCCAAGGCCGATGTCGCCTCATCCAGAAGCAAAATTGTCGGATTTTTCAGGAATACCCGTGCTATGGATATTCTCTGTTTCTGTCCGCCTGATAACATCACGCCTCGTTCGCCAACGTAGGATTCATACGCCTCCGGCAAACTCATAACAAAATCATGTAAACGAGCTTTCTTGGCTGCTTCGATCACATCTTCATCCGACGCTTCGAGATTTCCATAACGAATATTCTCCATGATGGTAGAAGGGAATAAGAAGACATCCTGTTGGACGATTCCAATATTTTTACGTAATGCCTCTAGGCGAAAATCACGTATATCCACACCATCAATACAAACCGAACCGGATTTAACCTCGTAGAAACGAGGAATCAAGTGACAGAGTGTCGTCTTGCCACTGCCGGAAGGTCCGACAATTGCGTAGGTTTTCCCGGCAGGAATGGATAGATTGATATCGTTCAGAACGCTTTGGGCCTGCATATCGCTCTCATAGGAGAAAGAGACATGCGAAAAGGTGATCTCACCTCGAAGGTTTTCCGGTGCGGTCGCATCCGTACGATCGGTAATTTCCGGCTCCTGTTTCATGATATCGACAAACCGCGAGAAACCCGCCATTCCTGACTGGAACAGTTCAGTGAAATTCGTAAGTTTTCTTATCGGCGACAGGAACATCGAGATATAAAGAGTGAAAGTTATAAGGTCGACAATCTCCAACCGATCGATCATGATCAGATATCCGCCGAATCCAATCGCAAAGATATTCAACAGACTGATCAGAAATTCCATACCCGAGAAGAACGTCGCCATGACAAAATAAAACTTCCCTCGTGCATTCCGATACTTGGATGTTCCGCGAAAAAATTTCTCAGATTCAAATGATTCATTTGCAAAAGCCTTGGATACGCGTATTCCCGAGATGCCTGATTCGATATCGGCATTAATTTCTGCCGTATTTTCTTTGAGCGCGCGGGAAGCATGAGACATCTTCCGTCGTAAGAATAATGTGAAAGCAATGAGAAGCGGAAGAAATACCGCAAGAGTTAAGGTTAGTTCCACATTGATGGTGAAGAGAATAATAAACGATCCGATGATCGAGACAGCAGAAATGAAGAGATCTTCCGGACCGTGATGTGCCAATTCGGTAATATCGAAAAGATCCGACATGATTCTACTCATCAAGCTTCCTGTACGACTCTTGTCAAAAAACGAAAACGATTGACGCTGAAGATGTGAGAACAGGTCACGTCGCATAAGCATCTCAATATTGGCGCCCATCAGGTGTCCCCAATAACTTACAATAAATTGCATCAGGCCTCGCAAAACGAAGAATCCGATCAGAATTAGGATAATGGAGAAAAAGGCTTGAAATTCTTTGCCGGGCAGATACGTGTGTAACGCGCTTCGAGATAAAGCGGGGAAGGTCAAGTCGATCCCTGCAATGATAAAAGCACAGATCATATCCAAGAGAAACAGGCCGATGTTTGGTTTATAGTAAGAAATAAAAAGTCGGATTTGACTTTTCTTTCGAAAATCATCTTGTGTTAAAGGTGAAATCATACAGGCTACCTCTCTTGAACAAATTCGGGTTAATTATATCAGTTGTGATGCTCGCTTCCAATCTTGTGATAGAATCGAATAGAAATGTATGATGTTGGAGGAACGATGATCGTGGAAGAATCAAAATACAAGTTGAGGGACACAGTTTTTTCCGAAAGGGAAGATGTGTTAAATGAGAAACTTCGCCTGAACAGTATTCTTTCAAATCGAATCAGTAACCTTCGTCTTATACTTTTCGTGGCGGCCGTTGTTTCCGCAATTGGTACGGCATCCTTTGCGCTGCCGAGTCAGGCCTATCTTTTGTCCGCGGTTCTGTTTGTTGGTTTCTGCATCGCTGCGCTCTACCACGCCGGGGTGAAGCGTGACGTGCTCTACTTCACGACTCTTCTTTCCATCCATCATGAATATAAGGCGCGTTTGATCCATAATTTTGACGAGCTTCCGGATAACGGGGCTGATTTTGTAAATTATCAACATGATTTTTCCGGCGACCTGGATCTGTTCGGACCCAAATCTCTATTTCACCTTATGTCGGTTGCAAAGACATGGTTCGGTCGTCGAACGTTTGCCGACTACTTATGTGCGGCTGAGAAAGCTGATCTGACCGGCGCGGAGATTATCCGGCGACAGCAAGCCGTTCGTGAAATGAGCAGTAATCTTCCACTCGTCCAAGAAATTCAAGCGCTGGCCAGAATGTCGAGTCGAAGCTCGGAAGATCCTCGTCGACTCATCGATTATACCGGCGGTGTCGATGAAGGCGAACCTGCCGTGAGAAAAGGATGGATTCTTCTGTCAGCAAGTAATTCTGCGGCTTTATTGATTTCAGCCCTGCTTGTTTGGGGGTTTGGTGTCATTCCGGTTCTTGTTCCGGCGTTTTTCCTAGTGGTCCAGCTTGTTCTTATTGCGGTAAAATACCAACGGTTTAAGACAATCCTAGCTTCGGTCGACGATTATCAAGAACAGCTCTCCTCGTACGGAGGTCTTTTCGCTGCTGTAGAGAACGCGAAAGTAGACGCGGATCTTTTACGACAAGCGCAACAAACGCTGGTGCCTCAAGAAACTAAGGTTGCAACATCTGCATCAACTTGTGTTCGACGATTACATCGAATCCTTCTCTTTATCCAGGCAAGAAGCCAACCTTTGTTGTTTTTTATATTGAATGTTCTGTTTCAATACGATGTATATTGCGTGTATGCGCTTGAGCGTTGGAAGCGCAATCAAGGATTTCGTTTAGAGTCGTATCTTCATGCCTTGGCTGAATGGGAAGGCATTATGTCACTTTCGACGCTTACGCATGTGTATCCGGAAGGCGTATATCCGGATTTCAAAGATAGTTCGGAGGAACCTGCCTTCAATGCTTTCTATTTTGCTGAAGGAATGGGCCATCCGTTAATTCCCGAAAAGGATAAGGTTCGGAATTTGTTCTCGCTTCCGTCCGGAATCGCCCTCATCACAGGATCCAATATGTCCGGTAAGACGACGCTTTTACGAACTGTCGGGATTAACGCTGTTCTGGCATACGCCGGCACAATTTGCGATGCATCAGCGATGCGATTGGGTATTATGAGGATTGGATCATCCATGCGAATTACGGATGATCTCGGAGAGGGAGTGTCTACTTTTTACGCGGAACTGCTTCGTATCGAGAAGATTATTTCGAAGTCCAGAGAGGGAGGCGCCCTTCTGTTTCTGATTGACGAGATTTTTCGCGGAACAAACTCAAGAGATCGTACCGACGGAGCGAAGATTGTTTTGGAAAATCTGGCTCGCCCATTCATTATCGGATTGATGTCGACGCATGATTATGAGTTGTGTTCGGAAGACAATCGCAAAGGACTTCCGATCATAACGTACCATTTTTCCGAATATTATGATGAAGATGGAATTCACTTCAACTACAAATTGACAGACGGAGTCTCTACCTCTACGAATGCGAGATTCTTAATGCGATTGATCGGGATAGAATAAAGGTACGGTAATGGCGGTTGTGTTTATAAATTATGCATATAAGCCTTGTGTGCATCCATATTAAGCGTTAAAATGAAAGATAGCAGCATTCGCTCTTGCAAATGACTTGCAAATAACGACGTTGACTTGCAGAATGGTAGAAGAATCATGAAGGAATCGCTGGTGCGAGTCCCTCGATCATGTATCGTTTGGAGGATGTATGAACACGTTTACACAACAAATGAATTTCTTTGGGAATACGAATCCGGAAGAATTGGCTGCCGAGTTCGGTACTCCACTGTATGTTTATAATGAGAATATCCTCCGTAGACAAATGCGTAAGGTTGCGAATTTGATTTCTGTTCCCGGATTCACAGCGAACTATTCCATCAAGACAAATTCGAATCTATCCATTCTTCGTATCGCATTAGAGGAAGGACTTAACGCCGACGCGATGTCGCCGGGAGAGATCTATGTTCTTCTCAAGGCGGGCTTTCCTGAAGAAAGAATCTTCTACGTTTCTAATAACGTTTCTGATGAGGAACTTCGATTTGCCATTGATCACAATATTATGACAAGCCTTGACAGCTTGTCGCAACTTGAGAGATTCGGCCGCTTGAATCGAGGCGGAGAATGCGCGGTTCGACTGAATCCCGGTGTCGGTGCCGGCCATCATGAGAAAGTTGTTACCGCGGGCAAGAAGACAAAGTTTGCGATTGCTGCGGAAGATGTACCTGAGATTTTTCGTATTGCGAAGGAGTATGATCTTCGTATTGTTGGAGTCAACCAACATATCGGATCTCTATTCATGGACGGGTCTCCGTTCCTGTCAGCTGTGAAGAATTTTCTTGAGCTTGCAATGCAATTCCCCGATTTGACATTTGTAGATTTTGGAGGAGGATTTGGGATTCCTTATCATAAGTTGTCCGGAGAGAAGGAATTTGATATGGATAGCTTCGGTGCCGCATTATCCGGTGTCGTTAATGACTTCACAACCCGTTATGGCAGACAGCTTGTCTTCAAGTGTGAACCCGGAAGATATATCGCTGCGGAAGGTTCTGTTCTTCTCGGAAGAGTTCATTCGATCAAGAAGAATGCGGATGTTACGTATGTCGGAACGGACATTGGAATGAATGTTCTTGTTCGACCTTCCATGTATGACTCCTGGCACGATATTGAACTTTTTCGCCATGGGCAACCCGTAGAGGATAGCAACGTCGAGACCGTAACGGTAGTCGGTAACATCTGTGAGAGCGGAGATATTCTTGCGAAAGAGAGAGAGCTACCGGTGATTCGCGAAGAGGATGTTATCTGTGTTCTGGACGCGGGAGCTTACGGGTATTCCATGTGTTCGAACTATAACAATCGTTTGCGTCCCGCTGAAGTGTTAATCGGATCTGACGGTGAACCTCGTCTGATACGCAGACGCGATACGCTGGAAGATCTGATGCGCTGTTTCCCGTAATCTTCAGAGCATTCGCAGACACCGCCTTCGGGCGGTTTCTTTATAACAAAAAATCGTAAGGTTTACTTGTAAAGCCCTTGTTCCTCATGTAGTATAAGTTATAACTATTACGAGTATGGGGGTTGTATGGCAGCCGAGTTATCGGATATTTTCTCGCAATATGAAGTCATACTGCTCGACTATCCCGCGTATTTCGAGGCGGGTAAAGGTCCTGTATTTTCTCGAGTCATCGATGCGATCCTTGAGAGCAAGCCTACTGTGGTAACTTGTTCTTCTTTTGAATATTATGACTCGTGCGTTAAGAACACATATCTCTCCTCTGGCAAGAAATCTGACCCTTCTTATCCGGATCCGAAGATTTACTTTGCCGAGATGGATGAAGCAGGAATTGAGCGTATCATCGAACCGGACATGTCGATGTACGAAGTTTTTCTTCGATATTCCAGGAATAACTCACGGGTGTTACTACTTACCGGTCGTTTCTCAACAATTTTGAGCCAAATCCGAGCTTCACAGCAAGAGATTTCAAACGGAATACTTGTTTTCGCACAAGATATTTATGAATACTTTGATCGTAGTTCCCTTTATTTGGAGAACCATCCACAGATTCGAGTGAATCCGATATCTACCTCTACGGATTATCTTGATGTCGCGATTTATGTGAATGTCGGAGACAAAGTATTTACCGCGGACGGGAAGCCTGTCTATCTCGCGGAGAAGATCTCGACGGGAGCAGAAGGTTTGGTATTCAAGACAAACGACCCCAACACTGTAGCTAAGGTATATCATCGGGGTGTTATGACCCCTCTGCGCTGGATGAAGTTAATGCGTATGACCCGGCTCGGTCTGTCAGGCAAGGGTATCTGCTGGCCAAGTGAGCTTCTCTACAACAGCAATCATGAACCGGTTGGTTTTATTATGCCTCGAGCCGAAGGAACAACCCTTGGTTCGGTATTTGACGGACAGGATGCCATGACCGATAAGTTTCCTGAGTGGGATCGATCCGCGGTTGTGATGGCAGCTCAACAAGTGTTCGAGAAGATTGTTTTTCTGCATCTTCACGGAATTCTCATCGGCGATATTCAGTTGAAGAACGCGATGATAAAGAATCCGGAACAAGTCTATCTTATCGATATGGACAGTGTTCAATTGGAGGACTTACCTTGTCCCGTCGGGACGGAAGAATTTACTCCTCCCGAATTGTGGGATAAGTCCTTCCAATCTTTTTTGAGGACACCGCTTCATGAAGACTATTCGTGCGGCATTCTTGCTTTTGCAATGATTTTTTGTGGACAACATCCTTACAATCAAAGGCAGGGGCACGAGACGCTGCGAGAAGAGATCGCAGCGAAGGCATTCCCTTACGATCTATCGAATCTAGATAATTCCGCTGTTCCATTAGGCGGATACGAGATGATCTGGCGCGCTTTGCCTGAACATTTTCGCAAGTTATTGCATGGGGCATTCTCTGAAGGACGACGCTACGAGACAATCACGTGGTATAAGGAGATCAGCTCCTATCTCGATGATTTGCGATGTCATCGACTCGGCGACGAGAATTCGTACAGCCTCTTTCCGTATTATGCCCGTAAGCAGAAAGACGTCACCCCCAAGCCCGGTATGAAGAGATCGATCAAGGATGCTATCATTCATAATCCTGATCTCGAAGAAGGCAAAGAATCGTTTTCAACCGATTCTGAGAACGGTCGCATTCTCTATAACGGTCGACCGATCGGTTCGGCCTTCTTGAACCAAGAGAAGATGGTTGATATTGAGATACAGAGGAATGCAGGCTACCGGGGGAGTTTTGAGATTGAACCGCAGAACTCACGAGGGTGTGATGACTCATCAGACACACAATCCCAAAGCTCTATATCTTCAAATTCTACACCGCCTAAGGGCAAACGAACGGACCGCGGCAGCCCACATCATAAAGAGGTCACATTCTCTCGACTGTCCATAATATTACTGATCATAATCGTATTGATTTGCGTCGGATTTGCATTGTTCTTCAGCATGTACAGGTGAACAAGGGGGTAGCATATGAGTAATCCAATTCCTGTCTTCAGTGAATCTGATTTTGGTAGAAGCACGAGACGAAGACTTCCCATCTGCTTTTGTCTGGATGTCAGCGGATCAATGAGCGGTAATCCGATAGCGGAACTTAATGATGGTCTTATCAGCTTTCTGTCGTCGATTCGCGAGAATGAAGAGACACGATCCGCTGCGGATATATGCGTCGTAACTTTTGGCGGTGCTGTAGAAATTGCCTTGCCGTTCGGCCGTCTTTCCAAGGATCAGGCGCTTCCTCGTATGCAAGCAACGACAAGCCTGACACCGATCGGCGAAGGCATCCTCACCTCATTAGAACTTCTCGCGGAACGCAAAGAAGGCTACAAGCATCTTGGCATCAAGTACTATCAACCCTGGCTGGTTGTTATTACTGACGGAGCGCCACAGGGGGACAATGCGGCGGAGAATATGGAGAAAGCCATCGCGGCAACCTGTGAGCTTGAGAAATCAAACCGTTTGGTTGTCTTCAATATCGGTGTCGGAAATTCTGTGGACATGTCCGTGCTCAAGAGACTATCGGTGAAACGTGCCGAACCGATCAGCATCCTATCCGCACAATTCTCGAAATTATTCGAATTTCTCGGCTCCAGTAGTTCGTCGATTATTTCCGGCGGAATGCGGGACGATGCCCTCTATGATTTCACGAACAAGCAACAGTCGAAATCGATCGCTATGGACGATTTCTTTAAGTATCTTGAGGACAACAAATGATCGAGACGATACCATTACGGATGCTGAGTATATCGCTTAGCGGAAGAAAACACAAAGAGAAGAATAAACCATGCGAAGACGCGTCGATGACGATGCGTCGTAACGGGGTCTCGGTTGTGTGCCTTTCCGACGGAGCCGGCAGCAGTCAATACTCAAATTCTGACATGGGATCGCAGTGTGTCGTCGAAACAGTATGCGAGCTTCTGACCAAGCATTTCGACGCATTCTATTATGATAATCATGAGGCTTTGGTACGCAGTGTACTTGTCGCAGCAATACAGTCTGAACTGACAATTCGGGCGAATGAGCTTAACCTTGCGAATTCTGATTCCATGGCAGCGACTATGTTGTTCTGTGCGGTCAAGGACACGCGTGTGATATTCGGTCATATTGGCGACGGTATCATCGCCAGAATTACCGGCTCCGGTTTGCAATTGGTTACCATACCGCAGAATGGTGAGGACATTTCGAGTACAATATTTGTAACGCTTCCGCACGCGCAGAATTATTTACGATTGATTCGCTCGACGACAGATGACACCCACGCGATCGTCATGATGACAGACGGATTGTCAGATCTTGTCTATGATAATACCAAATTATTACTCATGCCTGTGGTTGCTCGATTAGCGGAATTCGGAGCTTTACCGTTTGAGGATGGCAAGGCTGAACTCGAGAAGACCATTCATAATTTTGTCATCGAATCGTCTCCGCTATCTGATGATGCGAGTATTGGTATTATCTACTTCGACGGTACCCAGCGACCGGATCCGGATACGCTCGTTTCGGACAAGTTGTTTGTTCCGCGTACAAGTTATGACAATATCAGTTCGGTCCAACATGATATTCTGCCGCGAGTCCAGAAGGCCAGGGAAATTCTTGCGAATGAGAGGGAAGCTGAGAGAGATGGAGCAATATCTCTTGCCGTTCCTCAGTCTGAGCCTGCGGCGGAAATAAGCAACAGCACATCGAAAGAAGTCGGAGATTCTGTTGCGAATTCTCCTCCGGCGAACCAGAAGCAAACAGAGCTAAACACTACAAAACCCATGAGTTGGTTTCGTAGATTTATTGCAACACTACGTGGATAAATCGCTTGCGAGTAGGCATAGGGAGGATATTATGGAAGGCAAGAAAAGAAGATATGATTTTGAGTCCAATGTCCGTGTTCCATCGATGGAAGACATCTGTAAAGCGGCCGGTCAATTCACAGAGCCCCAAACTCCTCCCCCGGTAACCATGCGCAAATTCGCTGAGATTCCGGGTGCGAAGCAGGCTGCGGCAAAGTATATCAAGAAACCGGTCATTCGCAACGAAGAACTGGACATCATTAAGCAGGAGATGGAAGCGTTGGTCTCGGCTGTTGTAGAGGAAGAAGAGAAATCTCACAAGGAGATTATCGAAGAGTCGGTATCCGAGGGAGATGAATTGCAAGAATCCGTTTCTGCCGTTGAGACCGCCCAAGAAATCGAGGATTCTGCATCTGATCAACCCGAAGTGAAAGAAGAATCGATTGAGCAAGAACCTGAGTCCAAATGATTCTCTTCTTGTAATGAGATAACACCGGTTTGAATCAGGATTCCGGTGTCGAGGAAGTATAGATATCCACTGTTTTGGACAGTATTCGACCAGCAATCGGTGCTGCTGTATCACCGCCGGCACCGCCTTCTTCAACAACCACGGCTATAACAAAGGGCATATCATCTTCCGTTATGTACGCTACACAAAGTGCGTTGTTTTTTTTGCCCTCGACTTGCACGGTTCCCGTTTTCGCGGCTACCGTATATCCGTTAACCGATGCGGTGGTGCCTGTACCGTACTGTGTGGTGCCGATCATCATTGTTTCGATTTCCAATGCTAACTCGGACGACATCACTTCTGTCCGAATTTTGGATTCTGAGCGGTCGTAGATTTCTCCCAGCGGTGTTCGGCTGTAGTCGACGACATGCGGCACCATCATTGCGCCTTCATTTCCAATTGCACCGGCAATCATAGCGAGATGTAACGGGGATGTATACAGGACGCTGTCAGCGACGGGTTGCCCGATCGCAAACCACGAAACGGTGGACGAGTTCTCCGGAATGAAATATTTCCCGCCGGAAGCATACAAGCGATCTACCGCTATGCTTTCGCCAAAACCAAACCGATCAAGTTGGAGAGAGAAGAATTCTTTATCGATTTGAATTCCGATATGACCGAAAAAAACATTACATGATCGAGCAATGGCATCTTTCAGCGTTATTTCGCCGTGGCCGTCGCCGGTTTCACTGGCACCAAACGGATCTACGGTTGAATGGCTGTCACAGATAAGTGTCAGCTCTGGATCATACACTGCAGACTGCATATAGGTTGAAGCTGTGATAATCTTGAATGTCGAGCCCGGTGCATAGGCGCCAAGGAAAGCTCGATTGAATAGCGCCGTATCCGGAATCTCCGAATACGTGACAACATGATCCGGCATTACAGAGGGCGAACTGACGCTGGCCAGAATATCTCCGGTTGTATAATTCATGACTACGACCGAACCTCTGCGACCGTCCAGAATATCGTAAGCATACGCGGATAACTCACTGTCGAGCGTTAAGACAATGTCATCGCCATATAAGCCTTTACCGAAGATATCCAGGATGGCCTGCCGAAAGACATTGCGGTCATTCCCGAGAAGAACACCCTGGTATGTACCCTCGATCGTATTCTCTATATTATGCGTATAATCACCAACGACATGAAGCAAAGCCTGGGATGTCATGTCATCCTCGGCATACAAACGCTCACCGTTGACGCTCTGCGCAAGAATTATCCCGCGAGTGTCATATATGGTGCCAGCTTGCGCATAGCGTGTGCGCAAGGCATCTTTATTCTCGCCGGCTGCGGTGTTCAGTTCATGCCGACTTCTGTATTGCTGGAGATATAATCCGATGAGAAGTGTAATAGATAAACAAATGAATATCAGAAGGATCACTTTCAGATTGCGGAGAATCGTTTTCATAAATTACGTCCTCCGATCTTTTGCCTTGCGGTCAACCCGAGCAGAAGAGAGAAGAGGATTACAATTGTAAGGACAGAGCTTCCCCCTTTAGCAATCAACGGAAGTGTTGCACCTGTGAGCGGAACCAGTCCGGTAACTCCGGAAATGACGATGGCGGCTTCGACGAACAGTAGCGTACCGATACCAAGAGATAGACTTGAGGAGAATCCATCGCGGGAACGGATTGTCGAAGAGGCGGCTCTAAGCCAAAGGATTATGAATAATACGACGAGCATCAAACCGGCCAGAAGGCCGAATTCTTCACAGAAAATCGAGTAAACCATATCGGAAGACGCAAGAGGTATACCGGCCGGCGTACCATTACCCAGTCCACGACCGAAAAGACCTCCCCGAGCCATCGCTTGAAGACCGTAGACAATTTGACGGTTGTTGTCGTTTACCTCCGTCCATAATGAAGTCCAGCCTACAATCCGGCGTTGAACATGAGGGAAAAGCGTATAAGCGATCGCACCCAGGCCGGTTCCTGAGACAAGAATCAAAAGGGTTGTAAGGTATTCGGAGGTCATAACAACATAGACTATCAGTGTAGTGGGTAAAAGGATCATCGCAGATCCAAGGTCCGGCAACAACATAATCAGGAGAAAAACGACAGCCGCCCACGCGGCAAAAATTACTTGTTGTTTCTTTTCCGCCCGATTCTTGAAAAAACCGGCCAATACAATCAGATAGGTGATTTTTGCGAATTCCGTCAACTGCAGGGATGTGCCCCCGAGAGATATCCAAAGTGTGGCTCCATGCGAGTCCGCGCCGTTGCCGAAGATTAGCGTAGCAACAAGAAGAAGGGGTGTTATGACAAACGACGCTTTAACGAGATTCTCAAGAACGAGGGTCCTTGATACAAGAAAAACGATGAATGGCAACATGATCCAACCGATCACAAGAGAGGCGGTTTGTGTCAGCATACTCTGCGGAAAATCATCGATCTTCTCCATCGGCAATATGGCTAAGCGCGTTTGCAGAAAAATGCCAATCATGCTTAGAAAATACAGGATGAGGAGTATGGAGCGATCCATGCCCCGCAGAATTACGGGAAGAAGAAAGTAATAGAGATTTGAGACAAGAAGACAGATGCCGCCGGAAAGAAGAAGGACATGTCTCGACGAGTCGGAAGCCGCAGGAATGAAGAGATACAGAAGAAGAACACAAAGAAGCGCAAAAACATTCATTCCAATGAGAGAAGAAAGCTGATAGGGCGATGTCTTCTCTCTGGGATACAACGGATCGGGAGTGTAATCCTCATAAATAATATTCGCGTCATGCGCGGACTGGCGTTCATCAACAAAGGTAAATGAGTGTTCGCCGATGCCGATGATATCCATGTTCTCGAGCGGAATGGGATGCGTGATCTCGAAATGATTGATATAAACGGGTGTTTTCGAGGAAACGGCACGTATCTGCCATGCTCCGTCAAAGAAATAGATGATCGCGTGACGTTTGAATACGACGCGACTCTTGAGGCGTATATCTGACGATCTCGATGAACCGATATAGGTCGTATGATACAGAGGAATGAATCCGCCTAAGCGATCACGATCTTCCGAAACGGAAGCAGCGGTCAAATAGAAACCCTTCGAAGGCGAAGCGTGATTCTTGAACGTAAATCGCAGTTCTCCGATGGATTGTCGCAGGAGATTCCAACCGATAAATAGAATCAGCAGAACGAGTGGATATCGGAGAATATAAGATAATTCAAATACATCCATAACCTTACACGTTTGTCAGCAGAACCAGAGATATATACAGAGCACTTATCATACATTGCAGGATCGTAACACGCACGGTTACCTGCTGATTCGGCCAGTTGAGACGTTTGCGAAGATGGTCATGAATCGGCGTCAGAGTATTCTTAAGTATACTGATGCGAAAAAACCTCTTCAGCGAAATCTTAAGGATTCCGGAGGCTCCGTCCAGAATGAATAGCAGGCAAAGTACAAGATATGCCAAGGGAATCCGACTCTGCAGAACGATGACCGCAAGAAACACGCCGATCGCACGCGAACCGGCATCTCCCATCAGAAGTTTACTGGGGTTGGTATTAAACCAGAGGTAGACGAAGAGAACAGACGCCATGACGAGCATCGGCGTCGAGAAGTCCAAAGCGTTCTTTGTGATGAACATCAATAAGAGAAAAGAGAAGATCGCGACGATAGAGAGTGAAGACGATAAACCGTCGACGCCATCCGTGCAGTTCGTGACATTGATCGCCGCCCATACAAGAATCATGGCAAGAACAATGAAGATCGGCATCGGGAGATCCATACGAACGCCAAGGACCGGGAAGAAAATCTCACAACCGGAGAAAACCGCAAAAGTAATGGCGACACCGAGTGATATCAGAAGATCCAGTGCGCCCTTGACATATTCACTCCAGGGCTTCTTCGCGCCGTCGTCCAAATATCCGAAAATCATTGCTAACGAAATGCAGAGAATATAGAGAATAAAGTCGACTCTCATCGGCATGAACAACAGAGAGATAAACGCAAAAACAACGATGAACAGAAGACCGGCACCCGTGGGTTTCCCCTTGCTGACCTGTCCCTCGATGGCAAAGGCTCGCCCATGATCAAGAGGTAAAAGAAAGAGAAACTTCTTGAATGAGACAAATGCCAGGATGACCGCCAGCAAGCACGCAACGATGGCGGGGAGATACGGGTGATAGAATAAATAAGACAAAAGCAACTCGATGATCCTCCGATGAAAAAGAATTACCCTTACGGAAAACTTCTACGCTATAATATCATAAATTGACGCCGACGCGTTGAAATGATACATTGACACATGCACAAATAGGTTGCGAAAGCCCGTGATCTGTTGATCTTCGCAGCGAAAAGAATTTCGGAGGAATAAGATGAATTATAAAGAAGAAACCGCAAAAATACTTGCAGAGGTAGCGGGACTTCCCGTTGAGCAAATCCTGTCGGCGATCGAGATACCGCCGCAGCGCGAACTCGGCGACTACGCTTTTCCCTGTTTTCTTCTTTCAAAAACCCTTCGGAAAGCGCCGCCGGTGATCGCCTCGGAATTGGCCTCCGATCCTCGTCTTCAAGCGCCATGGCTTCAGAAGGTCGCATGTGCCGGCGGTTACGTGAATTTTTTCGTCGATAAGGGCGCATACGCCAAAGAGATTCTTTCGCAGATACTTGCGCAGTCTGATGCATATGCAAGCTCTACGGAAGGTGCCGGCAAGACGGTCCTCGT
>JACCEE010781533.1_pt1 | contig 17074 bp, 12 predicted proteins | sample 7449931 | NCBI WGS metagenome assembly JACCEE01 (sample SAMN15323457, study PRJNA562643) | freshwater metagenome | isolation source: river surface water | place: USA:Blue River Watershed | collected 2017-08-19 | reverse complement strand
GAAAAGTCGCAAAATAATGAAACATAATTCCGACGGAATTACTACCGTTTTGGTGCTTTTTGAGTAACATTCAATCAAGCATTTTAGAATATTAGTAATATTAGATTATGCAGGGGAGTTAATAAAAAAAATATATATTTTCAATGATGATGCAATAGAGTCTATATATAATTCATATAATGAAATTTTCTCTAATTCATTTGAACTTAAAAAGTTGATATTAGGCATGTATTATGATTTTAATCAACAACCTTTATCTAAATTTACAAATGATATATTAAAACAATGTAATTTTTGAATTTATCGAAAATTGTATTCTTTACTGAAAAATCAAAAATTCTATTGACATTTGGTAGAATTAGTGCTATACTATAGTTGCAGACAATATGTGCTGTATACCTGTGTTACTGAATTGACGTTTAAGCGATATGTAATATCGTCAGACATAGGGACCGCCTTTTTAGGCGGTTTTTTATTTTTTATAGGAGATTAAAATGGATTTATTTATATATTCTGATGAATCAGGAGTACTTGATTATATTCATAATGATTATTATGTTTTTGGCGGTATTCTTTTTATGGGAAAAGAAGAAAAGGATATTGCATCACGTAAGTATTCAAATGCAGAAAAAGTAATTAGAAATAATAGTAATTATGAAGAATGCATTGAATTAAAAGCTACAAACATATCTAACAAGGAAAAAGGTAAATTATATCGTTCTTTAAGTCAGTACTATAAATTTGCAGTTATAATTAATGAACAACAAATTAATAAAAATATTTTTAATGAGAAAAAAAGCAAACAAAGATATTTGGATTATGTTTATAAAATTGGACTGAAAAGATTGATTCAACAATTAATTGAAAAAGATATAATAAATATAAATGATATTGAAAATATACGAATTTACGCTGACGAACATACAACTGCAACAAATGGAAAATACGAATTGAAAGAAAGTCTTTTGCAAGAATTTAAATATGGAACATTTAATTTTAATTATCAATATTTTTACAAGCCAATATTACCTAAAATAAAGAACATAGAAGTAAACTATCGAAATTCTAAAAATACAATTTTAATTCGTGCGGCTGATATAGTTGCTAATCGTGTTTACTATTATACTAAATTAGATAAAATATCTGAGTTAGATAGGAATGGAAAATTGATAATTACAATTCAACCATAATATAACTAAGCTTATTTTGGTTTTTAATATTACTTTTTGTAAATAAATACAAATTCCATGTTATTAAATAATAATTTATACCCTTGACATTTTTAAAATATTCGTTTATAATTAAATACATAAATTCATATATATTATATATGAATACTATTCTTTAAAGGTTGTGAAAATTATGAATAAATATAAATTTGAAACTATAACAGTTCATGGGAATAAGGGGTATGATGAAAAAACAGGTGCTGTTAGTACTCCTATTTATCAAAGTGCAACATTTAGACATTTAGGTTTAAATCAGTCTACGGGTTATGACTATTCGAGGTTACAAAATCCTACTAGGGAGGAACTAGAGAAAACAATTGCCCTATTGGATAATGGTAAAGAAGCGTTAGCCTTTTCTAGTGGAATGGCAGCTGTTTCTACCATAATAAAACTTTTTAAAAGTGGAGACCATATTATAGTATGTGATGATTTGTATGGTGGAACGTATAGGATTTTTGAAGAGATTTATAGCCATTTTGGAATTACAACTACTTATGTGGATTTGACTGAAAAAAATGCTTTGAAAAAATATTTGAAAAAAGAAACTGTGGCAATATGGGTCGAAAGTCCTACAAATCCAATGATGAAAGTTGTAGATATAGAATTTATATCTAGTTTCGCAAAAGAAAATAACATTTTAAGTATAGTAGATAATACTTTCCTTACATCCTACTGTATAAGACCATTAGATTATGAAATAGATTTAGTTGTTTACAGTGGAACAAAATATTTAGCAGGACATAATGATACTTTAGCTGGTTTTGTTGTTACAAAAACAGATTATATAATAGAAAAACTTAGACTTATACAAAAATCTGAAGGTGCTGTTTTAGCTCCTTTTGATAGTTGGCTTGTGCTGAGGGGACTAAAAACACTACATATAAGAATGGATAGACAATGTGAAAATGCAATTAAACTTGCCGAATTTTTATCTAAACACAAAAATGTAACGAAAGTGTATTTTCCTGGTTTACCTGAACATAAAGAACATGAAATAATAAAAAAACAATCAAAAGCTTTTGGTGCAATGATTTCTTTTGAAGTAAATTCTATAGAATTAGTTGAAAAAGTTTTAAGAGAAGTTAAGCTTATTATGTTTGCTGAGAGTTTAGGCGGTGTAGATACACTTATTACATATCCTTTTGTACAAACACATAGTGCTATACCAGAGGAATTGAGAAACAAGCTGGGTGTAAACGAAAAGTTACTCCGTCTTTCTGTTGGAATAGAAAATGTTGATGATTTGCTAGAAGATTTAGAAAATGCTTTGAGGTGATTTAATGAAATATAATTTTGATGAAATAATTGATAGATACAATACAAATTCTTTGAAATATGACTTTAAAAAAGAACGAAATATGCCATTAGATGTTAATCCATTTTGGGTTGCAGATATGGATTTCAAATCGTTACCAGAAATATCTGAAGCACTCATAGAAAGATGTAATCATGGTATTTATGGGTATTCTGAACCCAAACAAGATTATTATGATGCTTTGAAAAAATGGTATAAAGATAGATTTGATTTTTCTTTTAAAGAAAATGAGGTGGTTATAACTCCAGGAATTGTTTTTGCTATATGTACAGCAATAACAGCCTTTACAGAGGAAAATCAAGGAGTTATGATTCAAAAACCAGTTTATTATCCATTTTCATCTTCAATTGAAATGAACAACAGAAAAATTGTAAATAATCATCTTGTTTATGAAGATGGAAAGTATAAAATAGATTTTAAAGATTTTGAAAATCAAATAAAAGAGGAAAATGTAAAGTTATTTATATTATGTAATCCACATAATCCTGTAGGTAAGGTATGGAGTAAAGAGGAACTTACTTTGCTAGGTGAAATATGTCTTAGAAATAATGTTCTTGTTATTTCAGATGAAATTCATTCTGACTTTGTTTATGAAGGATTTAAACACACAGTTTTTTCAGAAATATCAGAAAAATTTGCAGAAATAACTATTACCTGTACATCTCCAAGTAAAACATTTAATTTAGCAGGTTTGCAACTATCAAACATTATAATTAAGAACAATAAAATTTTAAAAAAATTTAAAAAAGAATTACATAAAACAGGATATAGTCAGCCAAACATAATGGGTCTTATATCTGCACAGGCAGCATATACACATGGTGCCAAATGGGTTGATGAATTACTTGTATATTTAAAAAATAATATAGAGTTAGCAAAAGAAATTATAAAAGAAATTTTTCCAACTGCTCATGTAATAAATCCAGAGGGAACTTATTTGCTATGGATAGATTTTAGAAGTCTTGGGATTCCAGCTGAAAAATTAGATAAACTTATAGTGGAAAAAGCTAAATTATGGCTAGATGGTGGAACTATGTTTGGCCAAGAAGGAGATGGATTCCAAAGAATAAATATAGCGTGTCCAAAAGAAAGTCTAAAAAAAGCTCTATATTCTTTGAAAAATATCTTATAAAAAGTTACTATTCAGCCGCTAAAGGTAAAGTTTACGATTTTGCAAGAGTTTCGACTCTGCGGAGTCGACCAGGCTTTCCGGTCGCCCTGGACCTTCGGTAAAACATCTTTGCATTACACATATGGATGAATAGTAACTATAAAAATAAATATTAAAATAGTCAAAAATCGGATTTTATTTTGGCTATTTTTTTTGTAGCTTTTTATGGATATAAATAGTTTTAATAATAAATAAAAATATTTTTTTATTTTGTGATATTTTACTGTTTAAAAAAGTTAATTAAGAAAGAGAGTGTTTAATATGAAAAAAAGAAAAGTAATTGCATTTTTAGGAGCTTTAGTAGTATGTAGTGCATGCTATGGAGTAAAGGCCATCAGTGAAAATATGCCAATAGCATATAATTTACGTGGGGATGTAAATTCAGATGGGGTTGTAGATGTTTTAGATATAATTGAATTGAAAGATTTGTTGCTAAATAAAAAAGTAATAAGAAAAATTGATAATTATGAAGTGGATTTTATAAAAAATAATAATGATTTGCCTACTGGAAATATAGTTTTTAAATCGTATGAAGAAGTAAATAATTATATTAATGAAAATAATATAACACAAGATTTCTTTGATAGTTTTATAAGTAAAGTTGATTTTGATACAAGTGTGTTTATTTTATTAAATCCAAATCACTGGAATAGTATGTTTGAAATCTCAGATATGTATAGTGATGGAGAAGAAATTTATATAGATGTTGATATGCAGGCAGTACAGTCTTTGATTGCTTTTAATAATTCTATTTTGATAAAATTAAATAAAGAAGATTATAAAGATGAATGCTTGAGTGTTACATATTTAGGAGCTGTGACAACAGATTATCCTACAACAAAAAAACCAGTCATATATTTATATCCAGAGAAGGAAACAAAAGTGGATGTTAAGCTTGACTATAATGGTGACTTAATGTATACATATCCAAAGTATAATGATGGTTGGAGTGTAACAGCATCACCAGATGGAACTTTAAAAGATGAAAATGGCAGAGAATATTCATACCTATTTTGGGATGGCACTGACAAGATAAATTGGGATATGAGTAAGGGTTTTGTTGTAAAAGGAGAAGATACAGTAGCATTTTTACAAGAAAAACTTGAATATATGGGTCTTACAGCAGAAGAATACAATGAGTTTATAGTTTATTGGATGACACAAATGGAAAAAAACAAATATAATTTAATTTCATTCCAAGAGGAACTATATACAGAAAATGCAGTTTTAGATATAACACCAAAACCAGATAGCATGTTGAGAATATTTATGGCTTTTAAAGCTTTAGATAAATATATTGAAGTCCCAGAACAGGACTTAAAAACTTTTGAAAGAAAAGGTTTTACAGTTGTTGAATGGGGCGGAGCAGAAGTTCTAGAATAAAAAAAATTAAGGAGTGTTAACTTTATGAAAATGAAAAAAGTACTGGTAGCTATAGGGATTTTATCGGTTTTGAGTACTTCATACCTAGTTGTAAATGCAGCCAATATTAATCTTATGAATATAAGAGGGGATGTAAATGGAGATTCAGCTTTAAGTATTACTGATTTAATTGAATTAAAAAAGATTGTATTGGGGGAAAATAGAGAAGAGGCTATAAATAAAATGATTGTAAACAAGCTAACTTATGTTTACAATTTACCCCAAGATGAGATTATTTTTAAAACATATAGTGAATTTAAAGAATATTTAACACAAAAAAATGTGGATATTTCAGCTTTTCAAAATAAAGTTAATGAAGAAAATTTCAACGATTATGTGCTTTTATATATAAATCCAAATCAAACCAACAAAGATTTGGATTTATCAAAAGTATCTATAGATAACAATAACCTGTATGTAAATGTCTATACTACATATAATCCTGGAACAACAGCGTTGCTTGTATATATTTCAAAAGACGAATATTTAAATCAGACATTATCCATTAAATATGAAAATAGAATAATAACCACAGCAAAACCTGTTATATACTTATATCCAGAAAAAGAAACAAAAGTAGATGTAAAGCTTGATTATAAGGGGAACTTAATGTATACATATCCAAAATATAATAATGGTTGGAGTGTAACAGCATCACCAGATGGTATGTTGAAGGATAATAATGGTAAAGAATATTCATATTTATTCTGGGATGGAAACGATGATATAAAGTGGGATATGAGTAAGGGATTTGTTGTAAAAGGAGAAGATACAGTAGCATTTTTACAAGAAAAACTCGAATATATGGGACTGACACCAGAAGAATACAATGAGTTTATAGTTTACTGGATGACACGAATGGAAAAAAACAAATATAACTTGATATCATTCCAAGATGATTTATATACTGATAATGCAGTTTTAGATATAACTCCAAAACCTGATAGTATGCTTAGGGTATTTATGGCTTTTAAAGCTTTAGATGAATATATTGAGGTTCCAAAACAAGAACTAAAAACTTTTGAGAGAAAAGGTTTTGCAGTAGTTGAATGGGGCGGAGCAGAAGTTAAAGAAGAAAAATAATTATAAATTTAAGGAGAGTGTTTAATATGAAGTTTAAAAAAGTTTTAGCTGGGGTACTTGCAGTAACAAGTTTTTCATTGTTTTCATTTGGAATGACAACAATAGCAGAAGAAAGTGTTACCTTACCTGAAAGCGTAGAAATATATATAGAGGATACAAAAATCAATAGTGATAAAACTTTTGAAAGTAAAGTTTATTTAAAAAATTTACCTGAAAACGGTATTTTAGGAGCAGAATTTGCAGTTTTTTTTAATTCGAAAAATTTAGTTGTAAATGAAGTAGTTGAGGGAGATATATCTATTACACCTGCTCTAGAAGAGGAAGGTGGAGTTTTAGGGATTTTATCATCTAAACAATATTCATGCCTAGATACTTATATAAACGAAAATTATGTTTCTGTTTTATGGTCTACAGGGTTATTGAATAAACCTGAAACATGGTTAAAAGAAGATGGTATATTGTTAACTATAAAAGGGACAGTTTTAGATGAAAATGTTGAAAAAGAGGATTTATCTATTGCACCTATTCCAAGAGTGGTTAATAATATAAAAAATGAAAAGATAACATTTGCAACTTATATAAATGATTCAGTAACAAGAATAGATTCAAATGTGAAAAATGGTATTATAAGCATGGAGCAAAATGTATACAAATATGGAGATATAAATCTGGATGGTAGTATAGATAATATGGATTTGGTAGATATGTGTAGATATTTGATTAAAGAAACTGAACTTAATGAACAAGCGTTTAAAAACGCAGATGTTGTTTCAAATGGGGTAGTTGATGTTGCAGATTTAGCTTTATTGAAACAATATATTTTAGGGGATAAAGTAGAGTTAGGTGTTAAATAAAATTTTAAGGAGAATATTCATGAAAAATAAAATAAAAAAGATAATATCATTGTCTTTACTAGGAACCATTACAGCTTCTTTTTGTGCTTTTACAGCAAATGGAGCTGAAATAATAAATCAAGTTACACGTGCAGATGTAAATGTAGACGGAGTGGTAGATGTTTTAGATATAATAGAATTGAAAGATTTACTAATAAATAAAAATGTAATAAGAAAAATTGATAAATATGAAATGAACTTAATCAATAATGATTTTTATATGTCTACAGGAAACAATGTTTTTAAATCTTACGATGAAGTGAATTCATTTATTACAGAACATAGTATGCCAAAAACTTTTTTTGACAATTATATTACAGAAAGTGATTTTGATACAAGTGTGTTTATTTTATTAAACCCTAATCATTGGAATACGCAATATATTATTTTGGATATGTATAGTGATGGCGAAGAAATATATATAGATGTTGATATGCAGGAAGTACAGTCTTTTGCAGCTTTTAATCATGCTATTTTAATAAAAATAAATAAAGAATACTATAAGGACGAATGTTTAAGTGTAAATTATAGAGGGAATTATACAACAACGCCTTCGGTAGAGAAACCTATAATATACTTATATCCAGAGAAGGAAACAAAAGTGGATGTTAAGCTTGACTATAATGGTGACTTAATGTATACATATCCAAAGTATAATGATGGTTGGAGTGTGACAGCTTCACCAGACGGAACTTTAAAAGATGAAAACGGAAGAGGATATTCGTACTTATTCTGGGATGGGAAAGATGATATAAAATGGGATATGAGTAAAGGCTTTGTTGTAAAAGGAGAAGATACAGTAGCATTTTTACAAGAAAAACTTGAATATATGGGACTTACTCCAAAAGAATATAACGAGTTTATAGTTTACTGGATGACACGAATGGAAAAAAACAAATATAATCTTATTTCATTCCAAGATGATTTATATACAGAAAATGCGGTTTTAGATATAACTCCAAAACCAGACAGCATGCTAAGAGTATTTATGGCATACAAGGCTTTAGATGAGTATATAGAAGTTCCAGAGCAAGACTTAAAAACTTTTGAGAGAAAAGGTTTTACAGTTGTTGAATGGGGTGGAGGAGAAGTTAAGTAAAATAAAAAAAATTGACATTGCAATTATGCAATGTCAATTTTTTTAAAAATTATTATTTTCCGTAGTAAACTTTTCTATAAATATCTTCAAGTTCTTTTACTTTTGGTAAACGTGGGTTTGCAGTAGTACATTGATCTTCAAATGCTTTATAAGAAAGTTCTTCAATAACACTTAGGTATTTTTTCTCATCTATACCAAGTTCTTTTATAGATGATGGTATTTCAACTTCTTTTATTAAATCTTTTATTGCTTTAACAAGAGACTTTACACCTTCTTCAGGAGTTTTTGCAGGTAAACCTAAAATTTTAGCTATATCGGCATATCTTTCAGGTGCTTTATACTCGCCATATTTAGGCCAAGCAGTAAATTTAGAAGGGTTACTTTCTCCATTATATTCAATTACATATGGAAGTAATAAAGCATTTGCTCTTCCATGAGGTATATGGAATTCACCGCCAAGTTTATGTGCCAATGAGTGATTAATTCCTAAAAATGCATTTGTAAATGCCATACCAGCTATACAAGAAGCATTATGCATTTTTTCTCTAGCAATAGGATCGCTAGCACCATTTTTGTATGAACGAGGTAAAAATTCAAACACAAGTTTTATAGCATGTAAAGCAAGTGCATCTGTGTAATCAGAAGCAACTATTGAAGCATAAGCTTCTATAGCATGTGTTAAAACGTCAAGTCCTGTATCTGCAGTTGCTGCTTTAGGAACAGACATAACGAAGTCTGGGTCAATAATAGCAACGTCAGGGGTTAATTCATAGTCGGCTAGAGGATACTTCATGTTTTTAGATTTATCGGAGATTACTGCAAATGAAGTTACTTCTGAACCAGTTCCAGATGTAGTAGGAATAGCTACAAGTTTAGATAGCTTGCCTAGTTTAGGAAACTTGTAAATTCTCTTACGAATATCCAAGAACTTTTGTGCCATGCCAATAAAGTCAGCTTCAGGGTTTTCATAGAACAACCACATAGCTTTTGCAGCATCCATTGCAGAACCACCACCAAGTGCAATTATAACATCTGGTTTAAATGAGTTCATTACCTCAACGCCTTTTTGAACTGTTGTTAAGTCTGGATCTGGTTCTACTTCACTAAATATAGAAACAAGTACATTGTTTGAGTTTTTTTCTAGTTGATAAGTTAATTTATCAACATAACCTAATTTAACCATCATTGGGTCTGCAATAATAAGAGCTCTAGATATATCAGGCATTTTAGCTAAATATTGAACTGAACCTGCTTCAAAGTATATTCTTTCAGGAACTTTAAACCATTGCATATTTACTCTCCTTTTAGCTATACGTTTTTTGTTTATCAAGTTTAATGCACTAACGTTTGTTGAAGTAGAGTTTCTTCCATATGATCCGCAGCCTAAAGTTAGTGAAGGCATCATTGAATTATATACGTCACCAATACCTCCAAAAGAAGAAGGAGTGTTAACAACTATTCTGCTTGCTTTCATTCTTTTTCCGAATTCTTGGATTACATCTTCGTTTTTAGAATGAATAACTGCAGTATGACCTAAACCACCAAGTTCAAGCATTGTTTCAGACTTTTTCATACCATCTTCAACATCCTTAGCTTTTACTACTGCTAAAACTGGAGATAATTTTTCACGAGATAGTGGGTAATCCTCACCAACATCTTCTATTTCCACACAAATTACCTTTGTGCTTTTTGGAATAGAAATTCCAGCCATTTCAGCTATTTCATATGCATATTTTCCAACAACAGCTGCATTTACAACTTTCTTTTCTAAATTTATAACAACAGGTTCTATTTTCTTAGCTTCTTCTTTTGTAGCAAAATAACAACCTTGTTTTTTCATGAACTCTACTGCTTCATCATAGATTGGAGCTTCAATAATTGCTGCTTGTTCAGAAGCACATATCATACCATTATCAAAAGATTTTGATAACATTAAGTCTGTTAAAGCTTGATGTAACGGAGCAGTTTTTTCAATAAAGCAAGGTGCATTACCAGGACCAACACCAAGTGCAGGTTTACCAGCAGAATAAGCAGAATGAACCATTCCAGCACCACCAGTAGCTAAAATCATAGCAACTTTTGGGTGATTCATTAAGTGACTAGTAGCATCTATAGAAGGATAATCAATCCATTGAATACAGTTTTCTGGAGCACCTGCTTTTATAGCAGCATCTCTTAAAACAATAGCAGCCTCTTTTGAACACTGCTGTGCAGAAGGATGGAAACCAAAAATAATAGGATTTCTAGTTTTGGCACAAATTATTGATTTGAACATTACAGTTGAAGTAGGGTTAGTTGTTGGTGTAACACCAGCTACAACTCCTACTGGCTCAGCTATTTCCATATAGCTTTCGTCGTCGTTATCTTCGATTATGCCAACTGTTTTATCATATTTTATGCTGTGATAAATATACTCAGTAGCAAAAATGTTTTTTGTAACTTTATCTTCAAATACACCTCGGCCTGTTTCTTCAACAGCCATTTTAGCGAGTTTCATTTGAGCAGATAGTCCAGCAAGGGCCATAGCTTTTGTTATTTCATCTACTTGTTTTTGATCAAGTTTCATGTATTCATCAAGAGCTTTGTCTGCTTTTTGAACTAAGTCGTCAATCATTTGTGCAACATCAATTTGAGGTGCGATTTTTTCGCTAGAATTTTTACCCATATTAATATCCTCCTAATAAATTATTTAAAATTATTTTTTTGTTTATAATTTTAACTTATAGATAAGAATTTTAAACAAAATACATCTATATAGATTAAAAAAATAAAGTAAATAATTTTTTGTTATTTTGATTTATTCTGTATTTTAATTATATCAAATTGTTATTTTATTGTCAAGCATTTTTTTTAAGATTAGATAGCTCTATAAATTATACAAATCAAAATAATCTTTTTTGTACATACTAAATAAAAAATGGATTATATTTATTAAGGACTTAATAAATATAATCCATATAGTAAACAAACTACATAAATGACTTTTTAAAGTTTATTTATTATTTAACGAATTGAAAATAAAAAAAATTATTTATTGTATTTTGTGTTAACACCATATGATAGAACCATTAGGCTGTCTCCAAGGTGAACATTTTCAACAATGATATCAGAGTTATTTAGTTTTAAATCATAATGACTAAAATTCCAAAATGCTTTAATATTTAGTTTTGATAGTTTTTCAACTAACTTTTGTGCTGAATCTTTTGGAATACATAAAACTGCAATCATTGGAGAGTTATCTTGGCAAAACTTTTCTAAAGTATCTATGTTTGATACTGTTAAATCTGCAACAACTTGTCCGCAAACTTCTTTGTTGTTATCAAAAATTCCAATTAATTCACAGCCTCTTTTGGTGAAATCAATGTGTGAAGCAATTGCTTTTCCTAAATTACCTGCACCTATTAAAATCGTCTTATTTCTATTATTTACTCCCAGTATTTTGCCTATTTCCATTTGTAAATCTTTCACATTATAACCGTAACCTTGCTGACCGAAGCCACCAAAACAGTTTAAATCCTGACGAATTTGTGATGCAGTTAATCCCATTTTTTCAGACAACTCTCTTGAAGAAATTCTTATAAAATTCAAATTGTCAAGGTCACCTAAAAACCTGTAATAACGAGGTAATCTTTTGATAACCAATGATGAAATAGAGTCTTTTGACATGTGTTTTCCTCCTTTATAAATTATTTTTTTATTAAATTAAAATCAGTTAATTTGTTAATATTCAGCCATATATATAAGGCTTAGCTGTTTTACCGAAGGTCCAGGGTGAACGGAAAGCCTGGTCGACTCCGCAGAGTCGAAATTCATGTAAAATCGTATTTACTTTTAACGGCTGAATAATAACGTTAATTTGAATAAATGATAAACGAAATTGTTAAAATCGTCTATCATTTATTGTTAATTTCAATAAACTAATCGTATTATTATATTAATTTAACCAGTCTATTGTTTATTTCATGCAAGAAAGTTTCAGAATCAACAGTTTTTTTGTTTTCTATTGAAGATAGTGATGCCAAATCTCCAGTCATAACACCTTCTTCGATAGTTGTAATAGTAGCTTGTTCAAGTTTATCAGCGAAATTAACTAAATCTGAATTATTATCAAGTTCTCCTCTTTTTCTTAACGCACCTGTCCAAGCAAAAAGAGTAGCTACTGAGTTTGTAGAAGTTTTATCACCTTTTAAGTGTTTATAATAGTGTCTTTGCACTGTTCCATGTGCAGCTTCATACTCATAAACACCTTCTGGAGAAACGAGAACAGAAGTCATCATTGCTAAACTTCCATAAGCAGTAGCAACCATGTCGGACATAACATCACCATCATAGTTTTTACATGCCCATATGTATCCACCATCTGAACGAATTACTCTGGCAACAGCATCGTCTATCAAAGTATAGAAATATTCAATACCCATTTCCTCAAACTTCTCTTTATAATCACTATTATAAATGTCGTTAAATATATCTTTAAATCTATGGTCATATTTTTTTGAAATTGTATCTTTTGTTGAGAACCATAAATCTTGCTTTAAGTCTAAAGCATAGTTGAAACAAGATCTTGCAAAACTATTTATACTTTTATCTGTATTATGTATACCTTGAATTATACCAGTTCCTTTAAAATCATGAATAGTTTCACGTGTTTCATTTCCGTTTTCATCTGTAAAAACCAATTCAGTTTTTCCACTTGATTTTACTTCTATTTCAGTGTTTTTATAAACATCACCATAAGCGTGACGGGCAATTGTAATTGGTTTTGTCCAAGTAGGAATAAAAGGAGTAATTCCCTTAACAATAATAGGAGTTCTAAAAACAGTGCCATCTAAAATAGCTCTGATTGTGCCATTTGGTGATTTCCACATTTCTTTTAGGTTATATTCGCCCATTCTTTCAGCGTTTGGCGTAATAGTAGCACACTTTACTGCAACACCATATTTTTTTGTTGCTTCAGCACTATCAAAAGTAACTTTATCATTAGTTTCATTTCTGTATTCGAGACCTAAATCATAGTATTCTGTTTTTAAATCAACGTATGGAATGATTAAAATATCTTTTATCCATTTCCATAGTATTCTAGTCATTTCGTCTCCGTCCATTTCAACTAGTGGTGTAGTCATTTGAATTTTGTTAGACATAAAAGAATTCCTCCAAGTATTTATTTGTTATTTTTAAATTAATTAAATATTACTGATTTCGTTACTATTCAGCCATATGTATGTTTTACCGAAGGTCCAGGGCGACCGGAAAGCCCGGTCGACTCCGCAGAGTCGAAACCCCTGTAAAATAGTAAATCTTACTTTTAGAGGCTGAATAGCAAACTTATTTCAAGCAAAATGTTACGCTTAAGCTATATGTATAGAGTAGAGATATTTTACCGAAGCTCCAGGGCGACCGGAAAGCCCGGTCGACTCCGCAGAGTCGAAACCCTTGCAAAACCCTAAACTTTACCTTTAGAGGCTAAATAGTAACCTTATTTAAGGTAAAAGTATATTTTTTATAAATCCTAAAAGTAAGAGGTGAGCGGGATAGAAAATATAAAAAAATAGTTTATGAAAGTTTACTTTCTTTTTTGAAACTTTATAGTTTTCATTATTGCTTAATTTTCCGTTATACATAGATAAAGGAATTAACGCTAAATAAATAGCTAAATTAAATATGTTTGTAAATATTATATTAGGATTAAACAAATTATCTTCAAAATCTATGCTTGGTGAAAACATAAGTAAATTTTGTACAAAAGTAGCTATAGAAAATAAGATGGCAGAAAGTTTGAAGTTACCCTTAGTCATTCCGAAAATACAAACATAAATAACAGAATAAAATGCCCAATCACCAAATGTACTTAAGTATAAAATTAAGATAAAAGATAAAATTTTTAAAAATATATCTATTTTTTTATTTTTAAGTATAATAAGTGCTACCAGTCCCAAGAACAAAGAATAAATCATACCTAATCTTATAATTGCAAAGTTATAAAAACAAAATGAAAAAGGTAGTATAGAAATTACTGCAAATATACCCAATCTAAATAAGTATTTTTTTATGTTTGAAGTTTTATAATATCCCTCTGCAATGAAAAAACACATTATAGGAGCAGTTAATCTTCCAATAGAATGCATCAACTGCCCTAAAACGGAATTGGTATTTACAAATAACCATGCAAAATGGTCTATAAACATAGCTATAATTGCTATGTATTTTAAGTTTAAAGCTGAAAATTCTATTTTTGTATTTAGCTTTTTAACTAGAGTATTCATTATTTCAACGATTCTCTTGTATAATCAAGCAAGCCGCCTGCAAGAATTATATCTTTTGCTCGACCACTTAATTCACATAGAACAGGGATTGATTTACCGTTTGTTTTGTTTACAATAGTAAGTTCATTTTTTCCTGCTTCTATATCAGATTTTACATTTTCAATATATATTTCATCGTTTAAATTTATGTTGCTATAATCATCTTCATTTACAAAAGTTAAAGGAAGTATACCAGCATTTATTAGATTTGCCCTATGAATACGAGCAAATGATTTAACTAAAACAGCTTTTACACCTAAATATAACGGAGCCAAGGCAGCGTGTTCTCTTGAAGAACCTTGACCATAATTTGCACCGCCAACAATAATACTTTTTCCCATAGCTAAAGCTCTATCAGGGAATTCTGCATCACATACAGTAAAGCAATGTTTTGAAATAGCAGGAATGTTTGAACGTAAAGGTAATATTTTAGCTCCAGCAGGCATAATATGATCGGTTGTTATATTGTCTTCAACTTTTAAAGAACATTTTGCAACTATGTCAGTTTCTAAAGGTGAAGTATTTGGGAAAGGCTTAATGTTTGGTCCTCTTAGTATTTCAATACTAGACATATTTTCTTCTTCGATAGGTGCTACCACCATGTTATCATTTATATCAAAAAATTCAGGTAGTTTAAAGCTAGGCATGTCACCTATTTCTCTTGGGTCTGTAAGAATACCATTTATAGCTGAAATAGCAGCCATTTCAGGTGAAACCAGATACACTTGACCATCTTTTGTACCGGATCTACCTTCAAAGTTTCTGTTAAAAGTACGTAATGAAATACCATTTGAGTTTGGTGATTGGCCCATACCTATACAAGGTCCACAAGCACTTTCAAGTATTCTTGCACCAGCTTCAATCATTATAGCAAGGTCTCCGCTTTTTGCAATCATATTTAAAACCTGTTTTGAACCAGGTGCAATTGATAAAGAAACATCAGGGTGTACAGTTTTTCCTTTTAGAACATGAGCAACTTTCATCATATCCATTAAAGATGAGTTTGTACAAGAACCGATACATACTTGATCTATTTTTATATTTCCTATTTCCTCAACTGATTTTATGTTATCAGGCATATGAGGACAGGCCGCAAGTGGAACTAGTGTTGATAAATCTATATTTATCACTTCATCATATACAGCATCTTCATCTGCACTTAGTGGAACCCATACATCTTCACGTTGTTGTGCTTTTAAAAATTCTTTTGTAATTTCGTCAGAAGGAAAGATAGAAGTTGTTGCACCGAGTTCAGCACCCATGTTTGTTATAGTTGCTCTTTCAGGTACAGATAGAGTTTTTACTCCTGCACCACAATATTCGATTACTTTTCCTACTCCGCCTTTTACAGTCATTATTTTCAAAACTTGTAAAATAACATCCTTTGCAGATACCCATGGATTTAATTTTCCTGTTAGCTCAACTTTCACTACTTTTGGACAAGTAATATAGTATGCACCACCACCCATAGCAACTGCAACGTCAAGACCGCCTGCACCAATAGCTATCATACCTATACCGCCACCAGTAGGAGTATGGCTATCAGAACCAATTAGAGTTTTTCCTGGAACTCCAAAACGCTCTAAATGTACTTGGTGACAAATTCCGTTACCAGGTCTAGAAAAGTATATTCCATGTTTTTTTGCAATAGAAGCTATAAATCTATGGTCATCAGCGTTTTCAAATCCGCTCTGTAATGTGTTATGGTCGATATAAGCTACAGAACGTTCTGTTTTTACACGAGGAATACCCATAGCCTCAAATTCAAGGTATGCCATAGTTCCTGTAGCGTCTTGTGTTAAAGTTTGATCGATTTTAATACCAATTTCTTGACCTTTGATAAATTCACCATCTAAAAGGTGATCTTTAAGAATTTTTTCTGTTAAAGTTAAACCCATTGTAAACAATCCTTTCATACATTAAATACATATTCTATTTTACCATTAGAATAGCTAGTTGTCAATTAATTCACAACTTTTATTTGATTTTTATTAACGTTTTGTTAAAAAAGCGTGTTACTATTCAACTTCTAAAGGTAAAGTTTAGGGTTTGCAAGGGTATCGACTCTGCGGAGTCGACTGTGCTTTACGATCACCTTTGACTTTCGGGGGTATGTATTTTAAATTATGAATGTGGCTGAATTTTAATGAAAATGCTAAGTAATTAACAAATAGATGTAAAATGTTATGTAAAAAAATAATTATTTAATTATCATTATAAATAAAATAAAATGTTTATATATGATTGTATTTTATTTATTTCACAAAATAATTCAAATCATATAATTTATATTGACATAGTAGGGAAAATAGAATATAATTTAAAACATAGTAATCATATATAATTAGTAAACATAATTTAAGGAGGAAATTTTATGAAAAAGAAAAAATATTTACTGTTAGGACTTTCATTATCTATATTAGGGGTAACCTTGATAGGAGGATGTGGTTTACAAAATACATCAAAAAATCAAGATGAAAAAACAGAGAGTAAATTATCTAAAGTAGATAATTTAGAAATAACAAATATTTCATATGATCCTACTAGAGAGTTTTATGAG
>JACCEE010359564.1_pt1 | contig 17090 bp, 10 predicted proteins | sample 7449931 | NCBI WGS metagenome assembly JACCEE01 (sample SAMN15323457, study PRJNA562643) | freshwater metagenome | isolation source: river surface water | place: USA:Blue River Watershed | collected 2017-08-19 | reverse complement strand
TTCATATCCATGGTGAGTCAGATGGAGGTTTAATTCATATGCTAACAAATGATCTTACTAAAGGTAAGATGATCAGTAATATTTCAAGGATAAAGGGTTTAGGTAATTTGAACGATAAAGAGCTTAAGGCATTTATGATTGGTAAGACTTCTGGTGTTTTTTATAGTGTCGGAAGAGATGCGAAAGTGCTAGATGCCTCTTCTGAAAAGAGTGATGCTGAGCTGTTGATGAAACAAGTCTATTTAAACTTCACAAAACCGGTATTTGACTCTCTTTCATTTGTGAAATTTATTGATCGCCAGAAGGAGATGATGAAAGATATGTCTGAAGAGATAATTTATATGGATAGTGTTACAAACTTTATTTACTCTGGTAGCCCTATTGTAAAGAGTCTTAAGTCAAAAGACTTAGAAGGTCTCGTATACAACGAAGTTGTTGATTACTACAGAAAAACTATGTGCAATGCAACAGGATTCAAATTTGTATTTTCGGGACCTATTTCTGAGAATGATGCCAAAATATTGGTTGAGAGATATTTGGCGACACTACCTGTTCTCCCTGTCAATTTGAAAGTTATCAATTCTTCCCCTATTTATGCAAAAGGGTGTAAAAATATGACATTTAAGTCTAAAACAGCCACTACGCCTAGAACTGTGATTTCGGTATTGTATTCTGGAGATATGAAATATAGTGCTGAAAATTATATTAAACTTTCAGTTTTAAGATATGTTTTGTCTGACAGATATTTAAACAGCATACGTGAGGAAAAAGGTGGTGCTTACTACGTTTCAGTAGCAGATCAGGTGTTTGTAAAACCGCAGAATAGAGTATCTTTGAGAGTTGATTTCGAAACTGATCCAAAATTAAGTTACGATTTGTTAGCACTTGTTCAAAGTGAGATCGATAAAATTGTAAAGGAGGGACCAGAGCAAAGAGCTGTTAATGATGCAGTTCTATTTATGAAAAAGAAGTTTGGTGAGGCGGAATCGAAAAAGGCTTTCAATGAGGCAAGATTTACGAGCATGCTGTTTGAAGGTGTTGATCTGTATGATGGATATGTAAAAATGTTGGAAAAGATTACACCAGCCGACTTAAGAAAATTTGCCGCTGAATTGTTTAAGCAAAACAATAAATTGACTATGATAAAAGAACCTGAAACGAAATAAACAATTAATAACCTAAATAATAACACAGTGAAAAAATTGCTTGTCCTTTTGTTATTATCGCTTTTGATAATACCTGTCTCTTTTGCTCAGGGGCAAAAGAAGTACACTTTAGAGGGAAAAGTAACCCTCTCGGGCACAGAAGAACCTATCCCTTATGCTAATGTGTTGATCAAAGAACTTAATCTTTGGGCCTTCACAAACGCCGACGGTTCTTTCAAGATTGTAGGAATTTTACCTGGAACCTACAACCTCGAGGCCTCATCGCTTGGATATCAGAAGACTGTATTCCAAGTGAAAATCATTAAAGATGTAGCGTCGTTTCGCATTCAACTCAAGGAGGATAACCTTACCCTCGATGACGTTGTAGTGACAGCAAAAGCTGGTGCCACAATGAACTCATCTTCCAGAGTTGACAAACAGGCAATTCAGCACCTTCAGGCATCAAGTCTTGCTGACATTATGCAGTTGGTTCCTGGGTCTATAATTAAAAACCCTGACTTAACATCGGCTAATGTGATCACAATCAGGTCTATTGATGCAAATAGCTATAACGCTAGAGGAGTTGGTCTTCTAGTTAATGGGTCTAAAGTTTCAGATGACGCTAAGTTAAGTTCAAATGATCCATTAGACTTTAGAAAAATGTCAACCGACAATATTGAGTCCATGGAGGTTTTAAAAGGTATCGTCTCAGCAGAATATGGCGATATAACCTCAGGTGCGATTCTGGTTACAACTAAAGCTGGTAGGACTCCTTATGAAGTTAGAGTAAAATCTGACCCTAGAACAAAAGCTGTCTCATTTAGCAAAGGTTTCTCTTTGGGAAAAAATAATGGTAACTTGAATGTAGATGTTGACTACGCTCGTGCTTTCAAAACTTGGATCTCTCCAGTTGATATTTTTGATAGAACAACAATGGGTATTACTTATTCTACAACTTTCATGAACGAATCTACCCCTTTGAGATTTAATGTGAGAGCAAGTGGATATATAACTGGTAACAGCGTTTCAAGTGACCCTGACGTTTCTAAGCAAGATTTTTCAAAGACAAAAGATAATAACTTCTCACTTTCTGTATATGGAAGTTGGATGCTTAATAAGTCTTGGATTTCATCTTTGAATTATAATTTGTCTGGTAACTATGGTAGAAGGTATACTCAAAATTATCAAGTTACTAACCAAAATCCTCTTCCTACTACTAACACTCTATCTGAGGGAATCAATCTTGGTTATTTTACAAGTACTCTTGATAAAAGAGATAAAAGAGTAGAGGATATTCCAATTTATTTTAATGCTAAATTGTCGGGTGATCTTAATAAGAGTATCGGTAAATCACTATTCAAAACAATTGTTGGGGTAGAATTTAATACTAAAGGCAATAAAGGTCGTGGTGAATACTACGAAGGAGATGCTAAGCCTCAATTTTTTCGCGAAAGAAAATATAGTGACGTTCCTTTTATGACAGATATTAGTGCATTTGCCGAAGAGAAAATGACCATTCCTATTGGAAAAACATCATTTGAAATCGTTGCCGGTGTGCGTGCAAATCAGATGATTATTAAAGGATATAATTATGACCCAACAATTGACCCTCGTTTCAATGCTAAGTATAACTTTATCCAGAATAAGAGAAAAGGAATTTTAAGAGGTCTCTCTCTTAGAGCCGGTTGGGGTGTGATGCAAAGACTTCCTTCAATTGGAACATTGTATCCTGCTCCTGAGTATATTGATAATACTTTGTTCCAGTATAGAAACTCCACTACAAATGAGTCAATGGCTCTAATTCAAACAAGTATCATCAACGAGCTTCTTCCTTATAATCTTAAGCCAGAGAGAACTACAAAATATGAAGTTGGTCTTGATTTCAATATTGCAGGCATAGAAGGTGTAGTAACCTATTTCAATGAATACATGAAAGACGGTATCACTTCAAATGCTCTTTATATGACTGAGTCGTATGATTACTACTCAAACTTAACAGATCCGAATGCTGCACCAAAATTTGAAAATGGTAGAATTTGGGTGAAAGATGGAAGTGGAAACTATGTATTACATACTTACACAACTAACAAAGAGTTTAAAGGGTATGCAAGACCAGACAACAGAGGTGAAGTGAAAAAGTGGGGAGTAGAGTATGATTTGAACTTTGGTAAGATTAAGAGTCTTAATACATCTGTCATTGTTTCAGGAGCATATATAAAGAGTGAAAATACCTCACCAGGATTTGTTTACAACTATTCAAACTCTTCGGACCCAATCAATCCTCAGAAGAAACTTCCTTATGTATCAATCTATGAAGGAGATAATACCGTTTCTGTTGGAAATGCAATGGATCGTTTATCAACAAACATAAATTTTGTGACTAATATTCCATCAATCAGAATGGTCGTAACTTTGACTACTCAGTGTATATGGATGCAAAGATCATGGAACTTATATGACGAAGGAAAGATTTACAAGTTAGATTCAAATGGTCAGCCTATTTATGGTAATTACAATAATGTAAGTAATACAAGCACTTTATACAGAGACCCTGTTGCTTATATGGATCTTGAAGGTAATGTAAGACCATTCAGTGATTATTGGACAACAACAGATAGTGATTTAAGAAGAAGACTAAACATGCTTCGTACCTCTACTGATTTTAGCTACTATTTCCTAAAAACTAGCTACAATCCATTCTTCATGGCTAACATCAGAGTGACAAAAGAGTTAGGTAAACTTGCTTCTCTTTCATTCTATGCTAACAACTTTACAAACTCTACCCCGATCATCAAAAACAATGCAAGACCAGATGCTCCGGGAACCAGAGTAAATACACCAATTTATTTCGGAGCAGAGTTAAAACTAACATTCTAAAAAGAATAGAGATGAAAAAAATATACTATGTATTTATTCTGATCACGCTTTTATCGGTAAGTGCCTGTATGAAAAGCGTTAAAGAAGATCAGTTTTCCGATGACTCTCTGTCTTCTGTACTGAAGATTGCTGTTCAGATGCCTCAGGGATTCAATTACACAACTCAAGGCCTCACTATTTCGCTTTCAGATCCATCTTCGGGATTGAAATTTAGTGGTGTTACCGACAACTCTGGTATAGCAACAATTAGAGTAGCACATGGAACTTACATTGCTACAACTCAAGTTAGTCATAGTGAGTCTGGTGGAGTAATCTATATTTTCAACGGAACAACAGAGAAAATCAGAGTTACACCAAAAGATCCAGCACTAATTAATACCAATCTTAGTCTAAATGTTTCAAAAGCAGGTCAGATTGTAATAAAGGAGTTCTATTATGGTGGATGTTTTGATGTTGCAACAAATAAGTCATATTCTAAAGACCAGTATTTTATCCTTTATAATAATACAGGAGTGACTGCTTACCTAGATTCTCTTTGTGTTGGAGTTATAGATCCGTATAACGCACCTACTAGTGGAAAGACATCACAATGGGTAAAAAAAGGTTCTACAGAGATTAGAGACTCTTTGCCTGCAACTGGTATGGGATGGATGTTCCCTGGTACAGGTAAAGACAATCCGCTTCCTCCAGGAGGCCAAATTGTTGTCTCTCTAAATGCTATTAATCACAATGCAACAGTTTCGGCATCTGTAGACTTAGGAAAAGCTGGATATTGGGCGATTTATGATGCTATTATGACTAAGAATCAATCAGTTCCAAATGCAGGTGTTAATTTGTTGAAAGGTTTCTGGAAAGTTGGTACAGCTACATCTTATGTTGTTTCTACACTAAGCCCTGGTCTATTCATCTATTCATTAGGAGGTAAGACTACAGATCAATTTGTTCAATCAACTTACACATGGAACCCTTCATACACATCTAATAGAAACTTTGACTGTTTGATGGTTGATAAAAATTTAATTCTTGATGGAGTTGAGTGTTTCAGAAATACTACTGATTCAAAACGTTTCAGACCAGAAGTTGATAATGGCTTCGCAATAACTGATGGTTCGGGACAAGGTCAGAGCATCCATAGAAAAGTTGATCCAATCGCAACTGCAGCAGCAGGAGGAAGGATCGTTTATATGGATACAAACAACTCTTCTGTGGACTTTGAGAAGAGAGCCAAAGCCTCATTGACTAACAACTAATGACAACAAAGATGAAAAACAAGACACTATATATAGCAGGAATATTGGCTTTGAGTCTTCAAACAAGTACACTCAGAGCTCAGGAAGTTGCTGATAAAAGTTTCTACTCTTTCGAAAGAATTGAGTTAAAGACTCCTTGGCTTACTTCGGAAAATGGTGCGGGCCTTGTGTTCAACAACGCAAAGAACTTCTCTACTGTAGGTGCATACTTTACACATCAAAGTGGTACTTACAGAAACTATAATGAAGCAAAAGTATATGAAACTTATGGTCTAGAGACTAAATCTTACATGAAGGTTAAAAACTTTTACTTCTTTGGTAAATTCGGATATGATTATGGCGTAAGACAAAATCAATCTTGGCTTGGAACAATCTATCCAAATAGTACTTTAAATCCAATTAATGACTCTGTACCTGGAAAAGTCCTAAGAGAAGACTACTTTCTAGCTGCCAAGATTGGATATAAAATAAGTGATAAGTATTCTGTTGGAGTTTCGTTTGATTATCATACAGCTACTGGTGCAAAAAGAAAAGATGCACGTAATAGCAATGTTCTGTCTAATCTTTCGGTTAGTCCTGGATTTACATTTAATTCAAAATACATTACTGCCGGTATTAACGGTACTTACAAACATAATGTAGAGAGAGTTGACTATGCATTTTTAGGAGACGTAACAGGAAAGAGCTTATATTATTATGAAGGCTTATTTTTCTATAGCAAAACTGGTATCACAAATACAACAGTAAAAAATAGAGGATACTTTACAGATGTTTTTGGTGGAGCACTTCAGGCAGAATTGAAACTTAATAACTTTAGTTTCTTTAATCAGATTAAAGTTGATTATACTCGTGAAAACGATTATGAAGACGGATCTTTGATTAAGCGTTATGCTGCTGTAGATGGTCTTAATTATGATTACTCTGGTGTGATGAAATATCAATCAGAAGAATCGGATCATATTCTAAACCTAAGATTTACCAGCGATGAAAAGTTTTCGTACAATGTAATTACAAACTACGAAAGAATTCCTGGCGAGTCAAATACCTGGGCTTATTTTGAATATGGTAAAGATTTGAGATATATGCAGTCATCTAAAAATTATGGTATAGAGTATAAAGGATATATCAAGAAAACAGAATGGCTAATGGATTGGGTGTTAACAGCCGGATATAACTATTATGACATTAAAAAGGAATACAAAGTATACCCAGCGTATTATGCTCAAGATTATAATTTGTCTGATGTTTATGGAAACATTTGCAAAAGCTTTATGTTACAGCCAAAAGCAAAATTGGACCTTAATGTTGGATATGGATATACTTTTGGTAAAGGAAATATGCTAACATCTTCAAATCCATTGACAACTGGTTCTCTTAAGCAAAATGAGAGACTTCTTAAAGAAGATTTTGCTTATAATACAGCAAACAGATATAGACTTTCATTTGGTTCAAAATTTACTTATGCAATTGATCCTAAGAAAGGAAGATCTATTTATGCGTCTATGAATGCAACTCATGTTCAAGTACCTCAAGCGCCATTAGTAAATGGAGTAATGTACTCTCCTTACAATGCAGGAGTAAATAGAGGTTACTTCGAATTCTCTTTTGGATTCAACTTCTAACAAACAATCATATCATACAGAGTTGCCGATGAAAATCGGCAGCTCTTTTATTTTCCCTAATAAAAAACCGACATGTTAAAAAAATCAATCGCAACTATCGCACTTCTCACGATTGTTGCTTTCAAAACTTATGCAGATGAGGGAATGTGGCTGGTCAATTTACTTGACAAACAGCTTTATGCTCAAATGAAAGCCAAAGGCTTGAAATTATCTGCAAATGAGATATACAACGACAAAGGAGGAGCGATTTCCGATGCCATAGTAGCTATTGACGGCGGAAGCTGCAGTGGAAGCATCATCTCAGCGGAGGGTCTAATGATTACGAACCACCACTGTGCATATGGAGATGTTCATAAGCTAAGTACTAAAGATAAAAACTACCTCGAAGATGGTTTTTGGGCAATGACTCGCGACCAAGAGGTTCCAATCAAAGGTAAACAAGTTACATTTCTAAGAAGAGTAATTGATGTTACCGATGAGACAAACAGGGTAATCGATAGCTTGGATAAAGCTGGACCTCGTGGACTATTCTTTATGAACAAAGTCTCAGGTGTGTTTGAAAAAAGATATAGCAATCAACCATACGAAGTTGCATTAATGTCTATGTGGAGAGGTAGCAAATACTACTTGTACTTCTATGAAACATACAAAGATATTCGCCTTGTTGGAGCACCTCCTGTCTCTATCGGAGCCTTTGGAGGCGAAACCGACAACTGGGGCTGGCCTCAGCACAAAGGAGACTTTGCAATGTATAGAGTATATGCAAACAAAGAGGGAAAACCTGCAGAATATTCTAAAGATAATGTTCCATTGAAAGCAGCAAAATACCTTACTGTCTCGTCTAAAGGAGTGAACAAAGATGATTTTACAATGGTACTTGGATATCCAGGATCGACAAATCGTTACACATCTTCATTTGAACTAAAGGAGAAGTACGAGATCCTCAATCCAGTAATCAGTGGAATCAGGAGAGCTAAACTCGAAGTCTGGAAAAAATATATGGATGCAAGTCCTGCAGTAAGATTAAAATATGCCGATAAATACTTCGGAATCAGTAATTATACCGACTATGCTAAGTGGGAGAATATCTGCATTGGAAGATATAAAATCATTTCAGAGATAGAGAAGAGAGAGAAGGAACTTCAGGCATGGATTGCAGCTAATCCAGAGAGAGTAGCAAAATATGGAAAGGTGATTGAAAATCTGAAAAACGGATACGCATCAAAAGCGGAGATTACAAGAATCAAAGAGAATTTCAGAGAGTCAATGGTGAGAGGTGCAGAATTTGTCGCAATTGCCTCTAGGATGAACTCAATGGCGAGCTCTCTTAAAAAAGCTGGAAAGACAAAGTTCTCAATGGAAGACAAATCTGTTGCTGAATATGTAAATAAATTTGCCGCTAAGCAATATGAGGAGTCCGACATTAAGGCAGACAGAGAACTATTTAAAGTAATGCTTGGCTATTATTTGAAAAACGTACCATCATCATTTTATGATAAAGAGTTTAAAAAGATGGCAGAAGGTCTTGGCAACGATCCAATTAAAATTGCCGACTATGTTTACGACAACAGCATAATCACAGACTCGCTTCGTCTTAGAAATTTTTTCAATTCAGAGAGAACAATCGAAGAGCTACTTGCAGATCCAGTAATTACAGTTGTTAAAACAACAGGAATCATTCCATACAACAAAGTGGAAGATAGAATTTTAGACAGTTTAAATGTCTCTTTAGGAAAAGAGAAAACTCTCTATACAAAAGCTCTCTACGAAATGTATAAAGAGACGGGTAAAGCGATCTCTCCTGACGCTAACTCAACAATGAGAGTGACTTTTGGAGAAGTTGGCCCAATTGAACCTGCTGACGGAATCTACTACCACTACCAAACAACAACAAAAGGGATAGAAGAGAAATATGATCCAAAGAATTATGAGTTCAATCTTAAACCAGAGATGCAGAAAAAATTAGAGACATCAGATTGGGGCAGATGGGGCAAAAATGGTAAATTATATGTAAATTTCCTCGCAGATATGGATATAACTGGAGGTAACTCAGGAAGCGCGGTGCTAAATGGAAGTGGAGAGTTGATAGGATTAGCATTTGATGGAAACAGAGAGTCTATGAGCGGAGATGTCTTCTTTAAGGAGGGCTATTGCAAATCGGTGTGTGTTGACATCAGATATGTTATGTGGGTTATCGAAAAATATGCAGGAGCAAGTAATATTATCAAGGAATTAAAAATCAACGATAAATAATTATGCTAAAAAAATTGACAATTGCCCTTGTGGCATTAACCATACTGTTTCCCTCTTTTTCAAGAGCGGACGAAGGTATGTGGCTTGTGAATATGTTCGAGAAGAGCATTTACCCTCAAATGGTAAAAAAAGGTCTTAAACTGACTTCGAAAGAGATCTATAATGAAGAGAATGACGCTGCCCTTAGCAACGCAATTGTCTCTTTAGATTTTGGCTGTACTGGCAGTATGATCTCCGATAAGGGACTAATGATTACAAATCACCACTGTGCCTACGGTGACATACACGCACTTAGTACTCCAGAAAAGAACTATCTCGAAGATGGTTTCTGGGCAATGAACCAATCAGAGGAGAAGCCAATACCTGGTAAAAATGTACTTTTTCTTAGAAAGGTGATTGATGTAACTGACGAAGTAAAAGCAGATGTGGCAGAGCTACAAAAGCAAGGATTCAAAGGCGCAATCATGAGAAGAGTATACAAACATATTGAGATGCGCTACAAAGAGAAGAATAATCTCGAAGCAATGTGTGCATCAATGTGGAGCTCTACTAAATTCTATATGTTTTTATACGAAGTATATTCAGACGTTCGTTTAGTTGGAGCACCTCCTGTTTCAATCGGAGCGTTCGGTGGTGAGACAGACAACTGGGGATGGCCACAACATAAAGGTGATTTTGCAATTTATAGAGTTTATGCCGACAAAGATGGCAAACCAGCAAAATATTCTGCAGAGAATAAACCATTGATGCCAAAGAGAGTATTGAATATCTCAACAAAAGGTGTTAAAGAGAATGATTACTCAATGATTCTTGGATACCCTGGAAAGATCAATCGCTATGTATCTTCATTTGAGGTGAAAGAGAAACAAGAGATTTTGAATCCAATCGTTGTAGAGATCAGAAGAGCAAAACTTGATATTTGGAAGAAACATATGGATGCCAATCCTACCGTAAGACTTAAATATTCTGATAAATATTTCGGAATCAGCAACTATACCGACTATGCAAAATGGGAGAACAAATGCTTTATCAGATACGATGTTATAAGTATTAGAGAGCAAGAGGAGAGAGAGTTGGCTAAATGGATTGAGTCAGATTCAAAGGCCAAGGAAAAATATGGCGACCTGCTTTCTAAGTTAGAAAAAGGATTTGCAGCAAGAGCTGAACTGATAAAACAAAAGGCTTACTTCAGAGAGTCATTTGTTTCAATTTCGGAAGTTGTGCAATCTGCTAAGAGATTTGGAAATGTAACTCGAGACATGGAGAAGGGAGGAATCGAGAAGATTTCTACTAATGATCAGATGTTTAAAACAGAGTATGCAGCAATTCAAAGATCACTTTATGATGTTTATGACTTAGCGACTGATAGAGATCTGTTCCGCCAACAATTAGCGTTCTTTATCAAATATGTGAAACCAGAATATTATGGTGGAGCACTTGCTAAATGGGTTAAGGAGTACAATGGAGATGCAGGCAGAATTGCTGACTATATCTATGATAACTCAATCTTTACTCAAAAGGAAAAGCTTTATAAATACTTTGAAACACCAAGATCTAAAGAAGAGATATTGTCTGACCCAGCAATTTTATTGGCAGAGTCTTGCTCTATCCAAACATTCAATGAGTTAACCAATAAAATGAATACCCAGCTTGGATTCGATACTGAGGCTTTAACTTCGCAGTACACTAGAGCACTTTATCAAATGAGAGAGTCAAAAGGTCTTCCTCAATACCCAGATGCAAACTCAACTATGCGTATTACTTACGGAACAGTAGGTGGCATCCAACCAGCTGATGGTATTACTTATGGCTATAGAACAACTATTAAAGGTTACCTAGAGAAAAAAGATCAGACTAATTACGAGTTCAATGTAAAACCTAAGCTAGAGGCGATGATTAAAGCTAAAGACTGGGGAAGATGGGGCGAAAACGGTCAGCTTTATGTAAACTTCTTAACCAATAATGACATTACTGGAGGTAATTCAGGAAGTCCAGTAATCAATGGAAAAGGCGAATTGATTGGACTTGCTTTCGATGGAAACAGAGAGTCGATGAGTGGTGATGCATACTTCCATCCTGAATATTTTAAAACCGTTTGTGTAGATATCAGATTTGTCCTTTGGGTAGTTGATAAATATGCAGGTGCGGGTTATCTAATTAACGAAATGAAACTTAAGTAAAACATAGATGTTTAAAAGATTAGTTGTACTTATTTCTATGACATGGGCTGGATTATATCCGGCCTTTTGTCAAGATAGAATGCTCGATTTGCTCAAAACAGAGCTTAAGAGCCAGATGACAGAACTCGGCAAGGGAGAGTATCCTCCATATTATATGAACTATCGTGTCATTGATACCTATAGTAGGGTTATTAAGGCGTCAATGGGAGCTGTAAACACAGTTGAGACAGAAAAGCAGATTATTTTTGTTCCACAAGTGCGTGTAGGTTCTCCAGAATTCGACAACTTCCATGAGTCTCAAAACGGAGTAGTTGTAAATAGATTTGCAGGTCCCCCTACAATTTTGCTTCCTTACGATACCAAATCAGGATTTGAAAGTTTCAGGGAGATAATCCGTGAAGAGGTGAATTCAAGATATAAGTTTGCCGTTTCAAATTTTGAAAGAGCAAAAGCAAAAAGAGGGGTGAAAGTAGAAAACGTAGATAAATCTGCCGACTTTACAAAAGCCAAAGCTGAAAAATATTTTGAACCAGTTCTTAAAGACGATAAAACTCAATTAGATATCAAAGCTTGGGAGAAAAAACTCAACAAATACAGTGGATTCTTTGCTGACAATAAAGATATTATCAGCGCAAATGCGACAATGAGTTTTAAAATCTGGAGGAAATACTTTGTTTCAACCGAAGGAGCAGAAGTTGCTGAGAATAGAACATATGTTCTGCTAAGTATCAGAGCAATGACTATGGCAGAAGATGGAATGGAACTCCCTCTTCATAAGAGCTATTTTGCATTCTTCCCCGAAGAGTTACCATCGGAGGCTGAGATTATGAACGATCTAAAACAGATGTCCGCAAAACTTAGTAAGTTGAAAGTTGCCCCATTAGTACAACCCTATACCGGACCTGCTTTACTTTCTGGTTCGGCAAGTGGTGTATTCTTCCATGAGATCTTTGGACATAGAATAGAGGGTCAAAAGATGAAAAGCGATAGCGATGGTCAGACATTTAAAAATATGGTAAATGAATATGTTCTGCCTAAGGCTATCAGCGTTTTATGTGATCCTACAATGAAAAAATTCAAAGGAAGTCCATTAAATGGTTATTACATTTTTGATGATCAAGGTGTAAGGGGAAAAAGGGTTGAAGTTGTAAAAGATGGAATCCTTAAAAACTTCTTGATGACTAGAACAGGTCTGGAAGGATTTCCTGAATCCAATGGTCATGCAAGAGCAGAGTTTGAATATGATCCTACTTCGCGCCAATCTAACTTAATAGTTGAGACAAACAATTATAAGACAGATGCTGAGCTTCGTGCACTTCTAATCTCTGAGGCAAAGAAACAGGGTAAAGAGTATGGATACTTCTTTAAAGCCGTTACTGGCGGATTTACTCAGACAGGAAGAAGTGGTGCAAATTCGTTTAATGTTACTCCTTTAGAGGTATATAGAGTGTATGTGGATGGAAGAGAAGATGAATTGGTGAGAGGTGTCGATATGATTGGCACACCTTTGTCGATGTTTTCAAATATTGAACATGCAGGTGGAGAATACGAAATCTTTACAGGTACATGTGGTGCTTCGTCTGGTAATGTCCCAGTAACAGCGATCTCTCCAACTATCTTTGTCAATAAGGTTGAATTACAGAAAAAACCTAAACCATCAGTAACTCCGGCATTGTTGCCAAGACCATAATTTAAACTCAAAATTGTAATGAGAAAATTTATAAATATATTACTCATACTCATTTGTTTGTCTGCTACAACTTATGCTCAGACAAATGACAACATCCTTTTCAAAGCGATGGAGGATGAGATGAAAAGAGCAGAAAAAGATCTCAAACTGCCAGGAGCTCCTCCTATATATTTCATTTCTTGCACTGTCAGTGAAAACAGATATGTCTCAATAACTAGCAGTAAGGGCTCGGTTGTTTATGTTAAAGAGAGTCCAAAGGAGAGAATGCACTCTATCAATTTATATGTTGGAAACAGTAAATTATCTAGTGACTACTCATACTCTGGAAATGGTATGGTATCGCAGCAATTCACAACTAGCGACGATAATTATGATCAATTAAGGAGAAATTTTTGGCAGACATATGATCTAGCATACAAATTTGCAGTTGAAGTTTATAATTCAAAGAAGAATAACTTAAAGACAGCAAATTTAAGCGACGAAGAGAAAGCATTAGAAGATATAACTCCTTTGAAGAAAATTGAGGTATATGCACCACATTTCGAGCAATATACACTTGATAAAAAAACTCTTTCCGATCTAGCAGATAAGATATCTCTTAAAATTTCGGAGGTAAAGGGCATCTTTGATGCAAAGGCAGAGATTGATGGAATTGAAAATGTTTATTACTATGTTTCAAACGAAGGAACAAAGGTTAAAGAGCCTGTAGCATATATCCGTATTACAATGTCTGCAAAAATCAGGAACTCTAAAAAGCAGGTTGTCAAAGATAAAAGAGTGTTTTATGCCAAAAGCACTCAAAAGCTACCTACCGAGGCCGAGTTATTGAGTATGGCTTCGAGTTTTGCAAATGATCTCTCTTCGATGTACGACATTAATTCGGTAGATGAGTATTACTTAGGTCCAGTATTATTTGTAGAAGAGGCTGCCGGTGCTGTGTTTGCAGAAAATATTGCAGGCCAGTCAGGTGTACTTTCATTCCGCAAACCAATCCAAGTTATGGCAACTGTAGCGCGCCCCGAGAATGTTGGAAACATGAAAAATATCAAACCACTCGAAGAGAGAATAGGTAAAAAGGTTGTTGATAGTAGAATCTCAGTAATGAACATCACCTCTAATAGTAAGTTTGGCGGTAATGAGTTATTGGGCTCATACTTATACGATGCCCAAGGAGTAAAAGCCAAAGACAGTGTGATACTAATTCAGAATGGAATTCTTAAAACTCTGTTAAGTACAAGAGTGCCAACTCTTAAAATTAAAGAGAGTACAGGCAGCCTTAGATTTGGGGTCAAACCTAGAGCAATTTCACTAGCTCAAGCACCTGGGAATTTAGTAATTAAGTCTGCTTCAACTGCCAACTGCGACAGTCTTAAGCGAATGTTGATTGCCTCTGCAAAAGAGGAGGGATTGGACTATTGCTACATCGTCAAAAAAATAGCGGCTTATGATGAGATTAAACTAGTTAAAGTTAATGTAGCAGATGGAAGCGAAAAGATTGTTACTGGAGCAGAGATTGGAGTGATTCCATTTACAAAGCTTAAAAGAGTTTTGGGTGTATCTGCAGAACAAAGTTTGTTTAACTATCTGTTCAACGATGAGATTCCTGTTTCTGTTGTCCACCCTAAAGGTATCTTGATCGAGGATGTTGAGATTGACAAGAAGCCACTCTCTGTTCAGAAGGAGTCAAAATTAATTATTAACTAATTCTACATCTACCTTCGGTCTTTAGAAAGAGAAGCATCAGCAAGGCTGCAATTAGCGACAATGCACCACCAAAGTAGAATGGGGCAGATGAATTGACGTAATCGTAGAGAAGTCCAGCAAAAAGACTAGCGGGTAAGAAAGTTATACCGAGGACGGCATGGTACAAACCAAATGCCGTCCCTTTTATTTCATGGGGTACGATGTCTGAGATCATAGCTTTTTGACTACTGTCTGTCATTGCACTATAAATCCCATAAAGCGCAAAGAGCAGCAGGAAGACTCCAAAATGCGAGGAGTAGCCAAAGATGAAATAGATTATTGAATAGAGAAAGAATCCAATGACAATCATCTTTCCGTGACCAATTTTATCAGAAAGTTTTCCAATTGGAACAGCCAAGATGACAGAAACTGTATTATATAACATGAATACAAGCGGTATTAAAGAGTGAGAAATGCCTGTTTCGGAGGTCTTTACAAGTAAAAGAGCATCTGTTGAATTTCCTAGTGAAAAGACGAACACAATAATCAAAAAACAGTAGAATCTTTGAGGAATCTTGTTTACAGCGCCTGCTAAACTATGTTCAACTTTCTTGATACTATTCTCTTTTATATACAGAACTATTGTGAGTACGCCAAAAAGAGCAGGGATGGAGGCTATTATAAAGATTAACTGATAGTTATCGGGAAAGTAATACAATAGAGCCATTGCTATTAGTGGCCCGAGCACTGCTCCACTATTGTCCATCGCTTTATGAAAACCAAAATTTTTACCAGAGTCGTTGTCTCCTGTTGCTTGTCCAATCATACTATCACGTGGAGCCGCTCTTAGACCTTTTCCGAATCTTTCAAAGATTCGCAGAGTCATAATTTCTGCTGCAAATTTAGAGATTGCATAGAACGGTGTAACTAGAGTCGAAAGTGTGTAGCCAATTACCAAAAAAGGTTTGTATCTACCTAATTTGTCGCTCCAGTAGCCAGATAAAACTTTTACAAACGAAGCAATACTCTCCGATAGCCCCTCGATTGCGGAGATTGCTGTCTTACTAGCTCCAATTGAGAGCAAAAAAAGAGGCATAACACTATACACCATTTTGATTGATGTATCGTTGAAAAAGCTTGTCACACCTATAAAGAAGACATTTTTCTCTATACCAAAAATTTTTTCTTTTTTCAATATGAAATGTTCTGAGTAAATGTTATATTTGATTCATCTTAAACTCAGAACCCAAAGAAATGTTTAATTTAAACCGATTATTATGAAAAAATTTTTACAATTTTTGTCAATCGGTATTATTGCATTGGTAATAATATCATGTGGATCAATCAGATCAAGTTCTGATAGTAAACAAGGACGCCTTGGTGTTGATGCTACAAATGGGAAAGATACAACTACTTATGAGCTGATTGTCTTCGATCCAGGTTTTGACTTTTGGTTGAGTGGAAAGACTTTTTCTAAGAAGCAGTATACAAATGAATACCTGCAGTCTATGAACAATATGTATGTTATTGAGTGGAACCGCAGATATTCTATGGGTGACAGAAGAGTTGGCAGTTATATAGATTATGATGCAACTACCAAATACGATTTAGATTTCAATTATAAGCTCTTTATGTATTTTAAATATTTTGAAGAGAGTTATAATATTAAATTAATTGCTGGAAGCGGCAAGGTTTTTTAACCTGGTTGTCGTTTTATATACAACCTCGCAAAATGAGTTTGTAGAATATGTGGCACCACTTAGGGCATCAATATCCTTTCCAGGTTTTGGTGCCCTTTTTCCGTTATATCCTACGAATTGCGCCAACCACTTTTGTGATGCAATCCTTTGCCCATAATGGGACTCTAAATCATAGATTGCAATTCTGCGAATCGAAAGGTCATTTGAATAGATTATAATCAGATTGTATCTCTCCATGCTTTTGGGGATACTTACGATCTTTGCATCGAAGAGATATCCGACACTTTTGCCGGATATCTCAATTTTTTTGAAATCTTTATCTGATGTTTGAATAAGAGCGTACTCTTGCTGATTGAAAATACTCCTCATCTCCTTTTCGACATTATTTGATGATGTGATTGTTGCAGTCAGAAGCAATATCAGTAATAGTTTCATGATAATTAGTCTTATTTAAGGTTTAAAACATTACTGCAATTCCCATATTGAGTGTCTTCATCCACGTTTGGTTAGCAGCTGTTTTTATGTACTGCATATCTGTTTTAAATGCGGCATTTTTATTGAGTCTAAATGTTAATCCAGCAGTAAGAATTGTGTTTTTATATGCAGGATTTGCTGTAGTAATTGCATCTGTTGCAGAGTGCATATTGTAAAATTCATATCTAAAGAATGGAACTAGACCATAGTCTTCTA
>JACCEE011066371.1_pt1 | contig 17099 bp, 16 predicted proteins | sample 7449931 | NCBI WGS metagenome assembly JACCEE01 (sample SAMN15323457, study PRJNA562643) | freshwater metagenome | isolation source: river surface water | place: USA:Blue River Watershed | collected 2017-08-19 | reverse complement strand
GTTTTTACGATTTTTATCGAGAAAAGATGATTGTAACAGATGCACTACCAAATGCCGCGCATAGAGCACTGGCTTATTTAGAAATGCAACAGAAATTAGTTGCAGTCATCACACAAAATATTGATGGACTACATCAACAGGCGGGCAGCCAAAGGGTCTATGAATTACATGGAAGTGTGCATCGAAATTTCTGCGTGGATTGTGATACCTTTTATGAGTTAGGGTTTATCAAGAATTCCACAGGAGTTCCTAGATGCCCGATTTGTGGTGGGATTATTAAACCGGATGTCGTTTTGTATGAGGAAGGACTCGATCAGGAAGTAGTGAGGGCTTGTATTGAGGCGATTATTGGTTGCGATTTATTGATTGTTGGTGGAACTTCACTAACAGTATATCCGGCAGCAGGATTGATTGATTACTTTCATGGTAAAAATCTTGTGCTCATTAATCAGACGAAAACATTTAAAGATGACAGAGCTGACCTGATCATACGAGATAGAATTGGTGAAGTTTTCAAAGGAATTGCAGAATAGGGGAAAGAGAGGCTGGTGATTGTAAGACATGGAGATTTCTGTGGGTGACCAAGTTGTGATGAAAAAGCAACATCCATGTGGAAGTAAGGAGTGGCTTGTTTTAAGAATCGGAGCAGATTTTAGGCTGAAATGCCTTGGCTGTGGTCATCAGATTATGATTCCGAGAAAACAAGTTGAGAAGAATTGCAGGGAAATAAAGAAAAATACTGATAAATAGTCAAAATAGCTTGAAATCCTATGGTTTTTGTGATAGAATCGTAATTCGTGATATATTATAATTCCTTGCTCCTTATTAAGAAGGGGCCAGAGACCAAAAGGAGGTAACAAAAGCATGAACAAGTATGAATTAGCCGTTGTTGTGAATGCAAAAATCGAAGATGATGAAAGAGCTGCTACAGTTGAAAAAGTAAAAGCTTATATCGAAAGATTCGGTGGAACCGTTACTGGAGTTGATGAATGGGGTAAGAAGAGATTAGCTTACGAAATTCAGAAAATGAAAGAAGGATTCTACTATTTCGTCCAATTCGAAAGCGATTCAACCGTTCCAGGTGAAATTGAGAGTCGTATTCGCATTATGGAAAGTGTCATCAGATATCTTTGCGTTAGAAAAGACGAGGAATAGTAAAGAGGTATTTGTATGAATAAAGTGATTTTGATGGGGCGTTTAACAAGAGATCCTGAAGTGCGTTATGCACAAAATGATACATCGATGGCAATTGCAAGATATTCAATCGCAGTGGACCGTAGAGGTGGAAGAAACAATCAGGATGGACAAACAGCTGATTTTATCAATTGTGTTGCATTTGGTAAAGCTGGAGAATTTGCAGAAAAGTATTTTCGCAAAGGAACTAAGATTGCCGTTGTAGGAAGATTACAAACAGGTAATTATACAAATAAAGATGGCGTGAAAGTATATACCACAGATATCGTTGTTGAAGAGCAAGAATTTGCTGAAAGCAAAAATGCTGGTGGTCATGATTCTGCTATAGCAGGAGATTTTTCGAAGAGTCCAATGACATCCGGTGATGGATTTATGAACATTCCAGATGGAATCGACGAAGAATTGCCATTCAATTAAAAATTAAATAGGAGGTTGCACCATGGCTTTTAATAAATCAGACAGATCTGATTCTCCAATGAGAAGAAAAGGTGGAATGCGTAGAAGAAAAAAAGTATGCGCATTTTGTGGAAAAGATAGTTCTATTGATTACAAAGATGTAAATAAATTAAAAAGATATGTATCTGAAAGAGGAAAAATTCTTCCTAGAAGAATTACAGGAAACTGTGCAAAGCATCAAAGAGCTTTAACAGTTGCTATCAAAAGAGCAAGACATATCGCATTAATGCCTTACACAATGGATTAATGATTTAATGAGACGTTTTTTAGAGAAATCTAGAAGGCGTCTTTTTTATTGAACAGGCCAAACCAGCTGTATCAGTTCGATCAGTGGCATTTGTAATATATAGATAGCATAGGTAGCTTTACCTAAGGTACAAAATAGCTTTTCAAAGCGTGGGTCAAATGGTGTTTCTTTTGAAAACATTAGAAAAAGTGCAAAAGCATAAGCAGCAATAATAACAAAATCCATTTTACTCCGATGTCCAAAATTTAAATAGACAAAGATGGACAGGAAGAGAACGTGTGGAAGAAACGTGAGAAAAGTTCCTTTGAGTCGATTTTGCATGCGCTGAGTAAGGTAATATACAAATATACCAAGGCCCATACCTGCAATCCCTCTAAGGATACTGTGATAGGAAAAGATTACATCTATTTTTGCGATTTTTTGATAGTAGTATGAGTACAACAGTAAACTAATCAACAAGCTTACAAATGGAGCATACTTTGGAGTAAAAGCAAAATATATAAGTAAGTAGAACAAGCTTCCAAATACAATGGCAGGAACAAACCAATGTGCGCTTATGAGAACTTCATTTCCAAGGGGTCACCATTGTAATAAAAAGAATTCAGCCCATGATGTTCTTAGTAAATCCATAAGTGTTGAGAAACCGTTTCCGGTTACAAAAGAACGAATCAATAACATGAAGACTAATGAGATTAGATAAAGGGGATATAAGCGGATGAGTCGACTTAGTAAAAAAGGTGGAATGGATGTTAGTTTCTTTTTTGCGGATAAATCTGTAAAATGAGACTGATAATGTGAAGCAAGGAAATAGCCACTTACAATTAAAAAGAATTCAACACCTAAGTAGCCCCCACGAAAAAGCAGGGAATTTCGCGGTATAAAGAAATGAAATCCAAGAACGGCCATACAAAACAAAAATCTCCATAACTCTAAATGAGCATTTCGCTGATTCATAAAGGTATCTCCTTGAAAAGAATGAATTACTATAAGTATAATAGTTATTGTGGAAAAATAAAAGAGAATATGCTAGGATTATTAAGAATTGTATTAGAAAGGGAGTATTCTAAATGGATCAAAGAGAAGTATTAAAAATATTAGGAATGAGTGAGTTAATAGATGAAAATTCAATAAAGACTGCATATCGCGAAAAGTTAGTGTCTGTGAATCCGGAGGATGATCCACAGGGATTTATGCAGCTTCGACTTGCGTTTGAGAGGGCACTTGAATTATTAGAAGAACCGCAAGAGGAAGAATCAGAATTTACCAAATGGATTCATGAGGTTGAAGGGGTTTATAAAAGTTTAAAAGACCGAGTGGATGTAAAAAAGTGGCAGGAATTATTTCAAAAAGGGCCGATTACCGAGTTGGATACCGAAAATGATGCAATCCTTCATTTGCTGAGTTTCTTGAGTTATCATTATTATATACCTCAAGATATTTGTGCCTATATCTGTAAAAAAATCAATCTAAAAGATAGTATGCTGTATTTTTCTGAATATATTCCGTTGGGTTTTTTGGAGTACCTACAGGGTTTGAGTGAAGAAGGAAGTTTCATTGACTTTTCACTTTTTGAAGGTGACTTAGAAGTAGACTGTGATGAGTATATTAAAGATTTATATGATGTTGTAGCGCAAGTGAATGGATATGAAGAGTGGGAATTAGATACCATTTTTAGTTGGTATTTGCCAAAAGAAATTTTACAGACACCTGCGGTTACAGAAACAAGGAGTGAAGAAGAAAAAATTGCGCAACAACAACTAATCATCGATAAAATTGAAAAACTTGAACATTCAGACTTAAAACACCCCTTTTTAACGATTCAAAACATTCGTATTCAATTGTTTTTGAATAATGTTGAGACTGTTCGTCAGTTACTAGGGTCATTGACGGATGGACAAAGAGAGAATCATTACATTCAGGCATATGAAGGGTTCATATTCTTATATCTAAAAGAATTTAAGAGTGCTAGGAAATGTTGTCAAATCCTGCAAGATAAAGATCCTGAAAGTGAATTGACAATTCGCCTGAATAGTGATCTTTTAATGGTTGAAAAAGATTATGATAAAGCACGTGATGGGTATTATGAAATATTAGAAAAGTCAAGAATAAATTCAAGAGTTCTTGCCTGTGTGAAAATATGTAATCGTGAACTTGCAAAAATATGGGAACATTCAGTTCTTGTAACGGATCGAATTGAGTATGCATGGTGCTTGCTTGACTTAGAACAGAACCATAAGTGCTTAGAAGTGTTAGAGAGTGTTAAGCCGGAAAGCCTTGACGATTACTATTTATATTATTGTACAAAATCTAGAGTTTTGAGAGAACTTGAGAAAAGAGTTGAAACCATTGATAATGCTAAAAAGTGGATTCAGGCAATTGAACAGCTTCCGATTGAGGACACTAAAAAATCTAAGAGAAGAAAAAAGAGGACAATCTATGCAAACTGTCTAATTGCAGAAAGTTATTTTGAACTTGCAAAAGCCAATAAAGATAAGCCTGATTTGCTTAGCTTTTATTATAAGCAGGCAATGGATGCGACAACCGATTTTGATAAAGAAGAGAATGAACTTAATAGAGCGGCGTTTCAATATCTAAAAGTTCAAATTCTAGAAGATATGGGAGACTATAATCAGGCAATTGAACTAGCCAACAAAATTTTGGCTGATATTCCAAATTATATCCCTGCAGTTGCACTTCGCCAGAAGTGCTATTATGGTCTAAATAACCTAAAAGGTGTAATGGACGATTATGAGCGGTTAAAAGAAGAAGCAAAAGAATATATGGAAAGCTATGTATTAGCTGCCAAAAGCTTATATTACTCTGGATATAAAACGGATGCTGAAGAAATCATTGCATTCTCGAAAACCATAAAGTCCTCATTTTTTGAGATACAAGCGCTTGAACTTGAGATGTATTTAGATGATTGTTCAGGTGACCAGTCTGTATTGGGGAAATTGTCGATTAAGTATCATGCGTTGAGGGATGAATATAATAAGTGCGATAAAAATGAAAAGCAACAAAGTGCATTCTATTATATCGCGTATCGTATTGAGCACAAAATGGATCATCTTAAAGAAGCAATGGAAATGCTTGATCGATTGTTGAACATAGAGCTGAATGAAGATTATGTTTTGCAAAAAGCGGACATTATTTTAGAATTAAAAGGTTATAAAGAAGCAATCTATTATTTGAGAAATTTCAAGCCTTTTGCTAAAAGTTCAGGACTTCAGTTGAAGATTGCAGAAATATATAAAAATTCAAAAAGAAATGACGATGCGATATTAGCATATGAGAAGGCAATCGAACTGGATAAAAACTGTTATGAAGCATATTATTACTTGATTCGTATCTACCACAATGCATTTTTACAAAAAGAAACTCCAAATCTTTATCAGTTAGCAATTAAGTATGCAAATTTATATGTGGCACAAATTGAGTCGGTACATTCCCTCTCGAATCGAGGGCTTGTTCAGCTTGAAAGTGAGCATTGGATAGAAGCTAAGGCAGATCTTATGAAAGCACTTGAATTAGATCCAAAGCATTGTGCATCATTGGATTGGCTAGGTGAGACCTATCGCTTCTTAAGACAATACGAACAGGCCAACGAATGCTATGATAAAGCGATGGAATTGATGTCGATAGAGGAATATAGGGACCCTTTTGTAGACAAGGCGACTTGCTTATTAATGGAAAAGAAATACGCACAATCTAGAGAACTATGGACAATGTTGAAAAAGGCCTATCCAGAGCGTTTTGAATATCAAGAAAACATCCTGCTGACCTATGAACTTGAAAAGAACTATGTGGAGTGGGAACGGGAATTGATTCTTACGAAAACAGAGTATCCAAATAATTTATTCACAGTACTAGAGAAACTAAGCACAATGTATGAAACAACGGGTAGAATGGGTCTTGCAGAAAAAACGTGTAAGGAGATAGTAAGTAAATATCCAAATAATGCGTTTGCACTTGTACATTATGGAGAATTTTTGCTGAGAACAGATGATCTTTTGCATTTAAAGTCAAAAGCCTTCTTGAAAAAGATACCGCATTCACAGTTTTACAATAACAATTTTACGGACTGGTACCTGAGCTTACTAATGATTTGTATCAAAATGAGCAAGAAGTGGAATAATCGAACAGAGATAGAGCGTTATCGCAAGCAGTATTTAGATTATATTGTAGCGAAGCATGGTAGCATTTCAAATTATCAATTGAGTTTTGGCTATCGTAATATACCGCTCTATAAGTTAGGAGACTTTTACCACACAATCGGGGATTATGCTGAAGCGGCAAGGTATTTTGCATTAATGGATAAGGGATATACTTGTAAAAACTGTAAGTATGGTATTTGTGTGGAATGGTATCTTGGTCGGGCAAAATTGAACGAAGCTAGTAATCGTTTAGAAGAGGCAATTGCAGATTATGAAGTTGCCATAGAATATGAATTTGATTATTTAGAGTACCAGGCAAAAATTGATGAATTAAAGAAAAAAGTAGGAAACCAAAGATGATAATTGGAATTGATTTAGGAACTACCAATAGTTTATGTGCCTATTTTAAAGATAATGAGGCACATGTAATCCCAAACCGATTAGGCGAGGCACTTACGCCTTCGGTCGTTAGTATTGATGTGAATGGAACCATTAGTGTGGGTAAGACAGCACTTGAGCATGGCCTGACAAACCCAGAAACATGCGCGAAAGTATTTAAACGAACCATGGGGACGAATAAAAAATATGTATTATCTGGAAAAGAGTACTCCTCAGAAGAATTATCCTCGTTTATTTTAAAATACTTAAAAGAGGATGCAGAACACTTTTTAAATGAGCCAATTGAGGAAGTTATTATTAGCGTTCCGGCGTACTTTAATGATGCTAGGCGTAAAGCCACAAAACGTGCAGGCGAATTAGCAGGACTGAAAGTAGAGCGAATTATTAGTGAACCGACGGCAGCAGCAATTGTTTATGGGATATCCCATCGAGAAGAAAATACAAAATTTTTAGTATTTGATCTAGGTGGTGGAACATTTGACGTATCTATTATAGAGTTGTTTCACAATATTTTGGAAGTACGAGCAGTTGCAGGTGACAACTATCTTGGTGGAGAAGATTTTACCAAGAAATTAATGGAAATGATTTCAAAAAAGCACGAAATCCCAATTCATGATTTGTCTCCAAGGGATTTTGCAAGATTAGTACAGGTCGTTGAACAGTGTAAGTGCAGGTTTGCTGATGAAAATAAAGTAAACTACTCATACGAGTATGGGGATCAAATATGCGAAGGTGTAATCAATGAAATTGAATATGAGATAGCATGTGAAGAGCTTTTAGATAAGATTAAAGAACCTATTAAAACAAGCCTTCAAGACGCAAAAATCAAAATCAAAGACATTGATATGGTGATTATGGTAGGCGGAGCAACAAGACTTCCAATCGTATACCGCTATATTAGTAAATTGTTTCGGAATTATCCAAATAACTCTGTGGATCCAGATCAGGCAGTTGCTCTTGGAGCAGCAATTCAAGGGGCAATGAAGGAGCGAAATAAGGATATCAAGGAAGTTATTTTGACAGACGTTTGTCCATTCACATTGGGGACAGAAGTGTCAATCGAAGTAGAAGAAAACAAATTTGAATCTGGGCACTATTGTCCAATTATCGAACGTAACACAGTGATACCAACGAGTCGTACAGAACGCTTATACACCATTCATGACAACCAAACATCGCTTAGAATTAAGGTATTGCAAGGAGAAAGTAGAGTTGCTTCGAACAATTTATTTTTGGGAGAGTTAGTAATCAAGGTTCCAAAAGCAAAAGCGAGTGAAGAATCAGTGGATATCACCTATACCTATGATGTGAATTCAATTTTAGAAATAGAAGTGCGCGTTATTTCAACTGGAGAGACAACCAAGAAAATATTAAAGATGCAGGACATTGATTTGTCTGATGAAGAGATTGCTGCTCGATTAGAAGAACTATCCTATCTAAAGATTCCGCCAAGAGAACATGAAGAAAACCGATTAGTTCTTGCACTAGGAGAGAGACTCTATGAAGAAACAAAGGGAAGTCTTAGACGAAAAATCGAAGAAAGTATCCTACGTTTCGAGCGTGTATTGCTAAGTCGGGAGCAAGAGGAAATTGCAAGAGAGCGAAAGGCATTACAGGATTTTCTGAGAGAAGTCGAAAATAGTTAATCGAGAAATGGAATTTAAACACTGTATGCGAGCAAATTGCATCAGCGTTCAAAATGTGTTATGATTTAGTTTGATGAAAATTTTGTGGGGGAAGGCAAGATGAAAAGAAAATTAGTGGTACTCGTGATGCTTGTAATGATAGCATCAACTCTTTTAGGATGCAGAGAATTAATCGATAGCTATGTACTAAGTAAAGAAGTGGAAGAGCAAATGGCCGGCTCAAATGAAGCGGGCAATGAAGAACCAGGAACCGCTGATTTAGCGGGCACAGTGAGTCAAGATACAGCGACAAGTGAGGAACCTGCTGTGAGTGATAATGCTCAAGGGAATGAAGAAGATTTCATTACAGAAGTAGGTGGGAGACGATTATCAGATGCTGAAATTATATTGATTAATTCATGTTACGATTTTACAAAGAGCACGGAGCAGAATGTAGTTGTAACAATACCCAAACTTGATATGCGTACTCGCGGGGCGGTAATAAGTGTTATTCTACAGTTTGACAGTGAAGGAAAATATTATGAGAAGCTTACAGCTGAATTGGATGGACGAGCAAGGTATGCGATGGTTGGGTATGGAACTCGCTCAGATGAAGAAGGAATGGTTACTCAATATATAAAAGTATTCAATATGGTGAATGGGGAAATGAAAGAGGATAAAAATTGGTATAAAATTATAGAGCCTGTGGAGAATGCTTTCGATAATTCTTCAAAGGAATATTTGGGGAAATTTGTATCTGATTCAGAAGAAGATGTGGCAAAATATCTAGAAGACGGAAATTTCAAAATACATAATCTTACAAATAAGCAGCAGTATGTAATTCAAGCATCTAACTTAATAGAAGGTTACTATTACCGTTTTTATGTCAATAAAAAGAAGAATAAAGTTGAGAAAGTTGCTTTAGTGAACGAAGATGGAATTGCAGAGGATATTGCAATGAATTTTAGAGAATTTAACGAAACCATTACGATTCCACAGGAAGCAATCGATACAGCAATTGAAAAGCCAAGTATAGAATCGGTGCTGAAGTAATCCAAACATAAAATGTAAAGAACAAACTCATTGAAATCAAAAAAAAGGGGGATTTATCAATGAAAAAATTAGTAAGTGTATTAGGGTTCGTAGTAATCATGGGAGTTGTTGGTTGTAGTGGTAAGAAAGAAGATGTTGCAGTTGAAGAAGTTGTGATTGCAGATGAAGAACAAAGTGATGAAAGCTCTGAAGTAAGCGAAGATGAGGCATCAAGTGAAATAAGCGGTTTGTCAGAAGCAGACGCATTATACATTAAGGCCTGTAGTAATCTTGATTTAGAAAAAGGTTTACAAGAGAACATCACAATGGATTTGGATGGTCAAAAAAGTACAATGTTTATCCAAATAGATTCTAGTAGAGCTTCAAGTACAAAAATGGAAATGGAGCAAAATGGTCAGAAAGTGGTTACAACAATATATACTTCAACACCTTCAGAAGATGGAAGTATTACAACTTATACAAGTATGGATGGTATGAGTTGGTTTAAGACTGTAACCAAAGATATTGCAAATGGAGCGCAGAATCTTGAATCCATTATTCCTTCAAAAGAAGAAATAGAAGCAAATCCGGAAATGGCATTGGGTGGAACGCATTTTGATTTTATGGATCTAGAGGATGATAAGTATACCGTGATTCAATCGACTACAGTGCTAGTTGGTGGTGAAGAAGACGGATTTTCAAATTTATACTTAAGGGTTTATATTTCAAATGATACAGAAGAAATCAAAAAAATGGAAATGATTTCTGAGGATGGACAAACGCAAGCAATGGTGATTGAAATTGATTCATTTGGTGAGACAATTGAAATTCCACAAGACGTTATTGATAAAGCAGTCGACCTGGCATCCATGACGAACGTACAATAAGCTAATTTGAGTGAATTGGAGTAAATGATGAAGAGTAAAGTGAAGATTAAAGGTAGATTACGGACATTTATGCATACCTCTTTATTAATGGGGATTTTATTAACTGCAGTGGATGTTTGGATTTATGTAATTAACGTAAATGCTGGGCTGATATTATCAGCATTTGTAATTGTATATTTAATAGTCACTTTATTTCTTTTTAAATTAAATCGTTCAGTTATTATGAATGAGTTAATTAGTTTTGCAACAGAGTATGGGCAGATTCAGAAAAAGTTATTAAAAGATTTAGAATTGCCCTATGCTCTTTTGGATGATACAGGTAAAATTATTTGGGTCAACTATAATTTTGAGAAAGTATCTGGATACAAGAGAGGAAACAGTAAACCGATTTCTTCTATTTTTAAAGAAATATCCAAAGAAAAACTTCCCAAAGACGATAAAGATGTAGAATATCACATTACGTATAATGATTTAGAATATGAAGTGAAGATGCATCGAATCAGTCTAGAGGGATTTATTGAAAATAGTGCAATTGTAGATGTTGGAAGTGATTATGAGGGTTCCATTATTGCGCTCTATCTATTTGATGAGACAGCACTTAATTTGGCATTACGAGAAAATGATAATCAGAGTCTTGCAGTTGGATTACTCTATTTAGATAATTATGAAGAAGCCTTAGAGAGTGTTGAAGAAGTACGAAGGTCGTTGTTGTCGGCACTCATTGAAAGAAAATTGAATAAGTATTTTGCATCTATGGATGGAATTGTTAAAAAGTTGGAAAAGGACAAATTTTTTATTGTCATGAGAAAACAAACTCTGAAACAGTTACAAGAAAATCGCTTTGATCTGCTTGAAGAAGTGAAGGCGGTTAATATCGGAAATGAAATGTCGGTAACCATAAGTGTTGGAATTGGAGCGGATGGTTTATCCTATGCTCAAAATTACGAGTTTGCTAGAACATCCATAGATTTAGCCCTAGGGCGGGGTGGCGATCAGGCAGCTGTAAAAACGCCATCGGGTATTGTGTACTATGGAGGGAAGTCTCAGCAAGTAGAGAAGAACACAAGAGTTAAGGCTAGAGTAAAGGCTCATGCCCTTAGAGAAATCATTGATTCAAAAGATAAAGTAATTGTAATGGGGCACCGTTTGTCAGATGTAGATAGTTTTGGAGCTGCAGTTGGAATTTATAGGATTGCAAAGTCGCTTGGCAGAAATGCATACATTGTCATTAATGAACAGGGGAATACGGTTAAACCTTTGGTGAGTGCATTTTTAAAAAGTTTGGATAATGAGGAAAAGGTTATTATCAATAGTTCACAGGCTTTGGAAATGGCAAATGCAAACACCGCATTGGTCATTGTAGATGTGAATAAGCCAAGTATAACGGAGTGTCCGGAATTGTTGAAAATCTGTCGTTCGATTGTGGTCTTAGACCATCATCGACAGGGTGAGGAAACAATTGAGAATGCGACACTGTCCTATGTCGAAACGTATGCATCAAGTGCCTGTGAAATGGTTGCTGAAATATTGCAGTATATTGATGATGGAATTAAAATTAAATCGAGTGAGGCAGATTGTTTATATAGTGGAATTATTATAGATACCAATAATTTCCTCACAAAAACTGGAGTACGTACATTTGAGGCTGCAGCATTTTTAAGGCGAAATGGTGCAGATGTTACCAGAGTGCGCAAGTTATTTAGAGAGAATGCACAGTCTTATAAAGCAAAAGCAGATGCAGTAAGTCGAGCTAAAATTTTTAGAGGAGAGTATGCGCTTTCAATCTGTGCAGCGGACGATGAAAATAATCCTACGGTTATTGGTGCTCAGGCAGCGAATGAATTATTGAATATTACCGGTATTAAGGCTAGTTTTGTATTAACAGAGTATAATCAAACAATCTTTATCAGTGCAAGGTCGATTGATGAAGTAAATGTTCAGATTATTATGGAAAAACTCGGTGGTGGTGGACACATGAATATTGCAGGAGCTCAAATTAAGGACGCTACAATTGAAGATGGCATGGAATTAATTAAAAATACAATTACAAAAATGATTGAGGATGGTGAAATATAATGAAAGTAATATTGTTAGAAGATGTAAAGACTGTTGGAAAAAAGGGCGAGATCGTTGATGTAAGTGATGGGTATGCTAGAAACGTGTTGATTGGAAAGAAATTGGGTGTTGAAGCAAATTCCAAGAACCTAAATGATTATAAACTGAAGAAGGCGAATGAAGAAAAAGTGGCAAAAGAAATCTATGAACAAGCGCAGGCTCTTGCTACGCAAATGGAAAGCGAAGAAGTATGCGTATCCATTAAAGGTGGGGAGAATGGGAAGGTTTTTGGGTCTGTTTCATCCAAAGAAATTGCCAAAGCCTATGGTGATAAATATGCAAGGGAATTAGATAAGAAGAAAATCATTTTGACAGAGCCAATTAAACATTTTGGATACCAAGAAGTGAAAGTGAAGTTGCATCCAAAGGTAATGGCGACCTTAAAAGTAAAGATTGTTGAAGCATAATCTAAGTGGTTATGATACATGTTAGGACGATGAAAGGGATACGAATATGTCACCAGAAGAGGCGTTATTAAAACGAGTATTGCCCCATAACTTAGAGGCAGAACAATCTGTTCTAGGCTCCATGCTAATCGATCGAGAAGCGATTGTTGTAGCGTCTGGAATAATATCTGGAGATGATTTTTATGCAAAACAATATGGGGTTGTATTTGAGGCAATTGTAGCATTAAATGATGAAGCAAAGCCCGTGGATCTAATTACATTGCAGAATCGACTTCAGCAGATGGAGGTTCCTTCACAAGTTAGTAGTCTTGAATTTATCAAAGATATTGTAACGATGGTTCCGACCTCGGCACATATAAGTCAGTATGCTAAAATCGTTGCAGAAAAATCAATGCTACGAAAATTAATAAAGTTAAATGATGAAATCTCAAATGCTTGTTATACAGGCAAAGATCCACTAGAGGTTATTTTAGAAGACACAGAAAAGAAGATGTTTTCGTTACTTCAAAATAGAACTGTAGAAGATTTTGTTCCCATTCGAAAGATTGTAATGAATGCAATGGAAAAAATTGAACAGGCTTCTAAGATTAAAGGAAGTGTCACTGGGATAGCAACAGGATTTTCGGATTTAGACTATCAAACAGCAGGAATGCAACCTTCTGATTTGGTTTTAGTTGCTGCGAGACCCTCCATGGGTAAAACGGCATTTGTTTTAAATATTGCTCAAAATGTGGCGTTTAAAGAAAAAGAAGCAGTTGCTATCTTCAGTTTGGAAATGTCCAAAGAACAGCTGATTAATCGTATGTTTTCACTAGAGTCAAGGGTGGATGCACAGCATTTGCGAAAAGGGCAGTTGTCAGATTCAGAATGGGAAAAGCTCATTGAAAGTGCAGGTGTAATTGGTAAATCAAAATTGATTATTGATGATACACCGGGTATTAGTATCGGACAGATGCGAAGCAAGTGCAGAAAATATAAATTAGAGCACGGCTTGAAGATGATTATTATCGATTACCTTCAGTTAATGTCTGGAAGTGGTAAAGGAGATTCAAGACAACAGGAAATCTCGGATATTTCAAGAGCATTAAAGTCATTAGCGAGGGAGTTAAGTGTTCCGGTAATTGCATTGTCTCAGTTAAGTCGTGCAGTTGAACAACGACCAGATCATAGACCAATGCTCTCCGATCTTCGAGAGTCAGGTGCGATTGAACAGGATGCAGACGTGGTAATGTTCATCTATCGAGATGATTATTACAATAAAGATACTGAGAAAAAGGGGATTGCTGAAATCATTATTGCCAAACAAAGAAATGGTCCGATTGGAACGATTGATCTTGCTTGGTTACCAGAATATACAAAGTTTGCAAACTTAGAGAGATCCTAACATATAAAGAAGTAGATAAGAACTACTATAATGAACTTAAAAAATCCTTACGCTCAAATTTGAGCGTAAGGATTTTTAATTTTGATTATTTGCCAGACTATTCTTGAGAAATAGCACCAGTTGGGCAAGCACCTTCGCAAGAACCACAATCGATGCAAGAATCTGCATTGATATCAAATTGTGTATCTCCTTGAGAAATAGCGCCTACTGGACATTGAGGTTCGCATGCACCACAACTTACACAAGCATCACTAATTACATATGCCATATCTGTATCCTCCTTTATTTCATAAATAATTGAAAACTTACCAAATATTATTTTAAACCATAGTGAGCTCAAATACAAGGTATAAATAGCTGGATTTAGTGCCAGATTTAGAGTTCACTTCGTCGTTTTTTAATACCACTTAATATGACTTGCTTCTTTTCAATGACCAACTTTTTATCCATTGGAGGAACACCCTTAAAGCGGTAGGGAATACCCATGGCTTCATATTTTACAGTACCCATGTCATGATATGGAAGAACGTCAAGTGCTTTGACATTTTTCAAATCTCCAATAAAGTAACCTAATTGATAGAGATACTCTTCATCATCTGTGTGGCCAGGTACAATGACATGTCGTATCCAAGTAGGAATACTTTTGTCAGATAAATACCTAGCAAATGCTAGAATACCATCGTTTGGTTGTTCTGTGAGTTCAATATGCTTTTGTGGATCAATATGTTTAATGTCAAGCATTACTAAGTTTGTCAGGGAAAGTAATTGATCGAGCTTCTTGATATAGTCTTTATTTTCTGGCTTAAAAGTGATTCCAGAAGTATCAATACAAGTGTGAATATCCTTGCTTTTTGCCAAGGTAAAAAGTTCAATTAGAAAGTCAACCTGTAAGAGGGGTTCACCACCTGTTACAGTAATTCCACCACCACGGTAATAACTAACATTTCTCTCATACTGTGCGATGATTTCTTTTGCCTCCATCATTGTTCCGCCATTTAGTTCCCAAGTGTCAGGATTATGACAATATGCGCAACGCATTGGACATCCTTGTAAAAAAATCACAAAACGTACACCAGGACCATCCACTGTTCCAAAACTTTCAAGAGAATGTATTCTACCACTCATACTAAAAACCATGCCTTTCTGAAGGTGTATCAATACTACTGCATACACACTTTATCCGTGTTAATCTACCAAAAATCAGTATACTATTAAGCAATTTAAAATGCAATCAAAGAGAGTTAAAAAATTTTTAAAAAATTACTATACTTATCGTAGTAAAGTACTTGACCTGACGTAGTAATTATGATATATTGAATTTACTCCGATAGACGTAGTACGACAGGTGGCGTAATTAAAACCAAAATAATTATAAAGCGTAATAAATGACTAACGTAGAAATGAGGTGACATATGATTAGCAGTGATGTAATTAGAGGGTATAATGATACAATTATTTTATTCTTCCTTCTTTGTAAAGAATCTTACGGATATGAAATTTCCAAAAATATCAAAGAAGTGTCAGAAGAAAAGTATGTAATTAAAGAAACAACACTATACTCAGCATTTGCAAGATTAGAAAAGAATGGATACATTTCCTCCTATTATGGAACGGAGACAAATGGGAAGCGTAGAACATATTATTCCATTACAGATGCAGGAAGAGAGTATTACAAAGAAAAGTGTGAAGAGTGGTATATTACCAAAGAAGTAATTGACAAATTTATTAGCGAAACACAAATGTTAGAACTGAATTCTTAGAAGGGCAGGGTGAAAAGATGAATACTATTCAAAGTTATTTAGATAATATGTTTGCTTCGTTTCCAAAAACAGAAGCAGTGTTAAAATTAAAAAGAGATTTATTAGAAAATATGGAAGAAAAATATAATGAGTTAAAAAAAGAAGGTCGAAGTGAAAATGAGGCGGTTGGAATTGTCATATCTGAATTTGGAAATATTGATGAACTGATCAAAGAATTAGGAATTACAGCAGAAATGCCAACAGTTATGTCTGCGAATTCGAAACCACGTAGATTTGTTTCAGATGAAGAGGCAGATAAGTACTTATCGCTTAGGAAGAAATTTTCAAATTTCATCGCACTCGGTGTATTCCTTTGCCTAACAGCAGTTTCAGTGTTGGTAGTACTTGGAAGTTTGATTGAATACCTTGTAGAACAAGGTCGTTTTATCGAAATGTCTACAGCGGCACAGAATAATTTGTCGGCAATTGCACTATTACCATTTTTTGTGATTCTGGCCATTGCAGTTGCGATCTTTGTTTTCACGGGACTTCGTATGGAGAAATTTGAATATATTGAAAAGGAAGCAATTCAAATTTCGGATAAAATGAAACAAAAAGTTGAAGAAATGAAAGAAGAGTACCAAATCACATTTGCAATGGGAATTACAATTGGAGTAATCTTGTGTGTGTTAGCACCAGCATTTTTAATCACGATTTATATTTTGGGCGGAGATCGGGATGTTATTAGTGGAATTGGAGTGGCTGTATTATTGATGATAATCAGTGTCGCAGTATGGATTTTCATAAAAGTAGGCATGAGAAAAGATTCGTTTGAACAATTATTGCAGGAGGGTGATTATGCCCAAGAAAAAAAAGAAGGCAATAAAGTAATTGACGCAGTAGCAGCAGTGTATTGGCCATTGGTGGTTGTCGTTTACTTGGGTTGGAGTTTTACAAGTGGAAATTGGGCGTTTACATGGATTATCTGGCCGCTCGCAGGAGTTGCTTTTGGAGCGTTTGCTAGTCTGATCACAATTTTACAAAAACCAAGTCGATAATTAAATAGGAATTGTATGTGAAGATATAAAAAAGGGATCTGCAAAAATGCGATCCCTTTTTTTGTGCGCCCGACGGGTTCCTATTCTTAGGTCTGATTTGACGAATTATATGGCAGTCTGAAACTGTGCCATATAAAGTTGGTAATATGCTCCCTTCTTAGCAAGCAGTTCTTTGGCATTACCAGACTCAGTGATTTTACCATCTTCTATTACGAAAATACAGTCGGCCTGCTGTATTGTTGACAGTCTGTGGGCAATAATAAAGGAGGTTCGACCCTTTAAAAGAGATTCGATACCACTTTGAACAAGTAACTCGGTTTTCGTATCAATGCTTGATGTGGCTTCATCTAAAATCAAAATCTTGGGTTTTGAAACCATTGTTCTAGCAAATGCCAGTAATTG
>JACCEE012783628.1_pt1 | contig 17102 bp, 14 predicted proteins | sample 7449931 | NCBI WGS metagenome assembly JACCEE01 (sample SAMN15323457, study PRJNA562643) | freshwater metagenome | isolation source: river surface water | place: USA:Blue River Watershed | collected 2017-08-19 | reverse complement strand
ATTTTTCGCAGCTTCAATACCCTCTTCAATGGTATTAAATCCTGCATTATCAATAATTTCGTAACCGGAACATCCGAAAAAGTTTGTGATAAAACCTGCTCTTGCTTGTCTCATAGCTAAATTGCCTATTTTGAACAAGAACACTTTTGGTCTTTCATTTTCTTTTGCAAACTGTTCAGTTGCGATTCTTAGATCTTCAAATGCTTTAGCGCCACGGTAAGATTGTAATCCGGAAGAATCGGAATCACAAGATCTTTCCATTTTGTCAAGCATCATCTCATTAGTATTTGGATATTGATTGGTTCCCAATAAAATATATTTACGGGTAGCAATATCCATATTTCTTTTATTACAGCTTTGTAATATTTCAGCTTTCACTTCACCATTTTCAACCAAAGCGATCATTCCACCATTTTTTTCAACATGTTGGAACAATTTCCATGCATGTTCAGCGATAGAATTGGTTAAATTTTCGATATAGTAGGAACCTGCTGCAGGATCAACAACCTGATCAAAGTAAGATTCTTTTTTAAGAATAACCTGAATATTTCTGCTGATTCTGGAAGAGAAATCATCTTCTTGTTTATAAACCATATCAAATGGTTTCAATGCAATTGAATCAGCCCCACCAATAGCAGCAGCCATTCCCTCTGTTGTTGATCTTAAAATATTAACATAAGGATCATACAACGTTTTATTCCAGGAAGAAGCAACAGTATTAATTTTAAGTTGATAAGCACAATCACATTGTGGATTATACTGATCAACAATAGTTGACCAAAGTAATCTGATGGCTCTGATTTTAGCTATTTCCATGAAATAGTTAGTACCAACGGATAATGTAAACTGTAATTTGCGGGTTATTTCATGAACTGGAACCCCTTTTTCAGAAAGATAAGCAATATACTCACCGGCAATTCCGAGTGCATATCCTAACTCCTGAATGATCGTTGCTCCGGCATTATGTAATGCCAACCCATTTACATTGATAATTCTGAACTTTTTAAGATCTTTTGTTAAATCAAGTAATTCTTGTACCTGATCAAGATCTTCTTGTTTAGAACGGTAAAATTTACCTTGTTTTAATGCAAAAACAATAGCATCAAAGTTAATAGCTCCAATGATTGTTTCTTTATTAAAGTTATGTTTATCAATATAAGCTACAAAAAGCTTAACTAGTTCAATATAAGATTTGGAATGATTAAACTGCACTCCATTTTTTTCAAGATCAATACCGTTTAAAAGCAATTCCATATCAGCAGCAGAAGTGATGTCAGCACTATTAAATGCTATCATATTGGCACCTCTGGTTAAAGCATCAATAGCAATCAGATTCGCTTTTTTGGGATCTTTTTCGGTAATTTCCTGAACAACTTCCCAATCATTAGTATTCGTTTTATACCCTCTGGTATAAGGAAATTCATTAGGAAGTGAGTCTAAATAAGAGATATTCAACAGATCTTCAGCTCTATAATAAGGACGAACATCAAATCCCTCATCAGTGTGCCAAACCAACTTTTTGTTATAGTCAGCACCCTTGAGATCTTTCAAGATCACCCCTTCCCATTCTTGGGTAGAGACTTCTGGAAACTGTTGAAACAAATTTTGGTTACTCATAACTTTTTTTAGTTCTAAAAAAATAGGACACAATCAGGCTGCAAAGATATATATTTTTTTTTAATTTTCACGTATTAAAACTTTAATAATTTTACCGATATACATTTTGTGAAAATCGTTCTTTGGATAAACTGATTCAGGAATAGTTTTATCTACAAATCCCTGATATTCAATATTATCTGAATAAATCTTTTTACATTCAATAACAAGGCGTGCTTGTTTATAATACACATTTCCCAAATCGGTTGCGATTGGAATCAGTCCGGTTTCGGAAATTTTATTCACAAATTTGCCTGAAGTTGACCCACAAAAGTTCAAAATGGAACGATCTTTTTCTTCAAAAAAAGTGAGGGTAAAGTACTCCTCTTTTTCAGTAAACTGATAAGTATATCTTTGAGGACGAATAAAAATAAAGGCCACCGGTTCATTCCAAAGATTACCGATGCCACCCCAGCTTGCGGTCATCATATTACAGGAATCGATTTGTCCGGCTGTAATTAACATCCAGTCATCTGCAATCAGTTTCACTACATTTTCATTCAGTTCTCTAATGGAAATCTCTTTAAATGTATCATTTTGGGCATTGGTATTCATCATTAACATTATATTTAAGAATAAAAATAAGAAAGAAAACAAACTAAATCTTTTCATTATTGTACTTTTTGGATCACTTTATTCATAATTTCAATCACTATTTCATCAGTAATTGGTTTAATAAACTCTTTATCCTGAAGTATTTGAGTTATTTCATGTGAATCCATAATATCTTTTTTAGCTTCCTGATACACTTCATCCCAGGTTAAATTTTTAAGAGCGACACCTTCTTTGATTGCTTGCATAGCCACATCAGCAGCCACTTTGGGAAACAATTCCCATTCAAGCATATTGGGCATTATGTTTTCAATAGTGATTCCTCTGTTTTCAGCATACTCCGCAATGGAATGTGCTGCTTTTATGGCCATTGTATCGGTAATTTTTCTGGCAGACACTAACAGGGTTCCTTTTAATATAGATGGAAAACATACTGAGTTATTCACTTGATTAGGAAAATCTCCTCTTCCGGTTGCCACGATATAAGCACCAGCCTCTTTAGCCTGATAAGGATAGATTTCAGGAACCGGATTGGCACATACAAATACAATTGGTTTTTCAGCCATCAAACGGATCCATTCCGGTTTAATGGTATCTGGACCCGGTTTTGATAAAGCTACCAATACATCAGCATCTTTAAACGCTTCTTCAGGTTCTGTCACACAATCCGGATTGGTGATCTGGCATAAATTCCACTGAACATAAAAGTGGGGATCATTTTTATATCTTTCGCTATTAATATGTAAGGTTGACTTACTATCAAACATAATAATCTTCTTAGGATCAACACCATCCGTGATCATTAATCTGGCAATACTGGTATTGGAAGCGCCGGCTCCATATAAAACCACTTTGATTTCAGACATTTTTTTACCCACTAGTTTAAGGGCGTTGATAACACCTGCTAAAGTTACACATGCTGTTCCCTGAGCATCATCATGCCATACAGGAATATCACACTCTTTTCTTAGAACATCAAGAACTTTAAAACAGTTGGGTTGAGAAATATCCTCTAAATTGATCGCTCCGAAACTGGGTTGTACCATTTTTACAAATTCAATGATCTTGTCAGGATCAGGTTCCCCATTGGCATCTTTACTATTGATACAAAGAGGAACAGCATCCACTCCTCCCAAGTATTTCATCAACATAGCTTTACCTTCCATCACACCAAGTCCTCCTGATGGTGTACAATCACCATCACCTAAAACTCTTGTGGAATCACTAACTACTGCAACCATATTTTTCCGATTACTGAGTTGGAAAGAGGTGTCATTATCATCCCTGATTGTAGTAGAAACAGCAGAAACACCGGGAGTGTACCATACATTAAACCAATTAAAACCATAAATCGGAGCTTTAGGAAGGGTTTGCATTTTACCTCCATAAAATTTGTGCATAGCCAAAGCCATCTCTTTATAAAACAAAGTTTTAGATTTAGCTATTTGTTCTTCAGTAAACTCTTTAGGAAGTAAATCAGTAATATTGTCTAAATTGATAAATTGATTATTTTTCATTGTAATGTATTGTAATATAGATTATTAATTCATAAATTGATCAAATTGTTCTCCTGTTAAAATTTGTAATTCAATAGCAGCTTCTCTTAAAGTTAAACCATTTTTATGCGCATGTTGTGCAATTTTTGCAGCATTATAGTACCCAATATGGGGATTTAATGCCGTTACCAGCATGAGTGAATTTTTAAGGTGTTTGTCAATAACCGCCAAATTTGGTTCAATCCCAATGACACACTTATCACAAAAGGAGTCCATGGCATCAGATAAAAGGGTAATGGAATGAAGAATATTTTTGGCAATAAGAGGCATAAAAACATTCAATTGTAAATGACCTTGCATTGCCCCCGTTGTGATGGCCGTATCATTTCCAATCACCTGACAACAAACCATCGTGAGAGCTTCGCTTTGAGTAGGATTCACTTTTCCGGGCATAATCGAGGAACCAGGTTCATTTTCAGGAATGGTGAGCTCCCCAATTCCACATCTTGGACCTGACGAGAGCAACCGGATATCGTTTCCGATTTTCATGAGAGAAACAGCCAGTCTTTTTAGAGAACCTGACAGTTCCACAAACGAATCATGGGAAGCCATCGCTTCAAATTTATTGGGAGCAGGGATAAATGGCAAGTTTAAGTTTTTAGCAATGATAGCTACTACTTTTTGATCATACCCTTTTGGTGTATTGATTCCATTCCCAACAGCTGTTCCACCGGTTGGTAATTCATATAAATGAGCCATTCCCTGTTGCATTGACTGAAATGAGTGTTCTAACTGAGATACATAAGCAGAGAATTCATCACCCAGAGTTAGAGGAGTGGCATCCATTAGATGTGTTCTACCAATTTTTTTAATCTCGGCAAAATCAGCTTGTTTTTGTTTAAATGCAGTTATTAACTTTTGAATGGAATTAAATAATTGATTTACAACACTCTCAACAGCTGCTATTCTCATTGCGGTTGGGAATACATCATTGGTGGATTGGGATTTATTCACCTCATCGTTTGGGGACAATCTGGGAGCATCCGGAAACAATTGAACAGCCAGATTGGCAATCACTTCATTGACATTCATATTAGTTTGGGTACCGGATCCGGTTTGCCAAACACACAAAGGAAATGATTCAACATATTGATCTTTAAGCAATTCTAAAGAGGTTGATTCTATCATTTGGGCTCTTTCTGCAGGTAGAATACCACACTCAAAATTAGCATTTGCAGCAGCTCTTTTTACTTCAATAAGGGAACGAATCAGCGCATAAGGCATTCTTTCATTAGCAATATGAAAGTTTTCAACAGATCTTTGGGTTTGTGCACCCCATAAGGCATCAATTGGAATTTGCACGTCACCTAAAGTATCTTTTTCAATTCTATATTTCATAATGATATTTTTTTAATCGTGAAATCTCCAGTTGATACCCAGATTAACCATATAAGGTTTAATAGGATATCCAGGAGTGGTAATCATATTGTTGTTTTGAATAGGAGATAACAAATTTCCTACTCTCGCAAAAATGTATAATCTTGAAATTCTTACAGTAGCATGGGCATCTACAAACCAATAGTTCCCGATTTGGGCAGAGTTTTGATAATAGAATGAATAGATAGCAGGCGAATAACCATTAGCATAATAGGTCGTATTATACATCAAATCTACTCCTATCTGAAGTTTTAATTTACGTTTAAAAATATCAAAAATGTAGAAAAAGTTCATCTTTCCAGCAAAAAGAGGAACCTGAATGGTATCTGAAGAGGCATTTTGTAAAGTTAAATGAGTTGTTACGCCAAATCCTTTATATCTGAATGGAGCATACAGATTAAGCTGTACTAATCTGGAAAATTTTGTCAATTGGATAGGGGTCATTTCGGGTCCAAAAAGAACGAGTTGATCTAGAAGGAATATTTTGGCAGTAAATTTAAACTCTTTGAATTTTATATAAGCACCCAGAATGGCTATATTTTGTTTTTTAAAAGTGGTATCCCATTGAAAGTGGTTGGATTGAAAACGTGTGTAGATATAATCCGGTGAAACCCTATAAAAGTCAGTTTGCACTCCAACCGTGAATTTTAATTGTGGAAATTTCCACTCTCCTGACAGATTTGCAATCGCATCATTATGGATATAACCCCCGAAAGAGTAAGAAAAATTACCATAAAGATCCACATTTTTTATTAATCTGATATTCCCTCTGACAAAAGGAGTAAAAGAGTGGAAAGAGTAATAGGTTCTTCGATCTTCAAAATATTCATGCATAACACCTGTTGCCACTTTGATAAAATTATTGGCAGTACTTATGGGCGTAAATGGAGTAAAATTAGACCATTGTATAGAGTTTACAATTTTATAACACCTGAGTGTATCAAATGTAGAATCTGATTCGAAAGTATAGATTTGAGATAAGGCATTGGTATCCAGAAAATCAAAAAAACTAGATGAGATAGTTTGAAATTGTGCATTGTGTGTTATCGTTCCTAAGTCTAACTTTTTAGTTTTAATCGTATAAAAATGTTGCCAATTCATATCTTGAGTTAAAACATACATAACACCATTGCTGGAATTAACAGGATAAGCTACCGGATCTTGTATAGTATCGAGTCTTTCTCCAATATTGGCTAATCCATTATTTTCATTATTGGCAGTTCTATTAATGATGTAACTGGCTCTAAATCCATATTTTTTATTGGGTAGCATGTATTGAATCTGGGCATCTCCAACAATTCCCTGAGTTTCTTGGTGCACATAATAACCATTATTGCTATTGGCTGCTAAATTGATGGATACAATCGCATTTCTAACATTCTGGGCAAAATTGACGGTCAATGCATTTTCATCAGAAAATCCATAAAAATAACCAATTTTTGTATAGGAGGTTTCTAATTTATAACTTAGCAGATCATCTTGGGTTTTAAATAAAAGTGGATAAGGATATTTGATATATTGAAATCCCATGGATCTTGAAAAATCGAAAATCATAGATTGGTGAGCCTGTCCAAAGATTCCAAGCGTTTGATATATATTTTTAGAATTTAGTGTTGGAGAATAGTGATTCACTTCAACCATTTGTGTATCAATCAATTCATATTGCAATGGATAGAAAAAATGTTGTTTTACTTTGGCTGTATAAACGGGTAAATATTCTGGAGATAACGTTTGAGTTGAATCCTTAAGTTGTTCATTTGAACCAGATTGTCCTTGTGTGGGTATAACAAACCAAATTAAGAGAATGAACAATAGATAAGAATTTAATTTACAAGACATTGAAATATGTGATTTAGATTTCAAATTAATCTGCTAAATTACAACTTTTTTCAATTCTATATTTTAAAAAAATTGAATGGTTTTTCATATTTTTGCAAAAAATAAATGAATGTTTAAAATTTTAAATAAAAATATCATTTTTCAATGGTTTTTATTAGCTGTTGGGCTTTTAATTTTAGGATATCAAATCACCAATATTCCAATTCCAAAAGAGCCAATTGGATTTCCGGTTTTTTTTAATTTTCTTTATCTGATTGCCCAAAAATCGTTAATTACCTATAAAATAGTTGTTTCTTTCATCATTATTTTAACATTGTTATTTATTCAGATTTACTATTCTAATAATAAATTTTCTCAAAAACCATCGATTATTCCCTCCATTGTTTATGTTTCGGTTTTACTGTTAACACACTCATTGACAACCGTTACACCCATTTTATTTACCAATTTTTTTATCATTTTAATTTTGGTAATCAACGATTATTATTTCAGGTATAATTCAAAAAGCAACATTTTTTATTCCGGGATCCTGATCGGTATTGCCATTCTGTTTGATCCTTCTGCCATTTTCTTGATTCTATTTCTCATCATTGCCATGATTATCAACACCGTCATTAATCCTAAAGATTTATATATTGCCTTAATGGGATTATTAACAGTTCTTATATTTATTCTTTCTTTTTTCTTTTTCTTTGATCAATTGGATATTTTGTTTACTAATTTCAAACAAATTCAACTATTTTCCATTTTCAGAAATCCAATCCAATTATCGGTATTCCAGTGGGTTTTTATCCCTTTAAATATTTTTATTTTTCTATTTATTGTTTTTAGAATCAATCAATTTTATGACAACAAAGTGATTGTACTCAGAAAAAAAATCATCACTTTTAATGCTTTGATTTTTATTTCTTTTATTACATTTCTTATTTCAAACTGCACTATTCTTCAACTTATTGGGTATTATTTTATCCCTTTCGCTATTGTAATCAGTCTTTTCTCACAGTTAAAAAGCAAATTTTTTATCAACGAGATCATTGTTGCACTTTTCTTAATCGGATTATGTCTTTAGCTTCCCATTATTCAGAAACTTCTCTCATCGAGTGTGGTTGTGATGAAGCCGGTAGAGGATGTTTAGCCGGCCCATTATTTGCAGCTGCTGTGATTTTGCCTTATGATTATAAAAATACTAAAATCAATGATTCTAAACAACTTAGTGAAAAAGTAAGAGAAAAATTAAGAGAGGAGATCATTAAAGATGCTATTGCTTTTGCAGTAGTAGAGATTAGCGCTCAAACCATTGATTCCATTAACATTTTACAGGCTTCCATCAAAGGGATGAATGATGCTGTTCTACAATTAGCTACCAAACCTGAACTGCTCCTTATTGATGGAAACCGTTTTCATACTCAGACCGGAATTCCATATCATTGTATCGTAAAAGGGGATGGAAAATTTATTTCCATTGCTGCTGCATCTATATTAGCTAAAACTTTCAGAGATGACTATATGAGGAATTTGGATCAGGCATATCCTCAATACAACTGGAAATCAAATAAAGGGTATCCGACTGAAGAGCATCAAAATGCTATTTTTCAGCACGGCAGAACAATACACCACCGGAAAAGTTTTCAGCTAAAAAGTCAGTTGAAATTAATTTTTCCTTGATTTGTTCTTTTTTACAATCTCCTGATAGATCTCCTCTTCTGTTTTTCCTAAACCAAAGTTCAAATATTCCTTTAAAGAAACAGATAGTGAATCATCCGGATATTTATGGATATAATCTCTGAATTCAATTTCAGCACTTTTATAATCCTGAATTAAATCATAAGTTGTCCCTCTGAAATAGATGCAAGCTTTAACGCCTTCATACTCAGGGTATATCTTTTGAATGTTGTTGAAAATTTCAATAGCTTCTTTGGCATATATTTTTCTATTTTCCTGATTATCTGCAATATCTGCCATAATTTTCATAAAGCGGCCTGCTTCCAATAAATATTTTGGAACAATAGGTTCTTCCGGATATTTCAAACCAAATATTTTGGCATGATCCACAAAATTGAGAAAAATATTGGTATCAACAACACCAATTTTACGGATAGAATCAACGGATAAGTAGGATTGAATCAATTCCGACTGCATTTTACTTTTCTCTTCAATTGGGTTGACATCCTTTGCTTTTTTGCAGGAATTCAATGAAATCAGTAAAATTAGAAAAACAAAAAGTAGATTTTGCTTCATGCGCTTAAATTTTTGATTTATATCTGGGTTTTACTTTCCCGTTGGTTATATCGGTCAGTTTCTTTTTAAGAATCATTTTTTTGATTGTCGACACTTTATCTGTAAACAATTTACCTTCGAGATGATCATATTCATGTTGGATCACCCGGGCATTTATTCCGGAAAAATGTTCAGTATGTTGATCCCCTTTTTCATCTTGGTAAGTGATTTTAATATTAGATTTTCGGATCACTTCTTCATGAATTTCCGGAACGCTCAGGCATCCTTCGGTAAATGTGAACAATTCACCATACTCCTCTTCAATGGTAGGATTGATGAACACTTTTTTAAGAGGTACCAGTTCAGGATATGATTCTACAAATGGGTGTGAGTCGATTACAAAAAGTCTGATATTAAGGCCAACCTGAGGAGCAGCTAAGCCAACACCTTCGGCAGCGTACATGGTTTCATACATATCATCAATCAGAACATTCAGATTAGGATAATCCATTGGGATTTCATAAGATTTTTTTCTAAGTACTGGATTTCCAAACAAATATACAGGTAGCATAGTTTAATTTTTAGTTTTTAGTTTCGTTTCTTTCTGCTTCAATTTCCAATTGTTGAAGATAAGATTGCAAGATGATGGTAGCGCTTATCTTATCTACTAAACCTTTTTCGGCTCTTTGTTTTTTACTTAAACCCGCATCGATCATGGTTTGGAAGGCCATTTTGGAAGTAAAACGTTCATCAAAGCGGTCGATTTTAAGATTTGGAAATGTTTTTTTCAATTTATTCACGAAAGGTTCAATGAATCTGGCAGAAGCAGAAGCATTAAAATCCATGGTTTTAGGTTCCCCGACTACGATGATATCAACATTTTCTGAAGCGATATATTGGGTCAGAAAATCAAACGCTTTAGAGACATGAACTGTTTCCAATCCATTGGCGCAAATTCTAAGTTCATCAGTCACGGCGAACCCTACGCGTTTTTGTCCATAATCTATTGCCAATATTCTACCCAACTTTACAATTTTGGATTGCAAAAATACCCCTTTTTTAGATTAAATTTTATTAAAAAACCTTAAATAAACTTTTAATGAGAAAAATAATATCCTTTTCGTTAATAAACATTTTATAAATTGATTTCAATCAACGATTTAAAAGGGGAAAGGGGAAAGGGGAAGGGGGAATTAGGAAGTTTGGTAGATTCTCAGCGGATTCTGCGGCCTCTGCGAGAAAAAATAAAAAAATACCATTTTTTCATTATGCTTTTTTAAAACCAATTTAATTTACCTCTAAGATCACAAAGAGATTAAATCACCAAGAACACAATGAAACTCTCAGCGGATTTCGTCGAACGTCGAACATCGAGCGTTTAACATCGAACGTCGAACGTCCCCGTTTAGAAAATATTGTCTCTAAAATCTTGTTTTAGTGGTAGTTTTAAGTCTTTGAGAACGGAAGCTTTTACATTGATGGTGAAACTCCACCCTCTTCTGTACCCGAATGGGATCCACTTAAATGACATTTCCCAACAGTGAAGATCCCGGTAAATATCAAATGACGTGTAAGAAAAATCTTTAGCTTTAAAATCGTATCCTGTAGTGAAACCCACTTTCCATTTTTTGGTGATATTGAAATCTCCTTCAATACCCAATGTCTGAACGATCGACTGATTATAATGGATCGCTGTATCAACGATAAAATAGTTGTAATTTTCGTTGACATTGTAGTTAAAGGTATAGTTCAAGGTTACATGCCATGGATTTGAAAAATCGGGCCGAGTATTAGGAATTCCAAGTGTACTTTCTGTAAACAGGGAACTGGACTGAGGGGTTTGTGTTGTAGGAACCGTCTGCTCTTTCTTGATTCCTTTAAAGAAATCGTTATCTAAGCGCCAATTTACCCCCAACTGAAAGGAAGAGGAACTAAATCTAAACAATTTTTTATTCACCTCCCACTCGGTTTTATTAATGCTTACTCCTTTGTTATTAACTACATAAGGGTCAAACATGAGATTGAAAGTCATATCTAAAAACTGGGTAAATTTAGATCTTCCCGAGATAGAAACCGGACTCCAGCCCATTGAATCTGCTGCAAAATCGTATCCTCCTGACAAGGTAAGGTTTTCCATAATCACAATTTTTCGAACACCAGTTATGGTATCTCTTTTGGATGGAACCTTCATTTCAATATTATTGGAAATAGAAAATCTTGTAATCGCCTGATCATTAGATGAAACATTTCCGTACATCGCATTGCTGAAATAGGAATATTCTTCATAAACCCCTTTGATGGTATTGAAATACCTGCCATAAGTGTTTCCACTTAAATTCGGACGATACACAAAACTGGCATCCGGCGTCACAACATGGCGTATCGCTTTAATAAAGCCTCGTTTAAAGCCATAAGTGAAAAATATTTTAGTATTCACTGAAGTTTGTGCTGAAACATCGTGAAGTGCATAAAACCCTTTCTGATAGACATTTGTGATAACAGGTGAAATGTAGGTATCGTTCGTATCTGTAGAAAACTCTTTTGTTACTGATTGTAAATACCATTTTTCAGTAATATTAACAGAGGTATTCCAGTTGATCGACTTTCCAATTTTAACCGGAATCTGAATCGGAATGTTATGTTTGATTCCGGTTTCCATATTATTCCAAGTTTCAGCTTTTAAAAACATGGAATCTACCCCGGATAAATGATTTCCCATTTGGGATGACCATTTAACCGAAATATTTTCATACCATTTTGGCGTTCCCACTCTTTTTTTCTTTCTAAAAGGATAGATCTGATTGATCGACATACTCAAATCAGGCAATCCTAAATTCACATTTAGATTTTGAGTGTTTTGAGAATAGGAAGCACTTGCATCTAAGAAAAAGAAGTTTTTAATATTGGTCGAAATACTTACTGTTGAATTGTATTGATTCGCAAGATAATCATTAACATTCGACAAAGTATTTTTATTATACGTATTACTAATCAGCTTAATATGAGCAGAGAATTTAAAATTGGGATTCATTTTAGGATCCTGTTGGTGATTCCACTCCACTTTAAAGTCATTTTTCCGATTAAAAAGAGGGGTTCCCCTCTCCCCTTCCAGTGTTTGAGCAAAACTGATAAATGCATCTCCCCTGTACTTATACCGAAACACATAATTGGATTTCCCTTTGATCGCCCAACTTCCACGAGTATAAATATCGGTGAGTAGAGTTAAGTCAAAATTGTCGCTAATTCCTAAATAATATCCAATATTTTCAAAATAGAAACCGCGGGTGCCTGATATCCCGAATGTGGGCATCACCAAGCCTGAAGCTCTCCCTTTTTGCATCGGGAAATAGCCGAATGGTATCGCTAAAAAAGTGGGGATATCCCCAAAACTAAGATAGGCAACACCTGTAACAATTTTATCATTCTGAATCGCTTTTGCTTTATTGAATTTTATCTGGTAGTGTGGACAATCGAGGTCACAAGTAGTATATTGTCCATTCGCAATAAACGAGGTTTTTTCGTCAATTTTCTTTACATATTTTCCATGAATATACCCTTCCCCTTCAGAGGTGATCACTTTGGTAATCTTCCCTTTTTTGGTTGTAAAGTTATACTTAATCTCTTGCGCTCTATACTTGGATTCCGCCTGTGTAAAAATGGGAGTACCGTGAACATGACCGCTATCTGTTGCAATTCCGGATGCGTACAATTCATTTTTTCCAAAATTGATCTCAATATAATCCGCTTCCAGATTCATATCGTCATAACCGGTTTTGGCATTTTGAAACAAAACAGCTGTTTTATCTTTAAAATCGAAATAAATGGAGTCGGTACACTCATAAGAAACACTATTTTCGAGTGCATCTTTTGATAATTTTTTGGGACTTTTCGGAGTTTTTGGAAGAGAATCAGTCAAAACAGCCGCAACGGTATCCGGTTTTAAAGTTGGTGAAATAGAATCTGTATGTTGTTGAATTATTGAATTATTTTCATCCTGAGCAAACGTTTGAAATCCGAAAATACTGAAAATAAAGAGTATAATAATCCTCCAAAGATATAAACATTGAAATAGGTATAATTTTCTTTTCAAGTATGACGTTATTATAGTACTTATATATATTTTTGTATTTACAAACCTTCAAAAATACGCAAAAATTTCATGATATGAACAGAAAAAATGTGATTTTAGTATTAACACTTCTCACTTTTTTAAACCTCCTCGGTTTTTCACAAGTTTCCGACAAGGTGAACAAAATAGTTATAGATGCCGGCCATGGTGGAACAATGCCTGGATGTGTAGGTAAAAAGTCTAAGGAAAAGGATGTTACATTAGCTGTTGCTCTCAAATTTGGGAAATTAATCGAGAAAAATTGTCCTGACGTAAAAGTGATCTACACCCGCAAAACGGATGCCACAGTTGAAGTGTATAAAAGGGCTGTAATTGCCAATGAAAACAAAGCGGATCTGTTCATCTCGATCCATTGTAATGCTAGTGAAAGCAAAACTGCACATGGGATTGAAACTTTTGTAATGGGACTTGAAAAGTCTTCCGCCAGCATTGCGATTGCCAAGAAAGAGAATGCGGACATTTTAAATGAGAAAGATTATAAAAACAACTATGGTGGTTTTGATCCCAACTCCAGCGAAGCGAGTGTTGTTTTTTCGCTCTATTCAACAGCGTATTTAAAGAACTCTGCCATTTTTGCCTCCAAGGTACAAAATAACCTCTTAAAAAACACCGGCTTATCTGATCGTCGAGTACAACAAGCAGGTTTTTGGGTTTTGTATAAAGTGGCTATGCCGAGTATTTTAGTGGAATTGGGCTTTTTATCACATCCAAAAGAGGAAGATTTTCTGATCAAAGAGAGTACTCAGGATATAATGGCTATTTCTCTTTATAATTCATTTATAGAATACAAAAATCAGGTGGAAGGGACACACCTTCCTTTATTACCTGTTCCTGAAATTCCAGAAAAAGAAGAAGATAAACCTAAAAATGAGAAACCTGAAATCCATAAAAAAGATTCAGTTGTAGTCATTAAAGATACTATTCAGCTACCTAAAAAAGAGACTCCGATCACGAAACCGGTTGTAGAGATAAAAAAAGACACGGTTATTACTACTCCTAAAGATACTGTAGTTACAAAACCCGGAAACCAAAATAATACTGGAAATCAGGCAAATACTGCAATTGATAAGACTATTTATTTCAGGGTTCAATTTATGGCTACACCGGAGAATATCAGTGTAGAGAGTTCCAAATTCAAAGGGATCCCGGATGTCAAGAAATACTTTGAAAAAAACTTATGGAAATATACGGCGGGGAATGTCACGAAATGGGAAGAAGCACAGGCGATCCTGAAAAATATAAAGAAACTGTATCCTGATGCCTTCATCATTGCGTTTAAAAATGGGGAGAAAATTCCTATTTCTGATGCTCGACCAAAATAAAACCCAAGATTTTTGATCAAGAATACGTTTATATTAATGGAAACCAAACTGAAACAAGAAAAGGATTTCACGCAATTGATTGCTGATTGTATCTCTGAGAAGAGGGAAGCGCAGCATAAGTTGTTTAAAACCTTTTACAGTAAAATGTTTCATGTTTGTTACCGCTACGCCTCATCGTACGAGGAAGCTCAGGATATGCTCAATGAAGGATTTTTGAAAATATTTTCAAATCTCGACAAATACAAAAATGAAGGTTCTTTCGAAGCTTGGATGAAAAGGGTTATGGCTAATGCAGCATTGGATTATCAAAGGAAATTCAAAACCAACGTTGATACGGTCGAATACGATTCTGTAGAAAGTAGTTCGATGATTCAATTTGATGAAAACAATGCGATCAGTAAAATCTCCAGTGATGAATTGATGTTATTGATTCAAAAGCTCCCTTTCATGAGTAGGTCTGTCTTTAACTTATATGTTTTTGAAGACTACTCCCATGCAGAGATTGCTGAAATTCTTCAAATGAAGGAAGGCACCTCCCACTGGCATTTGAATTTTGCCAGAACCAAACTAAAACAACTCATATTACAACAAATCAACCCCCAAAAATAGAATGGATCAATTTGACGAACTGATTAAAGAGAAAGCTGAAAAGAAGGTTTTTAAATACAAACCTCTTTTTTGGATTTTGTTTGCCAAAAGTGCTGGAATTTCGGCATTTTCGGCAGTACAGATCATCTCTACCGTTTTAATTGTTGGTGGATTAGCTGGTGGTGGAACCTATTTAGGGATTCACAGTTACAATAAATCCAAAAATAAAAAAGCCTCAAAACAAATCGAAAATATCCAACTTCAACAAGATCCTGTCATTGCAACAGATACTTTACAGATCGATACTATAATCTCTCAACCTGAGATTGAAAAGCCAGTAGCTAAACATCACAACACAGCTCCCAAAAGCGCAACAACAGTGATTTCAGAACCAACAAAGCCGGTTGTGTCACCAAAAAGGGATACAGTTCCCAAAAAGCAAACCCCCAGAAACCCTTACGAAGGTATGCGGATCATGACGATCAACCCGGACACGATTAAGAGTAATTATTAGACGGCAGTGAATAATGAATAATGAATAATTAATAATGAATAATTGAGCACATGAGCACATGAGCACATGAGCACATTGAGCATACGAACACTGTGAACCATTGTTTAACACTGTGAAACTCAGTGAATAATTATTTATATTATCTGTAAAAGATTTTTGATTTCGATTATAAATGTATTGAAATTACAATTTGTAACCAATAGAAAATGTAAAGAAATCATGAAACTCCCAGTCAAGGTTTGGTTTGATTAAATGAGGGTCATCACCTATGATAAAATGAACTCCTATGCCAAATTTCTGTGTGATAAAAAAATGTTGATTGATCATGATTTTCATTCCAATGCCTAATGTATTTTCTACCCATAGAAAGGGTCCAAAATATTCAATATAGTTTCTATAAAGAATCTGATCTTCAGGATTTGAGGTAATTATTGTAGTATCCATAGCATAAGGACAAAACATGCTTGATCTTGTAGTTGAGTATTTCATCTGAAAATCATAAAAGATAAAAGGTTTAAATTGATCAAATTTATTAAAAACATATTGATTATAGAACAAATTAAAGTTAAAAAAGTGAACAATATCTGTCGCAAATAATCTTTTATAAAAAATATTATTTTGATCATCCGGTTGTTTAATCGAGTTGATATTACAACCTAATCCTATTCCGAATTCCATAGTTTTTATCTCTTTTGAATAAGCGAGGGTTATGTTTTTTCCTGCACCGGTAGAGTAATAGTTCAGACTAACATTTTGAGCATTCACACTTAAAAAAAAGAATGTAAAATAAATAAAAGCAAAATTTTTCATAGGAATTGTTTCAATGGATTTTTATAATTTCTTCTTTTACATAACTGAAAAGGATTCTGATATATTGTATCAGAAATCATTATCTTTAAAAAAATATTCTCAGCGAGAAATAATGAATAATGAATAATGAATAATGAATAATGAATAATGAATAATGAATAATGAATAATGAATAATGAAAATTGAAAAATGAAAAATAAAGAGTAATTAATGAGCACATGAGCACATTGAGCACATGAGCACATTGAGCATTCGAGCATTCGAGCACATGAGCACAAAAAAAAAGGGTGTCGCAATTTGGACACACCTTTCTTCATACTTCGTATAATTACTTGTCTTATAGTGTAGTGGCGGGAACGAGAGTTGAACTCGTGACCTCCGGGTTATGAATCCGACGCTCTAACCAACTGAGCTACCCCGCCTTTTTCGAGGGTGCAAAAATACAAAAAAATCTTTTACATTCCTCTATTTCCTAAAACAAAAATCAAGCTCTTTTATTGTATTGATTTTCTGAATATTAGATATACTATCTGTATTGTAAT
>JACCEE010259838.1_pt1 | contig 17117 bp, 18 predicted proteins | sample 7449931 | NCBI WGS metagenome assembly JACCEE01 (sample SAMN15323457, study PRJNA562643) | freshwater metagenome | isolation source: river surface water | place: USA:Blue River Watershed | collected 2017-08-19 | reverse complement strand
CCATTTTTCTTTTTTAATACAATTCCTTCTTCGCCTTGCGCCAAAGCATCAATCGCCAACTTATGAAGATCATGATCTTCTGGCAAGTACAACTCAGCCAACTCAATAAATGAATGCTTTGTTAGATTATGTTTGGCAACCAAGTCCTTCAAGATTTTATATCTATTAAGAGCAGATGTCTTAGTCAAGTCAACCCCATCTAACATGATAATGTCGAACATGTAATATCGAACTTCAAAACCCTCTTTTTGGCGCTTGATTGCCTTGTCGGGCAAACACCCCATAATTTTAGTAGCATCTTTAGATGTGCCATTTGGAGAGTAAACCTCGCCAACAATAATTGTATTGTTCGGTAGAACGTGTAGAGCCTCTTGAATTTTGGGCACGTTTTCAATCTTTTGAGTTGGCAATCCAGTCGCCTTACTTTCTACTCGACTAAACAAGTAGGCAGTGTCGCCTTCTCCGCGGTTGTAAAGGTAGCAGAAGCCATCTTTTTTAATTTGAGCGAAATACTCCCCTTTCGTGTAAACATCTGTCATGGTAATCCCATTCGTTCCAGGGAAGCTACCAATCTTTTGTGGTGGAACAATTGTTGCACCTTTGTAATGCTTGTCAATTAATTCTTGTGGATAAAAGTTTTGCATTATTTCTCTCCTTTTTCTTACTCATATATAATACCATAATTTAAGAAATAAGTCAATAATTTTACTGACCTATTTCTTTGGCTTCTTCCCAACGCCTGCTCTTTTGCCAAGCGTTAGGTTTTTATCTGTCTTAAAAAACTCTACCTTTGATACAATACAGTCCTTGTGTAGCGAAACTGATTTTACACCTTTTCCTGCTTTTCCTGTTTCTGCTACGCCTGTAATCTCGAATGCCAAGTTGTAATCATCACTTGTTGTAATAGACACATAGTTAAACCCTTTGCGAGTTTCCACTGATAGCACCTTGTCTCCGTCTTGCAATTTAATATACCCTGTAGAGCGAGATGAGTCCATTTCAGATTTTTTAAGTCGTTTAATCATTCCAAGTTCTGTTAAGATAGTAAAGGACTCTACTTCTGATTGTGCAGTTCCAATGTCAACAATCGTTTCCCCAGACTTAACATTCGCTAACACGTTGATATTCATTCCATTAACAATTTTAGACACTGAGATTTTATATGCCATTCCCATTGATGAGAATGCGTACAAATAATCATCACTCATGACACCGATTGACCCTGCCACTGACGTTTTATAGGTGTTGATTGTGCCATTGTCTTGTTTCAAGACGTACATTTGGACCCCTGCACTTTTCGACTTCTTACCGGCAACTTTTACAAATTCCGTCTCTTCAAGTTTAGTGCGTCTGTCATCTCCAAAGTCTTTACTGATTTGAGTAAATCTTTTGATGAGGTGTCCTTTTATATCGGCTAGGATTTGATTACATTCTTCGATTGAAGCTTCAACCTGCTTAAGATTGTCTAAAATGTCCTTAACCTCTATGGACGTCAATTTTGAAAGTTTCATATCTAAAATAGCTTCTGCTTGATTTTCAGTTAGACTAAGGGTAGACATTAGCTTGGCTTTCGCATCTGATTTATTGTCGGCAGATTTAATAATCTCTACAACAACATCAATATTCTCAACTGCCACCTTGTGTCCAAACAAAACCTCCAATCTCGCATTTAGCTTGTCTAGGTCATAGTTTGTAGTTCTTTTTAGTACATCAACTTGATGGTTAATGTAGTGGGCCAACATATCTCTGATACCAAGGGTAACAGGCTGACCATCAACCAAGCAAGTATTGTTTACAGATATTGAGACTTCTAAATCTGTTTTTGAAAATAATAAGTTCAAAACATCTGTCACATCAGTTTGCTTAGTAAACCCAAGTGAGATATTGATACCATTTTCTTCATTTGAATTGTCAAGTACTGCATTCAATGTCGGCAAGCTTTGCGCCTCGATAAGCTTCTCAATGTCTTCCATAATTTTAATTGTGGTTGTGCCATGAGGAATAGATGTAAATGTTAAAAGTTTTTCTCTGCCCTCTTCTTTAACATTATAATCTGCACGTAATTTAATAGACTTCCCACGAGGAGATCGCCCTGTCTCGTATGTGTCTAAAAGTACAGATGGATTAATCACAACTCCACCTAATGGGAAGTCCGGCCCCTTAATATATTCCATAAGTTCGGCGGTGGTAATATCGCCATTGTTTAATAATGCAATCGCACCTGCCATTACTTCGTTTAAGTTGTGTGGAACTAAGTTTGTTGCAATAGCTACACCAATCCCACTTGTCCCATTACAAATTAGGTTTGGAAATAGTGAAGGCACGACAATAGGCTCATACTCATCATCGGCATAGTTTAGCTTGGTGTCTACTGCATCTTTTTTAATACCCTCCATCATAAGCTCACCAATTTTAGACAGCCTACACTCAGTATAACGAGCCGCGGCTGGCCCATCTCCAGATACGTTACCTACTGACCCTTGCCAGTCGATAAGTGGATATCTAAGATAAAAGGGTTGAGCCATTTTAGCCATGGCCTCATAAACAGAGGTATCGCCACGAGGGTGAACTCGCGCGATAACATTCCCTGTTACAGAGGCACATTTTTTATGTCTTTTGTCATATGTTAAGCCCATATCTTTCATAATATGCAAAATGCGTCTATGTACAGGCTTATTTCCATCTTTAACATCTGGGATTGCTCGGTCAGTAATTACAGACAAACTGTATCGCAAAAAGTTCTCTTCAAACTCTTTTTCAATTTCTGTTTCTAAAATATTTTCCATGTTTCCTCCTAAATGTCAATTTTAATTTTTGTTGAATTTTTACTGATATAATCTTTACGGTAGTCGCTGTCTGACCCCATTAACCCATCTACAAGTGCAATAGTCGTTTCTAAATCGCTAATTGTAATCTGTTTTAAGGTTCTTGTTTTTGGGTCAAGAGTAGTTTCTTTTAATTGTTTAGGGTTTAACTCCCCAATACCTTTGTATCGGAACAGCTCAAACTTACTATATTTCTTTTTGTAGTCTTCTAATGCTTTTTCATCTTTAAGATAGTCATATGAAGTGCCTCGAACTGCACGATATAGAGGAGATACAGCAACATATAAATGGCCTTTCTCAACTAACTCTCTCATGTACTTTAAAAAGAATGTCATGAGCAACATAGAGATATGCCCACCATCTTCATCGGCATCGGTTAAAATTACAATTTTACCATATCGCAATTTGCTCATATCAAGATTGTCTCCAAAGCCACACCCAAGGGCAGTGATAATGCTCTTAACCTCTTCATTTTGTAATAGTTTTGCAAGCTCTGTTTTTTGAGCATTAATAATTTTACCACGAATAGGTAAAACACCTTGAGTTTTTGTATCTCGTGCTTCTTTCGCACTACCTGCGGCTGAGTTTCCCTCTAAGATTAAAAGCTCACATTCTTTTCGTGTCTTACTGGTCGCATCTGTAAGTTTGCTTGGCATAATGATTTTACCTCTCGTTGGAGAAGGTACATTTCTTACTGCTTCACGTGCCTTTTTAGCGGCCTCAGACGCCTTTCTGGATAAAAGTGCTTTCTCGATAATTGAGCGAGCATCTTGTGGATTTTGATTTAAATAGTCCTTAATTCCAACTCCAGCAACTTCCATTAGGAAAGATCGTGCTTCCTGCGAGTTTAATTTTGCCTTAGTTTGACCATCAAACACTGGGTCTGGCATATTCAAATTGAGAACTAGTACTTGCCCCTCAAGCAAATCTGTACCAGATAGATTGTCATCTTTCTCTTTTAATAATCCGTTATCTCTGGCGAACTTATTAATTGCAGTTGTAAGTGCAGTTCTAAACCCAACTAAGTGTGCCCCACCATTTGGATTAGGGATATTGTTTGTGTACACTTTTACTGTATCACTGTTATTTGTGTTGAACAGCATGCCCACCTCTGCCTTCATTTTGTCTTTTGCTACTTCAAAATAAAGTGGTGTTTCTGTGATTTTTTCTGATTTGTTGATATACTCTACATAATCTAAAAGACCGTTATTTGAAATAAAAACATCTTGCTTATCATCTACTGTTAGTTGAATTTTTACACCTTTACACAAGAAAGAAAGCTCTTGTAATGTTTTTTTCAACCAGCTTGTATTGACGCTTGGATCCTCTTTAAATATTGTCTTATCTGGCACGAATGAAATTGTTGTTCCTGTAATAGAGTTAGAGTCTTTCTTCTCCTCATATTTTTTTAGCTCACCCTTTGAAAATTCTGCCATATATTTCATTCCGTCACGCTTTGATACAACTTTAAACTTAGATGATAGTGCATTGGTCGCTTTTGAGCCGACACCGTTCATACCACCCGAGCTGTTATACCCTGTTGTTCCGTCTTGTGCGAACTTCGCACCCGTATGGAGTTTAGTAAAGACACTCTCCAATACATTTTCGCCATTTTCCCTTATTCCTGCTGGGATACCGCGACCATCATCTGAGATAGAAATTTCTCTTGTCTTGCTATTGACAGAGACTTCAATCATGGAACAGTGTCCATTTAAGTACTCATCAATAGAGTTTGAAACAATTTCAAGTGTAATATGGTTTACACCTTGTTGCTCGATTGAACCGATATACATGCCTGGTCTGGTTCTAATGGCTTGAATACCCTCTAAAGTTTGGATATCATCTATTCCATAAGTGTTTTTCTTTTTAGTCATTATTATTCTCCTTTCTTTATATAAATATTATAACACAAATTAAGCTAAAAGTCAATAAGAGAGAAACCGTAGTTTCTCTCTCTAATCTTTTTTATTTTTCTCGTTTAACACTTTTAAAAATTCTTCTCTCTCAATTTGCCGATGCTTCTGCTCTTCCTCTGTTTCTGGTGGCATAGCATAGGCAAGTATGTAAAAAATATAAGCTGTACTAACCGTAAGTGAAATCAAAACGAGAATTGGCGCGAGAAGGTCATATGACATATTAGTCTAAGTCTTCAACTTCATCAAAACTTGCTAAAAGCTCTGATGCGATATAATCAATCTGCTTTAGGTCGATTTCTTTTTGTTCGATAAGTTGCACTTTTGCAATATATTCTGTCAAGGCTTTTTGATGCTGAGTCTTTAAGATGCGTTTATAATATTCTTTTGCCCGATCTGTGGCTCCTTCAATCGCGTCTTTGGGGTCAACTCCAGAGTACTTAAAAGTTGTATCTCCAATTTTAATCTCTACATTCCAATTGGGGCTACTATACTCAATGTCAAACGCTGCCTCGCTAAAATTCCAATCCATATTATCTTCCTCCTCGTCTTTTCTTCATATCTTGTAATTGATAAAAATATGCCATGTCGTCAATTTCTAAGTAGTCCTCTTGATCATCTAAACTTTTATCGCTATACATCTCTGGATCATGATGGTATTGTTTCAAGACCTTAATTCTATCTAGTTGAGCGTTGGTGTTTTTTAAGTCATTGAGTCCCTCTCTAAACTTTCGCTCTTCTTGGTTGCTACTTAATGCAATAAAGAAACCACCAACTACTGAAACCACCACAACTGCTACGAATGTAAAAATTACTATTGTAAAGTCTGACATATTATTTGCTTCCTTCCTTAAATGGTTCGTAAACCTTTAAATATCTCTTGCAACCTGTGCATGACATACATTTTCCTAAGCATGACTCTCTCATGATGTCAAACATTGGGTCAACCAGCGACTCAACAATATCTCCATCTTCTTCTGAAAGTCCATCAATGACTTTATATAGAGGTAGTGACGTTTTGGCCTTTGCATACGCGCGCACCATAAGATTTGAATTTTCAAGATTACTATGTCCTAGGTGATAGAACTCAAAGATTTTTGACATGCGTTCAGAGCTTGCCATTGCTGGCCCAACCCAAGTTGGAGAAATGCCAGAGCAATTCTTATTAGAGTTTGCATCTTTTAAGACAAATTTTACTCCCCATTTTTGAGCAATCCACTCCAATTTTGGAATGTCATTGTTAAGTGGAGAGGAAATAGTAATATACTTAAAACCTTGGTTAATTGCCCACATAAGCTCAAACTCTCGTGTACAAACTACATCTGTAATTGATTTTGGATTAACGTATTGATCCCCTGTTGAGATAACAAATTCATTTTTTAAAAACTCAACATCTTTTCCAATACCTTTTGTGTCGATATAGATAAGTCCCTTAGCTTTTATTGCGCTCTCACGGTTTTTATTCAACTGTTCAATAGACTCTAAGGAAACAGCCACAAATGACAAGTTTTTTTGCTGGTCTCGCAATTCTACAAAATTATCTGCTGCGACAATGAAATTAGCTACATTAAAATTTGACATATTTTTCTCCTCCTATTTCTGCACCAAGCGCCATGCTTGTGAGTTTGGCTCTGTTGGCAATTCTTTCCCTGTTTCTTTTTCATATTGCTTACACCACATAAAGATTTCTTTTTCAATGATAGCATCTTGAAGTGCTGTATGTTCCTCAATGAAACATGGGTCATTTTTAATATAAGCGTAAATTGACTCTGCGCTTGATTTAAGATTACCTCTGTCTGTTAGGAAATTGTTGTCAACACAGAAGGCCGTATATCTTTCGCTCTTGCTGACTGCCGTACATGCCATATTGTACAAATCTTTTGTTTTTAAACCATTGTTTAAATTAATTCTCTTCTCCGGTTTCAGCAACATGCTTGTATCAAATAGCGCGTTAGTGTCAAATGTCACATTGTATGCGTATACATCTTTAATGCTGTATTTGTCGATGGCTGACCAAAAGTCTTGTGAAATGTCTTCAAATGTTTTATATTCATGCGTTCGAGAATAGACATGCTCTTTTAAGTAGTCAATGCCAAAGTACACTTGTGACATAAGCCCTTTAAGTGAACACACCTCTTTTACAAGTGCACTATACTGATGGACTATTTCTCCTGTTTCAGTGTCCACAATAACATATCCAATGTCAAATACCGTATTCTGATAGCTTTCTCCATTAAACATGCCCGAAACCGTTTCTGTATCAATAATCATAATATTCATAATTTTTTCCTCTTTTCTTTATATATAAATTATATCATAATTTTCACAAAATGTCAAGGATTTTAAACACCGCAATACAGACGCGCATTTATCATCACTTAACTTTAAAATAATTATACCATACTTTTTTTAAAATGTCAAGCAATAAAAAAGAGCCTAACGGCTCGGTTTCGAGAGTTTCCACTCTTCTAATGCGCTGACCAATGCTTCGTCAACTTTGAAGCAGTAGCATCTTACTCTTGTTTTATTGTGTACAAAAGAGCTAATAGGTTTAATTCTTTTCATTAGCAAAAAACCATATAATGGCTCAGAATAACATTCAAATGTTTCTCCAATCTTTTTCATCATCGTCTCCCAGATAATGACACATACTTCCTACATAAATATTATATCATAATTTTTATCACTTGTCAAGGGCTTTTTAATTATTTGACTTTTTTCTTAAATTATGATATAATTATTATATAAGTTAAGGAGGAATATTAAATGAAATTAGAAAAGAAAGACTATATTTCCATGGCAGGTATTGCAGCCACTGCTTTTTTGCTGTTGTGCACTGGAACTATTTATGAATTAAAGAAAGAAAACGAAGCCATCACAGCCGAACTCTCCATCTTAAAAGAGGAGTACACAGCCGTGTCAACTGAGCTAGATTACCTCTCAGAAGAGAAGATCCAGGTTGAGAACAAACTGGCGAAGGCAGAAGAGGAATTAAACAATGTTACCTTTGCAAGAAGCATGACAGTCTGCGAACACGGTGAGCGAAAGTCGTTTATGGACTTCCGAGCAATCACCAATGTAGAGTCAACTCAATATAAGCTACAGCAACTCGCCCATACAGGCAACTATGGTATTCGACAATATCAAGGATATTATCTAGTTGCTATGGGGAGTAAGTACGCTAAAAATATTGGGGATAGATATTTGTTAATTCTTGAAAATGGAATGTCAGTGCCTGTTATGATTGGAGACGTTAAACAAGACATTCACACCTATAATCAAGAGGGGTGCGTTGGAGCAAACAATAAGGATATTGTTGAGTTTATCTATGACGGACAGTCAAACAAAGTACCAGAAAAAGTAAGATTGATGGGAAGTTACCATGCAGGGCCATTCCCTGGCAAGGTTGCTAAAATAATTAAACTATAAGAGCGAAAAAAGTCGCTCTTTTTTTATATAATTCCGTTTGACAGCATAAAATAAATATGGTATAATATATGTATAAGATAGGAAAGAACAATGTTGGCAAAACCCAACATAAAGGAGATTTTAAATGAAAAAATTAAGTTTAGAAGATTTCTTGGCTGAAGCAGGGGCACAGCCACAAACAGTAGCAGAGTATCACTACTTTAACTGCCTTAACAAGAGAGAGCTTTTGTTAGACGATGCAGTTGATGGTGAAATTTTGCGGAATGTTATTGTTCCACTCAAACACATGATGGAAGATGGTACCAATGAGAAAATTACGATTTATATTCAATCTCCAGGCGGAAGTGTTTGGGATAGCTTGTATTTAGTAGACGTCATTGAAAAGGCCACTTGCCCGATCGATATCATTATCTGTGGGTATGCAATGAGCATGGGAATTTTGATCGCCATGGCTGGGAAAGATAATCCTAATGTCACACGGAAGTGCTATGACAAAAGTATTGGATTGTTGCACAGTGGAAGCATCAGCATTTCCACCGACCAAAAGAAAGCAAAAGAAATTATGAACTTTAATAATAGAATTGAAGAAAAGGTTAAGCACTATGTATTGTCACACACCTCTCTATCAGAGGAATTATACAACAAGCACGTTGATGATGAATGGTATATGTTGGCAGACGATATGTTAGAGCACGGTATCGTTGACGAAATCATCTAGTATGGCTAAAAGAAAAAATGTAATCAAGGTGTCTTTCCAAGACTCCTCAGCGGCTGAGCATGTAACAGGTTCTTGTTATCATGTTCAGACCAGCGAATTACAATTCCTAATTGAGTGCGGCCTTTCACAATCAAATAACGTGCTAACAGATTATAGAGTTAACAGTGAAAAGTTTTCATTCAAATCAAAAGACATTGACTACGTATTCATTCCTCATGTTCACGGAGATCACATGCTAAGACTTCCATTGCTATTCGCGCGTGGCACTTCCGCCAAAGTAATCATGCCAAAGGGTAGCAGAGATATTGCAAAAGCAATGATGATTGACTCCGCATACATCGCACAAAGAGACGCTGAGTACCTAAGTAAACACATGGGAAAAACAGTTGCACCCTTATATACTGAAGAAGACGTGCATGTAACAGTCGCTCATATTGAAGAATATGACTTTGGTATGAAACATACTCTAAGAGACGATTTAGAATTTGAGTTTGTGCCATCTGGGCATATTATCTCATCAGCGCAATTAGTTCTATGGGTTTCTGAGAAAAACCAAACTAAAAAAATTGCGTATACTTCTGACTTGGGTAATGACCTAATCCAAAGCCACTACACCAATACATTTGAACCTATTAAGAATGCTAATCTATTTATTGGAGAATGCACATATGGAGATGACAGTAAAAGAGTTTCAACGCAATCTTCAAGAGATAAAGATATTTATAAGATTAAAGAGATTATACACAATACTTGCATTGAGAATAGAAGTAAGGTGCTAATCCCTGTATTCAGTTTACAGCGCTCACAAGAGATGCTAACCACACTTTATGACATCTATGGAGATGATCCAAATTTCCACTTAGATATTTTACTTGATAGCCCACTAATGCAAAAGATCAACAAAATCTTCTTCCACGTTCTGGAAGGTGAACAATTAGAGAAATGGAAAAAAGTTATGAGTTGGAAGAATATTGTTGAAATCGGAGAATGGACTGAAACAAAGCACTGGGCAGAGAATAATAAGCCATGTGTAATCCTTGCCTCATCTGGTATGCTTACTGCTGGAAGAGCTATCACGTATACTAAAAACATCTTGTCAAACCAATTTGCCCATATTTTATTCTGCGGGTTCTCTGCTGAAGGGTCATTGGCGAGCAAGATTAAGGAGGGTAAAGATAGAATTTTAACGATTGACGGAGAAAAATGTAGAAACAGATGTAAGATTACTAATTTAACAAGCTTCTCATCTCACATGCAATACCCATCTCTATTAAAGTATTATTCTGATGTAAACGCCGAACAGGTGGTGTTAGTGCATGGAGAAATGAAGCCTAAAATCAAATTCGCAAAAGAATTGCAGGAGGAAATTTCTAAGAAATGTAAAACCACAAGAGTTGTAATAGCAAACAGCTCTATGACAATCAATTTATAATCGAAAGGGGAAACCCTTTCTTTTTTATGTAAAAGTAGAAAATTTTTGGAGACACTTTTTCGACCCAAGCGACCCTAACCGGCGTACACAAAAAAAACAGGCGTTAGCCTGTTTATATCATTGTTATTAACACTAGCAAGAAAATTATTAAAGCAAATGTCAATACGTCAAAAATTTTTTGTTTCATTCTGCTTGTCCCCCTTTAAGCAAAGTTGATACAACATATCTTGAAGTCGGCGAGGCGCACGTTGACAAAAATACTACTCTTTCCCCATTATATTCTATGCCGTAATCATGTATGCTTTTTTGTTTAAACGAGCTATATGCTGCCTCAGCATCCCTCCATTCATACATATCCTCTACTCCAACAACTGCAAATGAAAACACCGTAAGGCTATAGATTGCACCGTCTTTCATATAAAGGTTAATACTCGGATTGAAGTCCTCTTTTAAATATTTGTCAATGTCAGAAAACCTACTTCTGTCATTAGTGTAGTGTCCATAAATCGTTAGCACTTGATCATCTAGAGAGTTCCGATAGTCCATAAAAATACCACCTAAGTAATTATAGCCACCAGTCCAATCATGATCCAAATAGAATTGGTTGTCATCTCCTTTAACAACAGGGTAGTAAATATTTGTACCTTCAATTATTAGAAAGCCTAGATAATCCTCGCTCTCAAACTTAGAATGATCTACGTTCGCCTGAGAGTCACTTACAATATTATTAATCTCCCACTTATATATTTTTTCAGGTAGTATTCTCAGCACATATTCTGTGATTGGATAGATAGGAATGCCAAGAAGGATCCCAGCTATCAAAACCAGTATAAATGATGAGGTCCCTCTTGAACATTTCTTTTTCATTATTTTATTTTCCCCGATGCCACGCCAATTAGAATTAATGCTACTGCGATAGCTAATAGAGTTAGAAAGATAAACTCTCCAGACTCAACTACGTCATCAAGATAATTGTCGAATAGCCCAGTGTCTGGGATATCTCTCTTCACGTTTAAGAATGTGATAGTGCTATCTTCTGTTAGCTGAACTACAACACAAGGCTCTTGTGGAGTCAAGTATCCAACCGGGACCACTACTTCACAGACCTCATATTCCCCAGGCAGCAGGTTAGAGAATAGAACTTCTCCACTGCTAGTTGTTGGTGCAGAGGTTAAATTTTTATCCATTCCATTTAGTGAGAATACCGCGCCAATTAAAGGCACTTCTGTGATACTATCAAGCTTAACAATTTTTAGGTTGTAAACAATTGTTTTAAAGTTCTCAACCTCAATCTTATACGAGTCTTTTTCTGAACCAACAGCAAAGAATACTGGGCCAGTAAGTGCGTCATAACCAACTGGAGCGACTACTTCTTTTAAGTAGTATTTGCCGATTAGTAGTTCAGTTGCGAATTGGCCATTGACAGTGATGTTTGCAGCAATCACTTCGTCTTCCGGTCCTGCAGAATTGAATGGCTCGTTATCCATATACAAGTCAAACACTGCCCCATCAAGTAAAACCTTATTATTGTCAATCATTGCGTACTTTTCGAATACAACATCTCTATACCCGTCGTCAACATAAGATACAAAAATTGTAAAGTGGCTAATTTCTGGAATATTGCCTCCAGCATTGAGAGGGGAGACTAGATTAATAATCATAGTCGCCTCAGTTGGAATTGTATAAATGTAATATCCATTCCCACCTTTAACGTGAATAAAAGCAACATCTGTATACTCATCTAGTTCCTCAACTGTCATTGTTTTGCCGTCTTCAGAAAGCGTAATTTTAATATCTCCATTCGCTACAGTGTAGACTCCGCCAGCAACGGGATTATCTACCTTTTCACCGGTAGTAGGTGGGTGTTCAATGCCTGTGTCATTCCCCTCGAAGTATGCTGGTGCTAATGTGTTAGCATCGACAACGAGTGGTGCTGCCTTAATCGGCGCTGGCCCTACTGCTAAGATAGCAATAAGAGAGACCGAGAAGGCAGAAACTTTTTTAATAAAGTTTTTCATTTTTCCTCCTCAATAGACCTTTTGGTCATTAGTGTTTTTTAATAATTGGCCATAGTGCTATTATGATACCTATGACTGGAACCAATACTGCGATAGCTAACATTACTTCTTGTTTCATGTTTCTTTCCCCCTTTAAAGATATAACTATCTATCCTATACCTATATTATATCATATTTATTTTAAAAAATCAAGTTTTTTATGATAATGGGTAGCGCGATGCGCTACCCTGTTCGCTTGTAGAATTCCTCTTGCAATTTGACAAAGCAAGTATTACATACGGCTCCGTAGCTCTCATTGCCTCCAATTTGAACCAGGTCCCCATTGAATACAGCCAAGCCATTGATATATCTTACGTTTTGTCTGGCTTTCTTGCCACACTCACATAAGCTGACATTTTCTTCAATGCTATCTGCAAGTGCAAGGATTACTTCAACAGCAGGAAATAGAATTCCTCTAAAGTCTGTTTTTAGTCCATAAAAGATTACAGATGGGAAGCCCTCTCTAACTCTAACCATGTCATTAATCTCTCTAATCGCATTTTTAGATAGGAACTGCGCCTCATCAACAATAATGACATCATATTCAAGGATTGAGTCTGACTTAACATCATTAATATCAAACCATTTCGCTTCAACACTCGCGCCAGTTCGGCTCTTTATAATACAGTTGTCAATTCCCTCTCGCGTGTCAACCTTTGGCTTACAAACATATGCGTCCTTTCCTTTTTCATTGTAGTTATAAACAGTTCTAATGAGGTCAAGGCTTTTGCCAGACCCCATGGTACCATATTTAAAATAAATCTTACTCATTATAATCCACCTTCCCGGATAACTCCATACCAATTTGTTACATAGATAATTCCTAAAGCTCTAACATAGTCTCGATCGTACAATCCATATTTGTCAAATAAAATTCTTTTCTTGCTTTTATTTGTGATTAAGTTATTTAAGTTGTCATCAATAAAAATGTCTGCAACAATATAGTCTTTATTATCTTTAATATTTGTTAAGAAAATAGTGTTGTGAAAAGTGTCTTTTCCAAATAGGAACTCTAATCGTTTTTGTTTTTCTCTAATGCCATTAACTCGATGTAATGAGCATAGTACCATATCATATTTATTTGTAAACCGCAAATAGTTGATGATACCTTGACATACAGGGTCAATAGGGTCTAAGATATTGAACAACGAAGCGTCCTCAAACAAAGGGTTAATATCTTGTTCTGTCCAGCCAGGGCAGAAGTCTGGGTAGTAATGAGTTTTTAAGTCCCTTACTTCCAAATCTCCTGTTGACTGCTTGTAAAGGCTCAGAATTGCCGAGCGAGTATCTACAAGTGTATCATCAAAGTCGATTACAAGTTTTAATTTACCCTTTGTGGATTGCGTCATATTTTTCTAAGACCTCCATTGCCTCGGCAAAACTATTGACCAAGAAGCCAAACTTTTGAATGCCACCTAAAACATAATGGTTCATGCTGATAGGTGGAACTTCGTACATGTTTGCCCCTTTAAGTCGAATATCACTGTTTACACAGATGATAATCCCGTCTTGTCCTTGTGCAAATCGATTAAACATAATGCCCAACTCTGCGAATACTCCGCCATCAAGTGGGTTAGAAACATCTGCAATAAAGACTTCACAGTTTTCAACTTGATATGTGTCTCCTTCGTAAATTTCAATAGCCGTAGGCTTATTGCCTTTATCATTAAAAGGTTGTGTAATTGGATTAAAAACGTCAAAATCGGGGAACTTTTCATTAATGATTTTTTCTTCTTTAATCCGTTGCGCAATCTCTGCTTCGTTAAATAAACTTCCTGCTAAATAAACTCTTCTTTTCATAATTGTCTCCCTTATGCCTAAAGCACTAAATCTCCATAATACCAAACTTTCGAGTTGTCAATGTCTTGCGCGCGGTTTACACCGTCTACCCAAATGCCTTGATTTTTCGACCCTCGATACTTATAAACTCCCGACTGCTCTTTGATATATCGACCATCAACCACCACATCACACAAATCTAAAACTTCATTTTGAAGAGCCGCCTTTTCTCCTAACTCTCTAATCCGTGTGTATGAGAAGCCTGTCCATAACATAATATTGACCTCGGGCAATCTTTTAGTTACTACATTAATTAATTCTAATACTTCACTCACATTCTCGTGAATTAAAGGCTCTCCACCTAAGATAGACAATGTTCTGGTAACACCGTTGGCCTTTAGCGCATCGATGATTTCATCAATCATATTCCAATCTAGTGGAGCCCCTTGTCCAAACTCCCAAGTTTCTGGATTGTGACAACCCTCGCATTTATGAGGGCAGCCACTAAACCAAACTGATACGCTAACACCTGGGCCATTAGCTATATCATTTTTTTTAATAGTTAATACTGACATATCTTCCTCCACTCCATTTACAGAGTCTCTTTCAATCATTTTTTCAACAATCATTTCCGTTGCTTTTAACTGAGCAGCCTCCACTCTACTTGCGAAGCAGTCAGGGCATAGGTGCTCATCTGAGCCTGGGAAATGATCAAGGTCTCCATCACCTACTCTCCAACCACATTCATCACACACATCAGCATCTTCATAGCAATTTCTACATACATGGGTGCCATCTTTAAGTGTTTCATCATAGCAGTCTAGCTCGAGTTCTCCACAGATTTCACAGTGGAAAGTGTGATCTCTCATACATGTCGAGCACATATTGAAGTTGTGATTAAAATCATCATCTGAGACTTCGCTCTCACAGCTTTCACAGTAGTTTAAGTAGTTCTCTGCACAACTCTCACAGTATAGGTGCCCATTTTCATCATGTGTCATAGAGCATTCATCATAGTGTTCCCCACAATGATAGCATTCCACGTATCCTAAGCATGACTCACAAGCACAGTGCTTGTAGTTTTCGTGACAGTCTCCACAGACAGGGCAGTATAGTCCTCCGTCAACATAGAATGTAACTTCATCGCTATGACAGATATAAGCAACAGATGTTGAGTCAGTATAGTCGTTATAGAAGTCCACATCAACGTCCACATACTTAAGACTGCGGCTTTCTACATCAAGCCCTGTTTCTTCCTTAAAAAAGTCTTTTAGGAAGCTGATAAGGGTCGCAGAAACGTAATCTCTTTTAATTGGATATTCTTTACCAAGCAGGAAGCCATCTTCTGCTAGTGTAACATACCGTCTCCAAGTTTTCTTAAACATTTTCTTTCCTTGTTGCCCATAGGTGCACTCATCTCCCTCAACGTAGGCAACCATTGTATTGCGAGAAGTGATAAGTCCGAAAACTGAGCCCTGGTAGTCTCCACCTGGTCGGAAACAAGAGGTCCAATCAAAATTCGGTCCAGATACAGTTAGGTAGTCCATTGGGTCGATTGATAAAATGATTTTCTTTGGCGACTTAAATGAAGATTTAAGGTCGTTTAATGCGATATCAACATTTCTAAAAGATGATTGAAGAAGTAGTAGATTGCCTTTGCTGGCCCCAGCAATTTCAACAAAGGAGATAATTAACCCAAGTGCTTTCATCGCGCGAGTTCCTTTTTTTAGTTTTAAAGAAGTCTCCTTGTCTGTTCCAATGTTAATAGTAATTTCCTTGTCATTGGCAAGTTTATTGTGGAAAAGTTCAGCAGCCTCAAATAATCTGGCGCAATTCTCATATCGCTCAATCTTTCTGGAAACATCTACGCCTGCCACAGCAATAGAAAACTCTCCCATGTTGGTTTCCAAAATAGAAGCTAAATCTACAAGGTAGGCACGAATTCTTGATTGTAGATTAGATCTTTCAATCATCAACATTTTATTCTCTTCTAAGAGCATTGTAAAATACTCGTTAACTGTTTTGTCTTCCTCTACATTAATTTCCACTCGGTTGCTATCTTTAAAAAGTTTAGAGATAAGAGGATTTTTCATTCTCTCTTTAATTCCCCTTGTTAAAACTTTCTCTAGCGCGGGTAGGTCTCCCATAAGATAGTCGTGTTCCTCATATAGAAAATCTTTTACCTGTTCTAATTTTTCTTCTGTAAGTTGCAACATTTTATTGCCCTCTCTTTCTTTATATATATATTATAACATAAATTAAGATAAAAGTAAATAGTTTAACTGTTCTTAAATGGCAGTTAAACATTATCAACCATTTCTTATATAAATATTATAGCATAAACCTTGGTAAAAGTCAAGAGAAAAGTCCTCTTAAATCGAGGACTATAATCTTTCGTGCATTGTACGAGCTATAACTTCATCTTGTTGCTCTTTGTTTAATTTGATAAAATTTACGGCGTAGCCACTTACACGAACCGTCAACTGCGGATATTTTTCTGGATAGTTTTGAGCGTCAATTAATGTTTCACGATTAAACACGTTTACATTTAAGTGCTGTCCACCATCTGGTCTAAAATAGCCGTCCAGCATCATGATAAGGTTATCAATCTGCTGGTCGCTTGGTTCTTTGTTTATAATGGTTTTTGGGGTGAAACCACAAGCCCCATGTTCGCAACTCATATTATAGGTGGTTTACACGTTGAGAAATTTCTTCGGTTCTTCCTTTATTCCAATAGGAGGTTCCAATATATCCGCAAGTGCGTCTTACCACGGTCATTTCATTTCTGTCGGTAGTGCCACAAATTGGACACTGCCACTCTAAGTTTTCATTTACTTTAATTTCTCCTTCAAAACCACAAGAGCAGTGGTCATGCTTGCCATTGATTTCGGCGTAGGACATGTTGTTATAAATGAACTCCACAACACTATAAAGAGCTTTTAGATTGTTATACATTCCTGGAGT
>JACCEE010033317.1_pt1 | contig 17122 bp, 17 predicted proteins | sample 7449931 | NCBI WGS metagenome assembly JACCEE01 (sample SAMN15323457, study PRJNA562643) | freshwater metagenome | isolation source: river surface water | place: USA:Blue River Watershed | collected 2017-08-19 | reverse complement strand
GTTAAGTTGCCTCGGTTTGCTTTCGAAAAATTCGCTGATGCAGATCCTCGACTAACAACGACCATGAAGAGTGTCGGCGAAGCAATGGCTATTGGTCGCTCATTTTCAGAGGCTCTCATGAAAGCGTTGCGTTCCTTGGAACGAAAGGAAGCAATCTTTTCTTGGCCGACTGTAACTCCGGTTGAGCTAGAACAACTCATGCAGTCGATGAAAATCCCAACCGAATACCGGCTGCAGCAAGTTCAGAAGGCTATGTGGGCCGGAGCTTCGATTGAAGATGTTTTCGCTGCCACCAAGATTGATCCTTGGTATTTGCGTCAGATAGAATTAATCAACACTCAAGCTGGGCTCATCGCTCAACCAGGAGAATTGAGTGCTGAAATTCTTCGCACCGCCAAAACTCAGGGGTTTTCAGATTCCCAAATAGCGATATTGCGCGGGGTCAGCGAAGATGAGGTGCGTAAGGCGCGCCATCATCTTGGGATTAGGCCTGTATACAAAACAGTGGATACATGTGCTGCCGAATTCGAAGCTTTTACTCCTTATCACTATTCAAGCTATGAAGAAGAAACCGAAGTTCGTCCCAGAACAACCCCTGCTGTAATTATTCTGGGAAGTGGACCCAACCGAATCGGTCAAGGTATTGAATTTGATTACTCCTGTGTACATGCATCATTTACTTTGCGTGAAGCAGGCTATGAAACAATCATGATTAATTGCAATCCTGAAACGGTTTCTACAGATTACGACACAAGCAATCGTTTATACTTTGAGCCACTTACGCTTGAGGATGTTCTTGAAGTTGTACATGCCGAAACCGCCGCTGGTCCGGTTTTAGGTGTCATTACACAATTAGGTGGTCAGACACCTTTGGGATTGGCTGCGGGGCTAAAGGCCAACGGAGTAACGATCCTTGGCACATCTCCCGATTCGATCAACTTGGCTGAAGAACGTGGAGCTTTTGGAAACATTCTGGCCCAGCAAGGCTTACGTGCACCGGAATTCGGAATGGCTGCTTCACAACTGGAGGCAACAAAGATCGCACAAGAGATCGGTTATCCGGTACTTGTGCGTCCATCCTTTGTCTTGGGCGGACGCGGTATGGAGATTGTGTATGACGATGCCGCATTGGGTGGTTTCATCACACGTGCAACTGATATCACGCCGGACCATCCGGTCTTAGTCGATCGTTTCCTAGACAACGCAATCGAAATCGATGTGGATGCCCTCTTTGATGGGCATGAGCTCTTCTTAGGCGGAGTCATGGAACACATTGAAGAAGCTGGTATTCACAGTGGTGATAGCGCTTGTGTGCTTCCTTCGATGACTGTTACTGATGAACAACGTGCTGAAATTCGTTTGGCAACTGAAAAGATTGCTCGGGGCGTTGATGTTCGTGGGTTGATCAATATTCAATTCGCGATTGCAGAAAACACTTTGTATGTTCTAGAAGCAAATCCACGCGCATCCCGCACCGTACCGTTTGTAAGTAAAGCAACCGGAGTCCCGCTAGCAAAAGCTGCAGCACGAATCTCGGTCGGTCAGACAATCAAACAACTTCGCACAGAAGGAATTCTTCCCGGGGAAGGTGATGGGCAAGCACGTGGAATTTCCGTCAAGGAAGCGGTACTTCCTTGGAATCGATTCCGCCGAACTGATGGACGCGGCGTAGATGCTGTTCTTGGTCCTGAAATGCGTTCAACGGGTGAAGTTATGGGAATATCGCCAACCTTTGGCGAAAGTTATGCCAAGAGTCAGATCGCAGCCTTTGGACCTCTGCCAAAATCTGGAACGGTGTTCATCTCTTTAGCCGATAAAGATAAAGCAACTGGTGTTGAGCCAGCCCTAGGCTTTTCTGAACTCGGGTTTCATATACTTGCAACCGATGGGACCGCAGAATTTTTGCGAACCAAGGGCATTGAATGCACGACGGTAAGAAAACATTCAGAAGGCACAGGTAATTTAGGTGAGAAAACAATCGTTGACATCATCAACGCGGGGGAGATTGACCTTGTGATCAATACGCCAGTAGGTCGTGGCACACGGGCAGATGGCTGGGCAATTCGTACGGCCGCTGTTCAGCGCTCGATTCCCTGCATTACGACAACGGCGGGCTTTAGCGCCGCAGTCGATGCGATCACCTTCCTGCAATCAAGTCCATTGAGCATCAAATCCCTTCAGGAATGGCTCGCGTAAATGTCACAGATCAATAAAAATGCTAAGCAAGTGCTTGCACCGATTCTTAGCAATAAGCGAGTTGGTCAGTATCACCAAATCATTATCAGTGTTGGAGATATTGCGGCTCAATGTAAACCAGGAAATTTTGTGGCAATCAGTGTTGGCGGAGATTCATCCCGAATGGTTTTGAGAAGAGCTTTTGCTATTTCTCGTGTTTCGATAAGTTCAACTGTCGGTGGAACTATGGAGTTGATAGTGGCCCCGCATGGGCAAGGAAGTAAGTGGTTGTGCGCCCAGACCGAAGGCGATGTTTTGGATTTAGTTGCGCCCCTTGGAACCGCATTTGGAATCCCTACTGAACCAGTCCCTGTTCTTTTGGTCGGTGGCGGTTATGGTTCTGCGCCGCTTTTTGGACTGGCAGAGATCTTGAATTCGCGCGGCTGTAGGGTCGACATGATTCTTGGCGCTAGTACGGGATCAAAGATTTACGCGCCTATGGAAGGCAAACGTTCTGTTAATTCAATGCGTATCTATACTGAAGATGGATCAATGGGTACGGCTGGTCGCGTCACAGACCCAATCGCAGAAATCATTAAGGATTTAAACGTTGCAGTAATTTATTCATGTGGGCCGATGCCTATGTTGGCAGCTATTACAAAAATTACAAATGAACTAGATGTTGTGCATCAGTGCGCAGTTGAGGAATCGATGGCATGTGGAATCGGTATCTGTATGACGTGCGTGCTGCCAGTTGCCAATGATGATGGCTCCGTTTCTATGCTTCGCTCTTGCATCGATGGCCCGGTAATGGACGGCGCGAAAGTTCAATGGCAGCAAGTTGGTTCTCAACTATGACTGCTTTAGATTTTTCAACAACTATTGGAAACGCCTGGTTTCCGGCACCAACATTTACAGCAAGTGGTTGTGCTAGTTCCGGACGTGAACTTGCTCAATTTTTTCCCTTGAAGGATATGGGGGGAGTCGTTACAAAATCTGTAATGTCCAAACCTCGTCCAGGTCGCCCTACGCCGCGTATGGCTGAAACTCCCAGCGGAATGCTCAATTCCATTGGTCTGCAAGGTCCCGGAATAGATGCTTTCCTCAGTAAAGATGTTCCATATTTGGTGGAGCAAAAGGCTCGTGTAATTGTTTCAATCGCCGGCGAAACTGTAGAAGAGTATTCAACCCTTGCTCGAAAAATCCGCTCCGTTTCAGGAATCAGTGCCATTGAAGTAAATATTTCATGTCCTAACGTTGAAAACCGAGGCTTGGTTTTTGCGTGTGACCCCGAAGCTTCTCGTAGAGTTATTGATGGAGTTCGCAGAACGATTGGTGGGGAGCTTCCGATAATCGCTAAGTTGTCACCAGATGTGACCGATTTAGTGTCGATAGCAAAAGGCGTCGTCGAAGCTGGCGCCGATGGTCTTGCGCTAATCAATACAGTTCTTGGAATGGTTATCAACCTTGACACTATGCGACCACATTTGGGTGGAAAAACCGGAGGCCTATCAGGTCCTGCTATCCGTCCGATAGCGGTTCGCGCGGTGTATCAAGTACACGCTGCACTGCCAAATACTCCGATTCTCGGAATGGGCGGGGTTGCAACAGGCAGGGATGCTCTCGAAATGATTCTTGCGGGTGCAAGTGGTGTATCTATTGGAACTGCAAGTTTTGGAAATCCAACTGCAATCATGTCAATCCAAAGTGAACTTAAACAGCTATTGCTCGATAGAGGGTTTACGTCTTTGAAACAAGCTATCGGTTATGCCCATCGCTCCGAGGAAGCACATTAAATGAGTAAAGCTCCGATCGTTTTGGCGGTGGACACACCTGAATTAGCAACCGCTGTGGCCTGGGTTAAAGCAACCCAGGATCACGTTTCGGTATTCAAATTAGGTCTTGAATTTTTTCTTACTTTTGGTTCCGAAGGTGTGAAAGCAATAAAGGCTGAAACAGATTCAGAGATTTTTCTTGATCTTAAGTTGCACGATATCCCGCATACTGTAAGTGGTGCAGCCAAAGCTGTTGCAGATCTTTCGCCTAAGTTTCTAACAGTGCATGCATCAGGCGGTGTTACGATGGTCAATGCTGCAGTCCAGGCAATGCCAGACACACACATCACAGGCGTTACTATCCTTACCTCGCTTTCAGAAAACGATGTTGCGCACATTGGTTTCAAGTTCGCTGCTCTTGAAGCTGCAACTGGTTTGGCTAAGGTTGCAATTGCCGGGGGTGCCAAGGCGATTGTTTGTTCTCCGTTAGAAATTTCAGCAGTTCGCACAGCGATCGGTGACGAACCAATCATTATTACGCCTGGGGTTCGCCCATTGGACATGGTTGGTACCGACGATCAGCAGAGAACTATGACTCCGGAAGCAGCAATAGCGGCAGGTGCGAATTTGGTTGTGATCGGTCGCCCGATCACACAGAGTTGGGCACAAGGCGCACAGGCACTCAAGGAACGTGCACAGGAAATTGGCTCACGCTTAATTTAATCTCCACTAGATTTATCCCATGGGAACACCGCCGCAATTGACTGCAGAGCAACGGGTTGCCGCTTTAGCGAAGGCATCAGCGTCAAGAAAACGTCGCGCCGATGTGAAGAGTCAAATCAAGAATGGTCAATTAAGTATCGATGATGTTCTCTCATTGGCATCAACGGATGAAGCAATCGGAAAAATGCGCGTCAAAGAATTGCTTGAATCTCTTGCTGGTGTTGGAAAAATTCGTGTGATTTCGTTAATGGAGCGCTTAAACATTTCGCCGACTCGAAGGATTCAGGGTTTGGGACGCCACCAACTGAAGGAACTTCGCAATGAATTCGTGAAGACAGATTCGGCAGTAATACCTGGCAAGCTGATCGTCTTATCCGGTCCTGGCGGTGTTGGTAAAAGCACCATTGCCAAGAAGCTGCGGGAAAAAGGTGAATTCTGGGTCAGTGTCAGTTATACAACTCGTAGCCCGCGGGTTAATGAGATTGATGGTCGAGACTATTTCTTTGTGAGTAACGAAGTTTTCTCGCAAATGATTTCAGAGGATAAGTTTCTTGAATGGGCAGAGTTTGCTGGTAATCGTTACGGAACGCCGCAACAGCAAGTTGAGGATGCGCTACGTCAGGGAAAAAATGTTCTCTTAGAAATCGAAATCGCTGGTGCCAAGCAGGTGAAGGCACATTTGCCACAATCTGTATTAGTTTTCCTAGAACCTCCAACATGGGAGGAGTTGGTTTCTCGTCTTGAGGGCCGTGGCACCGATGGCGAGGAAAGAAGGGCTGAAAGGTTGGAATTAGCCCAAGAGGAGCTGGCTGCAGCGGCATTCTTTGATGTGGTGCTCGTAAATGACCAGGTCGAGAGCGTTGTCCAGAAACTGATAGAGTTAGTCCAGAATTAAGACGAGAACGACACAAGATTGATCACAGAAGCGGGGATAACCATGGATGGCATTACTAATCCACCTATTGATGAACTTCTAGACAAGAGCGGCTCTAAGTACAGTTTGGTGCTTTACGCAGCAAAGCGCGCTCGTCAGATCAATGCTTATTACTCCCAGCTAGGTGAGGGACTTCTCGAATACGTTGGACCACTTGTTGAAACGCATGTCCACGAGAAGCCACTTTCAATCGCTCTTCGTGAAATCAACGAAGGTCTTCTAACGATCGAAAACCTCGAGCCAACAGCGTAGTTTTTTAATGACACTCCAAGGCCGCGAGGTCATTCTCGGAGTTGGTGGTGGAATCGCCGCCTACAAATCCTGTGAACTGCTTCGACGTTTACAAGATCGTGGCTATGTAATAACAGTTGTTCCTACTCCTGCATCACTAAATTTTGTTGGCGCAGCGACGTGGGAAGCTCTTTCATCTCGTCCAGTTCACACGCAAGTCTGGGAAAGTGTTCATACCGTTCCGCACATCGCTTTGGCTGAAAGGGCAGATTTCTTTCTGATTGCACCCGCAACGGCAGATTTAATCGCACGTCTTGCAATGGGAAGAGCCGATGATCTTCTAACAAATTTGGTCTTGGCATCTGATGTTCCGAAAATGATTGTTCCCGCCATGCATCCTTCGATGTGGCTGGATCCGGCAACGGTTGCAAATGTTAATACGCTGAAGCAACGTGGTTTCATTGTGATGGATCCTGAAGTTGGAAGACTGACAGGTAAAGATGTTGGTCCCGGAAGGTTTCCTGAAACTTCAGCGATCATTTCTCGCTTTGATGAAGTTACCGGACAAGTTCAAGACCTCAAGGGTGTAAAGGTTTTGGTGACAGCCGGAGGCACACGAGAGGCTATTGATCCTGTTCGTTTCATCGGAAACAGATCTTCAGGAAAACAGGGGATTGCGGTGGCAAATGCTGCCAAGAATCGTGGCGCGCAGGTTCAACTTATCGCGGCAAATTGTGATGTAACTGGACTTACGGGAATCGATGTCATCGAGGTAGAGACGACTTTGCAAATGCAAAGTGCGTTGCGAGCCAATTTCACAGCATGCAACATTCTGGTTATGAGTGCGGCAGTAGCAGATGCCCGCCCAATGCAGGTATCGGATCAAAAGATTAAAAAGTCATCACTTGAAAGCATTGAGCTACAACAAAACCCGGACTTGCTCGCAGAGATTGCACCAGAAAAGGGCGATCGCATTCTGGTTGGGTTCGCGGCCGAAACTGGGCAACATCTGCAAGAAGCTCGCAGAAAATTAGAGGCTAAGGGCTTAGATGTGATTTATGTAAACGATGTTTCTGGCGGGGCAATCTTTGGCCAGGACACAACTATGGGTACCATTCTCCTACGCAATGAAGCGGATATAGCGATCAAGGAAGTCTCCAAGGACGCTCTCAGTAATGTTCTTCTTGATCATGCCTTACGGCAGTTAGGTTAAAAACTATGTCAAAGCGTCTCTTTACCTCAGAATCAGTAACCGAAGGTCACCCAGACAAGATCGCAGATGCAATTTCCGATGCAGTTTTGGATTCATTGTTATCTCAGGACTCTAAGAGCAGAGTTGCAGTTGAAACTCTTATAACAACCGGCCAAGTCCATGTTGCTGGTGAAGTAACCACTAACGGTTATGCAGATGTAATGGGAATTGTTCGAGATACGGTGCTCAACATTGGATATGACTCATCAGATAAAGGTTTCGATGGAAATAGTTGTGGTGTCTCCATTTCTATTGGTCAACAGTCACAGGATATTGCTCAGGGTGTAGATGATGCCTATGAGCACCGCGTTACTTCTGCGGCAGATCCGCTAGATCTTCAAGGTGCTGGTGACCAAGGTTTGATGTTTGGTTACGCATGTGATGACACGAAAGAATTAATGCCACTTCCAATTTGGTTGGCGCATGCTTTAGCTGCCCAGTTAACCAAGGTGCGCAAATCTGGAGAGCTTGCTTATCTTCGCCCAGATGGAAAGACCCAAGTGACAATCGAGTATGAAGGTGATCGTGCTGTCGCGCTCAACACTGTCGTAATTTCGAGTCAGCACGCAGAAGAAGTTGATGTCGCAAAGAAGCTGACTCCGGAAATCATCGAATACGTCATTAACCCAATTATTTCCACAATCGATCTGCCACAGAAGGATCTGCGCACTTTGATCAACCCAACTGGACGCTTTGTTATCGGCGGTCCGATGGGAGATGCTGGTTTAACTGGACGAAAGATTATCGTCGATACCTATGGTGGAATGGCCCGTCACGGCGGAGGAGCATTTAGTGGCAAGGATCCTTCTAAGGTGGATCGTTCTGCGGCTTATGCAATGCGTTGGGTTGCAAAGAATGTAGTTGCGGCCGGTCTTGCACGTCGTTGTGAAGTTCAAGTTGCCTATGCAATTGGTAAGGCGCAGCCTGTTGGAGTTTTTGTTGAAACCTTCGGAACTGAAACTGTGCCGGTTGCAAAGATTCAAGAGGCCGTTCTTTCGGTCTTTGATCTACGACCAGCAGCGATTATCAGAGATCTAGATTTATTGCGTCCTATCTATTCATTGACAAGTGCATATGGTCACTTCGGTCGCGAACTACCTGAGTTTGCTTGGGAACGAACAGATCGCACCGCAGCACTTCAAAACGCAGTTAAGTAAACGGTGGCAGCACCTCGGCTATTTCGCTTAAGGTCCGAGGTTGCTGTAGCTCCCTCTGGCCCAGTTGCCGAGCGTCTTCCAATTGCACGGGTGCGCGTTGATACCGGGGTTTTTCACCTAGATCAGTTGTATGACTATGCAGTTCCCGAAAAGCTAAGTGCCTTGGTGCTGCCAGGAGTGCGCGTCCAATTACCTTTTGGTAATCGCGAAACCGAAGGAATTGTTGTCACGCGTGTTGCTAGCCCTGTAAAGGCAGGAGCGCTCAAGACAGTGACAAAAGTATTGTCGCCTCATAGTGTTGCAACGCCCGAAATCCTGGCCTTGATAGACATGGCTGCCCAATTTTATTGCTGCAATCCATGGGATCTTGTGCGCTCAGCGATTCCACCCAGAATAGCTAGCGTTGATAAAGAGTTTCCAGTGGCTCAGCTACCTGTTCAGTCGCATCACGGTAACAAAGCTAAGGTTTTCCAGAGTTTCCGACCATTTGTGGCATCTGATCAACAAATCCCAGAACTAGTAAATGGCTTCATTTCCATTGGTTCCGTTTTGATAGTTGCCCCAGATGAAAAGGATGTTGATAGATTAATTAACAGCCTGTCACAAAGGTATGACAATGTTTTACGGTTATCTAGTTCCTCAACTCGGGAAGAGCGTTATCGAAACTTCCTCTTAGCCATGAGATTACCAACATCGATTGTGGTCGGGACTAGAAGTGCCGTTTTTGCCCCAGTAAACAATCTTGCAGCAATAATTGTTTATAAAGAATCAGCGCCGGATCATTTCGATTTGCGTTCACCCGGTTGGAATACATCGACCATAGCTCGAATGCGATCGGAACTCGAAAGTGTTGGCTTAGTCTTTACCGGATTTACACCATCGGTTCGTGTCGCAGCTCAAATCGACCGAGGAGATACCAAGTTTTACTATCAAAAAACGCAGGTAAAGGCATTTGCGTTTGCTCCGTCAGATGGAACCTTGTTACCGGGTCGAATCTATGGAGAGATAAAGAAAGCTCTAAAGAACGGTCCAGTACTTTTCATCGCGCCGCGTAAGGGTTATGGAAACGCACTTCTTTGTGCGCATTGCCGAAACGTTGCTTTGTGTAAGTGCGGCGGCCGACTGAGCGTTGCATCAAAAGCAATAGCGCCAACATGCGTACATTGCGGCACGGATTTTCCAACATGGAAGTGTTCATTCTGTGGACGAGACAAGCAGTACCTTGCAGGACGTGGAATCGAGCGAGCCGCAGAGGAAATCTCGCGAGCATTTCCAGGTTTCCCAGTTGTTGTCTCAGCAGGTGATGTCATTAAAGACAGTGTTGATTCCAAGCCGGCATTAGTTTTAGCAACCCCGGGAGCACAACCACATGTTGCTGGTGGTTATGCAGCAGTGGTTGTGCTGGATGCAATTCGTTTCTTTTCGCATACCGATGTAAATGGTCAAGAAAGAGCTAGAGAGTTGTTCTTCGAATCTGCATCGTTGCTCAATCCCGATGGCCAAGTTTTGCTTGTACTCGATGATTCTCATCCAATCACTGCAGCCCTTGCACGATGGAATATCGCGCCACTGTTGAAGCGAGAACTGGCAGAGCGGGCCGAACTCATGCTTCCACCATCAGTGATGTCTGCTGTAATGATTATGGAACAAGGTTCGGCGGTGGCAATCGTGTCAGGTTTGAGAAAAGCGTTTCAGGACGAACGATTGCCGTCCAGCACCCGAATCTTTGGACCAACAGTTTTGCCAAAGGGTCAAGCAAAGGTAGTGCTACATGTTTCACATGAACAGAGCTCGGAATTGTGGGCTGTTCTCCACGAGGTACAACGAAAACGTAGTATTTCGAAAAAGGATTTGATCACACTGAGAATCGATCCATATTCGCTCTAAGTAATTGGTAGACTCACCACATGTCTATTCAACAGATTCGCTACTTTGGAGACCCGGTGTTGACGACACCTGCTTCCCCAGTTGTGGATTTTGACAAGGAACTTCGAGTTCTAGTCAAAGACTTAACCGACACCATGCTCGATGCTCCTGGGGCAGGTCTGGCCGCGCCACAAATAGGCGTTCCCTTACGTGTCTTCGTATGGGATGTAGATGAAGCATTGGGACATTTGATTAATCCCACATTAACCCTAAGTCAAGAAATGCAAGAAGGGGAAGAAGGTTGTCTTTCTTTCCCCGAACTAAGGTATGAAACACCGCGAGCTATGCGAGCAGTTGCACAGGGCTTTAACATGTATGGCGAGCCAATTACAGTCGAAGGCACCGAATTCTTAGCGCGCGCTTTGCAACACGAGACTGATCATCTGAACGGAATTCTTTTCATCGACAAATTGTCTGCCGAAGATCGCAAGTTAGCAATGAAAGAAATTCGAGAGTCAGAGTGGTTTAATCTTGCAGCAGAACGTGGGCAATCAATTCAGGTAAAGGATTCACCACATTCGATTTTCGGACGGAACACTTAATGCGTATCGGAGTAGCAGCTACTCCGGAAGTTGCGATCCCGACCTTAGAGTGGTTGCTCGCTAGCGAGCACGATTTAGTTGTCGTGATTACGCAGCCAGACAAGCCAGCAGGGCGTGGACGCAACTTAAAACAAAGCGTGGTGGCTGATTGGGCAGTGGCTCAAGGGATTTCAGTCGTCAAGCCGGCGACTTCGGATGATCTCATCGGAGTAATCAACGAACTTGATTGTGTAGTCACGATTGGTTACGGCGTTCTCTTACCCCAACACATTTTGGACTTACCAAAGCATGGCTTCATAAACCTTCATTTTTCGCTGCTGCCGGCCTACCGTGGCGCAGCTCCGGCCCAAAGAGCTTTGCTCAACGGTGAGGAAATTACAGGAGTCTCGGTTTTCCAATTGGAAAAGGGCATGGATACGGGGCCGATTTATACAACGCGCGCTCTTTCTATTTCGCCAGAATGGCGCAGTTTCGAACTATTGCAAGCACTTGCTCAACTGGGACCATCCGCAGTAGGTGATGCTTTAGCGATGATTGCACAGAGCAAAGCACCATCACCTCAACAAGGAACAGCAAGCGTGGCCGCCAAGATTAGCAAGCAAGATGCCCAATTAAATTTTAATCAAAGCGCACAGACATTAGTAAATGCGATACGTGCATTTACTTTCGAGCCAGGTGCCTGGTGCAACTGGAAAAATGAACCTTTTAAAATCACTAAGGCACGATCAGTTGGATACCATGCGTTGAAGCCCGGGTATATTGCAGTTGACGGTCAAAAAGTCATAGTTGGTTGTGCAAACAACTCCGCAATAGAACTAATTTCGGTTGTTCCGGCTGGAAAAAAAGAGATGCCTGCAGCTGATTGGGCTCGTGGAGCACGATTACAGGGTGGAGAAAATTTTGGTTGAGGCACGCAGAAATACTTTCAAGTCGCCCAAACCCGAAGCTTCACGCCTACTGGCATTTGATTTACTTACCGAAGTTAATCGCAATGAGGGTTATTCGAATCTGTTGTTGCCGCAGGCACTTAGTTCCAGCACCTTAGATGAACGTGACAAATCGCTAGTCACAGAATTGCTCTACGGAACAATCCGTATGCAAGGTAAACATGATTGGGTACTTGCCCAAATCAGCGACCGACCATGGACTGAAGTAGACCCGGGAATAGTTGATCTCTGTCGACTAGGAGTTCATCAACTGCACGAAATGAGAGTTCCAGACCACGCCGCAGTTGCATCAACGGTTGAGGTTGCGCGAAAAAGATTAGGTGAGTCCAAGGCAAGTTTTGTTAACGCTTTACTGCGAAATGTGACGCGCACATCGCAGCAAGATTGGTTCGCACCGCTTCAGCAGTTTTCCGATCCAGTGGAACGATTATCGATTCAGTATTCGCACCCGACATGGATTGTTTCGGCCTACTTTGATCTTCTGAAAAATTGGCCTGAAGTCGAACAAGCTTTAGCCATCAACAATGAACCTGCAATCCCAACCTTGGTGTCATGGCCAGGTAAATCAACTCAACGAGACTTAGTTGAAATAGGGGCAGAACCAACCAGTTATTCCACCTACGGAGGGCATTGGAAAGGAAATCCGGGGGCATTGGATCTGATCAAATCCAGAAAGATCGGTGTACAGGACGAAGGCTCTCAATTAGTTGCCAGTGTTTTCGCCGGCGCTGCCAGTGGTTCTTCGTGGCTAGATATGTGTGCTGGCCCCGGAGGAAAAGCGGCTTTGCTTTCAAGTATCGCCCGTCAAAGAGGCATCACTTTTACTGCAAATGAAGTATCGGCTGTTCGTGCTGAACTTGTGCGCCAAGTAGTAAATGGAGATCGCGTACTAGTTGGCGATGGCCGCGAACTTGCAAACTCTGGCGAAAAATTTGATGCTATTTTGATTGATGCACCCTGCACAGGATTGGGTGCACTACGTCGACGTCCGGAAGTCCGTTGGCGTCGCACGCTTCAAGATTTACGAGAGTTAACGGCCCTGCAGCGAGAATTAATCCAATCTGCAGTATCGGCCCTTAATGTCGGGGGTGTCCTTGGCTATGCAACCTGTTCACCACATTTGGCCGAAACCTCGATCCAAGTTGCCGACATCAAGAAGAAATTTGCCAATATTGAACAAGTTCCTGTCGGATCATTTATGCCGACAAATCTAGAAGACGCAGAACGTGACGATGCAATGTCCTTATGGACTCACCGAGCAGGCACGGATGCGATGTATTTGGCCCTCTTTAAAAAGGTGAGCGAGTAAAATACCGGCATGATTAAAGAGATCAGAATTACCCCTAGCATCCTGAATGCAGATTTTTCTCGACTCAATGAAGAGATTGATTCCATAGCTCAGGTTTCTGATTTGCTTCATCTTGATGTCATGGATAATGTTTTTGTCCCTAACTTCACCTTTGATTTTGAAGCGGCGGCAAAGATCATCAAAGAATCGTCGCTGGCTGTCGATGCGCATTTAATGGTTGCAAACGTGGACTCGATCGCGGTCCAATATGCAGAGCTCGGCTGTGCATCGGTGACAATCCATGCCGAAGCCACGGAAAACATTCCACAAACTCTAAAAAACATCAGAACCGCTGGTGCTCGTGCGAGTTTAGGGATTAAGCCCAACACACCGATCGAGCAATATTCCGAACTTATCGACCTAGTAGATATGTTTTTGATTATGACTGTTGAGCCTGGTTTTGGTGGGCAGAAATTTATGGAAGAGATGATGTCTAAGGTTCGTAAAACCCGTACTTTGATCGGTGATCGCCCGATTTGGCTTCAAGTAGATGGCGGCATTTCTATGCAAACCATTGAAATGGCCCTTGAGGCAGGGGCTGACACCTTTGTCGTTGGAAGTGCGGTGTTTAACGCACCTGACCCGGCGCAGATGGTTGTCGACATTAGAAAATTCGCAACGAGCATTTAGTTGCTCCAGTAAACTTTGTCTATGAAAACCTTTGATGAACTATGGCTCGAACTGAGTCAGAAAGTAGCCGAAAGAGCCGAAGGTTCTGGCACGGTCGCTGCAGTTGACGCTGGCGTTCACACAATTGGTAAGAAGATTTTGGAAGAGGCTGGGGAAGTGTGGTTAGCAGCCGAACATGAAGGTAATGATCAGTTGGCCGAAGAAATAAGCCAGCTGCTGTATCACCTACAGACTTTGATGCTTGCACGCGGATTAACAATAAACGACATTTATAAATATCTATAGGAGGCCACAATGTTAAGAATCGCAGTCCCCAATAAAGGTTCTTTGGCCGATAGCTCTATCGCAATTTTAAAAGAAGCCGGATATCGTCAACGTACCGATGCTCGTGATCTAGTGCTCATAGATCCGGATAATTCGGTCGAGTTTTACTACTTACGTCCAAGAGACATCGCGATTTATGTGGGTTCGGGCGAACTTGAAGCAGGAATAACTGGTCGTGATTTGCTGATTGATTCAGCTGCACCTGCCGAGGAAATCTTGCCTTTAGACTTTGGCAGTTCTACTTTTAGGTTCGCAGCACCCATCGGAAAAGAGTGGGGAATAAGTGATTTGGCGGGTAAAAGGATAGCGACCGCTTATCCAGGTTTAGTCGAACACAAACTTCGGAACTTAGGAATCAACTGCGAGATTGTGCGTTTAGATGGCGCAGTCGAAAGTTCAGTTCGTCTAGGTGTTGCAGATCTAATCGCCGATGTTGTTAGTACGGGCAACACCTTACGCCAAGCTGGTCTTGCTGTATTTGGTGAGCCAATTTTAACGAGCGAAGCAATTGTTATTAAGAGAAAAGGAACTGAAATTCCTTCGGGATTAGAGGTACTCATACGAAGATTACAAGGAGTCGTTACTGCCAGACGTTATGTTTTGCTTGATTACGACGTGCAGAAAAGCCTTGTTGATCAAGCGTGTGAAATTACCCCTGGTTTGGAATCACCGACCATTTCTCCACTTCAGAAAGCTGACTGGGTCGCAGTCAGGGCGATGGTTCTGCGAAAGGAAACTAATCGCGTAATGGATGAACTTTGGGCACTCGGTGCTCGTGGAATTCTTGTTACTGATATCCACGCTTGTAGGTTGTAAGTTATAAGTTGATCAGAGCTGCAACTGATCGTAAAGATGGTTCCTTGATTGAAAAATCTGCAGCCGCCTCAACAATCGGTTTAGCATTAAAGGCGATACTGATTCCGGCGATCTTCATCATGTCTAAATCATTGGCACCGTCTCCGATGGCTACTGTGTTACTCATGTCAACTGAGCATTTGTTGGCAAATTCCCTGAGTGCCTCGGCCTTTGCGGGACGATCAATTATTGGCCCGACAACCTTACCCGTCAGTTTGCCATCAATCACTTCGAGTGTATTGGCTTTGTAAAAATCAATCTTTAGTTCATCAACAATGGGCGCAAGAATGTTAGTGAATCCACCTGAAACCAAAGAAACATAATGTCCTTTTTGGTGGAGCAAGTCGACTAATTCTGCCGCACCATCGGTCAAGCGAATCTCATTTCGAACCTGTTCGATGGAATCTGCACTAAGACCCTTTAGTAACTTCACTCGAGCAATAAGGCTTTGAGCAAAATCAAGTTCACCTTTCATGGCAGCTTCGGTTATTTTGGCAACTTCATCTAATACTCCCGCTTTAGCTGCCAGTAGTTCAATCGCCTCTTGCTCAATAAAGGTCGAATCAACATCTAATTGGACTAAGCGCTTTGGCAGGTTCATCGTTACTTACCAATAGCTAATGAGAAATCTGAACCGGTTTCAACATTAGTCAGGACTTTCGCAATTCGGTCAGGTGATATTCCTGAAACTGCAATTAAGACCTCTATGGGATCAATACTAGTTCGCGCCAAATTTTCAATATTTCCGCCAGCCTCAAAAAGCGCGGCTGTTATGTGCATCAGATGCTTGGGGTGCAACTTGGCAGAGCTGAGCGTGACTGAGATGGTCTCTGGTTTTTTGGCAGGTGGGGTTGAAGTTGAGAACACTGCTGCGATATCTATGTCCAGCTTGGTTGCAAGCAAATTCAGATCCTCTTCGATCGCGTTCTGATGCGCTGGGTTCAAAGAAATCTGAACAGTAAGGATCAATCGATCCTTGATAACTATCTGGTCTAGGTCGATAACGCCCACTGAGAAAGGGGACAGGGCTTCAAAAAGAGCATGCGCTAATCCAGGCTTGTCTTCTCCGGTAAGAAGTATTAATCCCGAAAACTGCGCCGTATCGTGGCTAGATGTTGTCATAAGGGCACTAGGTTATCGTGAATCACTTACCCTTTACGCGAGGTTTGCGCGTGATTGGGCCTTCTAGCCACTATCTTTTGCATCTATGAGTAGCTCAGTTCTGACTTTAAACGATGTTGCGGTGCGCCGTGGTGATCGTCTGATTCTGGGTCCGATCAACTTTTCAATTCAACAGGGTGAGCGCTGGGTAGTTCTGGGTCCAAACGGTGCCGGCAAATCCACCCTTCTTCAAATCTTGGCAACAAAAATCTTTCCAACACAAGGAACTGTTTCCGTGCTAGATAAGCAAATGGGAAAAGTTGATCTCTTCGAATTAAGGACTCGAATCGGTCTTTGCGGTTCGGTTATTGCAGAAGACATTCCCTACGATGAAACAGTTAAAGATGTGGTGTTGACCGCGGCTTATGCGATTTTGGGACGTTGGAACGAGAACTATGATCTTTGGGATGAATCTCGGGCCATGGCGTTGCTCACGAATTTTGGGGTTCGCGAACTGGGAGAGCGTCTCTACGGAACACTCAGCGAAGGCGAAAAGAAGCGCGTCCAGATTTCGCGAGCACTAATGACCGATCCTGAACTTCTATTACTCGATGAACCTGCTGCCGGTCTTGACCTTGGAGGGAGAGAGGATCTGCTCAAGCGTTTTGCAAACTTTGCCGCAGATCCGCTAGCGCCGGCAACAATCTTGGTTACCCATCACATCGAAGAAATCCCAGTGGGAACAACGCATGCTCTTTTGATTAAGGATGGTTTGGTGGCTGTATCTGGTCCGATCGATCAAGTTATTACTTCAGAGCACGTCTCTGCCGTCTTTGGAACTTCGATCACCGTGACTCCAGAATCAGGCCGTTACTTTGCCCGTGCCGCTGTTTGACCAACTGCATCAGCAGTGGCAAAGAGAGCTTGCTGCGCACAAGAAGCTAATTGATCGCATTGATCTCTTTGTTCACGATCGTGAAATCGCTCCGGCTTATGATCTTGTTTTCCGGGCCTTAGACAAACCAATAGATGCAACTCGAGTCGTGATTTTTGGTCAGGATCCTTATCCGACAAGGGGACATGCACACGGTTTGGCATTTTCAGTTGATCCATCAGTCACGCCGCTTCCAGCTTCGCTACGAAACATTTATAAAGAACTAGCTAGTGATTGTGGTGCAACTAGGACAGATGGTGACCTGAGT
>JACCEE011614362.1_pt1 | contig 17123 bp, 15 predicted proteins | sample 7449931 | NCBI WGS metagenome assembly JACCEE01 (sample SAMN15323457, study PRJNA562643) | freshwater metagenome | isolation source: river surface water | place: USA:Blue River Watershed | collected 2017-08-19 | reverse complement strand
CGCCGGCCCGACCAACAACTGGATGGACCCCGCGCAGATGCGCGCCACCCTGCAGCCCCTGTTCGACGGCTGCATGAAGGGTCGCACGATGTATGTGGTGCCCTTCTCCATGGGGCCCCTGGGTTCGCCCATTGCCCATATCGGCATCGAGCTGTCCGACAGCGCCTATGTGGCGGTGAACATGAAGATCATGACCCGCATGGGCAAGGCGGTGTACGACGTGCTGGGCGTCGACGGTGAATTCGTGCCCTGCGTGCACACCGTGGGCGCGCCCCTGCAACAGGGCGAGAAGGATGCCACCGCCTGGCCCTGCAACAAGACCAAGTACATCGTCCACTACCCCGAGACCCGTGAGATCTGGTCGTACGGCTCCGGCTACGGCGGCAACGCGCTCCTGGGCAAGAAGTGCTTCGCACTGCGCATCGCCTCGACCATGGGCCGTGACGAAGGCTGGCTGGCCGAGCACATGCTGATCCTGGGCGTGACCGCGCCCACGGGCAAGAAGTACCACGTGGCCGCGGCCTTCCCCAGCGCCTGCGGCAAGACCAACTTCGCGATGCTGATCCCCCCGAAGGGCTTTGACGGCTGGAAGGTCACCACCATCGGTGACGACATCGCCTGGATCAAGCCCGCTGCCGACGGCAAGCTCTACGCGATCAACCCGGAGGCCGGCTACTTCGGCGTGGCCCCCGGCACCAACACGCTGACCAACCCGAACTGCATGGCGAGCCTCAACCAGGACGTCATCTTCACCAACGTCGCCCTGACCGACGACGGCGATGTGTGGTGGGAGGGCATGGGCGACGCGCCCGCGCACGCCATCGACTGGCAAGGCAAGGACTGGACGCCCGCGATCGCCAAAGAGACCGGCGCCAAGGCCGCTCACCCCAATGCGCGCTTCACGGTGGCCGCCACCAACAACCCCGCGCTCGATACTGCCTGGGACGACCCGAAGGGCGTGGCGATCGACGCCTTCATCTTCGGCGGCCGCCGCTCCACCACCGTGCCGCTGGTGACGGAGGCCCGCAACTGGACCGAGGGCGTCTACATGGCCGCGACCATGGGCTCCGAGACCACCGCCGCGGCCTTCGGCCAGCAGGGCGTGGTGCGCCGCGACCCGTTCGCGATGCTGCCCTTTGCCGGCTACAACATGGCCGACTACTTCCAGCATTGGCTGGCCCTGGGCAAGAAGCTCACCGCCTCGGGCGCCAAGCTGCCCAAGATCTACACCACCAACTGGTTCCGCAAGGGCGAGGACGGCAAGTTCGTCTGGCCCGGTTACGGCGAGAACATGCGCGTCCTGAAGTGGATGATCGACCGCATCGAAGGCGCCGCGAAAGGCACCGAGCACGTGTTCGGCGTGAGCCCCGCGTACGAGGAGCTGAACTGGACGGGCCTGAACTTCAGCGCCGAGCAGTTCAAGACGGTCACGAGCATCGACAAGGCCGCGTGGCAGCAGGAGCTCAAGCTCCACGCCGAGCTGTTCGAGCAGCTGGCCTACCACCTGCCGGACGAGCTCAAGGCCACCAAGGCGCAGATCGAGCAGCGGCTGGCGGCCTGAGCGCCGGCTGGGGCGCGGCACCGGCCCTGTGAGCCGTCGTGGCGCCCAGCAAAAAGCCACCCCTCGGGGTGGCTTTTTTCATGAAGACGGGTGCGGTCGGGTGCTCAATCCGCCCGCTGGATCCCGCTGGAGCGGTCCCGCGCGCATTGGAGGTCAGACATCACGCGCGGGTCGATCCGAGCCACCTCCCAGAGGCGACGGTCGTTCGCCGCTTCGCGCAGGGCCGCGCGCCAGCGGGCGACACTACCCCGCATGCCGAGCGCCAAATCGCGAGCAGGCTGAGCAAACAAGGCCATCGCCGCGAAAGCAACCACCCACATCACGATCCAGGCGGCCAGCAGATGCCCCTCGGACCAGGTGTCAATGACCTGGTCGAGCACCACCAGGAGGGCGGACACCAGCGCGGCCAGCAGCAGGTTGCCGTGACGCGCCTGGCCCCACAGCCCCTTGAGCGCGACCATCGCGCGCTCGGCCCGGTCCACACCGGGATGCTGCTGAGGGAAAGTGACGTGGACAAACGAGGTCATGTGAGGCTCCTGATCGGGTGGTGCCGGTCAACGAGTCCGGCCATGGAGCAATACTAGGGTCAACCCTGATATTTTTCCAATTTAGATTGGTGATTGATATCATTCACAGAACTGATGATTTCGCCCAACTTCCGCGCACTGGACCTGAACCTCCTGCGGGTCTTCGACCAGGTCATGGCTGAGCGCAACCTCACCCGCGCGGCCCGCAACCTCGCAATGACGCAGCCGGCCGTGAGCAATGCACTGGCCCGCCTGCGCGACTTCCTGGGCGACAAACTGGTGGTTCGCAGCGGCTACGGGGTCGAGCCCACGCCGCGCGCCCTGGCCCTGTGGCCCACGGTGAGCGACACGCTGCGCCAGCTGGAGGCCGCTTTCACGCCAGGCGATTTCGTACCTGCGCAGGCGGACACCAGCTTCGTGCTGGCCATGGCCGACGCCACCGCCACCACCGTCATGCCGGGGCTGGTGGAAGTGATCGAGCGCGACGCGCCCCGCGTGTCCGTGCGGGTGCTGCCCCTGACCACGCGGGACCCGCGGCGCCTGCTGGATGAAGGCCAGATGGACCTGGCCGTGGGCTACTTTCCCGCGGTGCTGGCCGACCTCACCGCCCAAGCCCAGGCCGGCGCCCTGCCCGCCTTCGAGCATTCGCGCCTGTACGACGGCGACTATGTGTGCGTGATGCGCAAGGACCATCCGCTGGCGGCGGGCGCGCTGACCCTGGAGCAGTTCTGCGAGGCGCACCACCTGCTGGTGAGTTTTTCGGGGCGCCCCTTCGGCTTCATCGACGAGGCGCTGGCCGGCATGGGGCGCGAGCGGCGCATCGTGCTGACGGTGAACCAGTTCTTCACGGCGGGCCAGGTCGTCGCCTCCTCCGACCTGCTCACGGTGCTGCCCCGGCACTTCGTGGACGTGGCCCTGGCGCATGCGGGTGCACTGGCCATGCGCGAATTGCCGTTCTCCGTCCCGCCGGTGCATGTGGACCTGCTGTGGCACCGGCGTCACAGCCACGCGCCGGCCCATGCCTGGCTGCGCGGTGCGATCACCGCCGCGGCCGCCCACGCCCTGCCCCGGACCCTGCACGCGTGAAGATCCAGCTGCTGTCCGATCTGCACCTCGAGGTGCATCCGCATTACCGGCCCGTGCCCGCGCCGGGGGCGGACCTGCTGGTGCTGGCGGGCGACATCGGCTCCTACCAGGCAGGCAGCCAGCTGGCGGACAGCGACTTCGGGCTGGCCCGCTTCTCGCCACGCCACGGGTGGCCCACACCGGTGCTGTACGTGCCCGGCAACCACGAGTACGACGGGCTCGAGTACGACGAGGCGCACGCGCGCCTGCGCGAGACCTGCGCGCGCCTGGGCATCACCTGGCTGGAACGCGAGGTGGTGGTATTCGACGGCGTGCGCTTCATCGGCACGACGCTGTGGTCGGACTTCGAGGCGCTGGTGCCCCCGCAGGGTCCGCTCACCGCGCAACTGAAGGCGCGCGAGAAGGCCCTGCGCGCCGCCAACTTCTACCTGCGCAAGAACTCGACGCTCCGTGGTGGAGAACACCTGCTCGCCGAGGACCTGCAGCGTCTCGGGCGAGAGTGCCAGGCCTGGCTGCGGCAGGCGCTGGCGACGCCGCACGAGGGAACGACCGTCGTCGTCACGCACTTCGCCCCCAGCCTGCGCAGCGCCGACCCGCGTTACGGCCTCACGCCGGGCACGGCGGGTTTCTGCAATGCGCTGGACGACCTGCTGGCGCAGGCGCAGTGGTGGCTGCATGGCCACCTGCATTGCCCGCAGGACTATGGGGTGAGCGGCTGCCGCGTGGTGGCCAATACGCTGGGCTATGCGTCCAAGGGGGAACAGACCGCGTTCCGCGACACGTACACGATCGATCTGGCGCGGGGCGGGGCGGGAGTCTGATCCCGTGTGCTCAGGGAGGGCGGCCCGCCTGCACGCGGGCCCCGCCCCGGTGTCAGCGGCTGTTCAAGCCGTCAAAGCAGGTGGAGAGGACGAGGTTGATGATGTCCTCGTCACTGTGCTGGCCACCGGCCTTGAGAAACTCGACGACCGGGTCACAGGCGCGGGCGAACAGCGTGTAGAGAACCGCCACGGCCGGCAGGGACGGATTGATCGTGCCGGCGGCCTGGCCTGCTTCGATCCAGGCCCCGAGCAGATCGCTCACACGCATGAGGCCGTCCATGTAGCTGCGATTGCCCATCAGCGCAGCACGCAGGCTGGAGTTCTGGCTGGGGAGCGAGGGCATCTGGCCGGCCAGCTGCATCTCCAGCGTCCAGCGCACGACGGCCTTGAGCTTGTCACGCGGCGCATCGGCCTCGGGCAGCGCGGCGACGAATTCGCAGGCCCGCTCCATGGCGCGGGCCATGGCGGCGGCAGCAAGGTCTTCCTTGCTCGGGAAATGCTTGTAGAGGCTGGCCTTGGCAATGCCCACGTCGGCGGCCACTTCGTCCACCGTCATGGCGTCAAAGCCCTTTTCGGCCAGGAGGCGGTTGACGGTCTGGATGATGGCCTCTTCGCGCGCAGCCAGCATCTGCTCCTTGAAGGAGGGCTTGGTGCCCAGGGCGTCGCGCGTGTTCATGCCGCAAATTCTAGGGGTGGGTGGCCAGCGCTGCTGGCACAGGGGATTTGGGCATACTCCCCCCATGACCCCGCCCCAGCGCGCCCAGGCGCCCAGTTTTTCGACCCACGAATTCCGCAGCGCCCTGGGCATGTTCGCCACGGGCGTGACCATCGTCACCACCCGCATGGCCGACGGGACCCCGGTGGGCCTGACGGCCAACTCCTTCAACTCGGTCTCGCTGGACCCGCCTCTGGTGCTGTGGAGCCTGGCCCGGGCCGCCGCCTCGCTGCCCGTGTTCCAGACCGGCTCGCACTACGCGATCCACGTGCTGGACGCCAATCAGAAGGCCTTGGCCGAGCGCTTTGCCAGCAAGTCCGGCGACCGCTGGCAGGGCGTGCAAGCCAGCGAAGGGAGCGGGGGCGTCCCCCTGATCGCCGGGGCGGCGGCGACGTTCGAGTGCTTCAACCGCAGCCGCTATGACGAGGGCGACCATGTCATCTTCGTCGGCGAGGTGGAGCGCTGCACCTGGCGGTCCGAGGCCACGCCGCTGCTGTTTCATGGCGGCCGCTTCTACACCGAGCACCCGCTCTGACCCTCTGCCGGATGATCCAGCGCAAGGAACACATCGATCGCGCGGCCACCCTGGTGGTCCTGGCCTGCTGCCTGTTCTGGGGCTTTCAGCAAATCCTGATCAAGTCGATCGTGAACGAGGTGCCGCCGCTGTGGCAGGCCTCGATCCGCTTCACGGGCGCGACCGTGCTGCTGGGGCTCTGGTGCGTGATGCGCGGGGTACCGCTGTTCACCCGCGACGGCACGCTGCGCGCGGGGCTGCTGGCGGGCCTGCTGTTTGCGGGCGAGTTCACCTGCATCTACCTGGGCCTGCGTGACACCACGGCCTCGCGCCTGACCGTGTTCCTGTACACCGCGCCCTTCGTGGTGGCCCTGCTGCTGCCGCGCCTGGTGCCGACCGAGCGGCTGCGCGCCACGCAGTGGGCCGGCCTGGTGATCGCCTTCGCAGGCGTGACGCTGGCATTTGCCGAGGCCCTGTTCGGACAGACGGTGCTGCCACGGCAGCTGCGCGGCGATGCGATCGCGCTCCTGGGCGGCACGCTGTGGGGCCTGACCACGCTCGTGATCCGCAGCAGCCGCCTGGCCACGGTCAGCGCAGAGAAGACGCTGTTCTACCAGGTGGCGGTGACGGCCGCCGTCGCACCCCTGCTGTCGCTGGCGCTGGGCGAGACCTGGTCGTTCTCGTATTCGGCGATGGCCTGGGGCTCCATCGGCCTGCAGACCGCCGTGGGCGCTTTCGCCAGCTACCTGGTGTGGATGGACCTGCTGCGCAAGTACCCGGCCACCAAGCTGGGCTCCTTCACCTTCCTCACGCCGGTGTTCGCGCTGGTGTTCGGGGTCCTGCTGCTGAACGAGCCCCTGACCGTGCAGCTGGTGCTGGCCCTGGGTGGCGTGGCGGCGGGGATCGTGCTGGTGAATCGCAAGCCGGCGGCTTGAGCGGCGGCTGGCGAGCGCCGTCCCCGCTCAGACGCCGCGCCGCCGCGCGAAATCCACGTACCAGGCCAGGCAGCCCGGATTGGCCATCGCGTCGGGATTGACCACCTTCTCCAGCGGTTGGCCCAGCAGCAGCTTCTTGATCGGCAGCTCCTGCTTCTTGCCCGAGAGCGTGCGCGGGATCTCGGCGACCTGAAAGATCTCGTCGGGCACGAAGCGCGGTGACAGCGCGGTCTTCACCGCGTCACGCAGGCGGGCCTGCAGCGTATCGTCGAGCGTGAGCCCCGGACGCAGCACCACGAAGAGCGGCATGTAGCTCTCGCGCCCGAGGTATTCCAGGTCGACGACCATCGAGTCCAGCACCTCGGGCAGGGCCTCGACCGCGCTGTACAGCTCGCTGGTGCCCATACGCAGGCCGTGGCGGTTGATGGTGGCGTCGCTGCGGCCGTAGATGATGCAGTGGCCGGTGTCGGTCACCTTGAGCCAGTCGCCGTGGCGCCAGACGCCGGGGTACATGTCGAAGTAGCTCGAGAGGTAGCGCTTGTCGCCCTCGTCGCCCCAGAAGTACAGGGGCATGGACGGCAGCGGCTTCGTGCAGACCAGCTCACCGACTTCGCCGATGACGGGCTTGCCATCCTCATTCCAGGCCTCGACCGCGCAGCCGATGAGTCGGCACTGCATCTGTCCGGGAATCTGCGGCAGCTCGCGATGGCCACCGATGAAGGCACCCGCGAAATCCGTGCCGCCGGAGATATTGCACCACCAGATGTCGCCCCCACGCTCGCCCACTGCGTGTGGCTCACTGCCCCCCGAGGGGGCCTTCGCGCCTTGGAGCGGCCCGGCGGCGCTCATGTCGCCGGCTTGCGTCGCATGCAGTGCTCTGAATTGCGCAGTGCCCCAACGCTGCACGTCCTCGGACAAGGGCGATCCGGTCGTGCCCAGCGCGCGCACCGTCTTGAGTCCCGGCATGGAGGCCAGGTCCACCCCGGCCTTCATGCAGTTGGCAAAGAAGGCCGCCCCCGCGCCGAAGAAGGTCACGCCCAGGTCGGCGCCGAAGCGCCAGAGCGTGGTCCAGTCGGGGTGGTCCTTGGTGCCGCCCGGGTTGCCGTCATAGAGGCAGCAGGTGGTGCCGTTGAGCAAGCCCCCGACCTGCGCGTTCCACATCACCCACCCTGTGGAGCTGTACCAGTGGTAGCGCTCACCCCAGGAGTTGGGGTGGTAGCTGCAGCCGACGTCGTTGTGCAGGGTTTTGAGCGCCATCGCCACGATCACGGTGCCGCCATGGCCGTGCACGATGGGCTTGGGCAGGCCGGTGGTGCCGCTGGAATAGACGATCCACAGCGGATGGTCGAAGGGCAGCCACGCGGGCTCGAAGGCGGCGGTGGCGGCGTGGTTCGCGGCCGTCGTGTCGGCCAGGCGGGCGCAGGGGCCGACGGCCTGCGCGGAGACGCCCAGGTTGTCGTGCAGGATCACATGCTGCACGCTGGGCAGCGCGGCGCGCAGCTGCGCCACGACCTCGGTGCGGTCGATGTCACGCCCGCCGTAGCGCACGCCGTCGCAGGCAATCAGGACCTTGGGCTCGATCTGCTTGAAGCGGTCGAGCACCGCGTTCGTGCCCATGTCGGGCGCGCACACGCTCCAGACCCCGCCGATGCTGGCCGTGGCCAGGAAGGCGACGGCGGTTTCGGGAATGTTGGGCAGGTAGGCCGCGACGCGGTCGCCCGGTTGCACGCCTTGCGCCTGCAGGTGCAGGGCCAGGGACGCAACCTGCCGGCGCAGCTCGGGCCAGCTCAATTCTTGGTGGTTGCCGCGCTCGTTGCGGCTGATGATGGCAGGGAATCCGGCGGCGTGGGCGGGGTCCACGTGGCGCAAGACCTGGCGCGCGTAATTGAACTGCGCGCCCTCGAACCAGCGCGCGCCGGGCATGCGGGGCTCGCTGATCACCGCGCGGTGCGGCGTGGGGGATTGCAGGTCGAAGTAGTCCCAGATGCTTTGCCAGAACGCCGCGAGGTCGGTGGTGGACCACCGCCACAGGGCGTCATAGGTCGGGAACTGCAGGCCGTGCGTGTCGCGCAGCCAGTCCTGGTAGAGGCGGATCTGGGGAACGAAGGGAGCGGGCATGGCCGCAGCCTAGCAGCTGCGGCCATGCGGGGGAATGCGCGAGCGTCCGGCCTGTTATCTGTTTTCTACAGGAGAGCAGAACCGGATGTGGTCAACAACGTCGATCGGGACAACTTCGCAAATAGCACCCGTTTGGGGCGCCCCGCCTACTTGACCGCCGTGAACCACGGCGGAGGCGGACAATGCCACCAACATGGAAGCGGCGGCCGCAATAACATTCGCTGCAATTTTCATGATCAAAGTTCCTTGTGAGTAGGGGAGAGAAACCGGCGGTGCCAGCCTGCCACCGCCTCCTGTCACCCGATACGGCTACTGCTGAGCGACGAAAGGAGATTAAATGAATTCTTTCGTTTTGATGACGATTGTGAAACCGCTCCGGCGCGCGTGACCGGCCGCGATAATTCCCGGATGACCTCCCCCGCGCGCGGCTTCAAGGGCAACAAGCAGCACCTGCCCAGCAAACCCTGCGTGGCCTGCGGACGGCCCATGACCTGGCGCAAGCGCTGGGCGCGCACCTGGGAGGACGTGAAATATTGCAGCGACGCCTGCCGCCGCCAGGGGGCGGCACGGCCGGGCCCCGATTCAGGAACGGACTGATCAGCCCGCTTCGGTGCCGTCGGCCCCGGTCAGGCGGCGGCTCTTCCAGTACACATCGTCGCCACCGTTCATCCGGTTGAGGACGCGCGCCAGCACGAACATCAGGTCGGACAAGCGGTTCAGGTACTGGCGGGGCATGTCGCGCAGGGTCTCCTGCGCCCCCAGGGCCACGACCGCCCGCTCCGCCCGGCGGGCCACGGTGCGGCAGATGTGCGCCTGGGCCGCGGCCCGGGTACCGGCCGGCAGGATGAACTCCTCCAGCTTGGGCAAGACCGCGTTGTGCGACTCCAGGGCCTGGTCCAGGGTGAGGAGGGCATCCACCCCCAGCAGTTCGAAGCCCGGGATGGACAGCTCGCCCCCCAGGTTGAACAGCTGGTGCTGGACTTCCACCAGCAGCTCGCGCACCGCCTTGGGCAGGGGCTCGCACAGGAGCAGCCCGAGGTGGGAGTTGAGTTCGTCCACGTCGCCCATGGCCTGCACGCGCAGGTGGTGCTTGGGCACGCGGGTGTTGTCTCCCAGCCCGGTGGTGCCGTCGTCGCCGGTGCGGGTGGCGATCTGGGTGAGGCGGTTGCCCATGGGGTCTCCAGTGGTTCGTGCGTGAGGCGAAGCCGCCATTGTGCAAGACCGGCGCGAAAACCCGCGCAGACGGGGCGCTGACGGTTGCGTACACTCGCGGCCTGCCCGCTTGGAAGTACCCCCCATGAACGCTCCTACCGCCTTCACCCACCTCGTGCCCGGGACCCCGCGCGAAGTGCCCGCCGCGCTGATCGAGGCCCTGAAGGCGCGCTTCGGCGCCCAGTGCTCCACAGCCCTGGCGGTGCGCGAGCAGCACGGCCGCGACGAGTCCCCTTTGAGCGCGCCGCCCCCGGCGGCCGTGGTCTTCGCCGAGAGCACCCGGGACGTGGCCGATGCCGTGGCCCTGGCCGCGCAGTACGAGGTGCCGGTGATCCCCTTCGGCGTGGGCTCCTCGCTCGAAGGCCACCTGCTGGCCGTGCAGGGCGGCATCAGCATCGACGTGGGCCGCATGAACAAGGTGCTGGCCGTCAACGCCGAGGACCTCACGGTGACCGTGCAGCCCGGGGTCACACGCAAGCAGTTGAACGAAGAGATCAAGAGCACGGGCCTGTTCTTCCCGATCGATCCGGGCGCGGACGCCTCCATCGGCGGCATGAGCGCCACGCGCGCCAGCGGCACGAACGCCGTGCGTTACGGCACGATGCGCGAGAACGTGCTGGCCTTGCAGGTGGTGACCGCCAGCGGCGAGGCGATCCGCACCGGCACGCGCGCCAAGAAGTCCTCCGCAGGCTACGACCTCACGCGCCTTTTTGTGGGCAGCGAGGGGACGCTGGGCGTGATCACCGAGATCACGCTGCGCCTGTACCCGATTCCCGAGGCGATCTCGGCGGCGATCTGCTCCTTCCCGAGCATCGAGGCCGCAGTGCGCACCACGATCCAGATCATTCAAATGGGCATTCCGATCGCCCGGGTGGAGTTGATCGACCACAACTCGGTGCGCGTGGTGAACGCCCACAGCAAGCTCAATCTGCGCGAAGAGCCGATGCTGCTGATGGAGTTCCACGGCTCGCCCGCCGGGGTCCAGGAACAGGCCCAGGCGGTGCAGGAGATCGCCAGCGAGTTCGGCGGCAACGCCTTCGAGTGGGCGACCACGCCCGAGGAGCGCACCCGCCTGTGGACCGCCCGGCACAACGCGTACTTCGCCGCGGTGCAGTCACGCCCCGGCTGCCGCTGCCTGTCCACCGACACCTGCGTGCCGATCTCGCGCCTGGCCGACTGCCTGCTCGACTCCGTGAAGGAAGCCGACGAAAGTGGCATCCCCTACTTCCTGGTCGGCCACGTGGGCGACGGCAATTTCCACTTCGGCTACCTGCTCGATCCGAACGACCCGAAGGAGACCGAGCTGGCGGAGAAGCTCAATCACCAGCTCGTGACCCGAGCCCTGGGCCTGGGCGGGACCTGCACCGGCGAGCACGGCGTGGGGCTGCACAAGATGGGGTTCCTCGTGACCGAGGCCGGCGCCGGCGCGGTGGACATGATGCGCACGATCAAGCGCGCGCTGGACCCGAAGAACATCATGAACCCGGGCAAGATCTTTTCCATGTAACGCTCATGACCGCTCGACGCATCCCCCTGATCAAAGCCCTGCTCGCCACGACCGCGCTGGCCACCACCCTGGGCGTCAGCGCCCAGGCCTGGCCCGACAAGCCGGTGAAGTTCATCGTGCCGCTGCCTCCCGGCGGCCCCAGTGACATCGTCCTGCGCGGCGCGCTCGAGAAGATGCAGGGACCGCTCAAGCAGCCGCTGGTGCTGGAGAACAAGCCCGGCGCCGCAGGGAACCTGGGCGCGGCTGAAGCCGCGCGTGCGGCAGCGGATGGCTACACCTGGCTGTTCACCACCGACACGCTGTTCACGGTCAACCCGCATGTCTACGACAAGCTCACGTTCAAGACCGCCGACCTGCAGCCGGTGATGCGCGCCAGCGCCTTCAGCCAGACGCTGGTGTGCCACCCGGCGCTGGGCGTGAAGACAGTGGCCGATCTGGTGCGCCGCGCCAAGGAAAAGCAAGTCAGCTATGCCTCGGGCGGCGCAGGCTCTCCGGGTCACCTCACCACCGAGCAGTTCAAGGCGGCAGCCGGGATCCAGATGCTGCACGTCCCTTACAAGGGCCCCGCGCCCGCCATGCAGGACGTGATCGGCGGCCAGGTCGATTGTGGCTTCCTGGCCGGTCCCACGGTGTTGCCGCACGTGCGCGGAGGCAAGCTCGTGGCGCTGGCGGTCTCGGGCAGCCGCCGCTCCTCGCTGCTGCCGGAAGTGCCGACCGTGGCCGAGGCGGGTTTCCCCGGTTTTGACGCCTCGTTCTCGCTCGTACTCTTCGCGCCCAAGGGCACGCCCGCGCCGGTGATCCAGGCCATGCACGCGGCGATGTCGGCGGCGCTCAAGATGCCCGACGTGGTGGAGAAGCTGCGCCAGAGCGACCAGGAGGTGGTGGCGGCTTCGACGGCCGACACGGTCACGCGCCTGACGAACGACTCCAGCAAATGGGGTGAGGTGGCACGCCGGATCCAACTTCGGCTGGAGTGACCCGGCGCGCTCCGCCCCCATGAAAAAGCCCCGCAGTGCGGGGCTTTCTGCTTGTCCACCGACGCGCGGTCAGCCCGCCGGTCCGCGCAAGCGCTCGATCAGGCCATTGAGCGACTCCAGTGAACCGAAGGAGATTGCCAGCTCGCCCATCTCCTCGATGCGGCCCGCGCGCTTCACGCGCTTTTTCACGCGCACCTCCACTTCGGCGGTGAGCAGGTCCGACAGCTCCTCCTCCACGCGGCGCAGGTCACGCGACTTCTCCTTCTTCGGCTTGGGCGACACCAGGTTGAATTCGGCCGTGAGTTTCCTGGCCAGGCTCTCGGCTTCGCGCACGGACAGCTTCTTGGCCGTGATCTGGTTCGCGGCGGTGATCTGCGCGGCGCGTTCCAGCATGAGCAGCGCACGCGCATGGCCCATGTCCAGGTCACCCGCCATCAGCATGGACTGCACGGGATCGGCGAGATTGAGCAGCCGCAGCAGGTTCGATGCCGCGCTGCGCGAGCGGCCCACCGCCTGGGCGGCCTGTTCGTGCGTGAGGCCGAAGTCGCGGATCAGGCGCTGCAGGCCCTGCGCCTCTTCCAGCGGATTGAGGTCTTCGCGCTGGATGTTCTCGATCAGGGCCATGGCCGCGGCGGCTTCATCGGCCACCTCACGTACCAGCACCGGCACGCTGTCCAGGCCCGCCAGGCGCGCCGCGCGGAAACGCCGCTCGCCCGCGATGATCTCGTACTTGCCGGCGTGCTCGCCGCGGGCGAGCTTGCGCACCAGGATCGGCTGCATGATGCCCTGGGCCTTGATGCTCTCGGCCAGTTCATAGAGCGCACCCTCGTCCATGCGGGTGCGGGGCTGGTAGACGCCGGGCACCATGTCCGACAGCAGCAGGGAGGCGGGCTGGCCGGGCATGACCGGTGCCGCGTCCTGGCTTTCCTGCACGCGCGGGCCGAGCAGTGCTTCCAGGCCGCGGCCCAGGCCCTTGGGTTTCTTCGTCGCCATGTGGTTCTCTTTCTCTCTCTCGCTCGGTCAGTGAAATTCAGCAGAGGCCATGCAGGCCCGCAGGTGTGCGTGGCCCTCGGGCCAATCACCCAGGCCGGAATCGGCATTGAGGTGGCCCGTCTCGCCCGCATCGACCAGACGCGAGCCCCAGGCCTGCGCCAGCGTCTGCGCGCGGTCGAAGCGGCAATACGGATCGTTGCGGCTGGCCACCAGCACGCTGGGAAATGGCAGGGGCTGCATCGGGATCGGGGACCAGCTGCGAAGCGGGGCCTGCAGCTCGGGCCGCTCCACGTCGCCGGGCGCGACGAGCAAGGCTGCCTTCACGCGGTGCACGTTGCGGCTGATCGAGGCCCAGGCCGCTGTGAGGATGCAGCCCAGACTGTGGGCGACAAGCACCACCGGGCCTTCGCGGGACATGACCACGTCTTCCAGACGCGTGATCCAGTCGCCCCGCAAGGGTGAGGTCCAGTCATGCTGCTCCACGCGGGCGTAGCCATGCGCAGCCTCCCAGCGGCTTTGCCAGTGGTCGGGGCCGCTGCTGTGCCAGCCGGGCAGGATCAGGACGTTGGAAGGGCTCACCGGCGCTGCGTTATCAATTGCGGGGTCAGAGCTTCTGCACGCGCGCGACCATCTCGCGCGCGAACTCGACGAAAGCCTGGCTGCCCCGCGCTGCCGGATCAAAGACCACACCCGGCAAACCGTAGCTGGGGGCTTCGGCCAGGCGCACGTTGCGCGGGATCACGGTGTCAAAGACCTTGTCGCCGAAATGCGCCTTGAGCTGGTCGCTCACCTGCTGCTGCAGGGTGATGCGCGGGTCGTACATCACCCGCAGCAGACCGATGACCTGCAGCTCGGGGTTGAGGTTGGCGTGCACCTGCTTGATGGTGTTGACCAGGTCGGACAGGCCCTCCAGCGCGAAGTACTCGCACTGCATGGGCACGATCACGCCGTGGGCGGAGCACAGGCCGTTGAGCGTGAGCATGGACAGGGACGGCGGGCAGTCGATCAGGACGAAGTCGTACTCGGCATCGACTTCAGCCAGGGCCTGCTTCAGGCGCTTCTCGCGGCGCTCGAGGTCGACCAGCTCCACCTCGGCGCCGGCCAGTTCGCGGTTGGCCCCGAGCACGTCGTACCCGCAACGCTCGGCCTTGACCCGGGCTTCCGGGATGGACGCGGACTCCAGGAGGACGTCGTACAGGGTGTGGGTGAGCTGGCGCTTGTCCACGCCCGAACCCATGGTGGCGTTCCCCTGCGGGTCCAGGTCGACCAGCAGGACGCGTTGGCCCACATTGGCCAGTCCGGCGGCCAGGTTGACCGTGGTGGTGGTCTTGCCCACCCCGCCCTTCTGGTTGGCGATACAGAAAATCTTGGCCATCAAACTATCGCCGCCCAGGGCGCCTTGTAAAGAAAGTGTCTGCTCACTTGCCGACTGCCAGCTTGAGGCCGAAGCCGATCAGGAAAACGCCGGCCGTCTTTTCCAGGAGGCGCCCGATCCAGGGCCGGGCCCGCAGGCGCTCGGCCAGGTAGTGCGCCAGCAGGACCACGATGAGGCCGTAGGCAAAGGTCAGCGCGGCGATGGTGGCTGCCATCACGCCGAAGGTGAGCAAGCCCTGGTGCCGGGCCGGGTCGACGAACAGCGGAAAGAAGGCCATGTAGAACACGATGGCCTTGGGGTTCAGGAGTGTGATCAGGCCGGCCTGGCGAAAGTAATGACCTGCCTTGATGTTCAGCACCGGCTGGTCCCCCGGCTTGGCCAGCAGCATCCGAAGCCCCAGCCAGGCCAGGTAGGCGGCGCCGAGCCATTGGACGGCATGGAAGGCGGCGGGGTAGGTCACCAGCAACGCCGCGATCCCGGCGACCGCACCCCAGAGCAGCACCTGGTCCGCCGCCATCACCCCCAGGGTGGCCGCCAGTCCGCCGCGCAAGCCCCCCTTGCCGGTGGAAGTGATCAGGGCCAGGTTGCCGGGGCCGGGAATCGCCAGGAACAGGATGATCGCGGCAACAAATGCGCCGTAGTCTGCAACGCCAAACATGGATGGGGCGGAATTGAACTTCGAAAAGCAGGCGGAATCAGCGCGGGGACGGCCGAATCGCCGGAGGGCCGAGTTTACGTGACCCGCCCCGCCTTTTTGAGCCAAAGCAGGCAGCGCTCGGCCTCCAGCCCCGGTACCTGCAGCGGTTCCACGTGAAACACCGTCGTCCCCGTCGGCAGCGCGGCGATTTCATCGGTGGGGTGCTTGCCCTTCATGGCCAGCCAGACACCGCCCTCCCCCAACGCACCACTGGACCAGGCCACGAAATCGGCCAGGGAGGCAAAGGCGCGGGAGGTGATCACGTCGTACGGGCCGGACAGGCGCTCGACCCGGTCGTGCAGGCCCCGCAGGCGGGGCAACTTCAGGGTCAGGGCCGCCTGCTGGATGAAGGCGGCTTTCTTGCCGACCGTGTCGACGCAATCCACCGCAAGGTCCGGGCAACAGATGGCGATCACCACGCCCGGCAGTCCGGCACCCGAACCCACATCCAGCAGGCGCAGGGGACGGCCAGCGGCGTGGCGGCGCAGCGGCTCGATCACGGCCAGGCTGTCCAGCAGGTGGTGGCTCAGCATTTCCTGCGGGTCCCGCACGGCGGTGAGGTTGTAGACCTGGTTCCATTTCTGGATCAGGGCCAGGTAGTCCAGCAGCTGGGTCCGCTGCGCCGGCGAGAGGGCCAAGCCCAGGGCGTGTGCCCCCGCCTCCAGCCGGTTCGCCAAAGCGGGGGCGCTCGCGTCGGTCGGCCCGGCGAAACTCATGCTTCCTGCGGCTCGACCGGCGCCGGGTCAGCAAAGCCCTGGAACCGGCTCTTTTTCAGGTGAATCAGCAGCAGGGAGATGGCCGCCGGGGTGACGCCGGAGATCCGGGACGCCTGTCCCAGGGTTTCAGGCCGGTGCTTGGCCAGTTTCTGGCGGACTTCGATGCTCAGGGCGGTCACCTGCAGGTAGTCCAGCTCGGCCGGCAGCCGCAGGTGCTCGTAATAGGCGGAGCGCTGCACTTCGTCCTTCTGGCGCTCGATGTACCCCGAATACTTGGCCGCGATCTCGATCTGCTCGACCACCGGGCCGTACAGGTCGCCCAGTGTTTCACGTGAAACCAGGGACCCGGCATGCCTGCCGCCGTCCATGCCCACCAGCGCCTCGTAGCCCACGCCCGGGCGGCGCAGCAGGTCGCCCAGGTTGTATTCATGGTCGATGGCCTTGCCCAGCACCCGCTCGGACTCGGCCGCCGGGAGGTTGCGGGGGTTCACCCAGGTGGACTTCAGTCGCTCTGTTTCACGTGAAACCGCGTCGCGCTTGCGGCTGAAGGCGTCCCAGCGGGCGTCGTCCACCAGCCCCATGCGGCGGCCAGCCTCGGTCAGGCGCATGTCGGCGTTGTCCTCGCGCAGCTGCAGCCTGAACTCGGCGCGGCTGGTGAACATGCGGTACGGCTCGGTCACGCCCTTGGTGATCAGGTCGTCGACCAGCACACCGAGGTAGGCCTCGTCGCGGGCGGGCACCCAGGCGCCCCCGAACCCGTTGGGTTCCCCCTTGATTTCTCGGCACTGCAGAGCGGCGTTGATCCCAGCGAACAGCCCCTGGGCCGCCGCCTCCTCGTAGCCCGTCGTGCCGTTGATCTGGCCAGCGAAGAACAGGCCCTGGATCTGCCGGGTCTCGAAGCTGCTTTTCAGGGAGCGCGGGTCGAAATAGTCGTACTCGATGGCGTAGCCCGGCCGCAGGATGTGGGCGTTCTCCAGCCCCTTCATCGATCGCACCAGCGCGTACTGGATGTCGAACGGCAGGCTGGTGGAAATGCCGTTGGGATAGACCTCGTGGGTGGTCAGGCCCTCCGGCTCCAGGAAGATCTGGTGGCTGTCCTTGCCCGCGAAACGGTTGATCTTGTCTTCCACGCTGGGGCAATAGCGGGGGCCGACGCCCTCGATCTTGCCGGTGAACATGGGGCTGCGGTCGAAGCCGGAGCGGATGATCTCGTGGGTGCGCTCGTTGGTGTGGGTGATCCAGCAGGGCACCTGCTTGGGGTGCATGGCGGCGTTGCCCATGAAGCTGAACACCGGCACCGGGTTCAGGTCGCCGGGCTGCTCCTCGCACGGGGACCAGTCGATGGTGCGGCCGTCCAGGCGCGGCGGTG
>JACCEE011216693.1_pt1 | contig 17123 bp, 18 predicted proteins | sample 7449931 | NCBI WGS metagenome assembly JACCEE01 (sample SAMN15323457, study PRJNA562643) | freshwater metagenome | isolation source: river surface water | place: USA:Blue River Watershed | collected 2017-08-19 | reverse complement strand
GGTGGCGATGATCAGCCCATCGGCCCGCTGGTTGGACACAAAACGGCCGTCGACCCCGACCCGCAACTCCACCATGCCAGAAGTGCCGCCCCGGTTGACCACCACTTCGTTCCTGGCCAAGGTGTTGAAAACGCAATGTTGGTCGCGAATCACATGGGCTTGCAGCAAGCTGCGGTTTTCGGCTTCGTATTGGCCTTGCAGCATCGGCTGCAGCACGGTTTGGTAATTCTGGATCGGGATGTCGGTGATGAAGCCCAGGCGCCCCTGGTTGATGCCGATCAGCGGCAGGCCATATTGCGCCACCTGGCGACCAATGCCCAGCATGGTGCCGTCGCCGCCAATCACCAGACCCAAATCACACTGTTCACCGATCTGGGGCATGTCCAGCATGGGGTAGTGGTTCAGTCCGGTGTGCAGGGCGGTGGCCGTGTCCAGCACCACCTCGCAGCCTTGACGCCCCAAAAACTGGGCGACATCGTCCAGCACCTTGCGGGAACTCTCCAGTGCCCCCCCGGTGGTGTGGTACTTGCCAAACAGCGCGACATGACGGAACTTGGATCTCATGGCGCAAATTACATCATTAAAATGAGCCGATGCTTGATGATCGTGCCAAGTTATTGCTCAAAGCGCTGGTGGAGCGCTACATCGCCGACGGCCAGCCCGTGGGCTCGCGCACGCTGTCCAAAGCTTCTGGTCTGGAGCTGTCGCCAGCGACCATCCGCAACGTGATGTCCGACCTGGAAGACCTGGGTCTGATCGCCAGCCCCCACACCTCGGCAGGGCGCATCCCCACCCCTCGCGGCTACCGCTTGTTTGTGGACACCATGCTCACCGTGGATCGCGAAGGCCTGCAGGCACCTGCCTTGACGCCCGATCAACCCCAAAAAGTCATTGCCAGCGCGGCCAACCTGTTGTCCAGTTTGTCGCAGTTTGTCGGCGTGGTCATGGCGCCCAAGCGCGCTTCGGTCTTTCGCCACATTGAGTTTTTGCGCCTGTCCGAGCGGCGTTTGCTGGTCATTATCGTGTCACCCGAAGGCGATGTGCAAAACCGCATCCTGTTCACCGAGACCGATTACTCGCAGAGCCAGCTGATTGAAACTTCCAACTACCTCAACACCCACTACGCGGGCATGGCCATCGAGCAAGTGCGCAGCCGGGTGCAGCAAGAACTGGTGCGCCTGCAAGGCGAAATTGCCACCTTGATGCAGGCGGCGGTGCAAGTCAGCTCGGAAGCCCTGAGCGAAGACCACAACGATGTGGTCATCTCCGGAGAGCGAAACTTGTTGTCGGTGAGTGATTTTTCGGGGGACATGGGGCACTTGCGCCGCGCATTTGACCTGTTTGAACAAAAAACCCAGCTCATGCGCTTGTTGGATGTGTCCAGTCAGGCCGAGGGCGTGCGCATCTATATCGGTGGAGAAAGCCAGATCGTCCCCATGCAAGACCTGTCCGTGGTCAGTGCTCCTTATGAGGTCGATGGCCAGGTAGTGGGTACGTTGGGCGTGATTGGCCCCACCCGCATGCCCTATGAGCGCATGATCCAGATCGTCAACATCACCTCGCGCCTGGTCAGCAACGCCTTGAGTCAATCCAAATAAGCTGGGCAGGGACACTACAATCACGCCTTCGGTTGGGGCGTTAGCTCAGTTGGTTAGAGCAGAGGACTCATAATCCTTTGGTCGCGGGTTCAAGTCCCTCACGCCCTACCATCCCCCTCTTATATTGACGCCTCATGTTCCCAGATCCTGGGCCGCAGGCAACACCCCCAAAGTCGTTTCAATGGCCCGTGCTTGCCGGATGGCGTCGAGAGTGGCCTGGGCGGTCGCTTCGGCGGCCATTACAGTCAGCAGCATCAGGTCGGCAGGCGCGGTTTCTGTGCAGGTGGCCAGGGCAAACAGAGTGTCACCATCGAGCGTGGTGTGGGCCGGGCGAATGCTGCGGGCCAGTCCGTCATGTGCGCTCATGGCCAGACGACGGGCCTGGGCTTTGGTCAGTGTGGCGTTGGTGCCCACCACGCCGATGGTGGTGTTGGTACCGGGCATCGGGCGGGTACTGCGCTCGCCAGCCAGCAAGGCCGCCTGGGTATCCAGCAAATTTTGCCCATCGGCCGTGCGGGCTCCGGCGATGACTTGTCCGGTGGTCGGGTCGATCACATCTCCGACCGCGTTGCAGGCGACCAGTGCGCCCACCACCCAGGGGCCCACGCGCACGCTGGCGTGGCCTACACCGCCTTTCATGGCTCGGTTCAGTCCAAACAGTTTGCCTACGCAGGCTCCAGCACCTGCCCCCACATTGCCTGCTGCAGGGGGCAGGGTGCTGGCCATTTGGCAGGCGGCATAACCGGCCTCAGCGCCGGGCCGTGCGATGGGCGTGTCTCCGGGGCGTACCACGGGCAGGTCAAACAACACGGCGGCGGGCACGATGGGCACGCGGCCATAGCCGGTTTCAAAGCCGATTTGGTGTTCATCGAGCCAGCGCATGACGCCGCTGGCAGCATCTAGCCCGAAGGCGCTGCCGCCGCTGAGCAAGACGGCATGCACTCGTTCCACCAGGTTGGCCGGGTCAAGCAGGTCCGTTTCTCGGGTGCCGGGGGCGGCACCACGCACATCCACTGCCCCTACGGCACCTGATGGTGCCAGCACGACCGTGCAACCGGTCAGGCGTTCGCTCAGAGTGTGGTGGCCGACTTGCAGTCCTGAAACGTCCACAAGGCTGCCAGTGTCAGTGTTTACAATCTTTTCGGATGTCATGGGGCACTTTTTTGAATTGGAAGGTGTCACTGAACGTCGATTTACGTTGGGCTCACGCTTGTCATTATTTATCTTCCGCAGATTGCTGGGTTTTGCGCTGACGCTGGTGGCCACTTCGGTCATCGTGTTTGCCGTGCTCGAATGGCTGCCCGGCAATGCGGCGCAACTCATTTTGGGTGAAACCGCCACGCCTGAGTCGCTGGCGGCGATGCAAACCCGCCTGGGCCTGGACCAGCCCGCCAGCGTGCGCTATGCCCGGTGGATGAACGATTTGCTGAGCGGGCAAACGGGTCTGAGCATTGCGTATGACACGCCGACTGCCGAACTGGTTGCCGAGCGCATGCAAGTGACTTTGCCGCTGGCGGTCATGGCCATGGGTCTGACGGTGACATTGGCACTGGCGCTGGGCATTTATGCGGCCTCGCGGCAAAACCGCATGGGGGATGTGGGCGTGATGACGCTCAGCCAATTGGGTTTGGCGGTGCCGAATTTCTGGTTGGCCATTTTGCTGATTTTGTTGTTCGCCGTGCATCTGGAGTGGGTCAGTGCAGGCGGCTTTCCGGGTTGGACTGAAGAAGCGGGGGGCGGTGTGTGGCCCGCCATCAAGGCTTTGCTGTTGCCTGCCCTGGCGCTGGCAGCGGTGCAAACGGCGATTTTGGCCCGGGTGACCCGTTCGGCGGTGATCGACGCCATGCGCGAAGATTTTGTGCGCACGGCCCGCGCCAAGGGCTTGTCGCGCCGCCAGGTACTGTGGCGTCATGTGCTGCGCAACGCGATGATTCCTGTGTTGACCGTGATGGGCTTGCAGTTTGGCAACTTGATCACCAGTGCCATCGTGATCGAGAACGTGTTTGTGCTGCCGGGCATTGGGCGGTTGATTTTTCAGGCGATTGCCAACCGCGATCTGATCGTGGTGCGCGATGTGGTCATGTGGCTGGCGGCGCTGGTGATGGTGATCAATTTTGTGATCGACGTCCTCTATGCCTGGATTGATCCCCGATTGAAGTTGCGACATGGCTGAGTTCAGACAGTTCATGCACCGAGCGGTGCGCCATCCCAGTTTCGTGACCGGTGGGGCCATGGTACTTTTGCTGGTGCTTTGTGCCGTGCTGTCGCTGATGTGGTCGCCTTATCCAGTGGGGGATATCGACATTCCCAACAAGCTGGCTTCGTCCAGCGCTGCCCATTGGCTGGGCACCGACAGCCTGGGGCGTGACATCGCCTCTTTGTTGCTGGTGGGCAGTCAAAATTCCTTGCTCGTGGGGTTCATTGCCGTGGGCATTGGTCTGGGCGTGGGTGTGCCCTTGGGCTTGCTGGCGGCGGCGCGGCAGGGCTGGGTGGATGAGGTGGTCATGCGGGCAGCAGATTTCACTTTCGCGTTTCCGGCTTTGTTGTTGGCCATCATGCTCACAGCGATCCATGGCCCTGGTCTGGTGATCAGCATTGTGGCGATTGGCATTTTCAATATTCCGGTGTTTGCGCGCATCACACGGGGTGCGGCGCAGACGGTTTGGTCTCGCGACTATTGCCTGGCTGCACGCGCGGCAGGCAAGGGCGCTTGGCGCATCACGCTCGATCATGTGCTGCCCAATATCCTGAGCGTTTTGATCGTGCAGGCCACCATTCAGTTCGCCATTGCGATCCTGGCCGAGGCGGCTTTGTCTTATTTGGGGCTGGGCACCCAGCCACCACAGCCCAGTTGGGGGCGCATGCTCAACGAGGCGCAGTCGCAGATGTTTCAGGCGCCCCTGTTGGCGGTGTACCCCGGTGCTGCCATTGCGCTGGCGGTGCTCGGACTCAATCTGATGGGCGATGGTTTGCGTGATTTGCTGGACCCCCGTCTGGCCAGGCAACGGTGATGACCATGACCGAGAACACCGCTTTGCCTTTGCTGCAAGTGAACGATTTGCGTGTGAGCTTGCCTACAGCACGGGGCATGGCGCAGGCTTTGCGCGGGGTGTCTTTTTCGCTGGAGCGAGGCCAGACCTTGGGCTTGATCGGTGAGAGTGGCTGCGGCAAATCGCTGACCGCACTGGCGCTCATGGGCTTGTTGCCTGAGCAGGCCCGCGTGAGCGGGTCCATTCGCTTCAACGGCAGCGAACTGGTGGGCATGGCCGAACCGCAGTGGTGTCGCTTGCGTGGTGCCCGCATCGGTATGATTTTCCAAGAGCCCATGACCGCGCTCAACCCTTTGCATCCGATCTGGAAGCAGATTGCCGAGCCTTTGCAGCTGCACCAGCACATGGGCGCTGTGCAGGCCAAAGAACGAGCATTGGCTTTGCTGGAGCGGGTGCAACTGCCTCGTGCCCGCGAGCGTCTGGAAGCGTATCCGCATCAGTTGTCGGGTGGGCAAAGGCAGCGGGTCATGATCGCCATGGCGTTGGCATGTGGTCCGGACTTGCTGGTGGCCGACGAACCGACCACGGCCCTGGATGTCACGGTGCAAAAAGAAGTGCTGGCGTTGATACGGCAGCTGGTGCGTGAAGACGGCATGGGCCTGTTGTTGATCAGTCATGACCTCGGTTTGATGCAGGAGCAGGTAGACCGCGTGATGGTGATGTATGGTGGGGCCGTGGTCGAGTGCGCTGCCACCCCTGAGCTGTTTGCGCAAAGGGGACACCCTTACACGCAAGGTTTGTTTGCGGCGCGACCCCGTCTGGGTTTGGCCCGGGGTACGCGGTTGGCGACGATTGCGGGCAGTGTGCCTGAATTGATGGATCTGCCTGCGGGTTGTGCTTTTGCAGACCGGTGCCCGTTGGCCGTGCCCGCATGCCGCGCAGAGCCTCCTCAGGGGCAGACGGTGTCGCCGCTTGTTCCGTCGTCTGAGCCCCATGTGGTGCATTGCCCCCGTTGGAGGTCATCATGAGCGCAGCCGCTGATCACGCTGCCCCTTTGCTGGAGGTGCGGGGCTTGGGCAAACGCCATGCCTTGCCGCGCACTTGGCCTTGGCGGCCCGCAGGCCACTTGCAGGCCTTGGCCGATGTGAGTTTCACCTTGGAGGCCGGGCGGTCTTTGGGCATTGTGGGCGAGTCGGGTTCCGGCAAATCCACACTGGCGCGGTTGGTGATGGCACTCGATCAGCCCACCGAGGGGCAGGTGTTGTTCAGGGGTGAGGATGTGCACCAATTGTCCCCACAGGCATTGCGCCAGGCGCGGGGCGATTTCCAGATGGTGTTTCAAGATCCCTATGGTTCTTTGGACCCGCGCCAGACCGTGCAGCGCATCGTCACCGAACCCTTGGCGTGTGGTTCGGCACAAAGCCGCTTGAGCCGAGCGGAATGGCGCGAACGGGCCGAGCAAGCCCTGAGTGAAGTGGGTCTGCGCACGGCAGATCTGGACAAATACCCGCATGAATTTTCGGGGGGGCAGCGCCAACGCATCGCGATCGCCCGGGCATTGATTACCCGCCCCTCACTGATCGTGGCCGATGAACCGGTCAGTGCGCTGGATGTGTCGGTGCAGGCGCAGGTACTCAATTTGATGCTCGACCTGCAAGATCGTCATGGTCTGAGTTATTTGTTTGTGAGCCATGACCTTGCCGTCATCAACCTCATGTGCGACGATGTGCTGGTTTTGCAGTCCGGCCAGGTGGTGGAGCACTCCACAGCCTTACAGGTATTCCGGAATCCACAACACCCTTACACCCGGGCTTTGATGGCCGCTGTGCCCGGGCAGCAGGCATCTTTTTCTTGAGGAGACGATATGAAAACTGTTCCCCATTTATTGTCCCGCCGCTGGGTTGGCGCTTGTTCCATGGCTTTGCTGGCCACAGCCAGCCTGGTTCTGACACCGTCCTGGGCACAAGCCCAATCGCGCAAAGACAGCGTGGTGCTGGGCATGATCCTCGAGCCCACCAGCCTGGACCCCACCATGGCACCGGCGGCGGCAATTGGTGAAGTCGTTCACTACAACGTGCTCGAAGGCCTGACCAAAATCAACGTGGACGGCAGCGTGAGCCCTTTGCTGGCTGAAAGCTGGAAGATGGACGCCGACGGCAAGGCCTTCACCTTCAAGCTGCGCAAAGGTGTCAAGTTTTCTGATGGTGCCCCTTTTGATTCGGCGGCGGTCAAGTTCAGCTTCGAGCGCGCCAAAGATGCCAAGAGCACCAACAAGGCCAAAGGGGCGGTGTTCAGCAACATCAGCCACATTTCGACGCCTGACGCGCACACGGTGGTCTTGGTGCTCAACAATCCCGATGGCAACTTCTTGTTCCGCATGGGTGAAAACACGGCCGTCATCCTGCACCCCGACAGTGTCGCGACAGCGGCCACCAAACCCGTGGGCACAGGGCCTTACAAAATCGACAACTGGGCCAAGGGTTCGGCCATCACCTTGTCTCGCTGGGATGGTTATCGCGATGCGGCTGCCGTCAAACTCAAGAAAGTCACTTTCCGCTTCATCAACGATGCATCGGCCCAGGTGGCGGCTTTGTTGGCGGGTGACATCGATGGCATGCCCCGTTTCCAATCGCCGCAAAGTCTGAAGCAGTTTCAGAATGACAAGCGGTTTGTGGTCGAGCTGGGCAGTACGGCCGGCAAAGGCATCATGACCATCAACAACCGCAAAAAACCCTTTGACGATGTGCGAGTGCGCCGTGCTTTGTCACATGCGGTGGACAAGAAAGCTTTCATTGATGGGGTGTTTGAGGGACTGGCCAAACCGATTGGCAGCCACATGGCACCGACAGATGCCGGTTACGTGGAGTTGAGTGCGCAATACCCCTATGACCCTGAGAAGGCCAAGGCCTTGCTCAAAGAGGCGGGTGTGCAGGCACCTTTGAATGTGACGCTGACTTTGCCACCCCCGCCTTATGCCCGCAAGGGCGGCGAGATTTTGGCCGCACAACTGGCCAAGGTCGGCATCAACGCGAAGATTGAAAACGTGGAATGGGCCCAGTGGCTGGGCGGTGCCTTCAAGGGCAATTTTGATCTGACGGTGATCAACCATGTCGAACCGCTCGACTATATGGCTTATGCAAACCCGCAGTACTACTGGGGTTATGACAGCAAGGCATTCCGTGATCTGGCGACAAAACATTCTGAAGCCACATCGGCCAAAGACCGCACCAAACTGTTTGGCGACATGCAACGCATGATTGCCAACGATGCGGTCAACGTTTTCCTGTTCAATGCATCGAACACGGCGGTGTACCGTAAGGGTCTCAAAGGCCTCTGGTCCAGCTCGCCCATCTTTGCCAATGACATGGCCGCAGTTTCATGGCAATAATTTTGAGCTCGTCTCAAAAAGGCGAAAAAATGCCGCTATAATTCAATGCATAGCGCGGCTGTAGCTCAGCTGGATAGAGTACTTGGCTACGAACCAAGGGGTCGTGGGTTCGATTCCTGCCAGCCGCACCATATTGAAAAGCTCACAACGAAAGTTGTGGGCTTTTTCTCTTTATGGCTTCCGCTTTTCTCTTTCCAATTTCGCATTCTCATTTCGCGTCCACCGCGTGTACACCATGAGCAAAGCATTCACCCCAGCAACCGATACGGATGACGATGAGGAAGTGGGCTTGCCCGCTTTGCCCAGTGGCACGCGCAACTACATGACGCCTGCCGGTTATGCACGTTTGCGAGCCGAGCTTTTTTCATTGATCGATGATGAACGCCCCAAGGTGGTGGAAATCGTGCATTGGGCCGCCAGCAACGGTGACCGTTCAGAAAACGGAGATTACCTGTACGGCAAGAAGCGATTGCGTGAGATTGATCGGCGCATTCGTTTTTTGACCAAACGCCTGGAAATGGCCGAAGTGGTGGACCCTGCTGTTCACCACGGCAGCGATCAGGTCTTTTTTGGTGCCACGGTTACTTATGTTGAGCATTCGGGCGCCGAACGCACCATCACGATTTTGGGGATTGATGAAGCGGACAGTTTGCAAGGGCAGGTCAGTTGGGTGTCGCCCATTGCGCGCACCTTGCTCAAATCGCGTGAAGGCGATGAATTGCAATTGGTCACGCCTTCCGGTGTGATTCCGATTGAAGTCTTGCAGGTCAGTTACCCGGCAAAAGCCTGAGCTACCGCGCAGGATCAGGCCGCTGGATGTCCTTTGATGGACTGGCGTTGCGCCTGAATGACCGAGGGTGTGCGTTTGAGTTGACGCAGCACGCTGTCCAGATGTGCCAGATCACGCACGGCGATCACGAAGCGTAAATCTGCCGTGTCTTGCGGGGTTTCATGGCCCATGTCCACATGCACGATGTCCGCTTCAGCGGTGGACAAGGCGCCTGCCACACGGGCCAGTGTGCCTTTGCCATTGACCACGGTGACTTCGATGCAGGTCTCAAAATTTCGCACGGGCTCTTCTGCCCATTCCACGCCAATGAAACGTTCACTGTCCTTGTGTTCAAGTTTGCGGGCGGTGGCGCAATCGCGGGTGTGAACGGCCAAGCCTTCTCCCCGGCCCAAGTAGCCCACGATGTCATCACCCGGCAAGGGGCGGCAGCAGCGTGAATAAACCACCGAAGCGTTTTCGCTGCCATCCAGGGTGATGGCACCTTGCGAGACAGATTCATGTGCGGTAAATCGCTCGCGTGTCATCAACAAGGCATCGGGTTTTTGGCCCAGTTCGCCCAGCAACACCACCAGCCGTTTGGCCACGATGCTGGCAATGCGTTTGCCCAGGCCAATGTCCATCAGCAAATCAGGGCGGTTTTTGTTGCCAGTGAAGCGCAGCAGTTTGTCCCACAGCGGTTGCAGTTGGGTGTTGTCTGCGGGCAATTGCTCAATGCCCTCGGCGCGCAGGGCTTGATTGAGCAGTTTTTCACCCAATTCAACCGATTCGGCTTGTGCCATGGTCTTGAGGTGATGGCGGATCTTGGAGCGGGCCCGTCCAGTACGCACAAAGCCCAGCCAGGCCGGGTTAGGTGCGGACACGGGAGCCGTGATCACTTCGATCACATCGCCATTTTTCAGCTCGGTGCGCAGAGGCACCTGGTCGCCATTGATTTTGGCGGCCATCGCATGGTCGCCCACACGGCTGTGGATGGCATAAGCGAAATCAACCACCGTGGCACCCCGTGGCAGTGCCATGATCTGGCTTTTCGGGGTGAACACATAGACCGCATCCGGAAACAGATCCACTTTGACGTGGTCCCAGAACTCTGCGGCGTCTCGGGTTTCGCGCTGGATGTCGAGCAGCGATTGCAACCATTGCGTGCCCAGGCGTTCGGATTGGGCGCTGGCGGAACTGTGTTCTTTGTAAAGCCAGTGTGCAGCCACGCCTGATTCGGCCACCAGGTGCATGGCTTCGGTGCGCATCTGAAACTCAACGTTCACGCCAGAAGGACCGACCAGTGTGGTGTGCAGTGACTGGTAGCCGTTGACCTTGCCAATCGCGATGTGGTCCTTGAATTTGCCGGGCACAGGCTTGTAAAGCTGGTGCAGCAGGCCCAATGCGGTGTAGCAATCGATCACCGAAGGCACGATGACCCGGAAACCGTAAATGTCGGTGACTTGCGCAAAACTCAGGTGTTTGTCGTCCATCTTTTTGTAGATGGAATAGAGCGTTTTCTCGCGACCGCTGATGCGCACTTCCATGCCCGCCTGTGCAAACACGGTTTCCACTTCAGCTTGCACTTTCTGGATCAGGTCGCGACGGCGGTTGCGTGCGCGAGAAACCGCCTTGGTCAGCACCGCATAGCGCCAGGGCAGCAAGTGCTTGAACGACAGGTCTTGCAGTTCGCGGTAAATCTGATTCAGACCCAGGCGGTGGGCGATCGGGGCGTAAATTTCGAGCGTTTCTGAAGAAATGCGTCCCCATTTGCTGCGCGGCATGTCTGACATGGTGCGCATGTTGTGGGTGCGGTCGGCCAGTTTGATCAGAATGACCCGCACATCGCGGGCCATGGCCAACAGCATCTTCCGAAAAGACTCTGCCTGGTTTTCTTCGCGGGTATTGAATTCCAGTTTCTCAAGCTTGGTCAGTCCGTCGACCAATTCAGCGACCGGAGCGCCAAAGCGTTCGATCAGCTCCACCTTGGTGACCCCGCAGTCTTCCATGGCATCGTGCAGCAAGGCGGCAGACAAGGCCTGTGCGTCCAGTTTCCATTCGGTGCACAGGGCCGCGACGGCGATGGGGTGTGTGATGTAGGGCTCGCCACTTTTGCGCATTTGGCCCAAGTGGGCCTCATCGGCAAATTTGTAGGCTTTTCGCACCATTTCAGCATCGGCCGTGCTCAGGTAATCCAGTCGGGCCGTCAGTGCCGCAAAGCTGGCCGCCGCTGCATTGGCCGCAGCCGGTGCGACGCTCAGGGGGCGTTGATGACCTGCTGATGAAGAGGGTGGCAGTGCGGCACTCATGGCATCAATGTAACGCAAGCTGCAAGGGGCATTGGAGAGAAAAGACGAAAAAAAGCCCCATGTCTGGGGCTTTATGCGGACCTGATCTCGATCAGGTAAAGGCGATCAAGACACGCGCTTGAGCATTTCAATGCCGACTTTTCCTGCTGCGATTTCACGCAGAGCGGTCACGCCGGGCTTGTTTTTGCTTTCGATGCGGGCAGTGTGACCTTGGCTGAGCATGCGGGCGCGGTAGGTGGCAGCCAAAACCAGCTGAAAGCGGTTCGGGATCTGTTCCAGGCAGTCTTCAACGGTGATGCGGGCCATGGTGATTTCCTTCAGTGGTTAGGCGAGGTGAAGCGCCTTGAATGTATCTGCGCGGGCTCTGAGCTGAGCGGGGTACTTGAGGCGTTGGGCATGAACGATGGCTTTGAGATCGAACAAGGCACGCTCAAAAACTTCATTGATTATAACGAAGTCGAATTCTTGGGCGTGTGCCATCTCGACGGCCGCATTTTGCATTCGCAGATCGATGATGTCAGGGGCGTCTTCACCCCGGCGTTCCAGGCGCGAGCGCAACTCTTCCCAGCTGGGGGGCAGGATGAAGATCAGGATGGCGTTGGCATACATTTTCTTGATCTGGAGCGCGCCCTGATAGTCGATCTCCAGGACCACGTCGGAGCCTTGCGCCATGCGCTCTTCGATCATCTTTTTGGAGGTGCCATAGCGCTGTCCGTGCACATGTGCCCATTCGACAAACGCGTCAGCCAGCACCATGGCGTCAAACTCCTGGGGCGAGGCAAAAAAGTATTCACGTCCGTGTTTTTCCTGGCCACGCGGGGCGCGGGTAGTGTGCGAAACCGAAGGGTGCACGCCCGAATCCAGCTCCATCAGGGCTTTGACCAGACTGGATTTGCCTGCCCCGCTCGGGGCGGCCACGACAAAAAGGTTTCCTGGGTAATCCATGGTGTGTACCGCTTGTTATTCGATGTTCTGGACCTGTTCGCGCATTTGCTCGATCAGCACTTTCATGTCCACCGAGATCCGCGTCATCTCCAGCACGGCTGATTTGGAGCCCAGGGTGTTGGCCTCGCGGTGCAGTTCCTGAATCAGGAAATCCAGACGCTTACCGATGTCTCCGCCCTGGGTCAGCAGACGCGAAATTTCATCCAGGTGTGAGCGCAGACGGGTCAGTTCTTCGGCGACATCGATTCGGATGGCAAAAGCGGTGGCTTCGGTCAAGGCACGATCTTGCGCAGTTTCGGGCAGATGGCTGCCGTCAGCCAGGGCCATGGCGTCCTTCCAGCGTTCCAGGAAACGCTGGCGTTGTTGTTCGACCAGTTGGGGCACCAAGGGCGCTGCCAACTCAGCCAAGGCGCGCAACTGGGTGATGTGGCCTTGCAGCATCTCGGTCAGGCGGGCACCCTCGCGGGCGCGGGCTTCGCGCAAGGCATGGATTGCTTCGTTGGCCAGTTTTTGCCAGGCAGCTTCATCGGGGGTGGACTGGCCCGAGCTGCCTGCGGTCATGCGCAGCACATCGGCCACGCTCAGGGCGCGTGCACCGGGCAGCCAGTCCTGAATCTTGTCCTGCAATGCAGCGACTTTTTGCAGGGCCTGGTGGTTGGGGGCTTGCAGGGCAACGCCGTCAACGGCGTCCTGGCTGGCACGGACTTCGACTTTGCCGCGTTTGATCTGGCGCGTGATCAGTTCGCGCAGCCCGGGCTCGAGCTGGCGCAGTTCTTCTGGCAGGCGAAAACTCAGGTCGAGAAAGCGGCTGTTGACCGAGCGAATTTCAAGCCCCAGGCGGGCTGCAGGTGCCGTGCTGGCGGGGGCTTCGCCGTCTGCGGGCAGCGGGCTGTGCTGCACGCTGGCGTATCCGGTCATACTGTAAACTGGCATCGATCAGGTTCCTTGTGACAGCGCTGCGCCCTCTGGCCTTATCGCGCTGCAAATGCCCAGCCTGAAGGCAGGGCATGAAACGAGGCATTATCTCAAACTCTCCAGCCTGACCACCCTTTTGACTTTTGTTCGGACCTGTCGTGTCCGATTTTTCGAGCCTCACCATGAACACCACCGTTTCTGCTTATGTCCGTACTGGCCGTGCCGCCGATGCTTTGCGTCCTGTGCGCATCACCCGGGGTTACACCATTCATGCCGAAGGCTCGGTGCTGATCGAGTTTGGCCAAACCCGTGTCCTGTGCACCGCGTCTGTCGAAGAAAAGGTGCCCGGGCACAAAAAAGGCAGTGGCGAAGGCTGGGTGACGGCCGAATACGGCATGCTGCCGCGTGCCACCCATACCCGTGGGGACCGCGAAGCCGCTCGCGGCAAGCAAAGCGGCCGCACGCAAGAGATTCAGCGCCTGATTGGTCGGTCTTTGCGGGCAGTGTTTGATTTGAAGAAACTGGGTGAACGCACCATTCACCTGGACTGTGATGTGCTGCAAGCTGACGGTGGCACCCGCACTGCCAGTATCACCGGTGCGTTTGTCGCTGCACAGGACGCCGTCAACTGGTTGATCAGTACCGGAAAATTGCAAGTCAGCCCCATCGTGGACCATGTGGCCGCGATTTCGGTGGGCCTCAAGGACGGTGTGGCTTTGCTCGATCTCGACTATCCCGAAGACTCGGCTTGTGATACCGACATGAATGTCGTCATGACCGGTGCGGGGCATTTTGTGGAAGTGCAGGGCACAGCCGAGGGCGTGGCCTTCACCCGCGCAGAAATGGACCGCATGCTGGGCTTGGCCGAGCAAGGCATTGCCCAATTGGTGTCTTTGCAGACACAGGCTTTTGCAGGCTGATCGCACAGCAGGATCTCGCAGATGAACGCGCCCATGAAAATCGTTTTGGCTTCGAACAATGCCGGCAAGTTGGCCGAGTTGCAGGCCATGTTCGCCCCGCTGAACATGACTTTGGTGCGGCAGGCCGAACTGAACATTCCGGAGGCCGAAGAGCCGTGCAAGACTTTCGTGGAAAACGCGCTGGCCAAGGCTCGTCATGCTTCGCAATTGAGCGGTTTGCCGGCCGTGGCCGACGATGCAGGCCTGTGCGTTGATGCGTTTGGCGGTCTACCGGGCGTGGACACGGCTTATTACGCCACCCAGTTTGGCTATGCCAAAGGCGATGACAACAACGTCAAGGCGTTGCTGGAGCAGATGCAGGGCATCGACAACCGCCGTGCCGCCTTGGTCAGCACCTTGGTCGCCGTTCGCAGTGCGGCCGATCCGGAGCCTCTGATTGCTGTGGGGCGCGTGGTGGGTGAGATTGCCCGTGAGCGCCGGGGCAGTAACGGTTTTGGTTTTGACCCGGTCATGTTCATTCCCGAATTTGGCCAGACCTTTGCCGAATTACCGGTTGAGGTGAAAAACGCACACAGCCACCGTGGTCGCGCTGCACAGGCCATGCTGGCACTCATGCGCGAGCGCTGGATGACGCCGGAGGGGGCATGAGCCATCCCCTCGATCCGGTGCATGCCATGCGCCCGGGCGTGCTGCAATTGCCCGCATCCCCGCCGCTGTCGCTTTATGTACACCTGCCCTGGTGCCTCAAAAAGTGCCCCTATTGCGATTTCAATTCGCACGAGTTCCGGGCCGGGGACGATGCCCTGGCGGTGCAAAACACCTACATTGACGCCTTGTTGGCCGATCTGGAGGCCAGCCTGCCCCTGATTTGGGGGCGCAGCATTCAGACCGTGTTTTTGGGCGGCGGCACTCCCAGTTTGTTTTCTCCCGAGGCGATTGACCGGCTCATCGGTGGCATTCGGGCGCGCGTGCGTTTGGCCCCCGATGCCGAGGTGACGCTGGAGGCCAATCCCGGCACGTTCGAGAAAGACCGCTTCAAAGCTTTCAGACAGGCGGGCATCACCCGTTTGTCTGTGGGCGTGCAGAGTTTTGACGATGCACACCTCAAAGCACTGGGCCGCGTGCATGACCGCGATCAGGCGCTGGCCGCCGTGACCGAAGCGGCACAGGTGTTTGACACTTTCAATCTCGACCTGATGTATGCCTTGCCTGGACAGACGCTGGAAGGGCTCACGCAGGACATTCAGACTGCGCTGGCTTTTGCGCCGCCGCACATCTCGATCTACCACCTGACCATTGAGCCCAACACGGTGTTTGCCAAGTTCCCGCCGACACTGCCCGAGGACGATCTGGCTTACGAGATGATGGACCGCATCACCGCATTGACTTCGGCCCAAGGCTTGTCGCGTTATGAGGTTTCTGCTTATGCCCGGCCCGGGCACAAGTGCTCACACAACCTCAATTACTGGCAGTTTGGTGATTACCTGGGCATTGGTGCCGGGGCGCACAGCAAACTCAGCTTTGCCCACCGCGTGGTGCGGCAAGTCCGTTACCGCGAACCTCAGCTTTATATGCAGCAGGCCCAAAAAGGCGAACCTGTGGCGCAAAACACAGAGGTCTCGCGCCAAGATTTGCCTTTTGAATACATGCTCAATGCTTTGCGTCTGCGCGAAGGTTTTGTGTTGGCCGATTACGCCGATCGCACAGGCTTGGCGCTCAGCAGCATTCAGCATGGGCTGCAAGAAGCCGAGCGCCTAGGGTTGATTGAACGAGATTTGCACAGGGCCTGGCCGACCGAGCGCGGCTTTGACTTCTTGAGTGACCTGCAGGCGCTGTTTTTATCTGAGAGCGCTTGAACCGTTCATTCAGCTTTCAATCGCTTTTTGCTTGCGCAGGGCTTTGTTCAAAACGAACTTGAAGCCATACAGCATGAGCAAGGCGCCAATGGCATCGCCCACAAACATGGGCCAGACGTCGACCCAGACATTCAGGTCGGCACGCTTGAACAACCACCAGCTGGCGTGATGAGCCAATGCATTGGCGGCGGCATACATCAAAGTGAAATTCAGCAATTGCTGGGTGGTCAGTTGCTGCAACTGAGGGCTCATGACACCCCAGCGCTCAGAGAATTTGAGCACCAGCCAGGGCGTGAAACCAGAAACCAGACCGTTGGCCAGCACCATGCCCGTCAAATCGCTGCCCAGGGCTGTTCGGTCAATGAACCATGTGCCCAGCATGATGCCCATACTGCCAGGCACGCCTGCAACGAGAACCAGAATCACCCGGAATCCAGCAGGCAGAAACACCCAATTCACGCCTTCACGGTATTCGAGTGCTGAAAAAAAAGCCAGGTTCAAATGAAAAAAAACGACAAAAAAAACCGCACTGAGCAAGGCCAGTGCGGCGGTTTGCAGGGCGTTTTTTGTCGAGTGGATCATACGGAAGGCTGAGTTTGGACCAATTGCATCGATTGACCCAAATGGCTGAAATAATTCAGCGTGCGCTCGGTCGGGATCAAAAATTTGGCCCGTCGGTCACCTTCCTGGTTCAGTGTGTTGAGCATCTCTTTTTGCCGCAAGCGTGTGATCCGCTTGTGCAAAGTGGCGGGAGAGCCCAAATCGGTCAAACCAATCGCTTCACGCACGGTCATGGGCGAGTTCTCGTACCAGCGCAGCACCACGGCTTCAAGCAAGGCACTTTCATTGGCATCCATTTCCATGCCAGCGGGCAGAGCCTGGATGACGCGTGCCAATTGCAAAAAACGCAGATAAGCCGCAGCGAAAGGACTGTTGATTTTTTCCATAGTTCATGATTTTATCAATTGAACGGTTTTCAAGTTTGACCTGACTGTCCAGAGGGTCAAGGCCAAAAAGGCATAAAAAAACCCAAGCCATTTGCATGACTTGGGTTAGGTTATGGCGGAAGCGGTGAGATTCGAACTCACGGACCCTTGCGAGTCGACGGTTTTCAAGACCGTTGCAATCGACCACTCTGCCACGCTTCCTTGGGTGCAAATTGTAACGATTTAATGGGTCAGTTTTGAGGTTGATTACTTCAAGTTGCAGTCAACATGCCCCGTTTTTCAATGAAAGCCACCACCTGCGCCAGACCCTCCAGTGTTTTGAGGTTGGTCATGACCCAGGGGCGCGTGTCGGCGTTGGGGCGCATGCGGGCGGTGTCTTGCTTCATCACCTCGAGGTCGGCACCCACGTGCGGGGCCAGGTCGGTTTTGTTGATGACGAAGAGGTCGCTCTTGGTTATCCCGGGGCCACCTTTGCGGGGGATTTTTTCG
>JACCEE011574742.1_pt1 | contig 17132 bp, 18 predicted proteins | sample 7449931 | NCBI WGS metagenome assembly JACCEE01 (sample SAMN15323457, study PRJNA562643) | freshwater metagenome | isolation source: river surface water | place: USA:Blue River Watershed | collected 2017-08-19 | reverse complement strand
TGAGAAACGAGAGAAGAGGAAGCTATTGACGCTCTGTCGCTCGATGGCATCTTTCATGACAACAAATGCAAGTCCCCATGATGCAGAGACAAGTAAGAGCGCCCATGGTGCAAGGCGTAAACGAAGTACGTGAGTGGAACTCATCCACGCAATTTCTTCAGGAGCGCAATCTCTGCCCCGTGCTCTGGTTCCATTCCAGGAGTTTCAAGAATCAAAGGTGCATTGGCAACAGCTGGATGTTTCATCAACTCTTTAAAGGGATCGACTCCGATAAAGCCTTCGCCGATATTTTGATGGCGATCCTTGAGCGCCCCGCAAACATCCATCGAATCGTTGGCGTGAATTAACTGGATGCGCTCTGCGCCAGCGACTTCGACAAGTAGGTCGAGAGTCTCTTTCATGCCACCCTTCTTAGCGATGTCATGTCCTGCAGCAAAGACGTGGCAGGTATCGAGACAGATGCCAACCTTTGGATGGTATTCAAGTGCTTTGAGATAATGCTCAAGATCTTCTAGTCGCTTAACGAGCGATTGCCCTTGTCCAGCTGTCGGTTCAAGCAATAAATAAGGTGCATCATCAGTAAGCGCCTCGAGAATCGGCATCATTCCCTTGTTGATCTGCTTCCATGCCTTATCTACAAAATCTTCATTCACCGCCGACCCGGTATGTACGACAACGCCAAGTGCGCCAATCTCTTTTCCCCGCTTGAGTGAATACTCTGTTGAAGCCAGTGAGTTCTTATAGGTGCCTTCTGTAGGTGAACCCAAGTTGATCAGAAAAGGTGCGTGAACATATGTTTCGAGATCTAGCGCTGCAGCTTTCTCGCGAAAGAGCGCATCTGCTTCATGATTAGTCTCTGGCATCGCCCAGCCGCGGGGATTGGAGGTAAATACCTGAATCGCTTCCGCGCCGGTGAGTTCGGCATATGCGATAGAACGCTTAGCCATTCCACCTGAAGTAGGAGTATGGGCGCCGATGCGAGGTTTCTTCACCTGCTTAACCTACCGTGATGGTTACAGTGCCGCCACGTTTCACCTTGCTGCCAACCTTAGGAGAGATATTTGTAACCTTCTTAATCGCCTTCTTGCCAATCTTCTTCACGGTTACCTTAAGTCCCAAATCTTTAAGAGTTTGAGCAGCCTTAGCTTCCTCAACTGAGAAGAGATTTGGGATATATGTATATTGAGATCCCTTAGAGACAATCAATTCAACTTTAGAACCCTTATCGGCTTCCTTGCCGCCGGCAGGTGTTTGAGAGATAACCTCACCAAAAAGTCTGGTCTCGCTAAAGTCATACTTTTGCTTCACATCAAAGCCTGCTTCAGTGAGTTCATTGAGTGCTTGTTCTGAACTCTTTCCGACATAGGATGCAATCGCAACTTGCTCAATACCTTTAGAGACAATGATGATGAACTTAGAGTTTCTCTTAACGTTCTCACCAGCAGCTGGTTTTGAGCCAATGACATAACCCTTTGGAATTTCTGTGTTGAACTCTTGTACAAAAGGTTCAATTTTGATTGGAAATTTCGAAATGAGGTTCTTTGCTGCTTGCGGTTTAAGACCAGTTAATTGTGGAATCAGGAAGCGCTCAGGGCCCTTTGACACAACCAGATTGATATTGCCGCCTTGCTCTACTCGCTTTCCAGCTGCTGGATTTGATTCAATGACGTAGCCCTCTGGAATCTCTTCACTAAAGCGCTTTTCTACAACGACAAAAGTGAGGCCAAGAGGATCTAGAACTGACTTTGCCTCTAATTGTGTTGCTCCAACAGTTGATGGAACAACGACACGAGAACCTGGACCAATAAGTGCATACCAACCGAAGACACCGACAGAGACTGCGAGTCCAAGTGCGATCCAACGATTTCGACGCACGCGCTTGCTCGCCTTCTTTCGCTTGGCAACTTGAGCAGTTGTCTCCTTCTCTTTAGGAACAGGAATCGTTGCTGTCAGCTCTTTAATCTTTTTTCTCAAGTTTTTGGGTGCTTTCTTTGGTCGCATGGGGGCAATTGGAATATCAAGTTCAAGACTTAATTGTTTCTCTTGAGGATTAAGTGATTGCAGTTCTTGATGGAAGATTGCGGCATCACGTGGCCTTTGATCCGGATCAGAACTTGTGGCACGGTAAATCAAATCATCAAGGGCATCTGGAACACCTTCAACGAATTCACTAATTCGCGGAACTCGATTATTGACATGCATATATGCAATCTGAATCGGCTCAGCACCTTCGAATGGCTTCTTGCCAGTAAAGATTTCAAAGGCGGTGATGCCTATCGAATAGACATCGCTCCGTGAATCTGCAATCCCACGCTGCACTTGTTCGGGGGAGAGGTAGGAGACGCTTCCCAAGATAACGCTGGATTCAGCAGTCATTGTCGATCCAAGTAAAGGACCTTTAGCTAGCCCAAAGTCTGCAATCTTTACGCGACCTTCTTTAGAGATCAAAATATTTTCAGGCTTGATATCACGATGAACAATCCCGAGTTTATGTGCAGCGCCAAGGGCACTTAACACTGGCAGAAGGAATTTCACGCCATCACTTACAGAGAGTTTTCCTTGTTCGTTGAGATAGTCGCGAAGAGTATGGCCTTCAATCATCTCCATCACGAGAAAGATCGCAGGAGTTCCGCTCTGATTCCAACCTTGATCCTGTACAGCGACGATATTGGGATGTGATAGCGCCGCCGCCGCTTTTGCTTCGCGGATAAATCTCTCTACAAATTGTTCATCTTGCGCAAGGTGCGCGTGCATGATCTTGACGGCAACTTTGCGATCGAGGCGAGTATCGATGGCTTCATAGATGCTCGCCATGCCACCGTTGGCCATCTGGCGGATGAGCTGATAACGCCCATCTATAAGCTCGCCGGTCAGGTCAGACATGGAGCGAATTCTATGTAGTCAGTATGAAATCAGCTGCGTTCTGAGTCCCTTCACGGGCAAAGTGTTGCTCCTGTTGCGCAAGCCACTTCTGCATCTGCTCTTTTATTGAATCTCCATCGCGTGAAATAACTCGTTCTAATCCCAACGAGTGATCGATATCAATCCAGAGTAGAGCTGTTAATTCATCACGTGTAGCAATCTGGCCACTACCGACTCCTTCAAGAATAATCAGATCTGCTTCGGGAATCTCCTGTGCTTCGTTAAATAGAGATCTGGCCCAGTCATATTTCGAGAACTTCACTTTTTTACCAGCCTTATGTGAAGAAACGATTTGTGTGAGAGTCTCTGAAAGCTGGGGACCCAGTGCGTTCTGCCAGCCGTCATAGAGATCATCCATATGAACAATCTGTACCTTTACATCCTGCGCAAGAGCAAGAGCTAGGTTTGTTGCCAGAGTTGTTTTCCCGGCCCCAGCAGGTCCATCAATTGCGATGACTGATTTTGAGGAACCTTTACAGAGATCTAATAGCGCTGCGGTGAGCTGCATACCATTTACTCCAACCGAGAGCTGCAAGAACTGTAAACACGACATAAAGCAACGTTGTGAAGAGAAGTCCTTGAGATGCGTAGAGCGCAACGTAACCAGCATCGACAACGAGCCAAAGTACCCAGCTCTCATACTTCTCGTAGACCATCAACATCTGAGCTGCAAAACTTCCAAAGAAGAGAATTGCATCAACGTAGGTAGATGCGGCGCCCAAAGATTTAAGAACTGGAGCAAGTGCAAGAGTTGCTAGGAGAATAGATGCGATGATGACAATTCGGTATCTGTTGGTAAGAGGACCAGGCTTTGCGCCCGTTGGTTCCCATCCGAACCAGCCGAGAATTGCGGCGATGATAAAGACTATTTGAAGAGCGGCACTTGCGTAGAGGTCATATTGCAAGAAGAAGACTCCATACAACGCGCTGCTGAGCGCCCACCATGGCCAGGTAATTCTTTTTCCTGTTATGCCAAGTGCGACGCCAATGAATGAAACTATCGACGCAACAAATTCCAAATAAGAGACTTCATAGCCCCATGCAGTGAAAAAAGTGGAGAACATATCTGTACCTCAATTTCTAGATCCGCATTACCGGACCAGTCAGACGGTCGACTTCAATGAAGTCCTCTCAGCCACCTTGGCTCCCGTTGCTACTACTTTAGCGAATACGTGCAGCAATTGCCTGCAGATACGCCAAACCTGCCACTCGTGCCCGACGGCCCGTTGATGTCTTTGCTCGCTTATTAAATACGTCATAACCAATCGCTTCGACTTCGTCCACGATTCCGCAGTAGAGCTCGCTTGCTGCTCGGATACAAGGACGAGAGGTCTTATCAAGGTATGCGATACCTACATTTGCCTCTTCTTGAAGCGAACGAACGCGAGCAATCTGGAACTTTAGCGCCTCAACAATTTCAGGAGTTAAGACCCTACGTTCTAGCATCGCGCGATCGACGCCAAAGCGAGCTAGTTCATCGAGCGGAAGATAAACGCGACCACGGTCTAAATCTTCGCTGACATCGCGAATGAAATTTGCCAACTGAAATGCAATTCCGAGTTTCTTCGCCGCCTCAAAAGCTCGTTGATCTGAATACCCCAATATTGGAACCATCTCTAGGCCAATAACTGCAGCAGATCCGTAGACATATTCGAGAAGAGCGTCGTAGTTCTGATATTCAGTGACTGTTAAATCCATCTCCATGGAATGTAAGAAATCTACAAAGTGCTGATGAGGGATATCAAATTTGCGAGCGGTATCGACAAGTGCGCGACCAATATGGTCTGTACTTGTTCCTTTCTTGAGATCTTCTAGAACTCCAGTTGACCAAGCACGAAGTGCATCTGCCTTCTCTTGTGGCGATAGCGTTGATGCAAGATCGTCGACAATCTCATCGGCATAGCGAGCAAAGCCATAGAGAGCATGGACATAAGGTCGCTTATTTTTTGGAAGCAGGAGAGTCGCAAGATAGTACGTCTTGCCATGCAGAGAATTAAGTCTCTTGCACTCTTGATACGACTCTTGTAACGCTTGATCCATTTACTTAACCGGACCCACAATGCGCTCTGCAGCTAGTCGACCTGAAATCAGAACCATAGGAACTCCAACACCAGGCTGTGTTCCGGAACCTGCAAAGACAACATTTTCAAAACCTGCCGCCATATTGCGTGGTCTAAATGGACCTGTCTGGAAGAAGGTATGAGCGCTTGCAAATGGTGCACCGCGCTCCATGCCTTGTGCCTGCCAATCAAGTGGAGTCGTCATCACTTCAGTTTCGATCGCATCGCCGAATCCTGTGTATCCGCGATCTTCTAGAGTCTTAATCATTTGATCGCGGTAAGGACCAGCTTGCTTCTTCCAATCGATATCGGCATCGAGGTTGGGAGTTGGATACAGGACGTAGTAAGACTGCTTTCCAGCAGGGGCTAGCGATGGATCGTCATGAGTTGGCACGGTTACCAAAACTGAAGGATCTGACATCAACTGCTTCTTATTAATCAGCTCATCAAATACGCCATCCCACGATTCGCCGAAGTGAATATTGTGGTGAGCAATATGGTCATACTTCTTAGATGAACCAATAAGAAGAGTTGCACATGATGGTGAGTAATTAAGGCGCTTGATATTAAGCGGAGTCTTGCCCAGCAAATCACGCCATACAACCGGCAGATCTGGATTCATTACGACAACATCGCACTCGATACGTTCGCCAGTATCGGTAAGAACTGCCTTAACGCGACCGTTCTGCTTATCTAGCCCTGTAACAGCTGTGTTGTATTTGAATTCAACGCCATGCTTAGTTGCAGCTGCAGCAAGTGCACGAGGAACTGCATGCATTCCACCTTTAGGGAAGAAGACGCCGTTGACCGAATCCATATATGCGATGACTGCATAGATTGCCAGCGCTTGCTGAGGGCTAACTCCTGCATACATCGCCTGGAATGAGTAAACCTTCTGCAAGCGAGGATCCTTGAGGTACTGATTGACCTTAGGTTGCAGATGTCTAAATCCACCAATAGCAATCAACTTGGCAAGGTTTGGCGTCAAGAGATTTAACGGAGAGTCAATGTTCTTATCGATGAAGTCATTCATCTCATACTTGTAGAGCTTGGTTACGAAATCTACATATTTTCTATAGCCGAGTGCTTCTTCTGCAGATACCTTGGTGCGAATTTCTTCTTCCATCTGTGCAGTATTTGCATGGACATCAATCTGAGAACCGTCAGCATAGAAAGCGCGATAGAGAGGTGAGAGCGGCATGAGCTCCAGCCAATCTTTCAAATCTTCTCCGACACAGCTAAATGCATCTTGAATAAGCGATGGCATCGTCAATACCGTTGGGCCAGTATCAAATGAATATCCATCTTTATTGAGTAAACCGTTACGACCACCTGGAACTGCTTCGCGTTCAATGACAGTTACTTTGCGCCCAGCCCCTGCAAGACGCAGTGCAGCACTGAGCCCACCCAGTCCGGCACCTACTACTACGACGTGATCGGTTGGTCCTTTAACGCGTTTTGTCATCAATGGCTCCTACGGATTGCAGTCTCGGCGAGTGCCAAGAGAAATGGGCGTGCCTGTGAGTTGATTGCAGCAGAGTTGGCTGCATCGGATGACTCTTGTGCCAGGCGATCAATGAGTTTCTCAACTTCATCAACTGCACCTGTTTCGATAATCAATGAACGTAGAGATTCAATCTTCTCGGGGGTTAAATCAGCTTTGCCCAGGTTGGCAACCAGTTCTGCGCGAGCAGCATCAGAGGCAGCTTCCATCGTCATGGCCATCAACACAGTTCGCTTACCTTCGCGTAAATCATCGCCTGCTGGTTTTCCGGTAACACTTGGATCGCCGAAGATGCCCAACAAGTCATCACGCAGTTGGAAAGCTTCGCCGAGTGGAAGGCCGTAGGCTGAAAGTAAGTTGAGAAGTTCTGAATGCTCAGATGCATCGGGGCGAGCCATGACCGCACCGAGATGAAGTGGTCGCTCGATTGTGTACTTACCTGATTTGTAGCGAGCAATGCGAAGAGATCGCTCAACGCTGTACTCAACTTCGCCAGCTTCGCGGACGTCAAGGTATTGGCCGGCCATCAATTCGATACGCATCTCATCGTGGATGCGAAGCACTGATTTCAGATTTGGATCGGCAATCCCTGAGTTATGGAGCATGTGATCAGACCAGACAAGCGCTAAATCTCCGAGCAACACTGCGGCAGCTTCTCCGAATTGCGTTGCAAGGCCTGCCATTGAATTCTGGCGATGTAAATTTTCAAAGTGGCGATGAATTGCAGGCTTTCCACGGCGAGTATCTGATCCATCCATTAAGTCGTCATGAATGAGAGCACACGCCTGTAGAAGTTCTAGGCTAGCCATTGCTCGGATTTCATTGCGTTCTGGAACGCGACCTGCACTTAAGAAGCCAGCGTAAGCAAAGAGAGGACGAAGGCGCTTGCCACCTTCGAGGAGATAATCTTCAAGGGCATCACAGACCGGAATTAACTCAGATGCGATGCTGGTGAGATAGTCACGTTGCTCTGCAAGATATTGGGTGAGTTCATCTTTAACTGCATCGCGAACGGCAGATGCGCTCTCCATGACCTCTTTATCCACGGCGCAACGGTACCCTGAGGCCGTGGAGATACGCAGTGCGAAGTCGGGCGAGAATACGAAAGTGACGTACTCCTTCGAATTTTTCCCGCCCAAAGACCTAGAGGGTGAAGAACGTCTCTGGGTTGCGATGTCGCAGCTTGAATCAATCGCCCCAGATTTCATCTCGGTGACCTATGGTGCCGGTGGCTCAACTCGCGATCGCACAATTCGAATCACCTCTGAGATAACTGCGCGAACACATATTCCAACCGTTGCACATCTGACTTGTGTAGGTTCAACGCGTGATGAATTAATCGAAATTTTAGGTAAGTATCGCGACGCGGGAATCAAGAGCATCTTGGCACTTCGTGGAGATCCAACAGGAGGACCGCGTGCGCCCTGGAGCCCAACTGCAGGTGGATTCAATCATGCAGATGAACTCGTAACTCTCGCAGCAGAATTTGGCGGATTTACAATCGGTGTTGCAGCTTTCCCTGATGGTCATCCTGCATCAAATGGTGATTTCGATAAAGATGTCGATGTTCTAATTGAGAAAGAGCGACGCGGAGCTACATTTGCAACGACTCAGTTCTTCTTTGAAGTTGAAAAGTGGAAGAAGCTCGTGGATAAGTTAAGCGCAAAGGGTTCAGCGTTAACGATTATTCCTGGAATCTTGCCGGTCACAAATGTAAAGCAACTCAACCGCATGGCAGAACTTAGTGGAACTCCGATTCCAGCCCATATCTCGGATAGCTTCTCAAAGGTTGAAGATAATCCAGATGATGTTCGTAAACTCGGAGTTGAGATTGCAACGCAGCTCTGCCAAGAGTTACTTGATGCAGGTGCACCTGGACTTCACTTCTACACAATGAATACTTCATCTGCCACACGTGAGATTTACTCTCAGATCAAGGATGTGCGATGAAGGATTTATCGCCATCTGAGTTTGAGGCACGTTGGAGCGCTATTCATGGCGGCGCTGAGATTAAGGGTGCAGTGGCCTGGTGGCTCTCAATTTCTTATCAAGCTGCGCGAATATGTAGCGCACTACGCATCTCTCCAAATTTTCTTACCCTCTTAGGCTTGTTAACTGCTGCAGCGATGGCTTTCTCGGATTATGCCGAGATTGCTTTGCTACTTCTCGTAACCTCACTGATTTTCGACGGCATTGACGGCAGCGTTGCAATTGTTCAGCAGCGCGAGAGTAATTGGGGCTCACTCCTTGATTCACTAGCCGATCGAATCTCGGAAGCGTTCTGGCTCTATATGGGTTGGAAGATTGGAATTCCTGCCTGGATTGCGATTTCAATGTGGACTATTGCATCGACGCAAGAATATGCCCGTGCACGTCTTGCATCACTTGGTCACCACGAAATTGGAGTTGTTACTCCAACAGAGCGTCCAGTGCGTGCAAGTTTTATGGCGATTGCGCTACTCATTTTTATTGTTGGATTACCAGGGCTAGAAGTTATTTCTTATCTATTTCTGGGAGCGCTTATCTATAGCTTCCTACGTGTTATGCGCGTTACTTTTCTAATATTGCGTTAGCAACAATTTCAGCACTCAACCCCACAAGTGGCAATCCGCCACCAGGGTGCGCAGAACCACCGACAAGATAGAGACCTTTAATGGGCGAGCGATTCTTTGCGCGGGAAAATGCAGAACGAGCGCCATTACTTGATGAGCCATAGATAGAACCACCTGGTGCATTTACTGACTCTTGCAAATCTAGGGGAGTGCGGATTTCTAAGACTTCAAGGCGTTCACGAATTGGAATTCCAGCCGACTCGATCTGGGAAATGATCTCTTGCGCATATCGATAGTTGAAATCTTTATCGCTCCAGTCAAATCCGTCACCGGCAGTGCTATGGCGCGGAGCATTGACTAGAACAAACCACGCTTCATGGTTTGCATCTTTAACCATCAATGGATCGCGTGGTGCACAGATATAAATCGTTGGCTTCTCAACCGGAGTCTTGCTGCCAAAGATTGCTTCAAACTCCAGATCGTAATTTTCAGGAAAGAGGATGGTGTGATGAGCGATTGGCTCAGCGTTACTTGGCTTAAGCCCGAGCAATAGTGAGAAGCCTGCTAGCGATGGCTCTGATTTCGCTAGCTGTTTGCGTACCTTTACAACGGTGTTAGTTGGTGCAAGTAACTTGTTATAGACAAGGCCAGCATCAGCATTTGCAACAACGCGATCAAAGCTCTCGTAATGACCTGCCACATGAACTCCAGTGACCTTGCCGCTCTTAGTTGTTATCTCATCAACTCGAGTATTGAGGCGAATTTCTACACCTAACTTGAGGCAGCGTTCAGTGATCTTTTCTGCAAGGGTTCCGATGCCACCCTTGATATGCCACGCACCAAATGCCTCTTCTACAAAAGCGATTGTTGAAAGAACTGCTGGGGCAGAGCGCGGATCAGAACCGCTATAGGTTGCATAGCGATCCATAATCTTTGCAAGGTATGGGTTCTTAATTCCAATAGCGCGAAGTGATTTCCATGGCGCAATAGTCTTGAGATCGCGAATCAAACGAGGGCGCTTCAGGAGCGATGCCGGTGATTTCAGCTCAGATTCAATAAATGGTTCACGCGAGACATCCCACATCGCCTCTGCCTGCACCATGACGCGATCCCATTCAAGAGATGCATCTTTACCGAAAGATTCTTCAATGGCAGCGAGAGTTTTTTTCCGTGAAAGATTGGAGAACTTTACGTTCTTTCCATCATGGAATCGATAATCGAAAGATGGATTAACTTCCTCTATCTCCAGTACTCGACCCATGACATCGCCTGTGCGCTGGAAGAAGTCACGATAAACGGCAGGAAGAGTGAGAAGTGAAGGTCCGGTATCAAATGCATATCGACCAATCCACTCTGTTCTGCACTTTCCGCCTGTGCGATCAGAGCTTTCAAAGATTGTGACTTTGTGGCCAGCTTTTGCAAGGCGCGCTGCAGTACAGAGTCCGCCGATACCTGCACCGACGACTGCAATATTTTCGGGATTCTTTACCTTTCCCACATGGCCGGTCATACAGTTCGACCTTTCCATTGGACAGTCCCGCGCTTACGCCAAGAGTAAGCGATGAGGTAGATAAGTAGCGCACTGGAAATTGGGTGCAGCAGCGCAAAGAGTGGATTGGATTTAGCCCGCAGTGCGCTCAGTGCGCGAGTAAATACAATCATTGTGAATGTAATTGTTGCGACAAGTGAACCGCGAAGTGCGAGAATGAAAGGCAAGATTCCAGTCATTGCAATAAAGGCAGAGGCAACTATTGCGCCAATCTTTCCACCAAATGCCTTATGCAGAGATTTTCCATATCCTTCTCGAATTTCTGAGAAGTTTTGGTACATGCGGGTATGTGCAATCTCGGCGCCTTCGGTGACGACCCCACGGAATCCGCCTTTAATCAGCGATCGAGCAATTTCAATATCATCCAAAATTTGATTCTGAACTGATTGGAATCCGCCCACTGCATCAAGTGCGCTCTTTCGTGCAATAAAGAATTGGCCATTAGCGACTGCAGTTGACGGTTGTGGCTTCTTCTCTGCCAAGCGCAGAATAATTGTGCTCATCCACGACCAGTGCAAAAGAGGTTGGATCAATTTCTCCGCCAGGGTTCTTGCTTCTTGGCGAGGATAGGGGGAGATGAAGTCAAGGTTGAGCTCTGAAATCTGATTAATTGCGCGGCACAGTGCATCAGGGCGTAGGCGCACATCAGCATCGAGTGTCACTAGAAATTCTGCAGTAGCCGCTTCATATCCACTTTGCAGCGCAGAGACCTTTCCAAGCCATCCAGTGCGAGGGCCATCAGTATTCAAGACAGTAAAACGAGAATCATTTGAAATGGCAGAAGTCAGTAATTCGGATGTCTTATCTGTTGATTGGTCATTAATCACGATGAATTTCAGATTTACCACACCGCTCTGGCTTTTTAGAGCTGCAATGCACTCAGTGATGTTCTCTTCTTCATTACGAACTGGCAGTAAGAGCATTACCGAAGCTTGAACTGGAGCAGAGTTCTTGGGAATGCGAATGGTGTAGTAATTAAAGAGCGAAATCAGAAGTAGAAAATAGGCAATTACAAAGAGAGTTAACTCCATCTTTATGAATCTTTATTGCCGAGCCAGCTAGAGAAGAAGTAAGGAGTAAGGAGCGCACCGAGAATAAATCCACCGAATAACGCTAAGCCAGGACGGTCAAAGAAGAAGAGATTGCCGATAATTCCTGAGAAAAGTGTCCATGCTAGAAGTGCATCGACTGCTGCAAGCGATGCACTCTCTTTGCGACGTTCGCGGGGGAGAACAAGATGCAAGAGTGCCACGATGGTAATTCCTGCAAGTAACCAACCAAAGAGATTTGAAAGTGGAATATCTGGAGTAAATGGAACGTGTGCACCATTTACTTCCCAGGTCCAGCGACCTGCTCCAACCATAAGTGGGTCAAGGAATAGATCCCACGCCGCCATAATTGCGCCGCCGTAAAGCCAGACCCAACTATTAGATACACGTCTCGCTGCAGTCAGCGCTGGATGAATCATCATCACCCAAGCAAAGGGAACAACCAGTGGAACTCCAAAGAGATCAGGACCCAAAGTTGGCGAATATTCATAGACTCCAAAGGGCCAACCTGTATGAAGCCCTAACGCTTCGATTCCTAAACCGAAAAGAAATGCAAGAGGTAAATATCGAGAGGAATATTTGAAACCATATGAAAGATGTCCATGCAGAACCATGGCGAAGGCACCAACATAGATAGTTGCGATTGTGACAATTCGAAGTGCTTCACCTTCAATCAGTGGATATGAAATCTGGAGAAAAATTGTGAATAGAACTGATGCGTAGAGAAAGTTTCTCGCCTTAGGCGTGATTCCACCGCGGCGCTTACGGCGCGGGTTGTAATGGCGAATCGACATGGTCTAAGTCTGCCCTAAGGACGGGTATTCGCAGAAATTTCACCGCGAAGTTCTAGTACTTCAAAGCGTGAAAATAACTCTTCGCTATACCAACCGATTTTCTGAGTCTGTTTGATTGCAACTTTATGGGCGTCACCCTTATAGGCGAAGTCTCGAAGCGCTGCGGCAGATTCCCAGAGTGAGAAAGTTCCTTGCAGGCCGATTGGTGCTTCGCCAATACCAATCGCGGTAATCAACCCGGGGGATTGGTGCAGATCTAAAACTACCGGTGGTGTTGATTTCCAGAAGATTAGATTCTTATTCCATTTGATGCGCGCTCTGGTGATTGCAGCAATCTTTGAATTCGGATCGCCCTGCTGTTCAACGAAATCAAAAGGGTTCTGCTTCGCCCATAAACCATGAGAGGAAAGCGGCTGTAACACTGCACGGAATTCGCTAGTCGAACGTTTGCGCCAGCGAGAGACAATCGCAGAGTGGTCGAACTCTTCAAGACGCGACTTGTCAATAACCACGACCATTCCCCACCGGGTCAGGTCGGCATCGCTCGGTGTAAATGTCCGACCTGTGCCGGTACCCAAAAGCTTTGAAAATGAAATCCCGGTGAACTTTCGGCTACGAACCCTGTCGATAGCCATGCTCCAGAATGCGAAGGCAATACTCTTACGGCCGATGGAGAAGAAGTAAGCGACTGTGACTTTCTCATTGTTGGTCACGTTGCTCATAGGCAAAGGATACCCAGCATCATGTTGCGTAGACAGTTAGCGAGTGAATTTCTAGGAACTGCCACCCTTATTGCCACGGTCGTGGGATCAGGTGCAATGGCTACAGCGCTCAGCAGCGATATCGGAATCCAATTGCTCATCAACACAATTGCAACGGTCTTCGTTCTCTACATCATTATTACCTTGCTTGGGCCAATCAGCGGCGCCCACTTCAATCCAATTGTTACTGGAGTTGAGCTCTTCACCAAGAAGATCTCGCTAAAAGTATTTGCATCTTATGTAGCTGCTCAACTCGCAGGAGCAGCTGTTGGCGCAATGGTTGCAAACCTAATGTTTGATTATTCAGCTATCTACATCTCACAGAAGGAGCGCACAGGAGCCAACCTTCTTCTCGGTGAAGTAGTTGCAACTGCAGGATTGATCCTGATTATTCTCTTAGCTCTCAAGCAGAAGGAAGATAAGAAGATCGCCCGCCTAGTAGCTGCCTGGATTGGCGCCGCCTACTTCTTCACCTCTTCAACATCATTTGCTAACCCTGCTGCGGTATTTGGTCGAATCTTTTCAGATACCTTCTCAGGTATTGCCCCAAGCTCTGCTCCACTATTTGTTCTCGCCGAAATCGTTGGCGGATTACTTGGATACCTTGGATTTAAAGCCCTCACATCAAACGCAAAGTCAGGAAAATAAATGAGTAAGCCAACCGTTCTCTTTGTCTGTGTTCACAATGCTGGTCGCTCCCAGATGGCGGCAGGATTTATGCGCGAACTCGGTGCCGGTCGCGTGGAAGTTCTCTCTGCCGGATCTGCACCAAAAGATTCAATCAACCCAATCGCAGTTGAAGCGATGGCTGAAGTTGGTATTGATATTGCAAATAACACCCCAAAAGTTTTAACAACTGAGGCAGTACAAGAATCAGATGCAGTAATCACCATGGGCTGCGGAGATGTCTGCCCTTTCTACCCAGGTAAGCGATATGAAGACTGGGTTCTCGATGATCCTGCAGGACAGGGCATCGAATCAGTGCGCGTAATCCGCGATGAAATTAAGCAGCGCGTTGAGAAGTTATTAGCTGAACTTCTAAATTAGTCGCCAACAACCATGGGTGACGCACCAGTGCACGCGATGAGTTCATCAAATGATGTTGGGTAGACAGCGTGAGGATGGCCTGATGCAGCCCATACAACGGGATAGTCGTTGAGTGCTTGATCGATAAGTGTTACTTCAGGTTGTGATGTCCAGCCGATAGGGGAGACGCCGCCAACGGAATAACCAGAGACCTCTTTAACATAATTGGCATCTGCGCGGCCGAGTTCAGGAATTCCTAGATTCTTTGCAACGAGATCGGTATCGACGCGATGGCGCCCACTTGTGATGATTAGTAATGGATTGCCCGATGGAAGTTTGAAGATTAGCGATGAAGCTATTTGGCCAACTTCAATTCCAAGGCCATTGGCCGCATCGATTGCGGTGCGCGCTGTTTCGGCGAGGATATTTACTTCACCCTTAACGCCGAGCTTTGTGGCTGCTTCCTGAAATCTTTTCACTGCAGCCTTCTCGAGAATTCCATCCATATGAGAACTTTATGAGATATCGTCACCAAATGTCTTCGGCTTCACTGAGTCTTTATCAACGAGGAATTCGTGCGCGCAACTCTTTGTGGGCCGCCTTCTTTCTGCTGGGTTTTGCAGGGCTTGCTTGGGTTCCACGTATCCCCGAGATTAAAGATTCGCTTGGCTTAAGTGATGGGCAGTTCGGCCTTGTCTTGCTTGGCAGCACACTGGGTGCGATTCCTGGAGCTCAGATCTCTGGTCGAGTTGTTCATATGCACTCTTCAAAGTTAGTTATTCAGATTTCAGGAGTTCTTTTGCCGGTCGGTGTTGCGATTATGGGTGCAGCAAATAGCGTTACCGTTCTTTTGATTGGAATGTTTATTACCGGATTCAATGTTGCTTTCATGGATATTGCAATTAATGCACAAGCTGTTGAAATTGAAAAACATACTAATGGTCGCTGGATGTCGACCTTTCATGGACTTTGGTCTGTCGGCGCATTTAGCGCAACGCTAACTGGTGGGCTGATTGCAAACCTTGTTTCACCCCGCACTAATCTATGGTTAATTGCTGCTTTAACTTTCATCGCTTTTCTGATTTCAAATCAATTCTTATTAACTGCAGATATTGACGGACATCTTGGCCAACCTGATGAAGTCACTGAATCGAAGATTCCACTATTTGGAAAAGAGTCGATGGTCTTATGGGCACTGGGTATCGGACTTATGGCATCTCTGATTCCCGAGGGTGGATCATACGAATGGAGTGGAATTCTTCTGCAGGACCATATGGGACTTGGTAAAGGCCTAAACGCTGCAGCTGCAACTACATTTTCATTGGCGATGATTGTCAGTCGCTTGCTTGGAGATAAATCATTTGAGAAATGGGGCCATGTCAACACCGTTAAATACGGCGGATATATTGGTGGCTCTATTTGGGGCGCATGCCTTGCTATCGGAATTCCACTTTCGGATTCTCACCAGATCTGGGGACTTGTCATTGTCTGTATTGGATTTGCAGCAGCGGGAATTGGAATTGGTCCATTCTTCCCAGCATTTAATTTAGCGGCAGCATCTATTCCAGGAGTTGCACCATCTGTGGGTCTTGCACGAATTGGTTTAATTGCAATCGCTGCCTACTTTGCAGGACCTACCTTGATGGGTGGAATCGCAGAAGCGACATCACTCCCAGTTGCATTTGCATTCCCTGTATTGCTTTTCTTCGTTGCCGGTCACCAATCAAAGTACATCAAGGTGCGAGAGCTTAAGAATTAATTAAAGCCAGGTCTGCAACACTGTAAACGCTGAAATAGCAAAGAGTAGATAAGCAAAGGCTTTTCGTAGCTTCTCTGGATTTGTGTAGTGAGCGAAGTGTGAAGCGATTTGGGCGGCAACAATTGCAGATCCGCCGATAAAAATTGGAATATGCCACTGAACATCGTCCCACTGAGAGTTATGGCCGATAAAGGCCGTCAGTGAGTTAATCGAAATAATCAGTAGCGCTGTACCTGCTGCAATATTTTGAGGTGTACCAAAAAAGAGAACCAGAACGGGAATGGCCAGGAAGCCACCGCCTATTCCAAAGAGTCCGGTGATCGAGCCAATAACAAGTGACATCACAATCAGAACAGATATTGGCATTCTTTTATGAGCCGTCAGTGTCGGTGGCCGTAGCATCGATAGACCGGCAAGGACGAGAATTACTGCAAAGCCAGTTGTAATGAAGGCATCTGGCAGCTTTTCAACAATGGAGGAGAAGCCTAGGTTTGTCACTAATCCGATAGCCCAGATAACGAAGGCATCGCGATAGAGAATCTGCTTTTTACGAGCTTTCGGAATCAAGCCGGAAGTTGCTGCGAGAAAGACGATTGCAAGAGCTGCAGTTGTTGCAAGGTTGGGATCAAAGTCGAAGCCGTAGATAAGAATCGGCACAGAGAGCATCGCTCCACCTGCACCGACAAATCCAAGAACGGCACCGATTGCGCTACCTGCAATGAGGGCGCCGAAGATCTCCATAGCCTTATCTTCTCAGGTGGAAATGGAAAAGCCCCCCGATTTCTCGAGGGGCTTTTCCGAATAGATTCTTTAGAGATTAAAGAATGCAAGAGTTCCGACGCTTGGGCCGAAATCTGTAAGCGCACCTGTTGCAACGAGTGCAAAGAGGATAAGCGCTGCGCCTGCAAGTGAGAGATCCTTGTTAAATGCGATCTGCTCGTTCTGCTTTGCAGTTGCATCTGTCTCTTTCCAGAAGTTGTGGAAGATGATTGCTGCAAGGATGAGTGTTACAGCGAGCATAAGCGCGCCGAGGTCAACCCAGAATCCAGCTGCGATGTATACGCCGCCTAGTAGGAAGAAGAGGCCTGAGATAAGTACGCCGAACTTCGCTGCTGGAAGCTTCTTGTACTTTGCATAACCTGTCATTGCCTCAAGC
>JACCEE010990865.1_pt1 | contig 17132 bp, 20 predicted proteins | sample 7449931 | NCBI WGS metagenome assembly JACCEE01 (sample SAMN15323457, study PRJNA562643) | freshwater metagenome | isolation source: river surface water | place: USA:Blue River Watershed | collected 2017-08-19 | reverse complement strand
CCGCTCAGCTTGGCGGCCATGATGCGCGCGCTCAGGCGCAGCAACTCTTGCTTGTTATAGGCATAGCCCAGCTGGTCGATGGCGTAGCGCACGATGGGGCCTTCGTGCGACAGGGGCAAGCCGTAGGGGTGGCGGGCGTGACCCAGCACGGCCATGCGGCCGGGGTAAGGCTGGCCATCGTTGGCGTAGTTCAGGAGGTACTTTTCAAGGGGGACCATGCGCACCCCGACCGGCTCGACGCTTTCAAACAGCACCACCCGGTCAACGCCGGGCCAGTGCCACACCAGAGCCACATGGCTCCAGATGCTGCCGGTGGCTTGTTGAATGAGTTTGGAAAACACGCCGGAGCCTGCGCAAAGTAGCAGGTCGCCGCTGCGCAGGCGCGGCAAGACTTTTGGCAAGACCTCGGGAGGGCGTTCTGGGAAGGTGGTGAGGGAGATGGGCATGGCCTCGATGGTGAGGCCCTTGGGGCGGAGTGTCTAGGTAACTATTCACCAATGAGTCCCATTTGACTCTGCTGCGGGGCTTTTGTACTTCTGTTGGATCTAGACGATCCAGTTCTTCAGCGGGCATTTCTCAGCGCAGTGCATCAGTTCAGACAGAGTTATGGATGAGATGGCCATGAGACTGGCGGCGTTGGCGTTGAACTTGGTCAGCACCACTAAGGGGCGGCGCTTCAACACGTCGATGACAATCTTGGTGTCAAGCAAGTAGCGCAACATCAAAGGGCTTCCCGCTGCGGTTGTTGCTGGGAGGCACGTTCGGGTAAAAAGTCTTCACTTACTTTTGGATCGCCCCAAAAGAAGCTGTCCCAAGTTTGACCGATAGGCGCTATGTTGCGCTCTTGTCCTTTGACACGTATGTCGACCTTGTGGAAACCCTCGGGAAAGCGGACATCCAAAAGCAACCTTACTGCTTGGGTGCTGTTGTTGACGAAGACTGTACCGATTCACATGGTGACCCCTAGCAAAATACACTGCAATCCTATGTGTCGTCGCGATGTAAAACAATAAGTGTGGTGCTAGGCTAGCACCAAGTGGTCGCTGGCGGCCTTGCTGGCGCTGCAGGGGCTGTTGAGCTCTTAGGCCTTCGTTTCCGCGAAGGCTGGGTTGTCCCTGGACAGAGTGCCGTAGACCTCGTCGGTGCTGACATACAGGAAACGAAAGGCAGCCTTCTCGGCCTCGGGCAAGGCACTCCAGTAGGCCCGCACCAATTCGAGCAGGCGGAAGGTGCCCAGGATGTTAGTCTGGATGAAGTCTTCGGGACCGTGGATGGGGCGGTCCACATGGCTTTCGGCAGCAAAGTGCAACACGGCACGGGGGGGGTGCTGTTCCAGCCAGTTCAGCACAAAATTGCTGCCAATGAAGCCCGCTCCGCCAGTGAAGAAAACCATAAGAGATCTTTCATGTTGAGGGATAGTTGGTTAACTATGTGTATACAGTTTAAGTCCACGCAAGCGTCCGCTTGGAATATTTGAGTTTGCCCTGCGTCTGGTTGCCATACGGATTCTGTTACTTGAAAGTCTTCTCGTACCCGGTTACGACTGCCGCGCAGGTGAACTGGGAGCGGCTTGATTTCGCGGCGCGAAGTGTGTTGCCGAGGTAGCTTTTCATCAACGCCGTCAGAGCTGCGGAAGTACCGAAATATTCGGCATCGGTGCCGGCAGTGTTGCGGTTGAACACACAGTCGAAAGCAGCGATTGGTGCGTCATAGAACAGCATTTCGACTAACGACGGATTTGTACCGCCAACACTGTGTCCGTGGATGTATCCTAAGCACCCGTCCCTCAGAGTGGCAAGTTGATGTGGGTCATACACCGGATCGCACATAGTCAGCCCAGGGGTGTCAGCAAACGCGGCACGTAGGTTCCGACCGTATACGGACGCGCTCCAGTTTCCGACGAATACATACCTGCCTTTACCAAGATCACGAAAAGCGGCCAGCAGTAGCTCGCAGTTGTTCTCAGGTTCGATGCGACAAATAGATAGCAGCCACCCTTCCCCCGAGGTTGTTGCATGCGGCAGTCTGATCACGTGATCCCCCGAATAAGGCACGTAGGTTGCCTTGCGGTTGCCCGCAGTAGTGAGGTAGGGGCGCAATCCTTCATTGTCAACGATAACCTGGTGAGCGAAGACCTGTGCAAGAGTATCCGAGAATCTTAGAAAAGTCCGCTTCGCGACGCTGAACTTAGTTCTGCGCCACTCGACACCGTCTACATTGACGATCAACTTTTTTCTGGTCAATGAACATATAAAACGAAAGACCGGGAAAAAAAGTCCTGCTGACACACCGAGCACAACAATATTACGATGGTAAGCAAACACCTTGAAGAATGCCACCGCGTCGTGCAAAACAGAAGCCGCCCCATTGGCTCCGACCCCAATAAACACCCGCGTGGCGCCCTTCCATTCTGCCGAGTGCTCTCTATAGCGCGATGCGTCACAGGTTACGGTGACACGATGGCCACGCTGCACCAGCATCGGCACGCTTGCTTCGAGAAAGGCTTCGAACCCCCCGTATAGGTTTGGAACGCCAACGGCTCCAATGAATGCAATTGAGGTGGGAGACATTATCGGCTCGGATGTGTGTGCAAGAGATCCAGCTTGAGCAGGCGGTCATGGAACTGCTTGAATGTGAACTGCTCGGTGAATACTTGACGATTGTGGCGGGCCGACGCAGGTGCCCATTCAGTATGCTGTCTTACGATCGCCTCGACCAATGCCGTAACGTTACCGGGAGGCACTAGTTCACCACATGCGCCTGCCATCGCCTCGCGAGCACCGCCCAGCTCCGAGGCCACCACAGCGCAACCCGCGCGCATTGCCTCAAGCACGACCGTTGGGAAAGGGTCGTGGAATAAAGATGGTACGCAAGCTACTTTTGACTGAAGGAATACCTCGCTCGCGTCGTCGATCTCACCGAGGTAGGTTATTTGCAGATTCGCACGCGATGCTATCGCTTCAATCGCGGGAGGCACGGGCTGCCCAGGCAAAGTGCCGCCTGCAATCACGACTTTCAGCGGCCGGTCAAAGCGGTATGGTTGGGCACGGCTCAGCTCGTCAAGTGCGGCGAGGAAAAAGCCGATACCTTTTTTTTCCGTGAGACGACCCACGAAGCACAGATCATATGGACGCGACACGCCAGTCTCCGCTCGCTCGGGTTGCGATAGGTCAGGAATGCCGTTGTGGATCACTCGAGTCTTCGGGTGGCGGGCGATCTGCCAGGACCGTGCCACAGCACTTGACACGCAGATGATCCGGTCAGCAACCCGTGGCAGAATAAATCGGCCGAGGAACCGCATGACCGCAGAGTTGGCCGTTTCATGCAGATGCAGCACCGTCGGGATGCCGCGTAGCTTGCTTAACAACGCCACGGGCAATGTGGCAAGCGTATTGCAGTATACGAGGTCGGTATCGGCCAGTAACATTGGCAGTATGGCCCGGAACGCGCGGATGCCCGCAACAAAATTTCGAATATAGCGCAGAGGGGCTCGACGCAGATGTGTCATCACGAGCATCGGGAAGGCGATAGTCCTCGCGTAATGTTGCGATGTTGGCAGCCGCTCAACGCATACATATGGATTTACGTCGTGCCCAGTATCACGCATAATCTGTATTATCAGGCGACAAATACGTGACGAACCATACTGGTCCGAAACTGAATCAAAAATTAAAATTTTCATCTAGTTTTAACCACCCGTGCTGGAATGCCTACCGCGATGGAGTTGGGTGGAATAACGCCGCGCACTACCGCGCCAGCGCCAATGATTGAACCGTCGCCGATGCAGGCGCCGTCGAGAACCACGGTATTTGCACCTACCCAGCAGTCATTGCCAATCCTGATGCCCTTACGGGTGACGCCAGCGCCCTTTAGCGCCTGCCCCCCATCAGGGATGACATGGTTTTCGGCAATCAAAGACACCCGGGGTCCAAACGAGCAGTTCAACCCAATCTCGATGAACCCTGCACAGCCGATGTACGCAAATGGGCCAAACGTTGATCCATCTCCAATGCTGCAGCCCTCACCAAGTAATCCACCGTATTGTGAGCTTGGCCTCAGTTGCGAGAATGCACCAAGAGAAACACCGCGACCTAAAGCCACGCCACGTGTCGATGCACCTTGAATAGTGACATGTTCCTCCGCCTTCAATATGCCCTTTCCACGTAAGTAACGGGAGTTTTCAACGCTCGCACCGCTGGCGAGAAGAACTGGACGACCGAGTCGCAAAGATGAGATACAACCTCTCGTAACCATGCACAAAACCCGCACAATACCGCGTAGGTTCAACTTGGTATTACGGTCTGAGTCGACGTATTTGAATGGTTCTAGCATGGTATATCCCTGAGTAAACGATCAGGCAGATGAGAAAATTTGATAAGCGAGTATGAAAAGGGATTTGGGCTATTGACGCAACAAGCAACACGCCAATGAACATCTGTAGCAATCCCCAACGAGATCCTAGTAGGTCGCATCGTGCTGCGGATAGGTATACAAAAATTAGGCCCAGTGTCAACGGCCCACCTATTTCAGTTAGAAGGTAAATCAAGCCCGAGTCGATGACAGTTGGGGCATCGGTCAGACTGTCGAGTGCTAGGTTTGCAGCCATACCGCCACCGGTTATGACGCTTGTCGGCTCCAACTGCATCCATAGCTCGATACGGGGCGCGAGCGTGGCCAGCGAAAATCGGGAGTTTGGTAGTTCGTAAAGAAGATTAATCAGCTCGTCAGAATATATAAATATACAAATGAAAAACGCTGCGAGAAATGTTAGGTAATTACGGCGCACATTGTCAGCAGATACCCTAGCAAGTATGACCCAAATGGGAAGGGCGATTAAAACGCCTCTCGTGCCACTCATCAAAATGATGACTGCACCTAGAAGTAGCAGACTCCACGTACGTGCCGTGACGCCAACGGCAAATGCAAACAGTCCAAAGCACGCAAATTCAGTCGGGCCACTCATCATTGAAAATGCTTTCGCAGCCTGTCCAAAGTTAGTAACGCCATCGTATTTCAAACTAGTTCCAGAAAAGTTGAACCATGGTTTTTCGAACGCGAAATCACTTTGCACTTGGATCAATGCGTACACAATTAAAATTAATGCTAGTAATTGAGTAATTCCTACCAGAGGTCGAGCTACGGAAAACCCAATTGGATGCTTAAACGATACAGTGAACAGTAACGCAAAGAGAATCCAGAGATATGTATTGCGCACAGCAAGGATCGCAGCTATCGGTCCACTGATAAATGATGTGTACAGTAGCATGTAAATAAAAAGGCCAATAATTATCCAATGACGGCGCTGGAAAGTCAGGCGAGAAAACATCATCGCAAACAAACCCACGAACACTAAGTCACCCACCAAAAGCACCCCGTAGTGTATTGATGAGGCGGAAGGATCAATCCAGTAAACAGCTCGCTTTCCGAACTGCACAAATACTTCGCAAATAAAACCAATTAAAAGAACTAATACTGGATTCATTATAAATTACCATGAAATGCTTGCTTGCATCCATGCAATATAATAAAATGATTCATGCGACATTTTTTAAAAATTGTTTAGCTATAAGTTTGGCATCGTGCACACCTCGGGCGTAATCAATTGCGACTTTTCTTGGATTATTAATCGTCAGGTAGGAACTAATTATTACGTCTAACTCCTCGGCCAATAAGACACTATTCTCTGTTTTTCTTGCTTGAAAGACAGGGGCGTCGGAGTCCAACCTAATTACCTCAGCATCAACCGATGACTGCCCTAAATCTGATCCGTATATCACATGGGCACCATAACTAAGCGCAATTGCACCGTTCATTCCATACCCGAATCCCCAAAGTTGATCGAATACCAAGTCTACTGTACCCAAAAGCGAAAGGTACTCATCAAATGGTAGCCGTTTTACCAACACAAACTCAATATCCGACCGCCTGTCCCCCAATAGCTTCATAGCATCAATAATAACTCTTGTACCCTTCATTCCCTCTCTACTTATTCCATGCAAAACTCTAATTTTATTTTTTCTAGGAAAATGCACCGCTTTTTTTATGGAATCAAGATAGGAAAAATCAATCGGAAAACGCAAGGTAGGGAGCACAGGTTTATCAAATTTTGACTGGAGCATCCTTCCCTCTTCAGCATAACTAGAAGCCCACGGCACATATGCGCGAGCACTCTTAAATATTTCTTCAACATTTGGCCAAGATTCCCGAGAAAACGGACACTGAGAACTTCCTATATCAATTAGTAAGCATTGCTTGCAAAGTTGAGTTTCCTTAAAAATTTCATGAAAGAAATGATCGCATCCTGCCAGCTGTAGAATCAAATTCCTTGATTTAAGAATCGCAAATCGTTGCAAAATATAATTAACATGGCGGTTAAACAAATATGGAGTAGCCAAAAATAAGGCATCTGTTTCGAGTATTGCGTTTCGCATCTCAATTGAACCGTTAATTTGATGAAAAAATCTAGTCCAAACATTACCCCCCCCCCCGATTCTCCTCTCTATTGGTATATTCTTCCATCCGTCACCTGATGACCATAGCGTAGCGTCCACACCGATTTGCGCCAAACCACGACTGAGAAAAAAATGAAGGCTACTGAAATCACCGATTAAATGAATCATTTTTATAAAAGAAAAAATAGATGATGGTCCCCGTCGACAGCCAATACAGTAGGTAGTTGATCATGTAAGCCATCTGCGCACCCGAAACACCGAAACTTTCAGTAGCTAGCCATACAAAGCCTACCCATGTGAATGAGAAAGTAATTTCTAAAAAAATATATGTTTTAAATACAGCCTTTCCCAACAACACATAAGCTAGCAGCCAACTACCAATTTTAGCAATATCACCAATCATTTGAATGGCAAACAAATCCCTCATTGGCAAAAACTCCGCCGTAAACAACCATAATATAATCCAGTCCCGACAAACGTAGATGGCAAAAGCTCCTGTAATTGATATTGGCAGCAAGAAGCGGTATCCCATAATTATTTCGCGCCTTAGGTCTTCTAGATTTCTGATCTCAGAAATGCGAGGCAAATAATATATTGATAACGGAACAGTTACCAACATTAAATACAAGCCACTAATTCGCATTAGGGCTTCCCAATGACCCGCAGCTTCCACCCCAAAATTTACAACAAGATAATCACGAACAGTCATCTGGCTTATAGATACACAAATTGCTGATGTCAACGCCATCAGTCCAAATTTTCCGAGCGCCTGAAATTTTAATATTTCAATTTTTCCAACTATATAGCTAACTTTAAACCAAGCCGTATTGATGTAAAACACAAGTGTAACAAAAAAAACAATAGACTGACTGATGGCAAGTGATACAAGCGCTCCAAACAGGTCTAGCGACATTGCCAATCCGCCGGTTATAAATAATCCTATCAGGCTTCCTGAAATATTAATTAAAACATACGAGCGAATTTCTTTCTTTCCATTTAATATCGATAGCAGTAATCCATTGAGAGTAAATGGCAGCAACCCGACGCCGAGCCAGATAAATACGTTTCCATATGCTTTATTATTTAGAATCCAAAGCGCCAAATATTCGTTCAGAATAATAACGACAAATGACGTCAAAAGTGTTCCGGCGAGTGTGATTGTTCCCGCGGTTTTCCAGATGGCTATCTGATCCCGCTCATTATCATGGTATTCCGCCGTATATTTTGTAACGCCAGAATTTATCGCGCCGTTAGCGAACGTGGTTACCAGTGTGACAAAGTTCTGAAACTGGCCAATTGTCGCAAAACCACCTGGGCCCACGTAAATTGCCAGAATTTTATTCAACAATATTGACGTAATGACTCTAACGCCTACAGCTAGCGCATTTAGTAGGCCCGTCTTTATCAGAGTCATATTTAAGAGTAATCAGTTACTATTATCATGCTGCTTGTAGCGCCTTCAATTAACTGCACTGTTTACTACTGATACAACATGTTTTAACTGCGACTCACTCATGTTTGGCCATAGAGGCAAACTTAAGGTCTCTCTGTGTATCAACTCTGCCACTGGAAAACTTCCATTTTTTAATTTTAATTCGCTGTAAGCTGGCTGCAAGTGCGGTGGTATGGGGTAATGAATCATTGTAGTGACATCTTTATCAGAGAGCTTATTTTTCAGAATGTCACGCTGCCCTGAACGCACTACGAACAAGTGCCAAACATGATCTGCCCACTCTGGAACGAAAGGCGAAACCACATTTGTATTTTTTAATTGATCCAGATATGCAGTCGCCAGCTTCATTCGATGACAATTCCATGCATCAAGCTTTTGTAATTTAACGCGTAAAAAAGCTGCCTGCAACTCATCCAATCTGGAATTATATCCTTTAAAAGAATTGTGATATTTTATTTCGGATCCGTAGTTTGAAAGGATGCGAACTTTTTCTGCTAAATTCTGATCATTTGTTGTAACTGCACCGCCATCGCCAAGCGCTCCAAGATTCTTCCCAGGATAGAAACTAAAACCTGCAGCATCAGCTAACGAACCTACCCGGTTTCCTTTATACTTTGCGCCATGTGCCTGCGCTGCATCCTCGATGACTTTTATTTTATATTTTTTTGCTATTTGATTGATTGGGTCCATGTCAGCTGGTTGGCCATATAAATGAACTGCAATTATTGCTTTAGTTCTTGATGTAATTGAAGATTCAATTTTGGCGGGATCAATGTTATATGTTTTAAGATCAGGCTCTACTGCGACTGGACTAGCACCAGCGTAGCTTACTGCAAGCCAAGTAGCGATGTAGGTATTTGAAGGAACAATAACTTCGTCTCCTTCGCCAATACCATACCCGCGAAGAATCAGATGTAGTGCATCAAGTCCATTTCCAACTCCCACGCAGTGCTTTGATTGGCAATATTCGGAAAATTCTTTTTCAAATAGATTAACCTCATTACCGAGGATATACCATCCAGAATCCATAACGCGTTCGAATGCATCCCGTAATTCTTGTCGAAGCTCGACGTGTGGCGCCTTAAGATCTACAAATGGAACTTTCATTTTTCCCTCACACATGAAATAAACTTTGAGTAATCTCTAATATAGTCAGATTCATCGTAATAATCTGAAGCCATAACAAGACAAACTGAACCTGCATCGAAATTTATCTCTGAAGCCCAAATCATTGGTGGAATATGGAGTCCTACCCATGGTCGATTGAGGTGAACTTTATTTTTTTCAATACCGTCGTCAAGTGCAACATCAAAGCTTCCCGATAAGCAGACTAAAAACTGGTGCAACTTTCTGTGTGCATGAGCACCTCTGTCTTCTGCAGTGGGTACATCATATAAGTAAAAGACCCTTTTTATATCAAAGGGCAAATGTTTTTCTCCTTCAATAAAAGTCAGATTCCCACGAGGGTCTGATATTTTGGGCAGATTAATTAATTTACAGTCAGCTAAAGCCATTTTCCAACCTTATATTAAATCGATTTCATAAAATTCATGTGCAACCCCACCCCCACCAAACTCTGACTTAAAACGATATAACCCGTCGTTAAGCACATTACCGCTCTCCTCATTGCTAGTACCGAAGTCGAAGTACAGCGCACCGGCCTGCTGGGCCTCCACAATGGCCGCATTGAATACGGCATCAAGCGCCGACACCCCATAGGCCGCTTCGCTCGCCGCGATGTACTGCGCATGCCAGACCCTGGCTGCGTTGAAAAATATGACACCAGCCTCCACAACACCATCCATCAAGGCACACCGAACTTGTATCTGCTGCGGAAAACGTTCATGCAGCCTGGTCAGTTCCTCAAGGGAATGCACTGGAAGCGCCTCGTGCTTGCGCGCCAAATTCTGCGCGACAACACGCCACAAGTCACCCAATGGCTTAGGCTCGCTCGACAACGTTACCGCCGCCAGCGACTTTTTCAACCCGCGCCGTCGGCGCTCGCTGAGCTGCCGCTTTGCGGCTAGGTCGATGCAACACGACAAATCGCAGCGTACCCGCTGCGCACCAAGACGGAACAGGGCATAAAGATCATCCTGCGCCGGCATGGTGGCGTAGATGAAAGGGAGCGGTTTGTATTGCAAGCGCCGATAACCCATCTTGGCGTAGTGCCCGACAATCGCCTCCAAAGCCTCAATCATCCGGTTACCGGCTAATTTGCCCTGATGCACTAGACCGCCATAGGTAATCCCCGGATGGCTCACCACCAATCCTGGATCGGACAGGGCCTGCGCCGCGGGAAACACACCAACCATCTTGTCGGAGTCCATGACCAGCAATGACATGTCGTTGAAACGCTCCCCGTGGTAGCTAATAAAGCGGCGGGTATGCAGAAAAGTCGCGTTTGCCGCGTTAGCACAGAACGCATCCCAAGCCTCTGCATACCTAGACTCATAAGGTACAAGTACTATGCTCACTCTAACAACTCCGCCACGCCAAAGCCTCCCTCGCCAAAATTATTGCCGTTATAAAAGCAGTAAGTTTTGCCTTTTACGTTGATCACGGCTGAATACATGATGGCTTGCGTATCAAAACCATCAGGCGAAACATCCAGCCCCATTTCATCATCCTTCCGCACCCAGTGGATGCCATCGGTCGACTCGGCATAGCCCAACCTGTATGCGCCGAATGAACGCCGACGGATCGAGTAGAACAGCTGGTAGTCATTGGATCCGCGTTTGATGACCCATGGGCGCCCAAATCCGTGCTCATCCTCGCCGGTAATGGCCATCGACAGCGTCCCTAGATCAGCCCAGTGAATCCCATCGGTAGATTCAAGATAACGTAAGTCATAGACCGGCATGGCTTTGTCGTTCAGTTTCGTCCATTCACTGCCGGCGACATACCAAAGCTTGAAAACGCCCTCGTCCAACATGGCAAAGGGACCACCCCTGAAGTAAAGCTCTTCACTGGTGCGTTCAAGGATTGGGGCCATGGAATATCGCTTGAAACTTTCACCACCGTCTGCACTGATAGCCAAGCCGGAAAGTATGCGATAACGGATTTGGGTGCAGATCTCGAAGCCGGCGTAATACATATACAATTCGCCCGGCTTTGTCTGCACGAAACTGATGGCCATCAGACCGTTGTCGTCGAAGGTTCCGGGCACACCGATGTCCAATAACGGGCAGTCCGATACATTCAAGACCCGAGTTGGATTATCGGCAGCTACGTCAACGAACATCGGACGACCGCGACCCTGCTCATCGAGTGTCGTCAAAAAGACGCGGATAGTTTTCTCGTCGCGCAGAAACGGCGTCGGCCCCATGGCATGCGATCTTGACCAAGGATGAGTACCATCGGTGTTCCACACAACGCCTAATTTATTCCACTTCATTCTTTCACCTTGAAGAAGCGCGTGGCAGAAATCTTCGCTGGCTCTGGCTGCTCGCCCTTGAAAAGCTGATTGGCTTCCGAGTCCTTGACGATGGTTACGCCGATGCCGACCCAATTGTCCTCACCAATCTTGACGTTATTCGCCAATGTGGCATTGACCCCGATAAATGCATTTCGTCCGATATTGCAGAAACCCGAGATCACGACATGCGATGCGATGAAACAGTTTTCATTAACTACCGAGTGATGCCCAATGTGGTTGCCGCTCCAAAGAACCACGTTGTTGCCGATCTTGACGAAGGGCTGGAGAGTGTTGTCCTCAAAGACGAAACAATGCTCGCCAAGCTCGACGTTATGCCAGACGAATGCGCGGCTACTAATATAGCTTGCGGCTTTGTAACCCTTAGCTTTTGCCTCCTGAAACAAACGCGTGCGCAAGCGGTTTAATTGAGAATATACAAGCGCTGCGTAGAAATATATTTCACCAGGAGCGAAGTGCTCTTCGATTTGCTCAAAAGGAACAATCGGAAGGCCAAACAATTCGGATTTGGTGAGGTAGGCAGACTCTACTGAAAATCCCACCACCTCATACTCTGAGTCGTGCGTGAAGCACTCATAAGCCACCTCAGCAAAGGCGCTGTCACCAAGTATGATGATTTTTTTGTTTTTCATTCATCGCTCTCCTAATCAGTTTAATTTTAATTACTGCAGTTGAATGCAAACATATAGATTTTGGGCAAATACAATTGGACATCTAAATATAGCCGTAAGCCATTAAGGTCGAATAATCAAAATGTCTTCCCTACGGTTAGCCATAGGAAGATCAGCTTGCTGCGGCATTACGTATGCATCAAACCCCTGCAATCTTGCTCGATTAACTAATCCCATAACAATGGAATCATCAATTTGGCCATCTTCTATTTTATTAAATTCAACCACTGGATTATTTTCTGATTGGGTGAAATCACGATGGAATTTTTTCCCCGAATCTGAACAGAAAAATCTTTTCCTTTTTGATATATTTGGAATATCTCCGATTAACATCTGACCCCCGGCAGAAAGTAGAGAAAGAGATTTATCAAAAAATGAATTTAAATTCCCATCTACATAAATGTAATGCAATACCGAATATATTATTATTACATCTACCTGACCTTTTAATTTATCAAGATCAACAATTGATTTTGGGTAAATTCCAGGATACTTTTTTATAAATGTTCGATTTGGGAGCAAATCTAACATCTCATCGGAGTCAGCAAGTAGAATTTGTTGCGACAACTTCTCGGATTGCTCGATCAACATCAACGGAAGTTCACTACAACCTGGGCCAACATCAAGAACCACCTTATTTTTTTCCGACAACCAAGGTAGCTTTCGTTTGATATCTTCGAAAATCGCTCGTTCCTTTCCTTCTCGATACGAGTCTGGAAATCCAATCTTTTCATAGCGACTCAATCTCGAGTTTTTCGCCAACTCTCGAAAATCATCATATGTTAAATTTGAAAATCTTTGATATTGATCCTGGCTCATAGAAAATCCTTTAAATATAAATCATGTCTTTCGGAGATTATTAACTTCACCCATCTCTTCCTTCAGCGCCTCAATCTCAATCTTCAGTGCGTCGTACTCTTCCATCTTGCGTTTGAGGAATCGACTGGTAAGCGCTACCTTTTCGGCAATGCCCCGGGGAGTGAGTAGATAGACATACTTAAATTTGTTCTTACTTTTAGAAAAATTCGCCATCTTCACAAAGCCCTTGTCGATGAGAGCGTTGAGGCAGTAGTTCACCCCCCCAACGCTCATGCCGAGCTTGTTGGCCAATTCGCGTTGGGTGAGGTCTGGATTTTCTTGCAGGATGCACATCACCCTGAAATAAGTATCTTCCTGGAGTTTGGCTTGGCGACTTGTCATAAAGTTGACGAGTTTTCTCTATGCGGCTTAAGTTTGATTATGTTTTAGGGACGCTACCGCCGTGCCCTAGCACGTTCAGCAAGTGCGGTCGAGAGGAATACAAAGTAAAATTCTGTAAGAACTTGAACATTGTACACGTTGATCTGCCGTACAGTTTACTCCGTCATAAAATATATTTATTATAAGTAGAGTATTTAAAACCTCAGTCTCCTATTGATGCTGCACCCCCTATTCCATGCTGACGGTGTTCACCTCCAGGTCCAGATGCGTCTGGATTGCGGGCTCGTTGCAGCCGATGTAGCTCTTGATGGCATCGTTGAGCAGCAGCTTGGTGAGGTAGCCCATCGCCACCACCAAGTTAAGCAGGCCGGAAACGTAGTTGATTTCGGCCTCTTGGTACTTCTCGTCCACCTGACCCATCTTCTTTTCCAGTTACTCAATCTGCTCGATGGACGCGGTCTTTTCTAGCACTCGGCCTGCTTAACGTCGGTGTGCGACTCAGGCGACGTGACCTTGACCAGGGCCTCGGTATTCGCCACGGTAATGGTGTTGCTGGCTTGTACAGCAGGGTCCGTACCGCCAGACAGAAGCATAATCTTGTAATCGGGCACGCCCAGTCACCTAAGGGGAAGAATGCGCGAGCAACTTAGTTTATAATTCTAGTCATGTATTTAATAGTAGCCATACCACTTTCACTTTTGGCTCTAGCCCTATTAACCACCCCGCTTAAAAAGTATTATATTTTAGCACCATACCTCTTCTTCTTTATCACCCCGATACTAACTTACATTGGTGCGATTGGAGTACTTACTGGATTTAACGGAAGTGGATTGGTAAAGGACTATTCATTTGGAATAACTTTCTATACTATATACATAGCCCATCAAATTTCAAAACATAAAGAATTTCTTAGAGAAAGTCCGCTCAGATTTATATTTTCGGTAGCAAATCCTTTGTACCTATTTAGTGGGCCCATACCAATTAATTCGTTAATCAAAACCGAACGCATTAAACCAAAACGAATTTTGAAAATATTTTATATAATTAATTCCGATTTGATTTTAGGTTTATTTTTTGCTGCTATATTAGCCCCCACACTAACCCCATACTTACATTTAAAGAGCAGTTCTAATATAATAGACCTTTTCTTATTTGGCTTGCTTTTTGAATTTTTTGTATATTTTAATTTTGCCGGCTACTCAATGATAGCTTGGTCTTTAATGCGTCTTATCGGCATAAAAGCACCACGAAATTTTAGACAGCCATTTGGAGCCAATTCAATCGTTGACTATTGGCAGAGGTGGCACATATCACTTAGCGGCGCACTAAAAGAATTATTTTTCACGAAGGCTAAGCCATACCTGGGATTATATGGCACCGTCTTTTTGGTTTTTCTTGCTTCAGCAACATGGCACGGCGTTACTATCAACTTCATTCTATGGGGTCTTTTCCATTCTATTTTATGGTGCTTGGCACACTATTTCAATAAATTCAATCTAAAAATAGTCAATTATATTTTGCTTGTATTCGGCATTATTATTGGCCGAGTATTATTTTCCGAAATTGACTGGAACACACTTTCATTTAAACTATATAAGATTATTGAATTTGCAAAATGGGACAGCTCAAGTGAGTTTGCATTTTTAACATCCTCATTACGAGAAAGAATTAATTTGCTATTAATTTTTATTATTATTGTATGGGAGATTATTGCACCAAGAGTCGGTTTTTTAGGCAGGGATTATGAGCACCTAAAATCCCCCTATATTTCAGCACTGATTGCGTTTTATGTCTGCTTTGCATTTTCAGGCTTTAATGGAGAGCCCGTATATGGGAATAGATAAATTAAAAATAGCGTCAAGAATAAAATTATGTGTTCTGATATTTTATCTCCTATATTTTATTTTTTTCAATGCAGGCTTAAATGCTCATCTGCCGTCATTCAAAAATAATGACACCTCAATCAAAGAAAATTTAATTAGGGATAGCTGCCTTTTGATTGTCGGAGGATCGAATGTGAGGCAAGGCATATCGGCTCAATTGCTTTCTGAAAACATATGCTCTACTTTGAATTTAGGAGTCATTAATGAAATGGGATCTTTTAATTCATATCAAAATTGGCTTGCCAAGAATTTAAATTCTAAAAATTACAATTATGTTTTATACAGCACAAAAAATTTATGGGATGACAAATTGATAATTGAAAAGAAATCCGACTTAATTGAATTCCCGAGTGCATCAATTTTCGCACAATTAAAAAACGCGTTTATTGATAACAAGTTGATTTTCAATTCGCGCGGAGATATTGAGCACTATAATTGCAACTTAGGCATTGCTTCATTTAATTTCAATGAAAATGATTTTTCAAGTTCAAATGCCATTGTCGCTCAAGAAATAAAACGAAGAGTATCGAGATTAGCCAACACAACTAGCACTAACAATGTATACCTTAGAATTCCGCCAGTTTATGTAAAAACGAAAAGACAAGCCGAAATATATACGGAATTAATGAATGAAAGAATTAGAATAATCGAAAGACTGGGCATCAAAATAATTGACACAACTTTAGTCAGTACAGACGCGAGTTTATTTTGCGACTCATTTCACCCTAATGCTAAAGGGCGCGAAGTGTTTACTAAAGAAATTAAATTGCCGTATCTCATGCCTGTAATGCCCCAGTGAGTTTCTGCTGAAGTGTTATCTTTGAAAGAAAACACTTATAAACCCTGCCAAGTGAACTACGGCAAAAAGATTTCTATGAGCTAGCAAACACTATTGTGGGTTTTACCAGTAAGAATTCTATGGGCGAGCACCAATGGTGCCTGACCATCCGGGCGTAGATCGCAACGTATCCCAGCCCAAGCACAACAAACGCCAGCAAAGAAAGAACTACAGAATCCTGGGTCAGGCAGGCGATCAAAGCAGCAGTCAGCGTCATACCCCCCACCAGGAGCCCAGTAATCGAGTTACGTACCCCCGTTGAGAGCGACGGAAACCACCTCCTCACGTACCTCTGCTTCACCAAGCTATGGAAGTGAAGTCTGTCCGGGTGCCCTGGGTGCGCCCTCTTGATCTTGCGTCGGTAGATACTAAAAACCACCTCAATTACTGGGTGCACACAGACCAGCAGGACCGCAAAGGCCGAGACCGATTCATTACGATCAAGAAGCATCACAGCCACCCACGCAAGCGCAAATCCCACGAAGTAAGAGCCCCCGTCGCCCAGGAAGATCTTTCCAAGCGGCCAGTTGACCCAGAAGAAGCCCCACACGCAGGCAGCCAGCACCAGGCTGACCGAGGCCAGTGTATGGTCGCCCACTTGATAAGCAATCAGGGCGTAGCCAAGGAACGCGAGGCTCGAGGCCGTGCTCGCGAGCCCGTTGAAGCCGTCGATGATGTTGATGGCGTTGGCAACGCCTCCGACCGCAAAGGCCGTGAAGCCGACGGAGACCACCGTGAACTGCAGCAGCGTGTCGAGCCCCCAGACGTCCACACGCCCCAGGGAGTAGTCGGTGAGCAGCCAAGCCAGCACTCCGGAGGCGAAGGTGGCAAGGAGGCGCTTCATCACGCTCACCCGCTTGGTGAGGTCCTCGGCGAGTCCGAAGAAGAAGGCCGGCATTCCGGCTAGGAGGATGTGCAGCAGCATTTTCTGCACCTCAGTTCCAGCCAACGCCCAGGCAGCGAGTACGCCCAGGACAATAGGAACGCCGCCCACCCGAGGCGTCGGCGCGGTGTGAAACTTCTGGATGCCCTCGGACTCGTCCATGGAGAGGAAGCCGTGCCACCTCTTGGTGAGCACCAGGAAGATGCAAGCGCAGAATGTCACGGCAAGGCCCCACCCCGCCGCGCTAAGCGCGGGCAGCGAGAAGACGCCCCTGACAGACTCGATGAGATTCATTGGAAAAAGCTTGCGCAGGACT
>JACCEE012666459.1_pt1 | contig 17139 bp, 19 predicted proteins | sample 7449931 | NCBI WGS metagenome assembly JACCEE01 (sample SAMN15323457, study PRJNA562643) | freshwater metagenome | isolation source: river surface water | place: USA:Blue River Watershed | collected 2017-08-19 | reverse complement strand
TCGAACCGTTTCGTAACATTGGTCTTCACTGATTAAGTGTTTAATTGATATGATTGAGCTTTTCATTAATTCAGTTTATCAGAAGACCTTGAAATCCATATAGAGCCGTCATTTTTTACCATCAATCGGGCTACAAAACCTTCAAATGGTTTTACGAATGCTACGTTTGTAACCTGAGTTCGGGATAAGAAAATACACTCTGTTTTATTATAAATCAATGAGTTACATTTAACCTTGGATTAATCAACTTCGCACACCATTATCAGTTTTCGAAATTTTTTCTGACAATCCGGTTACAACATATTGATTTTAAGAACTACAGTATGCAGACTGAAAAAATATTAATAGAATCAACGGTTTTTATCCTGAACTCAGGTTATTATATTTCCTCACCAGAGATATTAGTGGTTAAAAAATAATCTAATTGTTGTTTATCAGTAAAACAATGATAAGCAAATAACAATTTAATATAAGCCACTTCCAAAGAAACATTCCATAAAACGTTTATCTTTTTTTCAATTAAACCATTCATACTCGAATAAATATCTGCATTTTTTAAAGCAGATACTAAATATAAATCAACATTTGCTTCAAAACATCTTTCGCTGAATTTTAATAAACTATAATCTTTACCATGATTCATAGTAGTACAAGCAGTCCCTGAATGATATAAATCATGCAAAATAATTGAATTTTCAATTAAAGAAATATCACGATAATTTAATCCAGGATAGGGGCGAATGATGAAAATTGATTTAGAAAACTGTTTAGGTAATGACAAATGAATTGGATGATGAATAGAAATGAAACGATTTGATAATAGAATAAATTGACCATTGGTAAAAGTCATATAAGCTTGAGATTGCAGACTAATAAAATCGCCACTTAAGGGTAAACAAGAACTTAAACGACTGCCTAAATGAATCTGCATGGCTTGTTGTGGATTTTGATAAGCCACAAATACGCCATTTTGAATTTGCTGGCGAATAAACTCAACAGCACAATAAAAATTATTTAATCCATTTGATCGAATATCAGATAAGGCATAATTACTCGAAACCAATAATAAAGGTTTATTAATCGAGTGAAAATACAGACTCAAAGCCGCTGCAGTAAAGGCTAAGGTATCTGTTCCGTGCGTAACAATAATTCCATCATAATTAGATAAAGCTTGTGATTCAATAACAGCAATTAATTCTAACCATAATTGTGGATGTAAATTTTCACTCAGAATTTCAAAAGCACTAATCGCGGTAAAATGATATTGATATTGCGAATAATGCTGTTGAAATTTTGAAATTAAGGCAAAATTAGCAGCGGAATTAGGTTGAATAATATGGGAATGAATACTAGAGCCAATAGTGCCTCCAGTAAATATTACTAAAATCCGAGTTTCCATGATTAATTTTGGATAAAAGAAAAAATAAAAATGAATGATAATTTCAAAACGCTACAAAAATTAAAACCTCCAAAGTTTGTATAAAACTAAGGAGGTTTTTGTAATCAATAAACAGGTGCAATTAAAATTGCAATGATTTATACCGGTTTAGCCGCATCTCCTAATGGAGTATCGGTTTTTTTGGTTTCTTTTTTGGTTAATTCCACCTTAATTTCACTATTAGGCGGAGTGGGCGCGCTATCATCCCAACCTTGTGGCACTCTAACCGGACGACGATTCATCAAATCTTCAATTTGATATTTATCAATCGTTTCATATTTCACCAGAGCCGCCGCCATTGCGTGCAAAATATCCTCATTATCTTTCAAAATGCGTTCAGCACGTTCGTAATTTCGATCAATAATTGAGCGAATTTCCTCATCAATAGTATGTGAAGTCCCTTCAGCGACCGATTTATGTTGAGTCACTGAGCGACCTAAAAAGATTTCATTTTCTTCTTCGCTATAAGCTAAAGGTCCCAAACGTTGAGAAAGTCCCCATTTAGTTACCATATTGCGCGCTAATTTAGTGGCTCGTTCAATATCGTTTGAAGCACCGGTAGAAACTTGCTCCCAACCAAAAATCAATTCTTCAGCAATGCGTCCACCATATAAACTGGAAATCATGCTATCGAGTTTTTGTTTGCTTGCACTATATTGATCGCGTTCAGGCAAGAACATGGTCACACCTAAAGCTCGTCCACGCGGCATAATGCTGATTTTATAAACCGGATCATGTTCAGGAACTAATCGACCAACAATCGCATGACCGGCTTCGTGATAGGCAGTCATGGTTTTTTCTTTTTCATCCATTACCATAGAGCGACGTTCTGCACCCATGATTAGTTTGTCTTTGGCTTTTTCTAATTCAACCATACTGACAACACGGCGATTTTCTTTGGCAGCAAACAAAGCGGCTTCATTTACTAAATTAGCTAAATCGGCTCCAGAAAATCCTGGGGTGCCTTGAGCAATATATTTCACGATGACATCGCTGGCGACAGGAACTTTTTTCAAATGTACATTCAAAATTTGTTCACGTCCACGCACATCAGGTAAACCGACATGAACTTGACGGTCAAAGCGTCCGGGACGCAATAAAGCACTGTCCAGCACGTCTGCACGGTTGGTTGCAGCGATCACGATAATGCCTTCGTTACCTTCAAAACCATCCATTTCAACCAACAATTGGTTTAAAGTTTGTTCACGTTCATCGTTACCACCACCTAAACCCGCGCCGCGCTGACGACCGACCGCATCAATCTCATCAATGAAAATGATACAAGGGGCATGTTTTTTCGCTTGCTCAAACATATCTCGTACACGCGAAGCTCCAACACCGACAAACATTTCCACAAAATCTGAACCAGAAATGGTGAAAAACGGAACTTTGGCTTCACCGGCAATCGCTCTAGCCAAGAGAGTTTTTCCAGTTCCGGGCGGACCAATCATTAAAGCACCACAAGGAACTTTACCGCCTAATTTTTGATATTTAGACGGGTCTTTAAGAAAATCGACCATTTCTTGCACTTCTTCTTTCGCTTCGTCGCAACCAGCAACATCAGCAAAAGTGACCTTAATTTGGTCTTGTTCTAACATTCGCGCTTTACTTTTGCCGAAAGACATCGCGCCTCGTCCACCCGCTCCTCCACCTTGCATTTGCCGCATGAAAAAGACCCAAACTGCAATCAGCAATAAAATCGGTCCAAAAGAAATAAAAATCTGCATTAACAGCGAAGGTTGCTCAGGAGGTTGAGCTTTAATTTCCACACTGTTAGCTAATAAATCGTCAACCAGATGAGAGTCGTTAGGTGCATATGTCTTGAAAGATTCACCAGTTTGTAACTTACCTTTGATAATCTTTTCATCGATAGTGACCTGTTGAACCTGACCTGCTTTGACTGCATCGATAAATTGGGAATAGGACCACGAGTCATCATTACGATTGGTTCGTGAGCCAAAATTGTTAAACACCGACATCAGTACAACCGCGATGACGACCCATAAAATTATATTTTTAACCATATCGTTCACGTTACTCGCTCCTGACCGGAACAGTCCTCATTATAAAAAAACATCCTAGAAATTGTATCAGGAATTACTCTGTATATTCGGCTAAATTTGACTTATTTTGATTTATAGAGTCAAAACTTTTCTAATTAACTAAATTGCAAAATCTCAGCCTGATTAGTGTGAGGTAAGGACAATTGAATTTATTTAAAGTCTTTTGCCAAAATATACACTTCCTGACTGCGTGGTCTAGAGGCTTTTGGTTTACGAATCAACACGTTACGAAAAAGCTGTTTCACTTGTTGATGATAAGCTTCAAAACCACTACCCTGAAAAACTTTAACTAAAAAATGACCGTGAGTTGCCAATATTTGACTAGCGGTATCTAAGGCAAGTTCAGCTAAGTACATCGCTTGCGCTTGATCAACAGCCTTATGACCACTTAAATTAGGTGCCATATCAGATAAGACTAATTGCACTTTCGCACCCGCTAACACAGTTTGCAATTGTTGTAATACAACCTCTTCGCGAAAATCCCCACAAATGAATTCTACACCCTCTAGCGGTTGCATTTCCAAAATATCCAAAGCGATGACTTTCTGCGATGTTGGTAATTGTTGTCGCACATATTGTGACCAACCTCCAGGAGCTGCGCCCAAATCAACCACATTCATTGAGGGTTGAATAATTTTATCTTTTTGCTGAATCTCGATTAACTTAAAAATGGCTCGTGAACGATAACCTAATTTTTGAGCTTGCTTGACATATTCATCATGAAAATGCTCTTGTAGCCATTGATGACTACTTTTACTTCGTGCCATAACCTAAATTTTGTGTAGAATAATGTTTATTTTAACAGGGAAAACCGCCGTGAATTCTTCTCGTATCCGCCAACTCAAAGCGCAGGCTCACCATTTAAATCCGGTTGTGATGATAGGTCAAGCTGGATTAACTACGCCAGTGATTGCCGAAATTGAAGTCGCGTTACTCGCTCATGAATTAATTAAAATCAAAATTCGTGCGGATAAAGCGGAACGATTACAAATGACTCAGCAAATTTGTAGCGAAACGCAGGCGCATTTGATTCAACAAATTGGTTTATGTACGGTGATTTATCGACCTAATCCAGAACGTTAATTGAAAGTGAAATTATTTCTATTAACTTTTAGATTGATGAATTAAATAATAAACCGATATAATTTTTATAAAAGAGCAAAATCAAATGAATTGGTTAGAAGAAATTTGTTGGAATGATCAAGGTTTAATTCCGGTAATCGCACAAGAAGTTCACAGTGGAAAAGTGTTGATGTTTGCATGGATGAATCGAGAATCTTTAAGGCTAACAGTGGCTGAAGGTTATGCAGTATATTGGTCGCGTTCTCGTGCTAAATTATGGCGTAAAGGAGAGGAATCTGGACATAAACAAAAAGTATTAGCAATTCAATTAGATTGTGATCAAGATGTGATTCTATTAAAAATTGAACAGCAGGGTGGAATTGCCTGTCATACTGGACGAGAAAGCTGTTTTTATCGACAATTAATTGATGAACAATGGCAAATTATTGAACCGGTATTAAAAAATCCTGAACAGATTTATCGTTAAAATTAAAAATGATAAAAATAGGACATTTATAATAATTGGTAGATTTTACTTTCCAAAATCAAAATCGTTCAACTCTAACAACAAAAATATTGATTGTAAACTTTACGATTGAATTCTTTTTATGAAAAAATTTTTAATTGTTTTAAATGATGCTATTTTAACTTCAGTTTTTAAAAGCTGGGTATTTCGTTCACAAAAAAAGGACAGTTTATTATTTGCTAAAGAAGGCAAAGAAGCAATTGAAGTTATCCGTTCACAACCGGTTGATTTATTAATTACGGAATTGAGCTTACCCGAAATTGATGGTATAGATTTGATGGCTAAAATCTATACCCATTATCCGGCAATTAAAATCGCCTTTTTTTTATCGACGACGCAAACATTGAATCAAGAAAAATTAAAAAGCCTGAATTCAATTTATTTTATTAATAAACCTAATTCTTTGCGAGAATTTATTCATTTAGTCAATGTATTAGAAGTGGCGGATTTTCAAACTGCATTAATAGAGGATATACAAATTAGTGAGTTGTTAGAATTAATTGAATTTCAGAAAAAAACTTGTTTATTATTTATTGAATTAAAAGATAGAACCAGACGCGGCTTTATTTATTTTGAATCGGGGGTATTATATAACGCATTAGCCGGTGAATTAAAAGGGGAAGCTGCCGTTTTAGAAATTTTAGGGTGGAAATCGATTCATTTTAATTTTAGAGCTTTGGAAAATCGTCAATATCGGCGGCAAATTCAACAAAATCTTAGCAGTTTAATTGAACGCCAACATTTGTTAATGACCAATCAAAACGATCCGCCAATTGATTTGATCTTAGAAGAAAAACATCAAGTCGTTTATCCAGATTCGCCTAAATTAACTACAGAATTAATTGCTCAGAATATTGAATCTGAATCTCAAACTCATTTGACAAATTCAAACCTAGAAACAGTTATTGAACCAGTTTCAGAAACCAAAAAATCACCTCCTGTTATTGTTGAAACGATTTTATCTGTAGAGGAACAAAATCGCCAACGATTGATTGAAATACAACAAAAAGCTGAAATTGAAACCATGCGTGATAGAATTCAACAATTCATTGCGGATAATCACGACATTAATGTTTTATATTACAGTGATCATTATTTAGCATTTGCCATTTTTAATGTACGCGGCGAGGTGATTTCAGAACGACATGAAGGTAATTATCATATTGAAACGATAGGAATTAATGCAGCTATTATGTTAAATAGCGCAGTGGAAACTTTCAATAATGTCGAATTGGGTAATATTCATTATATTCAAATTAATTCTGATCAAGGCATTTTAGGCGTAACTTGGTTATTACAAAATCAGTTATTTGTTGCTGTATTATTATCAACCGAAGCGACGCATTTAGCTTTAGCCAAATTAGAATTAAATAAAATTTGTCATTTGATTCGACAACTGTTGATTCAACCTTTGACAAAAACATAAACACTAGCAGTTTGATTAATTTATGCTATGATGTGATACGGTGTTGTCTATTTTTAATCCTGACATATACACTATATTATCAAATAATAACGCTTATTTTTAAGGAAACCATTATGGGAATCGCATTAGAAAATGTTTTAAGACCTTTACAAGAAGTAGATGGTTATTTAGCTTCAGCTATTTTCGATATGGGCGGAGAAGTATTAGCTAAACATAATAATTCTAAATACAATGTCGAAGTGATTGGTGCTAATGCCATTGCAATGATTAATGCTGCGGTTAAAGCAGTCAAAGGTGCCGGTTTAGGAAAATGCCATTTTATTCAAGTCAATTCTGAATTGGGCATTTTTGGTGCAGTATGGGCAGTTGAAGATCAATCTGTTGCTGCTGTATTATTAGAGCCTAAAGCAAATATTGGTTTAGCCAAATTAGCTTTAGCTAAAGTGGGTGAAGAAGCTAGAAATCGTTTATCTTAATAAAATGGACAAATTGGGTTTTGTAATTCTTTATTATACAAGACCCAATTTGCAAAAAAACATCGTTAAAAACTTTAATGTAAATTGAGTAATAGCGTATAAATTGATTAGATTGTTTGAATTATTATGAATAATATTTTATCTCAACTCGCTGAAATTTTAGAGCAACGAAAAACACAAGCTGCTGATCAATCATATGTTGCAAGTTTATATCAAAAAGGTTTAGATACAATTTTAAAAAAAATCGGTGAAGAAGCAACAGAAACCGTCATTGCAGCTAAAAATGCTAATTCAGAACAATTAATTTATGAAATGGCAGATTTGTGGTTTCATTGTTTAGTTTTATTAGCGTATCAAAATGCGCATCCTGATCAAATACTCGGTGAATTACAACGTCGATTGGGTTTATCAGGCTTAACCGAAAAAGCTCAACGCAATCAATCATCATAATTAGGAAATAAAATGGGAATTGGTGTATCAGAATTATTATTAATATTAGCCATAGCGGTGGTTGTATTTGGCACTAAAAAGTTGAAAAATATAGGCACGGATTTAGGTGGTGCAATTAAAGGTTTTCGAGAGGCTGTTAAAGAAGGTGAGCAATTGCCGGTGCAAAATAATTCGCAATCTTCGGTAGAATTAAAATCCTCTACAGAAAGTAAATCAGATTAAAAAACAAAAAATTATGTTTGATATAGGTTTTTCAGAATTATGTATGGTTGGATTAGTGAGCTTATTAGTGATTGGGCCAGAAAGATTGCCCAAAGTCGCTAGAATGGTTGGCTTTTGGTTAGGACGAATTCAAGCTGTATCAGCCAATATTCGAGCTGAAATTCAATATGAATTGCAATTAGAAGAAATGAAACAAATTTTACAACAGCCAAAATCGGAATTACATGCGGTCGAAAATGATATTGAGCATTTATCTGATTTAGCACATACGGCTAGCTATGAAGCAACACAATGGTATTCTAAATCCCATTCATTAACGCCTGAATTAAAAACTCGCGATGAAAACTCAACCGAATTACGATAGTCATGAACAACCTTTTTTAGCGCACTTAATTGAATTACGCAGTCGTTTATTGACAATCGTATTAACCGTTTTATTAGTGTTTTTGTGTTTAACGCCTTTTGCGAATCAGATTTATACTTATTTATCAGTTCCTTTATTAAAAAATCTGCCGGCAAACAGTTCCATGATTGCCATTGATGTTGCCTCGCCTTTTTTCACGCCATTTAAATTATCTTTAGTTTGCGCCGTTTTTATTTCAATTCCCGTTATTTTATATCAATTTTGGGCATTTGTAGCACCGGGATTATATAGCCATGAAAAACGTTTTATTTTACCGTTATTATTAGCGAGTACGTTTTTATTTTATTTAGGCGTAGTTTTTGCCTATTTTATTGTATTGCCATTAATTTTTGCTTTTCTAACGACCACTGCTCCAATTGGCGTTGCAGTGATGACAGATATTGCTAAATATTTAGATTTTATTTTAACTTTATTTTTTGCTTTTGGACTGACTTTTGAAGTGCCTATTTTTACGGTGGTATTAGTTTGGACAGGAGTAACTTCAGTAAAAGATTTATCTGAAGCTAGACCATATGTCATTGTTGGCGCATTTGTGATTGCAATGTTTTTAACTCCACCAGATGCTTTATCCCAAACTTTGTTAGCCATTCCAATTTGTTTATTATTTGAAATCGGTTTATTATTTTCGCGTTGGTGTATGCCAAAATCACATTCTTTTCAAGAATAACGTTTAGTTTATATTATATTTAATTTCATGTCTGATTCTACTCACCGATTGATTTTAATTGACGGTTCATCGTTTTTATTTCGTGCTTATTATGGCGTTCCGATTTTAACTAATACGCCAGGATATCCGACTCACGCTATTTATGGCGTAGCTAATATGTTGCGTAAATTATTAGCTGTTTATAATACCGATTATTTCGTCGTTGTTTTTGATGCAAAAGGTAAAAATTTTAGACATGAATTATATCCTAATTATAAAGCCAATCGTCCCCCAATGCCTGAAGATTTACGCCAGCAAATTCAGCCATTACATCAATTAATTCAAGCAATGGGATTGCCTTTAATTTCAATTGAAGGCGTGGAAGCAGATGATGTTTTGGGGACTTTAGCAACGCAAGCTGCTGCGTCTGGATTTGAAGTTATTATTGCCACTAGCGATAAAGATATGGCGCAATTAGTGAATTCACAAATTATTTTGGAAGATACGCTCACAGAAAAACGTTTAGATAGAACAGGAGTGATAGATAAATTTGGGGTAACGCCAGAGCAAATGATTGATTTTTTAGCGTTAATGGGCGATAAATCCGATAATATTCCGGGTATTCCGAGTGTTGGCGAAAAGACGGCGGCAAAATGGTTAAAGCAATATCACGATTTGGATAATTTAATTGCAAATGCTGAAAAAATAAAAGGTAAAGTTGGTGAGCATTTACGCGCTCATATTGCGCAATTAGCAATTAATCGACAATTAACTACAATTCGTTGTGATTTAAGGTTAAATTATTCATTAGATGATTTAAAACGTCAGCCAGAAAATACCGAATTATTAATTGAAATATTAGCCGAATTTGATTTTAAATCATGGTTAACGCAATTTAAGCCGCAAGAGAATAATGAATTAATTGAAAACGATAATTCTGCCATCATTGTTGATTATCAAACCATTAATACGGAATATGATCTCGATCAATGGATAGAAAAAATGATCACCGCTAAAATGGTTGCAATTGATACCGAAACCAGCAGTTTAAATTATATGGAAGCTGAATTGGTTGGTATATCAATAGCAGTTGAAATAGGCATTGCCGCTTATATTCCTTTAGCACATAATTATGTAGAAGTTCCATCGCAATTAAATCGAGAATTTGTGTTAGCGAAATTAAAGCCTTTATTGGAAAATCCAGAAATTGTTAAAATAGGGCAGAATTTAAAATATGATAAACATATTTTTGCCAATTACGGAATTGATTTATCCGGAATTAAATCCGATACGATGTTAGCTTCATATGTATTAAATAGCACTGCTACGCGGCATAATTTAGAGGATTTAGCAACATATTATTTGCAAATGAAAACCTTGAGTTATGAAACGCTGACAGGAAAAGGCGTGAATCAAATTCCGTTTTCTGAAGTGACTATTGAACAAGCGACTGATTATGCGGCTGAAGATGCTGATATGAGTTTGCGTTTACATTATCAATTAAAAAAGCAATTACTTAAAATACCAAAATTATATGCAGTTTATCACCAATTAGAAATCCCTTTAATTGCGGTTTTACAACGCATGGAACGTCAAGGCGTATTGATTGATTGTCAGCAATTAATTCAGCAAAGTATTGAATTATCACAACAAATGATTACCATTGAACAACAAGCGCATCAATTGGCTGGACAAATATTTAATTTGAATTCACCTAAACAAATTCAAACGATTTTATATGAACAATTGCAATTGCCAATTATTAAAAAAACCCCAAAAGGACAACCTTCTACCGAAGAATCGGTATTACAAGAATTAGCGATTAATTATCCATTGCCACAATTGATTTTAAATTATCGCAGTTTAACTAAATTAAAATCAACTTATACCGATAAATTACCACAACAAATTCATCAATCAACGCAACGAATTCATACCTCTTATCATCAAGCGATAACCGCAACTGGACGTTTATCTTCTTCAGAACCGAATTTGCAAAATATTCCGATTCGCAGCGAAAATGGACGTAAAATTCGACAGGCTTTTATTGCGCCAAAAGGTTGTTATATTGTGGCGGCGGATTATTCACAAATTGAATTAAGAATTATGGCGCATTTATCGGCAGATAAACATTTATTAGCGGCTTTTGCCAAAGGGCAAGATATTCATACCGCGACGGCGGCTGAAATTTTTAAAATGGAAATTGATCAAGTGACTCCGAATTTACGTCGATCAGCAAAAGCGATTAATTTTGGATTAATTTATGGCATGTCTGCATTTGGATTGGCACAACAATTGGGATTAGATCAAAAACAAGCGCAAGCCTATATTGATTTATATTTTGATCGTTATCCCCAAGTGAAACAATATATGGAATCGACTCGGAAATTAGCGCAACAACAAGGCTATGTAGAAACGATATTCGGTAGGCGATTATATTTGCCCAATATTCGCTCCAAAAATCCGGCAATTCGTCAAGCCACTGAGCGTATGGCAATTAATGCACCGATGCAAGGAACAGCGGCTGATATTATTAAAAAAGCCATGATAGCTGTCGATCATTGGATTCAAACACAATCGCCGAATATTAAAATGATTATGCAAGTTCATGACGAATTGGTTTTTGAAATTCAAGAGCCAGATTTAGCATTTGCGATCGATAAAATTCGACAATTTATGACGGGTGTTGTTAAATTATCTGTGCCTTTAATTGTCGATATAGGTTACGGATATAATTGGGATCAAGCGCATTAAATAAGGGGAGTAGTAATCATGAAAAATATTTTAATTATATATAGTGATATTATTTTATCGTTTATTTTTAAAAGAAAAATAAATCAATATCCTAATGAAATTTTATTTGCTAAAGATGCACAAATGGCGATTGATTTATTAAAATCGTATCCTATTGAATTAATTATTATCGAATTAACCTTAGCTAAAATGGATGCGGCAGAATTAATTGCGCAAATATCCAGTCTTTCACCGACCACAAAAATCGCCTTTTTTTTACCCAAAGAAACCTCGGTGATTACGCAAAAACTCAATCAACAATTACAATCATTGCGTAGTTTATATTTTGTTTGTCAGCCGAATTCTTCCAAAGATTTACCCTATTTTTTTAGTAATGCCGTTTTAACGGTTGCGAAATTTCAAGCTTTACCGGTAGAAAATTTATTTCCAGGGGATTTTTTACAATTATTAACTTATTTACAAAAGACTTGTGAGGTTGAAATTATCAATAAAAATTCACAGAAAAAAGCGCAGATTTATTTTGAGAATGGCGTTTTATATGATGCGAAATTTTCGAGTATTACCGATCAAACTAAAGAATTGTTATCTGCTTATTTATCACCTTCATTAAATTTAGCCCATACTGAATTAGAAGCTACCTATGCAATGCAAGATTTATTCAATTGGAAACAAATTAAAATTCAATTTTTGTCTTTTGATAAAAAGAATACTTCTCGCACTATTTATACTTCAGTCGCAGAAATGATAAAAAACTTAGCTTTAAGCAAATAAATAATTCGATAAATAATCATTTGTCCAAGTTTTGCCAAAACAACGATTCAATAAAGGTAAACTCGGAGAATGTTGTTGATGTTGAATTTTATAATGTTGTAATTGTTGTTGATGATATAAAATTAAATCCTTATTGTTAAGCCTAGAAGCTGAATCAAATAAAGGAATTAATCCTTGCCAAATTTGTAAATAGCGTCGTTTCAATTCCTGCATTTGCGATAAATTAGGATACCGAATAAAAATATCTTCTCCAGAACAAGATTGTAAATACCAATCCGGTTTTTCGCTGTCTATTAATTCTCCTAAATCCTGTTTAGCGTCGCGTAATAATTGCAAAACTAGAGGATTGAATACACTATCTATTAAATAATGAACATCTATCACTGCAACAATTGGTTTTGTTGATAAAGTGACAAAATCTGCGGCATAAATCGGTAATTCAATCTCAGCATTTGGAAAAAATAATAACATAATAATTTCTATTTTAGCCGATTCTATCGAGGCAATTCTCAATTCGCCAATATGAGCTAAATTCAGGAATTGATTTTTTAAATGTAATTCACCTTGTGATTCAGTCCTAGAAATAAATTGAATATCTGTTGGTAGCGATTTTAAATTCGGTGAAAAAGGTTGTAATAAAGTTAAAACATTAGCGATTAATAACGAATTATTCATGAATTGACAGTTGATATTGAAACCATTGAATTGCCGAATAACTATGTCGAGACATTATGGCATTGGGATTTAAAAATTTGAGGATTTTTAATAATTGTTCTGGGGTATAAGCGTAACAATGAATTAAAGCGGTACTTAATACACAAACAGAACGTCCAATTCCTTGTTGGCAAAAAACATAACAAGAAGTTTTATTATTTAACCACACAATTAATTGTTGTACTGCTGCAAAAAATTGTTCGCGTTCTTCGGGATAAGTATGAGTATAATAATCATCCATTGTAATCGAAAAAATTTGATTTAAATTAACCCTATCCGCATTAGAAAAAACATCTTTAAAATAGAATTGCTGAATAGTAAAATCAGCTAATTGTGATGCAGAATAAATTTGATATAAATCAATGCCGCTGGTATTTAATAAATGTTTACATTTTTGTTGGCGCAATTGAATTAATTGCGCGGGAGAAGGTAAACTCCCTTGAGAAAGATATTGAATAGCTTGATAAATCATTATTCAAATTTGAGTAAATAGTCATCAATAATCGATTCAAAAAAAGCCTCGCGCTGTTTGCTATCTTCAATATGACGTTTAGGATGATGACATAAATGAAATCCGCCCCATCTTTCTTTGGTTAAAGAATGTTCCACTAATAATTGACTGAGTTGGGTTAATTTTGCAGTAGGCAAATCGGCTATATCCCAAACAATATGAAATTTATCGACATATTCATATAAACTGGCGAAATTCAAAGCCTCTTGATAATGAATTAATAAAGTAATTTCTTGGAAAATACTTGGCTCAATTGCGCATAATTGTATGGCTTCAATTTGAGTAAAATCGCAAGCATTAATTTGGGGGGCTAAAATTAATGGAGCGGGTAATTCGGCATATTTTTGGCTTAAATGTTGTAAAATATCGCTGTGTTTGGGCGAAAAAATTTGACTGAATGCTTTTTTATCACCATGATGCGCTAATAATTGTACAATTGATTGTGATTTATGCGGTTTAGGTAAAAAGACTTGAGATAAAACGGCATAATTAGACAGTTCTATTAAAACCGTACGCTCAAAACCAATTGCTTGAATCTGTTTGAGTAATAAAGTTGTCCATGAATGTGAATAAAAAACACAATTTAAAATTTTACTCATCATGTTTCAATACTCCTTTCGCTTTAAAACAAATGATTTTATACGTTTGTGAATGATCTTTAACTAATAGCACTAACCAATCGTGATCAAGAGTTAATTGTAATTGTATAATCACTAAATCTGTAGGTAATTGGGTAATGAATTGCGGAATTAAATTAAAATGACACATATATAATTGATGACAATGATTAAGCCAAAAAAAATAGCCTTCAGTTGAGCAATAATATAATATTTCAGTATTGGAAAAAATTTGATAATGATCAGGTTGATTTTCCGCTATACTCCACAACCAATAGCATGTACTATGATTCATATCTAAAGTTAATGCCAATAAGCAATTGTCGGTTTGAGTCAACGCCATAATCGGACCTTGAAATTGCCATTGTTGAATAATCGTAGTCTGTTGATTACGCAATATTAATTCCTGATTACTATTTCCACCGCTTAAGGCAAAATTGCCATTGGTTAAAATACAAGCTTGTGGTAAGGCAAAATAATGTGATTGAGAAAATTTTACACATTCATAATTCGATAAATTAACATAAAGATTATCATATTTACCGCGCAATAATAAATAATGACCTTGAATTTGAAAATAATCAATATTTTGATTAAATTGGTAAATACATTGACGTTGATAACAATCTAATTGTAAGCGAAATAATTTTAACGAATTAGTATAAAAAAAGCTATGTAAATCATATGCTTGACTGATTCCGCTTTTAACAATCATCGTTCGCTTATTGCTAATAATTGGAATTAATTCAATATGTGTTTCATAATCTAAACCCACAATTAATTGCTGATTAGATTCACCCAATAAGATTTTTTGGGTAGGATAATTAATCGATAATTCACTGTGCCACTTAAAAGCAATCGGAATATGAGAATTAATTTTACCGAGCGTTAATGAATTTGCCGTATGATTTAATGGCGATTCCGTAATCGGTTGTCCTTGATGAATAGCCTCTAAAATAGCTAAAGCGGTTTCTGCATTGGCAATTCGTAATGTCGGTTTTTTTTCTAATAAACCTTCAATTAAACCACACATTGAAATATCGCTAATTAAGGAAAATTCCGCCGATTGAGTCAAATGCGCCCGCTTAACCATTTCGGGAGTTCCTAGAAATGGACGTTGTCCGGTGATTAATTCAAAAGCCAATATCCCCAAACTATATAAATCACTATTAAAAAAGAATTTTTCATATAATCGTTCAGGCGCGATATATGCGGGAGTCCCTACGCCATAACGAGATTCTTGAGCTTCTCGTAAAGAACAAGTCGCGCCTAAATCGGCTAAAACAAATTGTGGAACAGGCAAATTTAAATCGCGTAAAAAAATATTTTCTGGCTTAATATCACAATGAATCCTTTTATGTTGATTTAAATAAATCAGCGCTTGTAATATATCGTGCAAACAGTGATAACAAAAAGATAAATCTGCTTGATGATTAACGATTAACCAATCCGCTAAACTGCCGGCTGAAAAATATTCTAAAACAATACAAGGTCTGCCATCAGATAAATAAAAAGTATCTAAACAATTAATTAAATTGGGATGTTGCAGACCAAATCCCGACATTTCGCGTAAATATAAATGTTGTGTATCTATTTCAAAACATTTTAAAATCACGATTTGATCAGCTTGACGATTAAACGCGCGATAAAGCGTGCTATTTGGGCTTTGATAAATAATATCATCCAGACAATAACAATTCATCGTTTTTTACAATACCCTTAGCCGACCTAAAGCCTGTTCAATTTCCATAGATTCGCTCGTTAATTGACTGGATAAAGAGCTAATTCGTTGGCTACCTGAAATTAATAAATCAGCATTACTTTTATCGCCATTTCTTTGCCAACTGGTTTCAACACAACCTAAATCTGCTTGGCTAATATATTCAAAAAACGCGCGTAATAAACCCGCAATCATATAATTGACTGAACCTTCTACTTGGGGTAAATTAGCATCGAATAAACCGTTTTTTAAATTGACCCGCACAATGCCATATTGTTCTGCATCATCTAAATAAATTTTAGCTTTGCCCCACCCTTGTTTAGAAAAATAACTTTCAATTAAAAAAGTGAATTCATTGACAGATAATTGTTCTAAATCTTGTTGTAAGCGGATTTTTAAATCGGTTTTTAACCGTTGAATTTCACGTTTACCCCATAAATAACCGCAATTATGAAAAATAATTCCCCAAGCTTCGCCAGCTTCATAATGTAAAGCATCATAAATTCCGACAATTAAATCAGAACTTAAATAAATGACGCGATCAATATTGCCGCTCACTTTTCCGGCGGTTAAATCATAATCACAATTTTCTGCTGCAAACATTAAATTTAACACTTGCATAGTTAATTTAGTTTCGCTCATTTTGACTACCTTTAAAATTATTCAGCCGCTAAAATATCGCAAGCCATTTGTAATAGGGGTTCAATCAATTCATAGGATTTTGTGCTTAAATTTTGATTAAAATAATGTTTTAAGCGTGAATAAGTATCATGAATTGAACTACGTGGCGAAGGTAATTGATCAGCTTCGATAGTAATTAATTTTTGCGTTAATATCGGGGCTTTTTGATCACGAACGGGAAAACAAAAAGCTTGTAATATGGTTTTTAACCAAACTAATAATTTATCGCGTAACCATTCAGGATCATTCATTAACATCGCTAAAGTAATATACGCAACGACATAATTCACATCACGATAACATTTCCCTTGAGCCAATTCATGATTTTGCAAAAAAGGATACATCGAAAAAATATCTTTAATGGTCAAATCGACCACTTCAGATTGGACTAATTTAATTTCGTAAGCGGCTTTAGCGCGATAAGCATAATCAGGAACTGTATTGGCATAAAGTTCTAATTCATTACTGTCTAATTGCCGACTTTCTGCATTAATAAATAATTGCTTTAATTGGGCATGATGTCTAATACTACTATCCATAATAAATTCTCAATAGAGTAAGGAAATAAATATAAAATTGTGGTTAATATAATAACGTTTTTAAATTAAAGAAATATTTTTAATAACGGTAGAGACGTT
>JACCEE010145719.1_pt1 | contig 17140 bp, 17 predicted proteins | sample 7449931 | NCBI WGS metagenome assembly JACCEE01 (sample SAMN15323457, study PRJNA562643) | freshwater metagenome | isolation source: river surface water | place: USA:Blue River Watershed | collected 2017-08-19 | reverse complement strand
TGCAAAATACCGGCACCGGTCAGTGCCAGTGCCATCACACCCATGCCCAGCGACATGAGCCAGAAGCTCCACATTTCCATGTTTTGCGCAGAACGGCTGTTGGCCACACGACCACGCAGTGTGGGCATGGCATAGCTGATGATGGCGATGACCACCATCACATAAGCACCGTAAAACGCTAGGTGGCCATGTGCGGCCGTGATTTGTGTACCGTGGGTGTAGTAGTTGACGGGGCTGAGCGTGTGGATGAAGCCCCACACCCCGGCACCTAGGAACGCAGTGACCGAACAACCCACTGCCCACAAAAGTGCTGCCTGGTTGGGGTGATCGCGGCGGCGGCGCTGAACCATGTTGAAGGCAAACACCGTCATCATGAAGAAGGGAATGGGCTCCATGGCCGAGAAGATCGACCCCACCCATGTCCAGTCACCGGGCATGCCGATGAAGAAGAAGTGGTGGCCCGTGCCCAGGATGCCGGTAATCAGCGCCATGGCGATGATGACATACAGCCACTTGTCAATCACTTCGCGATCCACACCGGTGGTCTTGACCAGCACAAAGGCCAGCAACGCACCCATGATCAGTTCCCATGTGCCTTCTACCCACAGGTGAACCACGAACCACCAGTACATCTTGTCGCGTACCAGGTTGTGCGGATTGACGAAGCTGAACAGGAACAGCAGCGTCAAACCCCAAAGACCAATAAGAAGCACCGTGCTGATGCTGGTCTTGCGGCCTTTGAGCACTGTCATGGTGATGTTGAAAAGAAAACCCAGCATCACAACCACAATGCCGAGCTTGGTGGGCAGCGGTTGCTCCAAGAATTCGCGCCCCATGGTCTGCAACAAATCGTTGCCGGTCAGTTCGGCCAACTTGGCGTAAGGCACCGCGAGGTAACCGACGATGGTCAATGCACCCGCAACCAGGAAAGTCCAGAACAGGATCAGGGCGAGCTTGGGACTGTACAACTCGGTTTCAGACTCTTCGGGCACCATGTAATAGGCAGCGCCCTGGAAGCCAAACAGCAGCCAGACGATCAGCAGGTTGGTATGAACCATCCGCGCTTGGTTAAACGGGATGTAGGGAAACAGAAAGTCGCCCAGAAGGTATTGAAGACCCAGTGTCAGTCCGAAAACGATCTGGGCGGTAAAAAGTGCCAGTGCTGCCACAAAGTAGTACTTTGCGACCGACTGCGAGGCATATTTGACAGATGTCACTTGCATGTTGATGTCCTTGTATGTGTCAGGTTGCCTGCTTCAGCCTTCTATATTGGGCGGCCATTTTTCGGTGTTGATTTGGCTAGTCCACTTCAGGAACTCCACCAGATCGTCTAACTGCTGCTCGGTGAAATTGAACTGCGGCATCTGGCGGCGTCCCTCGGCGTGGGTGGGTTGCGCCTTGATCCAGGCTTTGATGAAGTCAGGGCCACGACGGGGGTACACGTTGCCCAGCTCGGGGGCAAAGTAAGCGCCCTCACCCAGCAACGTGTGACAGCCAATGCAATTGCGCGTTTCCCACAGTTTTTTGCCCGCGATGACGGCCGGGGTGATGGCCTCGGCGTTCGAGCGCTGCGGTATTCGTCGCTCACTGTCAAAAATAAGCGCGACAAACACGAGGATGAAGAACACACTCCCCCCGTAGAACATGTTGCGGGCCATCTGTTTGGTAAACCCGCTCGATTTGACTTGATTCATATCAGCTCTGCCCATGGATTGAAAATCAGGCGACAGGTTAGGTGCGATGACGAAATCATTCCTTGAACCTGTTCAAGAACTCGAACGAATACCGCGAATGCAAGGGGTGATAAAGCACACCCCGTTCCTACAATGAACCGATGACAGGCACCCCTCCACACTGCTATGGACATCAGTGAATTCAACATCCCCCGCTTCCTGGCCACACAGGCGCTTTTCAGCCACTTGTCCCCCGACGAGTTGACGCGCGTGGCAACGGGTTGCGTGGTGCGCAGGCTATCGCGCGGGGACACGGTGTTTCGCTACGGGGAACCATGCAACGAGTTCCATGTAGTCGTGCTGGGTCAGGTGAAGCTGTTTGCGCTATCTCCTGCCGGGCAAGAGAAAGTGATTGAACTGGTCAGCCCAGGACACAGCTTCGCCGAGGCGCTGATGTTCACCGGCAAACCCTACATCCTGAATGCACAGGCACTGACCGGCACCCTGCTGCTGAGTGTGGGCAAGCAGGTCATCCTGAACGAAATACAGCTTGACCCACGTTTTTCCATGCGCATGCTGGCCGGGATTTCGCGCCGCCTTCACGGTCTGGTGCATGACATCGAATCGGGCGCGCTGCATACCGGCATGCAACGTGTCATTGGCTACCTGTTGCGAGACGTGCCAGTGGAAGGCGCACTGGGCAACGAGCCTTATACCGTTTCTCTGCCTGTCAGCAAGGCAACCATTGCGTCGCGCCTGTCGCTGACACCAGAATATTTTTCGAAAGTGCTGCACGAGCTTGAAACTGCTGGTCTGATCCGCATCGACAAGCGCGACATACTGATCACGGATCCCGCCTCGCTCGGCCAGTACGGCATGGCATGACCAAGGTAGCCTTGCCTGTACAAGCAGGTGATGCCAAGGTATCAGACGCTGTCCAGGCACCACGGCTGGCGGGTGATCTGGCGGTGTGGTTGATCATCATGGCCGAGCTGCTGACGTTTGCCATTCTGTTTTTGGCCTTCGCCGTGTCGAGGCTGCGCCACCCCGATGTGTTTGCCACATCCCAGCCCACACTGGACACCTCGGCAGGGTTGGTCAACACCTTGCTGCTGATCACGGGCAGCTGGTGTGTGGCCCATGCCGTGCAGGCGGCCGAGTTGCACAAGCGGCGCACCACCTTGCGCTGGCTGGTGGCGGCACAGGCATGCGGCACGGCATTTGTAGTGCTGAAACTATCTGAGTACGCAGACAAAGCAGCAGCAGGGATCGACCTGGAAACCAACGTGTTCTACATGTTTTATTTTTTCCTGACCGGCTTTCATTTTTTGCACGTGCTGGCCGCCATGGTGTTTTTGGCTATCCTGACCGTGTCAGTCTGGAGCAGTCAGGAGATGGCGCAACAGGTTCACGGACTGGAAACCGGCGCGGCCTTCTGGCACATGGTCGATTTGCTGTGGATCGTGCTGTTCCCGCTGGTGTACGTCGTCCGATGAGCGAACGCCTGATCCAATGGTTGCGCATTCCGATCAACCAAATCTGGCTGGCCCTGGTGGCCGCCACACTTGTCAGCTACAGCTTGGGCGAACAAATTACGAGCAGTAAATGGCATGCCTGGGGAGTGTTGATGGTGTTTGCGCTAGCCCTGGCCAAAGGTAAGTGGGTGGCAGACGTGTTCATGGGTCTGCGCACAGCGCCTGCGGTGTGGCGCCACGTGGTGCTGGGCTGGCTGCTGGTACTGATGGCATCCCTGTGTGGGTTGATCCTGTTGGGGTAAACGGCACCATCAGTACTCATCAGGGCCTGCCCCTCCGCAGCGCCCTTTGCCGTCGCCCACTTGATCAGCCGCCGCTGCAACGGCAACCACCGCCCCCGCAACCACTGCCGCTGGCCACATCGGCTGGAAGATGCTCGAAATATGGGAACAGCAAGTTGTTTTCGAGATGGATGTGGTTGATCAAATCATCGCGAAACTGGTCGATTCCCGCGTACAACGCCCGCCAAGTATTACACGCACCCAGCGGGGCGATTGTGTCGTTAGTCAGGGCCAGCAACCTTTCCAGCGACTCGCCATGATCTGTGTGCTCCATGCGCATCACTTTTATGGGCATGTCTGCGAGCGCGTGACCGCCGGTGGTCAGCAAGGGGAACAGCACCGTTTCTTCCTTGGTCATGTGGCTGTCCAGGTACTGGGCAATATCTTCTAGCAGGTAAGCAAGTCCAACAGGCACGTCCGGGTGGCCCTTGTGGACGGCCTCCACCCTGCGGGCCATGACAATCAGTTCCGGCAGTTGCTCGCGATGAACGGTGTGATACCGGGTAAGGATATGAGCAATAAGCGCATCGGGTTCGGTGGGCACGGCCGGTTCTCCTGTGCGTTCCAGTGCTGACAGCGCCTTGACCACCTCGTCCAGATTCAGTCCTTTGGCGGCCACGGCCTCGGCAAGCGGTAGTTGGCCTCCGCAGCAGAAGTCCAGCTTCAAACGCCGGAAGATGGCGGTGGCACCGGGCAGGCTGACAGCAATCTGCCCGATGGCTTGTGAGGGGTCTATCTGCGCAGCGTTCATGTTCATGTGAGACTCCAATTGATGGATGAATCCGGGCTGATTCAGGATGGGTTTAGGGTGAACCGATTTTGAAATCAATGCACCATACGGCGATTGCCCGACCCGAGGAAAAATTAATCTGCGCCAATAAATGGGCTTGTCAAAAAGAACCCATTTCCCAAACCCCAAGACAATCTTTGCGCAGGATCCCGATCCTGAAAATCCGATGTCCGAAGCCACTCTCTATTTGATAGTCAAGTCCGTTCACCACCTGAGCATCGCGCTGAGTCTGTCATTGTTCACGGCACGATGGGTGGGTACGCTCTTTGGTGCGCGGTGGCCGATGACGCAAACTGTCCGGTATGTCAGCGTGACAATCGACACCGTTTTGCTGAGCGCTGGCATCGCCTTGTGGTCGATGGGCAATTGGCATCCCTGGCAGCATCCTTGGCTTGGATCCAAGCTGGTGTTCTTGGTCATGTACGTGTTGTTGGGATCATGGGCACTGAAGCGGGCAACAACCCAGCGCGGGCAAGTGGTGTTTGGTGTGTTGGCCGTGACCCTGGCCTTTCACATGGTTGGCATAGCGATTCACCACCACCCAGCTGGCTGGTATGCATTCCAATGGAATTCACCTTGACACCCGTACCTACCTGCCAGGCGCAACCCAGGAACATCCGCTCACGATTGAAGCGGTTTCTTTTGATATTTGCGGGGGTGTCAGCCCTGTCGCTGGCAGCTTTGGGTGTTGTGCTGCCCGGCTTGCCAACCACACCGTTCGTGCTACTGGCTGCAGGTTGCTTTGCAAAGGGATCACCAAGATTGCATCAGTGGTTGTTGAACCAGCCCCAACTTGGCACCATGATCCGCGACTGGGAAACCCATCGCAGCTTGCCACTGCGTGTCAAGCGCCTAGCGTGCGGGCTAATGCTTGTCATGGTAGTTGTGAGTGCATGGCAACTGGCTCATTTGCCGTTGGCAGCCGGTTCTGTTCTGTTGCTGGGAGTCCTGGGTGGGTGGGTGATCTGGTGGCGCATTCCAACAAGATAGGCGGATGCATCCGTTTGCAAACCACCCAAATGCGTTCGCTCTCACGCTCACCCGGTTATATTCACTCGCCGCAATGGCCACACACAACGCTCAGATGCCAGTCATCTTGTGTGGAATTTCGCCAGCCAGCGCAGCGCTCAGCACAACGGAATCCACCAAACGTTGTGCTTGTGCGGCAACCAGTCCACTTTTTGCCTGCAGCAGCATTTGATCAGCCACCAGCAGTTGAACCGCGCTGGCAGCACCGGCATGGAATTGGCGTGCCAGTACCCGGTGCTGTGCTTCTGCCGCTTGCACGCTGCGCGACAACGCGGCCAACGCCTCGGCATCATGTTCGACTGCACGTAACGCATCGGCCACGCTGCGCAACGCTTCCAACACAACCCGTTGATAGTTTGCTGCCGCAGCATCCAGTGCAGCCTGGGCAGCACGCCGCTCTGCTGGCAACCCAGCATTGAACAGGGGCTGACTCAGCTGGCCTGCCACGCTCCAGACCGCAGCAGCGCCACCAAACAGAGCCGATGTGGTCAATGCCTGACTGCCCAGATTGGCGCTGAGATTGAGCTGGGGGTATTGACGTGCGTAGGCCGCACCGAGTTCGCCATGGGCTGCGCGCAAAGCCGCCTCGGCAGCCTGAATATCGGGACGTTGTCGCGCCCATTCAGAGGGGACTGAAACAGGCAGTTGCGTCGGCAAACTGAAGTCGGCCAATGTGAACGCTGGCACACCCTGAATCGGCTGTCGCCCCGCCAGCACGGCAAGCAGGTGCTCGGCTTGCTGTAGTTGTTTGCGCAGCAGTGGCAGGCTTGCACGGGTCAGTTCGGCTTGAACGGTCAGTGCGCTCACTTCTTCGGGCGCGGCTTGGCCCAGCCGTTCACGCACGCCGGCCATTCGAATCAGTTCGTTCTGCGTTTTCAAGATCGCAGACTGGGATTCGATCTGTCCGGCCAGTCGCGCACGCGCGATGGCGGTCGTAGCGATGGTGGCGGCCAGGGTGTGGCGAGCCGCGTTCAACTCATGCTGGCGAATATCAGCGCGTGCGGCCAAGGCTCGCAAACTGCTGTCGGTACCGCCACCGAAGTCAAAGCGGTAGCGCACACCGACACTGGCGCTGTACAAGCCGAACTCACGGGTGTCGCCAGACACTCCCTGAGAGCTGGGACTGATCTGCTGGCGTTGTGTTCCCACGCCCAGTTCAACCTGGGGCAACTGCGTCGAACCTGTCTGAGCCAAGACCGCCTCACGCGCCTGCACCAACACTGACTGGGCTGCTGCCAGTGTGGGGCTGGCGTGCAGCGCGTCGCTCACGAAAGCATCCAACACGGGCGAGCGCAGCGAGCGCCACCATTGCGCATCTGTCTGGCCCTCAACAAATCTCTGTACCTGATGATTCAGATCCGTGACGGAGAGGGTTTGGGTGGGAGCAGTGTCCGCCGTAAAGGCTGTCGCACTGGGCAAGGATGGCGGTAGATAAGGTGCCACCGATGAGCAACCACCCAGGATGCTCACCCAAACCAGTGGCAAGAGACGGAAGCGGATTGCTTGATTCAAGGGAGTTATCATGTCTTTGTCCTTGCGGCAGCACAATCGTGCTCAGGCTGTTTTGATTTCACGTCCCTCACCGGCTTCCTCGTGCGTGATGCCGTCGCGGATGTGGTAAATGCGCTTGAAAGTTGGAATGATCTTTTCGTCGTGCGTGACGACAATGATCGCGGTCTGATAGCGCTTGGCCATGTCGTTGAGAATGCGCATGACTGCCATGGCTCGCTCGCTGTCGAGTGGCGCGGTAGGTTCGTCAGCCAGAATCACTGGTGGACGGCTAACCAAGCCACGCGCGATGGCGACGCGTTGTTGCTCACCGCCTGAAAGCTGGGATGGCATGGCTTTGGCGCGGTGCTGCACATCCAACGCGGTGAGCAGTTCCACGGCACGTGCGCGGGCTTGTGCATTGGGCATGCCCGCCAGCATCGGCAACAGCGCCACGTTGTCGGTCACGTCAAGAAACGGGATCAGATAAGGTGCCTGAAAAACGAATCCAATGCGATCTCGCCGCAGCGCACGCAAGTCGCGGACTTGCCATCCCTCGTCATATATCACCTCATCCCCAAGCGTCATGCGCCCCTCGCTGGGATCAATCACGGCACCCAAGCATTTAAGCAAGGTGCTTTTGCCAGACCCGGACGGCCCGATCAGCCCCACCACTTCGCCAGGCGCGACTTCCATGTTCACACCTTTGAGTGCTTCGACCACAGTATCTCCGCTGCCGTAGTGCTTGCGCAGACCTTCGATACGGATTCCTTTGCCGGTCATCTCAACCTCCTATCGCTTCTGCAGGGTCCACACGCAGCGCCATACGGATGGCGATGATGCTGGCCAGCGAACAAATCACCAGTACGATGACCAAGCCAACCAGTGAATCCTGGGGTATCAGCAGCACGTACTTGGGGAACATAGGGGCGGCAAAGGTCGCTGTGATCTTGCCGACCGCAAATCCAATCAAACCGAGGGCAAGGGCTTGCTGCAAGATCATCCAGGCGATGGTGCGGTTGCGCGTGCCAATGAGCTTGAGCACCGCAATCTCACGGATCTTGTCCATCGTGAGCGAATAAATGATGAAAGCAACGATGGCAGCACTGACCGCAGCCAAGATGACCAGGAACATACCGATCTGCTTGGCCGATGTGGCTATCAACTTGCCAACCAAAATTTCTTCCATCTCGGTACGTGTGTAGACAGTCAGTCGCTTCCAGCGGCGAACCAGGTCGGCCACCTCATCAGGATTGGTGCCGGGATTCAACCGCACCAGCACGGCATTGACGGTGTTGCTGCTGGTCTGTGAGGCATTGATGGAGGTCAGCAGACCAGGCACACCGGGTCGGTTGAACGCTGGGTTGGCGGCCGTCCGGGCTCGGTTTTGCACGATAGCATCGTTGTCTTTGAGAAACTGCGCCTCTTGGGCATCCTTCAGTGGGATGAAGACCATCGGGTCACCGCTGGAGGAGACCATGCGGCGAGTGAGCCCCACTACGGTGTATTCGTTGCGGCGGATGCGCAAGGCATCCCCCAGCTGGAAGCCAGAAGCGATGTCAGCCATGGCCTCGTAGTGGCCTCGCATGACACGACGGCCTGCCACCAATGACGGCGGCCATCCGGGTGAGCCCCAGGCCTCGCCTGGCACGATGCCGACAACCATAGTGCGAACCTCACGCCCGCCTTGGCGGATCTGCATCGTGAGGTAGGTGACATTAGCCGCCTCTGCCACGCCCGGCGTGGTGAGCAGAGCGCGCTCGGTATCGCCAGGGATGCTGGATGGCTCGGCATAGGGCCCCAGTGTGTCCCGCTGCACCACCCAGAGATCAGCTCCACTGTTGTCCAGCAGTGCTTTGCCATCATCGACCATGCCCCGATAGACACCGGCCATCACCAGCGTCACACCCAACAATAGGCCCAGACCAAAACCGGTAAAAATGAACTTGCCCCAAGCATGGGCAATGTCGCGGCCTGCAAGGCTGATCATGATGCGACACCTGTCAGGCGTTCAACGACGTGGATGCGGGATCGTTCGTTGAGGGCCTTCTCGCTGAACAGAACAATGGCATCCCCTACCTTCAGTCCGTCCAAAACCTGAACATGGCCATTGAGATCGGCTCGCCCCAACTTCACCGGCACAAACGTCACACGCTCTCCATTGGCGACCCAGACTCCAACCTGCTTACCCAGCCGTTGTACGGCTGCATTCGGAATTACCGGCCCACCAGGTAGCGCGGGAAGATAGACGGTGACCTCCGCACGCTCCCCGATAGGCGGCAAAGGTTCAGGCAACGCCTTGAAAGACACTTTGGCCAACAACTCTTCGGTCACAGCATCTGCACGCAACTCGGTGCGCTGTACCTGTCCGTCCAGGGTCTGACCGCGACGCGAACGCAGCGCAATCTGTGCCGGCTGTGCAGCGGTCAGGCCGCCAGCACTCACTTGATCGAATCTGGTGTTGATCCACAAAGTTTTCGGGTCGATCACTTCAACGACCGCCTGCCCAGCAACGACCGTGGTTCCCGGCTCAACTTCGCGCAAGGTGACTACGCCGTTGACCGGTGATACCAAGCGCAGGCTAGCGCGCTGCGCACGCAGCGCCTGCAAATCGGACTGGACACGAGCCTGATCTTCTCGCGCCGCAGCGTGCAAGGCTGTGGCCAGTTGCAGATCTTGCCTACGTGCGGCCAGCAATTCTTCACTTGTCGCTTTTTCGGCAAACAACTGTTCATACCTGCGGGCCTGGGTGGAGGCGTGTGTAAGGCGAGCCGTCGCGTCCTCAAACATCGCGGCGGTGCGCCTGACCAAAGCCTCCTGGGAACGCAGTCGGTCGTCGTTGTCCACCGGATCCATCTCACCGAGCAGCTGGCCGACCTTGACCGCATCGCCCACTTCGGCACTCAATCGAAGCAATCTTCCTGGTGCGATCGGGCCGATTCGGTGGATCTGCCGCGCCTCAACATTGCCTACGCCGAAGATGGCTGGTTGCAACGCTCGCCCTTCTACGTTGACCACCGTAACAGCCACTGGGGCCAAGGGACCAGAGCGCAAGGCTACGTAGCCCAGCAGGCCTGCAAGGGGGATCAGCACCGCCACGATGGCAAGGGTACGGCGACTAATGGGGATGCTGTTCATCATTTGTTTCCTTTGTTGATGCCGCGCAGATATATGGCGAAGACACGTGGTGCATCGCGGCTGATACGTTGAACATCGCCTGCGATCAAGGCTTGCATCACCAAGCCCTGTATCGTCCCGACAAACAAAGTAGCTGCGGCTTCCATGTCGAGTTGCGGAGCGAATTCGCCGCTGGTTCGACCGCGTTCGAGCTGGAGTCGAAGCCGTTCGGCGTATTGGCGCAGCATCGTGGCAGCCATGCGCTTTGGCGCGGTTGAACCCGCACGCTGTAGTTCGCCAAACATCATGCGCGGAACACCGGGGTGCTCGGTCACGAAACTGGTGTGTGCCAAGAACATGGCTTCTAGTGCCTGACCGGCAGTCGGCATGGCACTGGCTGCGCTGTCAACACGTGCAAGCAACCGATCGGCTACCCATGTCATCACAGCTTCGAGGATTGCATCCTTGGTGGGGAAGTGCTTGAACAGCGCCCCCTGGGTCACACCCATGTGCTTTGCAATGGCGGTAGTAGAGATTTCGCCGGGATCATGGTTCGCAGCGAGTGCGATGACCGCACCTACCGTTGCGGCACGCCGATCCTCAGAAGACAAATGTCCACGGGTCATGTCAAATCAAAAGTAAGTAAGTTATTACTATCTTATTGGTTTCAAAAACGACTGTCAAGCGAACAGAACTCGGTTAAGTCCTTAATCCTGTGGTGAATTAAGTTTTCCGACGCTTGTCGGCGATCAGCGCGAAAAACACTACCTATAGTGTCCTTTATACATTCAGACACTACCTATAGTTAAAGTACCTGCCATGCCAACGCCTAACAGCGCCGCGTTTACCCACATCATCAAGCGGGACGGCGGCATCAAACCGTTCGACGCCGACAAGATCGCACACGCGCTGACGCGCGCCGCGCAAGCCACGCTGGAGTTCGACGCTGCAGAGGCGCACCTCATCACCAACAACCGGGTACTGCCGCAAATCCACGCCAACGGCCAGGTGATGCCGCACATCGAACAGATTCAGGACGCGGTGGAATCGGCGCTGTTTGACGCTGGGTATCCCCGCACGTTGCGGGCGTACATCGTGTACCGCGAGCAGCACCGCAAGTTGCGCAACGACCGCCAAACCCTGGTGGACGTTGAATCGAGCATGAACGAGTATTTGCAGCAGCTGGACTGGCGAGTCAATGCAAACGCTAACCAGGGGTACTCACTGGGCGGGCTGATCCTGAACGTGTCAGGCAAGGTAATTGCCAACTATTGGTTGAATCACGTGTACCCGCCGGAAGTGGGCGCAGCCCACCGTACGGCTGCCCTGCACATCCACGACCTGGACATGCTGTCGGGCTACTGCGCGGGCTGGTCTCTGCGCACGTTGCTTAACGAAGGGCTCAACGGCGTACCCGGCAAGGTGGAAAGCGGCCCCCCGCTTCACATGGGAAGCGCAGTGGGCCAGATCGTCAACTTCCTGGGCACCCTCCAAAACGAGTGGGCCGGGGCTCAGGCGTTCAGCAGCTTCGACACCTACATGGCCCCCTTTGTGCGCCAGGACAAGCTGACCTACGCACAGGTGCGCCAGTGCATGCAAGAGCTGATTTACAACCTGAACGTGCCGTCGCGCTGGGGCACGCAGACACCCTTCACCAACCTCACCTTCGACTGGGTGTGCCCCGAAGACCTGCGCGAGCAGGTACCTCTGATCGGCGGCCACGAGGTGCCGTTCACTTATGGCGACTGCCAAGCCGAGATGGATCTGATCAACCGCGCCTACATCGACGTGATGATGGCCGGGGATGCCAAGGGCCGGGTGTTCACCTTCCCCATACCCACCTACAACATCACCGAAGACTTTGACTGGCACAGCCCCAATGCCGAGTTGCTGTTTGAAATGACGGCCAAGTACGGGTTGCCGTACTTCCAGAATTTCATCAACTCCGAGCTCAAGCCCAACATGATCCGCTCCATGTGCTGCCGCTTGCAGTTGGACTTGCGGGAGCTGCTCAAACGCGGCAACGGCCTGTTCGGCTCGGCCGAGCAAACCGGCTCGCTGGGCGTGGTCACCATCAACTGCGCGCGCCTGGGGTTTTTGCACGCCGGTGACGAGCCGGGCCTGCTGCGCGAGCTGGACACCCTGCTCGACTTGGGCCGCGACAGCCTGGAAATCAAGCGCAAGGTCATCCAGCGGCACATGGACAACGGTCTATTCCCCTACACCCGCCGCTACCTGGGCACGCTGCGCAACCACTTTTCGACTTTGGGGGTGAACGGCTTCAACGAAATGATCCGCAACTTCACGCACGACCGGGAAGACATCAGCACCGAGTGGGGCCACGCTTTCGCATTGCGCGTGCTGGATCACGTTCGCGAACGCATGCTGGCGTTCCAGGACAAAACCGGCCACATGTACAACCTGGAGGCCACCCCAGCCGAAGGCACCACCTACCGCTTTGCCAAGGAAGACGCGCGGCGCCACCCCGGCATCCTGCAAGCAGGCACGACAGACATGCCGTACTACACCAACTCCAGCCAGCTGCCGGTAGGGTTCACCGACGACCCTTTCGAGGCGCTTGAGCAACAGGATGACCTGCAACGCAAGTACACCGGTGGAACTGTGCTGCACCTTTACATGACGGAGCCGCTGAGCAGCGCCGAAGCCTGCCGCCAACTGGTGAAGCGGGCGTTGTCGCGCTTTAGGCTGCCATACATCACCATCACACCCACGTTTTCAATCTGCCCCACACACGGCTACCTGGGTGGGCATCATGCGTTCTGCCCAAAGTGCGATGAAGCGTTGATCGCCCGCAAACGCCGCGAGGCCACGGCCTGATTGGCTGACCGCACCACCCGCACCCACTGTCCACCGCTGCTCAGCCTGCTATGGGCTGCTTCTTCCCTGATGCCCGTTCTTTGCACCGTTGGCACGATCCATTTTCACCACACCCACCAGCCCAACGACTGACTGACATGACACACACCACCTTACCCAGCCCACCCACGACCACACTCGCAGTCAGTACCGCCCACCCACCCATCGTGCTGCATGACGACGAACGGCAGCCTTGCGAAATATGGACGCGCGTGATGGGCTACCACCGCCCCATGAAATCGTTCAACACGGGAAAGAAAGGCGAGTTCCATGAGCGCACCTACTTCTCTGAAAAGCACTGCCCACCCGCAGCTACCGATTGATCGGTGCGCTGTGCTTATGTCCATCAGCCTGGTGGCCGAGCCGGTCTGCCCAGCAACGCCCCATGTGAGCCGCAGCCTGCAAGTGGGTGGATTCACCGCATTTTCGGCCACAGACTTCCCCGGACGACTGGCCGCAGTGGTGTTCGTGCAGGGTTGTCCGTGGGCCTGCGGTTATTGTCACAACCCGCACTTGCAGCCCCGACTAAACCACAGCCCTGTGAACTGGACAGACGTGACGGCACGCTTGCGGCGCAGGGTAGGTCTGCTCGATGCGGTGGTGTTCAGTGGAGGCGAGCCCACCATGGATCCAACCCTGGCAGATGCCATGCGCGAGGTGCGCCAAATGGGGTTTTCGGTGGGCTTGCACACGGCTGGCATGTACCCACGGCGGCTGGCGGAGGTACTGCCGCTGGTCGATTGGGTGGGCCTCGACATAAAGTCCCTGGCACCAGATTACGACCACATCACCGCCACCCCTGGCAGTGCTGATGCCGTGTGGCGCAGCCTGCGCGCGCTGCTGGACAGCGGCGTGGCATTCGAATGCCGCACTACTGTTCACCCCGAATTGCATTGTGAAATAGACATCCTTGCACTGGCTGAACAATTGCGCGCCATGGGAGTGAGGAACTACGCGTTACAAGCTTTTCGGGCTGGTACAGGAGCAGCAGCCACATTTCCTGCTAGATCAAAGCCTCTGTTGAACGCCAACCATTTTTCAGAGCTGTCCGCTAATTTTGACAATTTTGTATACCGCTCGACGTAGGGCTGCTCCTGCGTAAGGTCAGTGGCTCTTTATGCGTTTCAGGGTCTTGGCAGGGAGAGCAGGAAGGAGTCGTATTTTGGGTTGTTTGGCGGCATGATCGGGATCAGAGCACACGAGAGGGACGATGAGTAGGTTGATCAGCATTTCCAGTTAGACCAGCGATGCGGCGTGTTTCGCGCAGGTCAGGGCCTTGCGCTGGCCCCGGATGTGGTGTGTCCGCACTGCGGGGTCAAGGAAGTGATCAAGCAGGGCAGAGACGAGGTTGAGCCCGAGCGCCAACGCTACCAATGCAAGGGCTGTGGCAAGCGGTTTGATGACCTGACGGGCACCGTGTTCGAGGGACCGTCCTCCTGACGTAAGACCCTGGAACGCATAAAGAGCCATGAATAATTGGACGCAATTCCAGACGCTGGTTGAGCGGAATGTGCAGGAGATTGCCCAGATTGAATATCAGAGCCACATCCCTCGTTGGCTGGAGGTGGCGGCGGCCCACTGTGGCCAGCTCTTCAATGCGACACATATCGGATGGCCGCTCTCGATGGATGCCTGCACGGAAGAAAAGTATCTGGGGGTTCTCGAAAAACTGGTTCTGGTGCAACCCTTGCCCTGTGTACCAACGTGACCTGCTGCAACCTCAACTCCAGTGCTGCTTTTGATGCATGCCAACACAGGCAATCATGGCGTTGCGTGTGTCCTTGATTTCATAAATAATGATTAACTTCTAAGTTAACTATTATTCAAACATGATCCCACAGAGAAAGCGCCGACAGGCCATCGACCAGGCACTGACAAACAAATGGGCTCAGGCTGCACACTTGCTGTTTCTGGATTCATTCATGCAGGAGTCAAAGTGGAAGTCCGATGAGTTGGCGTTTCACGGGGGAACCAGCCTGCACCTGTCCTGGCGCTCTCCCCGGTATTCGGAAGACCTGGACTTTTTGCTGTCACGCACAGCCAAAGGGGCTGCACAGGTCGTGAACAACGCGACCAAACGGGTTCAGGCACGATTTCGCGCAATCGATCCCGACTTCACTGTTCAGGTCAAGGATCGCACCAAAGACGAAGACCGCATGCAGGTTTTCAACATCACGGTGAGTCACCCGCGCATTGTCGGCAACGCCATGATCAAAGTGGAGTTTTGGAAAACTGACCCAGCCTACTTGCAAAACTACCCGACCGAGTTCAAGACACCCGTGGCTGCTGGCGACCTCGCTGGGACGATTTCATATCCTGTACCGGCGGCCCGTCTGGCCACCGCCTATGCAGACAAACTCGTGGCGTTTGCCACACGGCCACAACTGAAATGGCGCGACATCTTCGACCTGTGGTGGATCGGAACCCAGAGTAACGCGCAAATCGACAGGAACCAGATGTACACCCAGTTCCTGCAAAACATCCAGGCTTACACCCCCCTCAAGGGCTTGCCACCGCACAAGGCGTTGCTGGAGTTCCTCCAGCATGACCGCCAACAGGTCATCAACAAAGCCGATCCCGATTTGCGAAACTGGCTGCCAGACGGGCTGTGGAAAGTTCTCCATCCCACCGGCGTTATCCAGATGGTCGATTACGTTCGCTCTGAACTACAAAGCGTGCATGACGCAATCGAATATCAAATTGCAAGCCAGGCTCAGGATGTCCCCACTGACAAAGCAATCGCAGAGATTCCAAAAGGATGATCGGCCATGTCCAGAACATCCTTGATTGAACACCTGCAGAAGTTGCCCGATGTTTTCGACCTGAGGCTGTTTTGCCTGACCACAGGAATTGCGCCCGAGTCGGCCAAGGTGATGGTGTCACGCTGGGCTCAGCGCGGACACATCGAATTGGCAGGACCCAAAACCGGCATCTATTTCAAGCGCCTGGGCTCGAACATGGAGCCGGGTCAGCAAATCGCCGCTGCTGTATGGCATCTTTACCCCGGTGCAGCCTTGTGCGGAGCCAGTGTCTTGCATCGCAATGGGTGGACCACTCAAATTCCACGCAGCCTGCACATCGCCGTCCAAGCCCGTCCATCGTTGGTTCAATTGCATGGTGTCACCCTTTTCGCGCGAACGCAGGATTGGTTTGCGGGTGTTTACAAGCAAAAAGGCTTTGAGCCTTGCTTGCGTGGCACCTCAAACAGCACACCCTTCTCGCGCTTGCGCATCCTCAAGCCCACATGGGCTCTGGAGGACATGCGTCATGTCCACGATGGCTGGATGCCAGATGAAGATGACCTGGAGCTGCCCGAAGACAAAAAATCACTCGCTGAGCTGGATCGTGCGAGGATTTTCTTCGATCATCTTCATGGAATCTCCTCTGTGCAAGGTGATTGACAACGACCAACACCGGGGTCAAGGCAGCAGCCACGGTGTCGGGAGCCGATTACAAGGGTCTGAGGCGAATCAAGGATCACACGTGCAAAGACCTCGTCACGGGCATCGTGCTGTATGACGGCTACCAAGCCCTCTCTTTTGGTGAGGGCCTGTGGGCGGTTCCGCTTGCCGCACTGTGATTGGCGGCCATTGAGTTCAGACCCGCAACCAACCCTGCTGCCATATCGCTCACCCCTCTCACACTTTTACCCCGTTCGACACTCACAGTCTGTGAGCTTGACACTCATAACGGTAATTACCATAATTATCGTAATTACCGTTACACCCACTGAGCAATTTCATGGCCCCTCCAATCGCTACCCAGAAAGCCGTCACCGAAATCGCCAATGCCCTGGTGGCAGAGGGCTTGGAGCCGTCGATCATCGCAGTGCAGTCGCGCATCGGCGGAGGGTCATACAGCACGGTCAAACGCTACCTGGATGCCTGGAAGCAAGAACGGGCTCAGATGCATGCTGCGGCCACGGACACGCCACCCGCCATTCAGGCCAAGGGCCAGGAGTTCGCCCACGCGGTTTGGACGCTGGCTTGTGCCCAAGCCCAGCGGGAGGCCCAAGTGGTCAAGGACGAGGCCAGGGCCGAGGTGGCGGCGGTGCGTGCGGACTTGGCGGGGGCCACTTCTGAGATTGCGCGGCTCGAAAACGTGGAGTCTGCCCAGGCAGCGGAGCTGGATGCGCAGCAATCGAAACTGCGCCAGGTGGAGTTGGCCCTTGCGCAAGCCCAGCCACAGGCACGTCGGGTGCCGGAATTGGAACAGTCACTGGTGCAGCTGCGCACAGAGTTGGATGCATCCCGCAAGGAGGCCTCTGACAAAGCAGTGGAGGCTGGTCGATTGGCGGGTGAGGCGGATGCCCTGCGTGCCCAGATGCGCGAGTGGATGGCAACGATCAGT
>JACCEE011347222.1_pt1 | contig 17151 bp, 9 predicted proteins | sample 7449931 | NCBI WGS metagenome assembly JACCEE01 (sample SAMN15323457, study PRJNA562643) | freshwater metagenome | isolation source: river surface water | place: USA:Blue River Watershed | collected 2017-08-19 | reverse complement strand
TGATATAAGTGACCTATATGGAAAGAAAATGGCTAACGGATCAGTCATCTCAAACGATGATGAGCTTTGTATGTACCTCTTAAAAGAGGCTCATGTTGCTCTCGTCTCAGGTAGTTCTTTCGGAAACCCCAATTGCATTCGCTTCAGTTATGCAACATCCGATGAAAGACTTATTGAGGCTGTCAAAAGAATAAAGAAAGCACTCCTCTAACTGACCACTGAGACTTTCTTACGTCTCTGTTCATGCAACCAGCCTGCTGTGGATAATGCAGCTACCGTTGCCTCTCCAACAGATGTTGTAATCTGACGATACCTCTTGGCGATGGCATCACCGGCAGCATAAACCCCTTCCAGGCTGGTTTTCATATCTCTATCAACAACAATCTCTCCCCACTTATTTAACACTACAACATCCTTAAGAATCTCTGTATTGGGTTGATATCCTATAAAGATAAATGCCCCAGATGCAGGAAGAAAAGTCTCTTCTCCAGTGTTAACATCCTTAATGAGTGCCCCTTCAAATGAATCACCCCCTTTAAACTGAGAAATAACACTACTTAACTTGAATGAAATCTTTGCATTTTGCTTAGCCTCTTCAACCGCATATTCAAAAGCCTGAAAATAGTCAAATTGATGCACTATGGTAATATGTGAAGCATACTTCGTCAGTGATACGGCCTCCTCTAACGCAGAGTTACCTCCTCCAATAACGATGATCTCTTTATCGGTAAAGAATTCACCATCGCAGGTCGCACAATAACTGATCCCTTTCCCTTTAAACTGCCTCTCCCCTTCAACTCCAAGCTCACGCGAACGCCCACCAGTTGCCAGAATAACGGCATCCGACTCATAAATAGTTCCATCACTACTTATAACTTGCTTAAGATCTCTATCTAACTTAAGTTGCTGTATTGAAGCAATATTTTTAAGAACAGCCCCAAACGACTTGGCCTGCTTCTTCATCGTGTTTGCCAGTGCATATCCACTCGTCGACTCTACCCCAGGGTAATTGGCAACCTCATGCGTCAAAACCATCTGACCGCCAGCTGTACCTATATTTAAAACTAATGTCCGTAGTCGGGCACGACTTAAATAGATGGCTGAAGTTAAACCGGCAGGACCACCACCTAAAACGATAACATCAAATCTATTGTTCTCCATAATCTTAAAATAAAAAATCCGGGTAGGCTGGTCACCCAGCCTTTATTACCCGGATTACTTACAAAACCTACTGATTGTTTTTTCCAAATTGGTCATCAAGGATGGAACGTACCTGTTGTTCATTCTGTATACTGGAAGTAGCTTTAACTACTTTCCCATTCTTATAGTAAAAAGTGAAAGGTAATCCCATAAATCCACGCGCCTCCGGAGCATTTCTTATTACATGTGACTCCGGACTATCAAAAGGCATATCGGCAAACTTGACATGCTTGTACTCTTCCTCTAGATCTTCCATGACTCCATAAACGGGAATACACATAGGACCCATTCTGCCACAACAGATCATTACATTTTCATTCTCTTCTAAAATCTTTTTCCACTCATTCGCAGTGGTAACATGTGTTAAGTTAGTTTGTAACATTGTAAATTATAATTATTGTTATGTAATTCCTTTTAAAAGCCACCCCCATTCTTACTCATTTCAACTTTGATAAAGTTTCTCAAAAGTCAACCATTGGGGTCATCTATTATGATTACAAAGGTAGATGGAGAGATAACCAACCACAACAGATAAACCCTAACACCTGCAAGTATGAAGGTTGGTAAATACCAATTTTCGTAATTTTGAAGAAAAAGAGGTCATAATGCGGGAAAAGAGCAATTGTTTTGATGAAAACATTAATCCAAAATGTTTCAATCTTTTAACAGAAGATGAATGGAAGCAAATCGGAAGACATCAAACCCGAATGCAGTATAAAAAAGGAGAGCACCTAGCCCGCCAAGGCAGTCCATCGGCTGTCATCATCTTTATTCTTGAGGGACTTGTAAAACAATTCATTGAAAGCGAGACAAGCCGCCCGTTTAACACAGCGATCCTTCAACCGGGAGATTTTATCGGACTATCAACTCTCTTTGGAGACACCCCTTTTATTACCTCAGCAATGGCTTTACAACCGGTTGAGGCTTGCCTAATCTCTTCTGTAATTCTTAGAGATGTCATTACTAAAAATAACACTTTGGCATTAAAACTCATCGAACGACACCTCTCTACAGAACGACATTTAATAGATATAGTGGCTCGACTCAATTACAAACAGATGCCAGGAAAACTTGCTCAAACCTTACTGTATCTTAATCAGGAACACTTCGCAGAAAAAGATCTTTTCAGTCTACTTACTAGAAATGATCTGGCCGATTTTGCTGCAATCTCTTCCATCAATGTGGTAAAACTGCTGCATCAATTTGAAGATGAAGGAATCATTAAGCTTAATGGAAGAAAAATTACTGTTACAGATAAAGAAGCACTCCATTCAATCGCAAAAAACGGTTAGAAATCCTAACTTCATATTCTGTTGGATAAACTAATCCTACACTAATTTGCTCTGCAATCAAGATTTAAAATATTCTCTTTTAAAGCGTAATGTGAATCTACTGCCTTTCCCTTCTTCACTTTCAACAAGAATCTGCACATCATTTAAGTTCATAAACTCCTTTGAAAGTAATAGACCTAATCCGGTTCCCTGCTCCTTTGCGGTTCCTGCAGTTGATACTTTCTGATCTAACCTAAAAAGAAGACCCAACTTTTCCTGTGACATACCCACTCCGTTATCAGAGATTGAAAGATCAAGATAAGTATCCGTGATCTCATCAGAAATCGAAATAGTACTCTGCGGCCATGAAAACTTGATCGAGTTTAGAATCAGATTTCTTATAACAAATCTAAACATGCCTTGGTCACAAAGAACCATTGTATTCTCATCTATCTCACTAATTATTGAGATCTGCTTAGCTCTTGCTGTATACTCAAGCTGAGCAGAAACCTCTTGCAAAATTGAACTATAATGTAACCATTCGGGATTTGCTTTACTCTGACCCATCTGACTTCTGGCCCACTGTAGCAAATTATCTAACAGACTCGACGCATTCTGAGTTGCTTTCAAGATCTCCTCAACCATTTCTAGCCTCTGTTGATCAGACAAATCTTTATAATCATAGGATAACAAAGACGAGAAGCCCATAATAGCATTGAATGGATTCTTCAGGTCATGGGCTATGATCGAGAAGAACTTATCTTTTGTGCGATTTAGAGCCGCCAACTCATCGGTTCGTAACTTAAGTTCATCTGCGTTTAGTTTAAGAATCTCATTCGCAGTGCGTAGTTGTCTTCGTCTCCTCCGTAATAGTATAACTGAAATCATCAAGCCCAAGACAGATAAAACCGCTAATGAGACCGCCCACCATTGTATCACGATAATTCTTTGTTGAAGCTCTGTCTTACTTTTCAATAACCTATTCGATTCATTGATCCCTTTAACCTCATACTTCGTCTCAATCTCTTTAGCCATCTGTATCTGATCTACTTCCGAAAGAGAATCATTAAGCATAACATAACGTTTAAAATGCTCTTGCGATTTGATCTTATTCCCCAAAGCATCATATATAACCGCATAAAGGCGCTCCATGCTTCTTATGCTTACTTTCTGGTTCATTGAATCAGCAATGGGATAAGCCTCGTTAACTACCTGAAGAGCCTGATTGTATTGCTTTCTTTTAACTAACAGTTGCCCTAAAAAAACCTGTGTTTCAATCCAAACCGGAAGCCTTCCACTTCTATGTACCAATTGTATTGCCTCACGAAGCGCTATTTCAGCCTTCTCGTAATCTCCCATATTATCATAGACATTTCTAATGGAGAGAAGACCGGAAGTTAAGAACTCCGTAAAGTCATTTTTCCTGCAGATATCAACCGATAAGTTATACCATTTTAAAGCCTCATTTAATTTCCATCTACCCTCATAAGCCCGTGCAACCCCAAAATATCCTGACGCCAGAAACTGTAAATTGTTAGCCTTTTTAGCAAAGTCAATAGCCATTCTAGAATACTTCTCAACCAAAACCCAATCCCTTAGATCGATATAAGCCATTGCCATATTCGCAGCCGATCTACTTATTGCATTCGGATCTCCTCTTTTTAGTTCATAGTCAATAACCTTCTGATGAATCAATATCTTCTCCGTAATATTCCCTATCCGAGCATATATAATGGCAAGGTTATTCAAATTTCCAATAACCTCAACGGTATCCTTAATTCTCGAGAAAGCTTCAATGGCCTCATTCTGCATTCTGATGGCTTCACTATACCGCCCTAACTCTCGAAATGCAATAGCTGTAATATTAAGTATCTTGCCTAGATGGTAATCTCCACCAACCTCTCGAGCCATTTCAGCTCCTTTCAAGCCTGTTTCAAGAGCTGATTTATTATCCCCTTTCAAGATATATAAAGCTGTTTTATTACGTAAAAACAACATCTCTTGAAACTCATCTTGCGTGATCTTTAATAAACTATCAGCCTCATTTACATACCGATTCGCTAATTTAACATCTGAATATTTAACCTCCCAAGCCAATAGGTTTACTATTTCCAGACGCTTAAGCCCCGTAGCTTTTTGAAGCTCTTTTTTAAGACTATCAATGTTTGTACTGTAAAGTGGTTGAGAAAACACAAACCAAAACAGAAAGAGCAGAGTGTAGTATCGCATAAACGGTGTGTTATACAACAAAAATAACATACTAATCTATTCAATGAAGAAAAATTAAAAAAGCGTCTGTATTTATTTTACAGACGCTTTAGATTGGGTAAACCCAACTAATCTACTGGCTCATCTTAACTCTCCATTCACGATTCAGATCGAAAAACAATTTGGTCATTTTGTGCATCAATCAAGATCACTTTATCTGGCTCCAGGCTTCCAGCTAGAATCAATTTTGATAACTGATTAAGAATCTCTTTCTGCATCATCCGTTTTACGGGACGAGCACCAAATTGCGGATCATATCCGGCTACTGCTATATAATCAATAGCCTTATCAGTAATGGATAACTCAAAGCCGGCCTCTTTTGCTCTTTTTTGAATAATCTTAAATTGAAGTTCAACAACCTCTCTTATCTCTTTTGATGACAGCGGTGTAAACATAATGATCTCATCTATTCGATTTAAGAACTCAGGCCTCATGGTTCTCTTCAATAAGAGCATCACTTCATTTCGAGTCTGTTCAAACGTAACGGATGCCAACTGCGTTTTATCAACACTCAAGTTTTCTTGGATCAACTGCGATCCGAGGTTTGAGGTCATGATAATTATTGTATTCTTAAAATCAGCTACTCGGCCTTTATTATCCGTTAAACGACCATCATCCAGCACCTGAAGAAGAATATTAAAGACATCAGGATGAGCCTTCTCTATTTCATCCAGCAAGACCACAGAATAGGGTTTTCTACGAACGGCCTCTGTTAACTGACCACTCTCATCATAACCCACATAACCCGGAGGTGCTCCAATAAGTCTTGAAACGCTATGACGCTCCTGAAATTCAGACATGTCAATTCTCACCATGCTGTTTTCATCATTAAATAGGAAGCTAGCCAGCGCCTTAGCCAACTCTGTCTTACCAACACCGGTACTACCTAAGAAAATGAATGATCCAATAGGCCTCTTAGCATCCTGCAATCCGGCTCTTGACCGACGTATCGCATCTGAAACGGCGACAATGGCATCATCCTGGCCTACAACACGCTTGTGAAGTTCTGCTTCCAAGTTTAATAACTTCTCTCGCTCACTCTGAAGCATTCGTGTAACCGGTATTCCAGTCCACTTTGAGACAATCCCTGCAATCTCTTCGGCTCCGATCTCCTCATTAATCATCGGAGAATCTCCCTGTCTTTTGAGAAGCTCCTCCTTAAGAACAATAAGACTCTGTTCGGAAGCCCGAATCTTACCATATCTCAGCTCGGCAACTAAGCCATAATCACCATTGCGCTCAGCTTGGTCAGCTCTCAACTTATCTTGCTCAATAGCCGCTTTCGTCACCTGAATCTTATCAACAATCTCCTTCTCTGATTGCCATTTAGCACGTAAGTTGGTGCGCTCCTCCTGAAGATTAGCCAATTCATGTTTTAAAAAACCAATTCGATCAGAGTCGCCTTCACGCATCATGGCCTCTCGTTCAATTTCCAACTGCTTAATTTTCCTTTCTATCGTCTCGAGCTCTTCAGGCAGACTATTCATCTCTAACCTAAGCCGTGCAGCTGCCTCATCCACCAAGTCGATGGCTTTATCAGGAAGAAATCGATCGGTGATGTAACGTTGCGATAACTCAACAGCAGCAACAATTGCTTCATCTCTAATCCTTATCCGATGATGTGCCTCATATCTATCTTTTAAGCCCCTTAAAATGGATATAGCTGAAAGGGTATCAGGTTCATCTACCATTACAATCTGAAACCTTCTTTCTAATGCCTTGTCCTTCTCAAAGAATTTTTGGTACTCCTTCAAGGTAGTAGCTCCTATTGCTCTAAGCTCACCTCTTGCCAGGGCAGGTTTAAGTATGTTGGCCGCATCCATTGCACCTTCTCCCCCTCCGGCACCTACAAGGGTATGGATCTCATCAATAAACAAGACTACGGCTCCATCTGATGAGATCACCTCTTTTACCACACTCTTTAACCGCTCTTCAAATTCTCCCTTATACTTCGCCCCTGCAACCAAAGAACCCATATCAAGCGAGAAAATCAACTTCGATTTAAGATTATCTGGAACATCACCATTCACTATTCTATGAGCAATCCCCTCAGCAATTGCCGTCTTACCTACACCCGGTTCACCAATCAATATCGGGTTATTCTTGGTCCTTCTCGTCAATATCTGTAAAACCCTTCTTATCTCTTCATCTCGACCTATCACAGGATCAAGTTTCCCATTCAAAGCCAACTCATTCAGATTCCTGGCATACCTGTTTAACGCATTATAGGTCTCCTCGGCAGTCGCACTCTTTACTGATTCACCTTGATTTATCTCAGCCATCGCCTTCTCCAGATCCTTTCTCAGAACCCCACTATTTCTTAGCATCTTTCCCGTCGAATCATCCCCCTCCGAAAGTGCAATAAACAGATGACCAGTTGTAACATACTCATCGTTGCCCTTGCTTAAAAGTCGCACAGCATTATTTAATACCTGTTGCAAATCACGACTCGCATAAACCTCCCCACCTGTCACCTTAGGATAACCCGTCACGATAGCCTCAGCCTGTTTAATAACCATCTGAATATTAACCCCAAGCTTTGCTACCATAAATGGAATTACGTTATCATCAACCTTATGTAAGGCCAACAACAAATGAGCGGTATCTATCTGCCCATTCCCTCCATTAACAGCCATCTGTGTAGCTAATTCTAAAGCTTCACGACTCTTAATTGTAAATTGATTTAAATTCATATTATCTCTCCTTTCAAAACCATATCTACTAAGGAGCAACTCAACTTTTTTGCCCCCCTATTTTGATGATTTAACCACATAGATCAAAAACTGATCCGAATCGCTTTTCTCCCTATATAATAAGACATTTTGACACAACCAAACAAAAAATCAACGCTAAAAACTGTCATTTTGACAACCTTCAAAAATCCTTTTTCCTCCTAATCTAACCTCACCTCTTCGCTCGCCCTTCGCTCGCCCTTCGCTCGTTCTCTATATAAATACAAAAACATCCTGATTAAATCAAGGAAGAGAAGATCTCTTTGGGTTACCAAAAAAATGGAACTCAACCATTCCGTAAGTTTTTATAAAACCAATTTTGATCAATGCAATTGCATTATCCCTCAAGGTATACCACCTAATCTCAACCTATTAAGTCCACCTTTAACCGTTCAATATATGGAGAGCAAGCGAAGAGCAAACGAAGAGCAAGCGAACAAAAATCTACTTTAGTCCAGATTTTTTACTTTTGTGCTGCAAAAGAAGAAGAAAGCACCGTGAAACTCTGTATAGCTGAAAAACCAAGTGTTGCGAAAGAATTGGCTCAAATCTTAGGAGCTTCACAGCGTCGTGATGGATATTATGAAGGGAATGGTTACCTTGTCAGTTGGACCTTTGGGCACCTCTGCACGCTCAAGTTACCCGAAGACTATCTTCCTGAATTAAAACAATGGAGGTTGAGCACTTTGCCTATCATCCCTCAGAAATTTCAGGTTAAGTTAATCGATAACGAAGGCGTTTCGCGACAATTTCGAACGATAGTACACTTGCTTGAGCGCAGCCAAGAGGTCATTAATTGCGGTGATGCAGGCCAGGAAGGGGAACTGATTCAGAGATGGGTATTATTGCTAGCGAAGAACAGATTACCTGTCAAACGGTTATGGATCTCGTCTTTGACTTCCCAAGCTATTCAAGAAGGATTCAGTCATTTAAAAGAGGGAGCATCCTTTGATCGATTATTCTATGCTGGTCATACACGTGCTGTAGGTGACTGGCTTTTAGGAATTAATGCAACCCGATTGTATACAGTCAAATACAGCCAAGGACGGGGAGTGCTCTCTGTGGGAAGAGTCCAGACTCCCACGCTTGCCCTGATTGTCAAACGACATCAAGAGATCACTCGTTTTGTTCCGGAAGATTATTGGGACTTAAAGACGGTCTACCGCGATGTAACCTTCTCAGCGGTATCGGGTCGATTTAACTCCGTTGACGAAGCAAATCAAGCACTAAGCAAGATCAAGGATTCCCTTTTCATAATAACATCTTTCGAGAAGAAGAAAGGAAACGAAGCACCACCCAGACTCTTTGACTTAACCTCTTTACAAGTTGAATGTAATAAAAAGTTTGGGTTCACCGCCGAACAAACCCTCAATCTGGTTCAACAGCTATACGAGAAAAAACAAGTAACCTATCCCAGAGTAGACACCACCTACCTCCCTTCCGATATATACCCAAAAATACCTGCGATATTAACCTCGCTAACTCCCTATAAAGAGTTTACAGAGCCGCTTCTTGAAACAAAAATCAAAAAGAGCAAAAAGGTCTTTGATGATTCAAAAGTTACTGACCACCACGCCATTATTCCGACAGGTGAATTTAATGGAAGTGTAATGACCTCTAACGAAAAGAAGGTATTTGATATCGTCGCCCGTCGATTTATTGCTGCCTTCTATCCCGATTGTATTGTATCGAACACAACCGTTCTAGGGGAAGCAGCAGCGATACCCTTCAAAGCGACCGGAAAACAGATTCTGGAGGATGGCTGGCGTATACTCTATAAAAAGCAGGCAAAACAAGATCCTGAGGCCACAAATAACGATGGTGTCGACGAACAGGATAAAGAGGAGGCAGAACAGATCATGCCAGCCTTTGAAAAGGGAGAGTCAGGCCCTCATGAACCAGGTATCCAACAGAAACAGACACAACCACCAAAACCATACACCGAAGCAACCCTCCTCAGAGCCATGGAGACTGCCGGAAAACAGGTCGATGATGATGAACTTCGTGACGCCCTAAAAGACAATGGAATCGGACGACCCTCTACAAGAGCCGCTATCATTGAAACTCTCTTTAAAAGAAATTATATACGCCGAGTACGCAAAAACCTCGAACCAACCGTCACCGGTATTCAACTGATTGAAACAATCGGCAATGAATTACTTAAATCTGTAGAGCTTACCGGGCAATGGGAGAAAAAGTTAAGAGAAATAGAAAGAGGAGTTTACGAAGCCTCCGAATTTATTGAAGAGATGAAAAAGATGGTCTATAGTCTTGTTCAAGAGGTTGTAACAGATTATCATCGCTCTTCAATTGAGATTGAAAACACACCCCCAAAAGAAGCCCCTTCCCAATCAAACAAAAAGAAAAAAGAGACTAAAAAAGAGGGAGAGGCACCTAAAGAGAAGAATACTAAAACTTCTTCCCCTAAGACACCTCCCTCACTCATTTGCCCATCTTGTAAAAAAGGAAATTTGATTAAAGGCAGAGAAGCTTATGGTTGTAGCCAATGGCGTGAAGGATGTACATTCAAAGTCCCATTCACCGAAATCAAAGACTCCAATGGAGAACCCTCAGAGGCTATATTAGCTAAATACTTAAAGAAGATAGATACAAATTAACATTCAGGATTATTCATCCTGGTTGGAATAGTGTAATTAGTTGAGACACTTGCCTTCGTTGCCATAATCATGACTTTCAGACCGATCTCATCGTTAATAAACTTATCCTTTAAGTTATCAAAGAACTTCCGACTGCCATATTTAATCTTCCATTCTGAGCGATCAATGACAAACTTCACGGAGGTGGCAGTGACGGTTCCCGCATCCTCATTTACAGAAATATTTGCCTTAAACTGAATAGCTCTGGAAATATTCTTGATGGTAAGATTACCAGATACCAATGAATTAACATTTACGCCTTCAATACTCTCAGCCTGAGCCAAGGCCTCAACTTTTGTTATTTCAAATTTTGCCGTAGGGAATGAATCCACTGCGAAAAAATCGGGTGACATTAAGTGCCCCACCAATTTCTTATTGTATTCAGCATCTGTCAAATCGGTGTTCTTTATGCTTTTCATATCAATAAGAAACGAGCCACCTACAACTTGACCTTTATCAATGTTAACCGTTCCAGTCTGAACTGAAATGGTTCCTACATGGCTTCCGCCGGGCTTGGTACCTTCCCAATTAATCACAGATTTTGAGATATCGGCATTGTAAACAATCCCGGCAGCATTTAATACTGACTCTGGGTTAGACGAATTAGCCTTCTCTCCAGCAGGGCCACAACTTACCAAAATGAGAATGATGGATAATAATCCACCGAATTTTATACACTTTGTCATGATTTATATTTTAAATGATTGTTCTATAAACAGATACTGATGATAATTGTTCAGTAATTCTTATTTACCTTTTCGCTACATTTGTTAGTTATTGAAAAATCGGGACAATAAACCCGAAAATACTATACGACCAAATAATTCTTTAAACCAATGAAGTTTCTAACAATAAGTAGCCGAGCGATGGCAATGATTGCCTTGTTTGTACTCGGATCTATTTTTTCAGGTTATGGGCAGTCGGTAGCGAAGCCCATTGAACAAAACTGTTATTCTGTTTTAGTCGGGAGAGGAGCCTCAGTAGATGGCTCAGTGCTATTAGCACATAACGAGGATGATTTTGGGGATCAGCTCTTTAATTGGATTATAGTACCCAGGCTCACCCATAGTAAACACGATAAATTCGAAACATTACAAGGAGCACTCATTGCTCAGGCTGATACTACCTATAGGTACCTTTGGCTTGATATGCCTGGAATGGCATTCTCTGATAGTTATATGAATGAAAACGGAGTGACCATAGTCTCCAATAGCTGTCCCTCTCGTGAAGATGCCCCTATACTTACCTCTGGTGGAATTACCTGGGAGCTTCGCCAGTTAATGGCCCAGCGCGCAAAAAGTGCCCGTCATGCTGTAAAGATAGCGTCAAGACTGATCTCTGATTTGGGATATGCCGCCTCGGGTCGAACTTACAGCATTGCAGATGCTAATGAAGCGTGGATGCTATCCGTTGTCAATGGAAAACACTTCGTAGCACTTCGGATCCCTGATGACCATGTTGCGGTTATCCCTAATTATTATACCATAACCGAAGTCAATCTATCCGATACAACAAATTGTATTGCCTCTCCCGACCTTATCACCTATGCTCAAAACAGAGGATGGTACAACCCAAGCCAGGGCAAATTTAACTTTAGAGAAGCCTACGGGAACCCCGATGCACTAAACCATCCTGAGAACATAATGCGTATGTGGATGGGGGTTAATTCACTACAAACAAGACAATTTTCACCGAATGAATCATTCCCTTGGTCATTCAAGCCTTCTGACCTTGTTAGCGTTGAGAAACTCTCATTATTGTTGGCAAATCACTACGAGAATACCCCTTTTGACCATACAAACGGATATCAAAACGGGAACCCCCATGAAAATGACCCCTCAACCATCTGTGCAACCCATAACCAATATGGTTTTATAGCTCAACTTCGTAACTGGATGCCTACTGATGTTGGTTGTCTGTGGTGGATCGCACCCCGACGCCCCTGTCTGCATCCCTTTACCCCTCTCTATGCAGGAATTAACTCCTTCCCCGAACGGTTTTCTATGTATAACTATCAGGACGCCATTAAACACCACTTTGACGAAATCGAATCCATGCGGGCTATCGCACCAAATCATATTTACTATGACTTTTTCGACCTAACCGCCTATGGTGACTCCATCTCCTATATCAATGCTCTCCGAAAAAGGGTGGTCGAAAAAGACAACCTGTTTAGAAATTATATAAAACGACAAGAAAAATTTGAACTAGAGACACTCGCTCTTTGGGTCAGAGACCGCGATGCGGCTCGAAAGAGACTTACAGAATACAGTATTGAAGGAATAGAGAAATCAGCTGCATCCTCCTTAGAATCATTGAAATCATTAAAAAAGTAACCAACCATGAGAAAAGTTCTTGTCAAATCAACGAATCTCTTATTTCTGGCTTTTATTATTCTCTACTCCTGTGCAGAAAAACCCAAAAAGGAGATGGCTATCCTGCATCAAAGGCCTAAAGAGTACAAAACACTTACCGACTACGTTGATCCTTTCATTGGTACCGGAGGGCACGGCCATACCTATCCTGGTGCTACTTGCCCCTTTGGAATGGTTCAATTAAGCCCAGACACCCGACTAGACGGATGGGATGGTTGCTCAGGCTACCACTATTCTGACTCATTATTATATGGATTCTCCCACACCCACCTTAGTGGTACCGGATGCCTTGATTACGGCGATATCCTTTTTATGCCATTTAGTAAAACCGTAAAAAGTAAAATTAACCAAGCCTATAGCTTCGCCGCTCCATTGAAGCATCAGGATGAATTGGCTAGACCCGGATACTATAAGGTTGATCTGAAAGATAGAGGAATAACCGCCGAATTAACCACAACAGCCAGAGTTGGGGTCCACAAATACACCTTCTCCTCAGTCGAAAACAGTGGCGTATTGATCGACCTTAAACACCGGGATGAAGTCTTAGCTTCTTCAATTAAACAAACCGGTTCCAATGAAATCTCAGGTTTCAGACGATCAAGGGCTTGGGCTACCGATCAACACACCTACTTTGTAGCTCAGTTTTCTGCTCCTATTGAATCAATCGAAATATATAAAAACGACACCCTACTATCAGAAAAAGACCTTCTTGAAGCAGATGGACTTAACCTCCATGCTCTGGTAAGATTTAAAGAACTACCAGGAGATAGTTTAATAATTAAAGTGGGGATTTCGGGAACCGATATTGAAGGGGCACGAGGCAATCTTATAAAAGGGACAGCAAACATGACCTTGAGCCAGATAAGAAAGGCGGCTGATCAGGAATGGGAAAAAGAACTCTCATGTATTAAAACAGAAGGAGGAACGACTGAACAAAACATTGTCTTTTACACTGCCCTTTATCACATGTATATTGCGCCTAACCTCTGGAGTGATGCAGATGGTCGCTATAGAGGGATGGATAATGCCATCCATAAAGCGGATAGCAATGAACAGTATACCGTCTTTTCATTATGGGACACCTATAGAGCCGCTCATCCACTTTATACCCTATTCCAACCCAAACGCACCTATGCCTTTATTAATACCTTCCTTCGTCAATACAAAGAGGGTGGAAGATTACCGGTTTGGGAGTTAGCCGCTAACGAGACCAATTGCATGATTGGAAACCATTCTATTCCGGTTATCATCGATGCATGGGCCAAAGACTATGTTGAGTTTGACCAAAAACTGGCAATGGAGGCCATGATTAAAAGTGCAGATATGGACGGTTTTGGGTTAGACGCTTATAAGAGATATGGATTTATACCTGCTGATGAAGAGGGAGAATCAGTCTCAAAGACCTTAGAATACGCTTATGATGACTGGTGCATAGCACGGTTTGCACTAGCTCGTGACGACAATGAGACTTATGCTCGTTTTATCAAAAGGGCTCAGAGCTACAAAAATCTCTTTGACCCATCAACCGGGTTCTTCCGGGCACGGGTAAACAACCAATGGTTCGCCCCCTTTGATCCCACTGAAGTAAACTTTAACTATACAGAAGCCAATGCCTGGCAATACTCCATGGCCGTCCCCTTCGATCTTGAAACCCTTATTAAGATGCATGGCGGAGCCGAAAACTTCGAGAAGATGTTGGATAGACTCTTTACCACCGACTCAAAGATGTCTGGCCGTGAACAAGCAGATATTACGGGACTCATCGGACAGTATGCTCACGGAAATGAGCCAAGTCATCATATGGCTTACCTGTACAACTTCGTTGGGAAACCTCAGAAAACCCAGGCTCTGGTAAGGAAAATAATGGATGAATTCTATACAATCTATCCTGATGGATTAATCGGCAATGAAGATTGCGGACAGATGTCGGCATGGCTGGTTGCCAGTGCTATGGGGTTTTATCCTGTCTTACCTGGAACGAACGCCTGGGTCCTAGGATCTCCTTGGTTTCCTAAGGTTACTCTCAATTTTCCTTCAGGAAAGAAATTCATCATCAAGGCCGAAAACTGGAGCAAGCAAAACGTCTATATAGCTTCAGCCAAACTTAATGGCGATGATTACACCAGAAACTGGTTAAATCACCAAACGCTCATTGAAGATGGAGAATTAGTACTTACAATGAGTTCTGATAAAGGGAGCAAATGGGGTACTGCTGAAAATGACTGCCAGCCTTCAAAAATCTGGGATCTTCAAATTGAACCCATTCCAGTAGTAACCAAAGGAAAAGGTGCTTTTAGAGGATCTACTACCATAGAGATCAGTTCTCCGGGTACACCGAAAGCGATATACTATACACTTGATGGATCCTTACCATCCGCCGCATCAATTAAATATTCAAAACCTTTTACCATTAATAAAACCACCACTGTTAAAGCGATTGCTTATAGTTCAGAAGGTACTGCAAGTGGAATTATGGAATCACAATTTAACTTAATTCCACACAACAATCTTCTTACGCTTAAAACGCAATATCAGCCTCAATATGCAGCCGGAGGGGACTCAGCATTAGCTGACGGATTAAAAGGCGGCAAAAACTTTAAGACAGGCAGATGGCAGGGGTTTGAAGGCACCGATGTTGAAGCAATCATGGATCTTCAAACCATTAAAGCGATAAATAGAGTTTCTGTTGGGTTTTTACAAGATCAGGGAGCATGGGTCTTTTATCCATCGGAAGTGGTTTTTTATGCCTCGTCTGATGGGAAGAACTTCACTCAGTTGGGGGTAGTTAAAGCACCGGCACCTCGTGATGCTGATGGTGTAATGATCTTTGATTTCGCCATTGCCCCACAAAACATCAAGGCTCGATTTATATCCTTCAAAGCTAAAAACGGAGGTGTTTGTCCTGATTGGCATCCCGGTAAAGGAGGTAAAACCTGGATAATGGCTGATGAATTTATGGTTGAATAACCAATCACAGTGAATAAAAAATGCCGCCCCATCAAGATGGGGCGGCATTTTATTTAATATCAAAAGTTCAATTAGCGCACAACTTGTAATTGACGACCTTTAGTAACTTGCCCATTAGATTTAACTCTCCAGAAATAGATACCTGAAGATAAATTTGATACATCTAATTTCAGCACGGCTTGGCCATTAACGCTTTGGGTAGCAACGACACTTCCATTAGCATTGAGCACCTCAACCACTGCTTCACGAGTCTCCCCAGAGATGGGTAAGAAAGTAAAGGAAGAAGCTGGATTAGGATAGCAATTGCCAGTGAGGATAGAGTTAGCTGCTTCGTTAAAATCAATACCTACCATATCGCCGGTAAGCCAAATACGACTGATGGTGATGATCTGATTTCTAATAGTCTCATCACTTAACATCTCTAAACCAACACCAAAATAGATAGCACGATACTTATCCGTTTGACATTTGGTTACTGACTTTTTGGTATCATTTACATAATGGAATACATAATCAGCACCGGTTTTCGGTTTGATAACATCGGGGTACATATTACCTGAATAACGGTCAACTATAGTTGATTGAGGTACTTCACCAAAAACAGGATCTGCGGTATTAGCCGTTAGTTTGTTATTAGTTGAACTACCGTCATCAACAAAATCAGTTAACAAATAGTTTGAATAGAAATTGCGGGTAATTGCGGTTCCATTTGATCCATCAGCACCACTCATAATATCCCAGCCTATATCTTGACCGGCAATAAGAACGTTATGACCTGCATCCATGAATGCCATTAATGCGGTAGCTTGATCATCGGTCAATGCCGGGAAAGTCCAAGCAATGTTCATATAAACATTAAAGACATCCTTAAAAGCAACATCGTTAACCATGTCAGTAAAGACATTCGCATTCGTAACAGCATAAGAGGTGATTCCGGAAGCACCTAAACCATTAAGATAGGTATCCTGCCAAAGAGTAGTCTCGGGTCCACCGGTACCGTTAACCACTAAGTCGGTAACACCACTCACTACATAAACCTTACTGTATTGAAGCGGAGCATTGGGATTACTCAAAGATTTCATGGTAATCGTATACTCTGGGAAAGCAGCAGAAGAGCCAGGAGTTACGATAATTGCCATAGGTTTAGGGGTTCCCTTATCAACATTGATCGTAGCAGAGCCTGAATAGGTAGTACCATCAATTACAAATGATGCATTCCAATCAGCAGGAGAATTATTTGAGGTTAAAGTAATTTCAAAAGAAGAAGATCCTGCTATATTGCTATTGAGATTTGTATTGAAAGTTACAGGAACAGTAGCGATGCTGCGCATTACCTTGGCGGCATTATTTTCGATGTTACCAATATAAAGATTAGTACCACCTATTGCATTAACAACATCTCCAGAGAGAATCTCTTGGTGATCTTTAGTAACAAAAACGGCCACCTGCATATCCTCAACAAGAGCAGGAATGTTTCTGTAATTATCGGGAACAACATAGGTATACTGTTTAGTAATCAAGGTACCAGCCGTAACAGGAGTTACCGCTTCGCCCCACTGACCGGTAATTAAATACCTAAGCATGTGCATATGGCGATAGTTATTTCCTGCACCACCGCTTGATTGTGGGCCATAGATACTATCTTGTAGAAGAGCCACATTAATATAATTGGTTCCTGCAG
>JACCEE010323319.1_pt1 | contig 17156 bp, 13 predicted proteins | sample 7449931 | NCBI WGS metagenome assembly JACCEE01 (sample SAMN15323457, study PRJNA562643) | freshwater metagenome | isolation source: river surface water | place: USA:Blue River Watershed | collected 2017-08-19 | reverse complement strand
GGCGTTGCTGTCGGTGCAGGCGTTGCTGTCGGTGCAGGTGTGGGCGGTCTGGGGGTAGGCGTAGGCGGCCTCGGCGTGGGTGTCGCCGTTGGTCTCGGTGTAGGCGTTGCTGTCGGACGCGGCGTAGGCGTAGGCGTAGGCGGCCTCGGCGTAGGCGTAGGCGGCCTCGGTGTGGGCGTTGCCGTCGGACGTGGTGTCGGTGTCGCCGTCGGTCTCGGCGTAGGCGTAGGAGTCGGAGGCCTCGGCGTAGGAGTTGCCGTCGGTCTCGGCGTCGGCGTAGGAGTCGGAGGCCTCGGCGTAGGAGTTGCTGTCGGTCTCGGGGTAGGCGTCGGCGTCGGCGTCGCTGCAGGGAACGCGACATTCACTCCGATATAAACAGTAGATCCTGCCGCGATACTGCCAGTCCCGGTAAGGCTTAAAGCAGTTCCGCTTATCGAACAGGAGGCGCTCCCCCATGATATTACTTTTGAACCAGCCTTCGAGAGAACAGCATCCGCGGTCCAAGATGTAATTTCAGCATTTGATGTGTTCTTAACAGATATGTTAACAGTCATTCCCGTATTGCCAGACCACAAGTTCTCGTACACAGACACAGATAACCCTTCTGTGGTTGCTGCATGCACAGAATCATGAAGAAATGCAGAAGGAAAGAGAGAACTTGCGAGAAGAATCACGATCGCCAGAAGTGTTTGAGTAGCGCATTTCGAGAAATCTTTCTTCATAACGCCTCCGGTGCGACAAACATTGTTTTGCTATGCTTGTCATTGTGCATAAGAATTTTGTGATTTTGTTAACGTGATTGTATATTATAACAATTCCTTAATTTTTTCCATAGCTTAGATAGTGAGAACATCATGTAGATACAAATAAACCCCCGATGCAAGACATCATGTCGAGCATCGGGGGTCCTGATTTACTTAGTTTTCTCTTTATGCCCTTACACTAGATATTCCCGTTGCTTACAAGTGCAATCACTTGTGCAACCGCATCCTCGGATGAGAGTTCGGTGACTTCTCCCTCAGCGCGCTTCTTCATCTCAACAATGCGGTCAACGGCTTTGCGTCCGACAGTGACGCGAAGAGGAATACCAATAAGGTCCGCATCCTTGAACTTGACTCCGGGTCGTTCATCCCGATCGTCAAGAAGAACCTCTATTCCTTCCTGCTGAAGACGCAGGTATATCTCTTCCGCAAGAAGGTTAATCTTCTCATCCGTCGTGTTTGTCGGAACGATAATGACCTGAAAGGGTGCGGCCGACATCGGCCACGCGATTCCGTTCTCATCGCTGTGTTGTTCGATAATAGCAGCTAAAGTTCTTCCGACACCGATTCCATAACAGCCCATGACCATGCTGTTCTCTTTCCCGGCCGCATCCAAATATTTGCATCCGAGAGCATCCGAGTACTTTGTCCCGAGTTTGAAAATATGCCCGACCTCAATCCCTCGGCAGGTATCAACGGGTCTCTTGCATTTCGGACAGGGGTCGCCCGGAACAATGTTCCGAACATCAACCACGCGTGTCGGTGTGAAATCACGACCCGGATTCACATTCTTCAGATGATAATCGCTCTCGTTGGCACCGCAAATCGCGTTACGCATCACCAGCACTTCGTTATCGGCGATCAGATCGATCTTCTCCGCGAGACGAATCGGCCCGGCAAATCCGACTTCCGCGCCGGTAATACGCTCGACTTCCGCGAACGGAGCAAGCGTCAGTTCATTCGCATCATAAAGGTTCTTCAATTTTGTCTCGTTAATCTCGCGATCTCCACGAACCATGACCGCTACGGTTTTCCCATCGACCGAATAAAGGATTGTCTTGATAAAGGCAGACGGTACGGTTCCGAGAAAAGATGTAAGCTCTTCGATTGTCTTCACGTGCGGCGTATAGATCTTCTCGATCGGCATCTGTTCGGGTTCAATCTCCGGCGCAGTGGCAGAACAAGGAGCCTTCTCCTCATTCGCCGCGTATCCACACGAGGGGCAGAATGCGATTGCATCTTCGCCGACGGATGATTTGACCATGAATTCCTGAGACCCTGAGCCACCCATCGCTCCCGAGTCCGCATCAACGAGCAGATAATCCAAGCCTAATCGGCGAAAAATCCTGCAGTACGCGTCATACATAGCGGTATAGGATGCGTCGAGTCCCTTCTCGTCCACATCAAAGCTGTAGGCGTCCTTCATAACAAATTCACGTGCACGCATGACACCGAAGCGTGGGCGTTTCTCGTCGCGATACTTATGCTGGATCTGGTAAAGAGTTACTGGGAGTTGACGGTACGAACGGATCGTATCCCGCACAGTCTCGGTAAAGGGTTCTTCGTGGGTCGGTCCGAGACAGAATTGGCGTCCGCTTCTGTCCTCGAGACGGAACATCTCCGGTCCGAACTTCTCCCAACGGCCCGAAGACATATAGACCTCGGCGGGAAGGATCGCCGGCATAATTAATTCTTGTGCACCCGCACGATCCATTTCTTCGCGTACAACTCGTTCGACCTTGCGATAGGAACGGTACCCCATCGGCAGAAACGCATAGATGCCCGATGCGACTTTTCGCATCATTCCGGCCCGCAACATCAGCTGGTGGCTCACGATCTCTGCATCGGCAGGGACTTCTCTTTGTGTAGACATGAAAAATTTCGAAAGACGCATACAGGCGACACCTCATTTTTTCGGGATTATGAACACATGTGAGTATACGTTTTTCGCCTCGCAACTGTCAAACGAAAAGCGCGCGATTTACACCTTTCCCACAGGTATTTTTCCCTGAATTCTTGCGAGTTTCCGGCCAATCCCTTATACTTTATCCATTCTTATATCGCGAACGGAGCGGAAAATGAACAAGGTCAAGGACGAGAAGGTCTTCATTCCCCGCTTGTTGCGTAAGCAGCCGGTCTTTGAGATCGTTTTTTGTTCCCTTCTTCTGATGGCGGCATTCTCTTCACTCTATATTTTGATCGCCTCGAATACCGAACTTCAGAATACGTATTTTTTCGACGGAGCCAAATCCGGCGATATGTTTATGGACTTTTATAATGTTCTTCGCTATGTCTCCAAAGGAGATCCGTACCGTTTTGAGTTCCCCGTTTACCAACCGGAGACTGCATATCCTCCTTTTGCTTATATGCTGTTGTATCCTTTCTCCCGAATTGTCAGCGCGGAATTTTTCCATCAGTCTGTATATCGCACGACGCAGTTCGGACTTATGGCTTTGATGGGGTTTCTGATTATTAGCATCGTTCCGATGGCCTTGCTGATCTATATGAAGAAGAACGGGACTGCGTTCGTGAAGTCGGTCACGTTGTTAACTTTTTTTACCTCCGGAGTATTTATTTTTGCTGTTGAGCGAGCAAACACCATTCTTCTCGCCGCGTTTTTCCTCGGTGCGTTTCTTCTCGGATATCAGTCAGAAGACAAGCGCGTTCGAGAGTTGAGCTACATCTGCCTTGCGATCGCTGCCTCTCTCAAAGTATATCCTGTTATCTTCGGCATATTGATCTTGAAGGATAAACGTTTCTTTGCCGCAGGTCGCACCGTTTTGTATGGGGCCGTATGCTTCTTCCTTCCATTTCTTTTGTACCCGGAACCGAGAGAATGTATTCGCTTGATGATTGAGAATGTCGGTAAGAATACCGAGAGATACTTGATGCAGAATCCTACCTTCCGCTTCGGTTTTGTCCCATTCCATATGGTGACGGATCCAACCTATTCACAGGTTCAGCTTTTTGTGATTCTCTCCTATATCTTTCTGGCTCTCGCACTTCTTTCGAGTCTTTTCGCAAAAAAGAACTGGAAGGCGGCGATGGTTCTCTCCGTTGCTTTAATCGCGACTCCGACCAACAGTGCGTATTACTGTGGCGTTTATCTTTTCGCCGCGATTCTTCTTTTTCTTAATGAGAAAGAGCACTCTCTGACGGATTGGATCTATCTCCCACTTATGGTTCTGATCCTGAATCCTCTTCAGTTTGTGGATTCGAACATGGTTCTTCACACCGGTAGAATCGCAAATGCGGCGCTTCTTGCCATGTATGTGCTCCTTATTGTAGACGGACTGATTTGCGGCGGACGAAGAATCTATGATTCCTCCCGGCGACAAGTAAAGCATACACAGGTTGCGTCGGAAGCAACTTTCGTGAAGGAGGCGAGTTAATGGCAATCAGCGTCGTATTATTGGCAGCGAACGAAGCCGAGAATCTGGTGGTTCTTCTGCCGCGCATTATCGCGGCTCTTGACACCACAGGGACTGGGTATGAGATTCTCGTCGTCGATTCCGCACAGGCTACGGACGATACTCCCTCCGTTTGCGCGAAGTTCCCCTCGGTTCGGTATATGAACCAGGAAGAGCCGCGCTATGCCGGAGCCTTTCGAACCGGCATTCGCAAAGCGCTTATGGATAAGATACTCGTTCTTGATGCAGATGGTTCTCATTCCCCGGAGAAGATCCCGGAGCTGTATGCCAGATCAATGGAGGGCTATGATCTCGTGATCGGATCCCGATATTGCAAAGGCGGGCACACCAAGGACTCAAGACTCTCCTTTGTTATGTCCATAATTCTCAACACCGTGATGCGCATCGTCATCGGTGTAAGAGCTCGCGATATTTCGACAAGCTTCCGAATTTATGACGCCGCGCAACTTCAGGCCGTAACCCTAGCCTGTCTCAATTATGAAGTGTTGCAGGAAGTCATTCTCCGCATGAAGAAGAACAAGAAGAATTTCTCGATTGCCGAGGTTCCGATTACTTTTGAGAAGCGCGTATACGGTCAGTCGAAGCGTAGACTTCTTCGTTTCATCGCCACGTACATCAAAACGCTGTTCATGTTCCTGCAAATACGTTTCGGAAGATCCTGATCACGTTTTTCCCGAGTTTTGATGATCGAACTTGTAACTTCTATGAGAAGTCGTTGACCTCGTAGCTTTTCTTATATAATCGTACGATCACCGAAGCGATCGGCTTCGGCCAGATTCTCGAAAACATCGCTACATCATCTCTGTAGCGGGCACCGTTCTGTATTGTCTCATTCGTTCCCGACTCGCGATGCAGACGCTTTGCGGTAAGCGGTTGCTTGTGATACACGAAGGTTCCCGATCGATCCGCCAGAGTAAAGAACAAGTCCCAATCGACAGCCATCGCCAGATCCGAATGAAAGGGCGACGGGCCAACGATCTCACGGTTATAGGTAACCGAAGGACAGCAGATCGAATTGCCAAAGGACAAGGCGAGTTTTCGGAAGAAACGATGCTTCGCAAAAAGCTGAAAACGGACGAGAAAATTGATAAATGTCTTGATCTTCTTGTTCATATTCGCCGGAAGTGTCTTGCCGTCGACTACATCGTAATAATTCGTATGGAGCATAATAATCCGAGGAATTCGCTCAATTGCACCGAGCGTATACTTGGCAAAATCCGGAAAATAGTAATCATCCTGATGACAAATTGTGACAAAGGGAGTCTCTGCCTTACTGTAGGCAAAATTCCAATTGTCCTGCATATCTCCTTTGCCTTCATTGATATAAACAGGCAGTTGATACTTCTCCGCGATTCCACGAATAAAAGCATTATCTGTCGATGTTGAAATAAACATATTACTTCGTACCGTCTGCCCCGCAAGAGATGCGACGCATTCCTCCAAATAGGGGGATTCCTTGTAGGCGCAGATCGCAAAGGTATGCTTTTGATTCGGTTTATTCATGTATTGATTAATCTCCTAATCAAGAAATTTCTCTATGATGTATTTGGGACGCCTCTTTGTCTCTAAGTAAATCTTGCCGATATATTCTCCGATAACACCGATCGCGAGAAGTTGCAATCCTCCGATCGCCCACGTTGAGATCACGATCGTTGTCCATCCTTCTACGGCCTTGCCCGTCGAATAACTGATGAGGAAGTAGATCAACATGATGATACTGACCATAAACACGAAGAAACCAAGATTCGTGATCATCTTAATCGGCTTAACGCTGAAGGAGAGAATCCCGTCCATCGCGAAACTGAGCATTTTTCGCAAGGGATACTTCGACTCGCCGGCGAAGCGCTCCTTACGTTCATAGAACACTTTGTCCGATCGAAATCCCACCATCGGCACCATACCGCGCAGGAAGAGATTCGATTCCTCAAACTCAGCGAGGGCCACGACAGCTTGACGGCTCATCAACCGGTAGTCCGCGTGATTATAAACGACTTCCGCGCCCATCCACTTCATCAACTTATAGAAAAACTGTGCCGTTGAGCGTTTGAATATACTATCCGTCTTGCGCGATGAACGCACACCGTAAACGATGTCACATCCGTCCTCATAACGGTCAATAAAGGCGTCAATCGCATCGATATCATCCTGAAGATCCGCATCGAGCGACACGACGGCATCCGCATGTTCCTTCGCCGTCATAAGTCCGGCGAGAAGGGCGTTCTGATGTCCGCGGTTACGTGACAGCTTAAGACCGGAAATCAACTTCTCATTGCGATGTAACTCTTCGATCATCTGCCAAGTCTTATCCTTTGACCCGTCGTCAATGAATAGGATACGGCTGTTCCCGCTAATCTTTCCGGCAGAAATCAACGAATTCATCTTAGCGACAAGTTGTTTGGATGTCTCGGGAAGCACTTCTTCCTCGTTATAACAGGGTACGGCAAAATAGATCGTCTTCAAATCTTACCTCCTGGGATATCATCCCCGGCATCCGGCATCTCATCGGCGCTAAAACCTCCATGCACATCCAGAAACGCATCCAGCGTCTGGAGTGCGGCGTCCTTCTCCGAGATAATCAGCTTCTCATTCGGATCAATCGGCCAATCAATCGAAAGGCGAGAATCCTTATAGTGAATTCCCGTATCGTATTCCCGATAATATTTCCCTGCGCAGATGTAGGACACCAAAGCTTCCTTGGATAGGACAAGAAAACCATGCGCACACCCATGCGGAACAAGCAGCGACTGCCGATTCTTCTCGCTCAAATGAAAACCGCGCCACTCCAGAAAGGTCTCCGAGTCCTTACGGAGATCGACGATTACATCATAAATCTCGCCCTTCACACTGCGGACGATCTTATCCTGCGGGAAACGATTCTGGAAATGCAAGCCGCGCAAGACGTTATGTGCTGAAAGGGTCTCGAATTCTTCGGCAATCTCGCGAAAAAAACCGAGAGACTGATAGATCTCCTTCTCGTAATTCTTAGCAAAATATCCGCGGGAATCCTCCATATAGAATGGATTAACCAAGTATGCTCCTGCGATATCCGTTGAGATGAATCCGAAAGATGTAGGATTCGTCATAAATTCTCCTCCCTTGCCTTTAACCAGCTGGCGGTTCGTCGAATGCCTTCCTCGAATGTGACAACCGGACGGAACCCTGTATCCTCGAAAAGCTTCGCCGTATCGAAGAATTCCTTCGGCAAAGAGACCCCGTTAAAAGGAACGGCGCCAAATCGCAGCTCCGCTTTCGGATTGCAGACCTTACCCATGATTTCAATATACTCTCGAAGCGGTCTGGCTTCGCCGCTTCCCAGGTAATATGCGGTAAATGGTTTCCCCGATGCTCCGATCGAATAGAAGGCTTCCGCCATGTCGGAAACATGAAGGAAGTCATATAACTGTTTTCCTTCGGTAAAATCGACGGATTGACCCGCCATCAGCTTCTGCAGGGTGGTGTTTACAAATCGAGGCGAGATCTCACCCTCTCCGTACGCATTGGAAATCACGCCCCATACAAACGGTAGATGAAGCGTCGCCGCCATTGTCTTGGCCATATAATGCGCTGTGAGCTTCGCCGTGCTGTAGATATAACCGGCACCCGGCATCACGCCGTCTTCCGGAATGTATCGGTCTGCTTCCGTCTCCATAATACTTCCGGCACCGCAGAAGCACTTCGCATCCATACGGGATGCCGCCGCGACCGCATCCACCGCATAGCGAACATTCATCAGCTGTAAAGAAGCATCCGCCCGACGCAAGCCTGCGCTGCCTTCCCAGGCAAAATGATAGAAAACATCAAGTTCACCCGCCGGAATGCGCTCATGAAGCGTATCGTATTCATCCATATCACATTCGACGATGTGTAAATGAGAGGACAGCACCAGTCTTGATGTGCCCAAACCGCCGCGACGAACGACGGCATATACTTCGATCCCCCGGTCAATCAGACGACGAACCAGTTCAGAACCGATAAACCCTCCGGCTCCGGTAATAACGACTCTCTTCATCACGTTTCCCTTCATGACAATATTTCTTATGTCATTTTATGTTTTTGCCATACATGCGTCAAGGAAAACCCGATGCTCCAATCTTTTCTGCGAAAAGGGGCTGTCTCAAAACGAAAGTTGAGAGACAACCCTGTGCGCTTATATTAAATAAATAATAGTCGAATCAACCGCAAAGTTTCTCGTAAAAACGTTCCTTCACACGACGAAGGGCAAACATGAGGATGAGTCCGAGTCCAATGCCGAATGCCGCTTGAACGAGATTCATCGGAACCGACAACAGAGCTGCCTCAGGACCGTACATGAAGGGTAAAGATTCAAATCCGAAATATCCGGCAACCATGATGACTTCCGCAATGACAACGGCCAGAATCCTGCGTTTCACAGAGACATTCTTCCTTCGAAGGATAGCTCCTGCCACGAGTCCCATGCTGCCTTTGATCAGAAATGTCGCGGGAATATAGACCGCGTAACCCAGGATCAGATCCGCAAGTGCGGATCCGATCGCCGAAGGGAAGAATGCCAGAGGTCCCAGAACATAGGATGCGGCCAGAATGAATCCGTCACCTAAATTTCCGTATCCAATTGCGGTGTTGATTTTTATCTGTGTGGCAAGAAATACAACGGCAGCCATTACACCAGAAAGAGTGATGTTCAGAATATATCTTCGAATTCTGCGTGATGATGACGGTCCGTTTCCGGTCTCTTCTCGGCTAGCTTCACGCGATGGTTCGGAATGATGATCCATTGTGAAATCCTCCAGTTCTTTGAATATCGACATTGTATTCGCAATTTGATACCATTGAAAGGGTCAGATATCAATATTGTGTTGGTATCAGATTGGAGAAGTTATGAAGAACAGCTTGTCGAACAACAAGAATCCGATCTACATTCGTATCTACGAAGAAATTAAGTCTCGAATACTCTGCGGCGATATCCTACCGGGAACAAAACTTCAAAGCAAGCGTGTCATGTCCGCCCTACACGGATACAGTGTAAACACCATCGACAGCGCATACCAGCAGCTCGTGTCGGAAGGGTACATCGAAGCCCGTCCCAAAAGCGGTTTTTTCGTATCTGATCCGGGACCGATCGCCCGAAGCCCCGACTTTTCGAAAGAGATACTTCCACGGACTGCATTTATGTCGGACGAGCCACACCGGTCGGCTGATGATTTCCGCGTTGATTTCTCGCCGAACGCAGTTGATATGGATGCGTTCCCTCTCTCCCGGCTTCGCAAGATTGTCAAGGAATGCTTCGACAAGAGAGCCGGCGAGATTCTTTGTTCGTACGACGCGGCAGGTTCCTATGACTTGAGGACCTCTCTGTGCCGTTATCTCGAGACGGCGCGCGGGTTAACCTGTCGTCCTGACCAGATTGTGATCGGAGCCGGGACTGATTTCGTCCTTCAACTCATCATGCAGATCATCCGATCCGACACACCGGTCAATGCAATTGCCATGGAGAATCCTCTGTATAACAAAGCCTTCCAGATTTTTTCGGGCATGGGGATATCCGTACGTCTGATTCCCGTAGGCAAAGAAGGTTTGCGAACAGATCTCCTGCGACAAAGTGATGCAGACATCGTTTACTTAACACCTTCCCATCAATTTCCCCTCGGCGTCATCCTGCCGATTCATAAGCGCTCAGATATACTCTCCTGGGCATCGCAGAAGGAGAATCGTTACATTATTGAGGATGATTATGACAGCGAATTCCGCTATGTAGGACGACCGATCCCTCCGATCGGCGAAGCGGACAGAAACGGACGTGTGATCTATCTTGGAACCTTCTCGAAATCCATCGCGCCTTCCATACGAATCAGCTATCTCGTTCTCCCGGAGCGCCTTCTTGTCGCTTTCCGAAAAAATCTTGCCTTCTATGCGGCGACGGTTTCTTCGATTGATCAGATTGTCTTGTCTCGTTTCATCGACAGCGGTGATTTCGAGAGGCATATCAGTCGCATGAGGACGCTTTACAGAAAAAAGCGCGATGTGCTGCTTGGAGCGCTGGCACAATATCGACATGAACTTACAATACGCGGAACCGATGCGGGCCTCCACCTCATCGTTACTGTGTCGAATGGTATGACAGAGAGTGACCTCGTTGCGAATGCCGCCGCAAAAGGCATTCGCGTCTACGGAATTTCTTCGTATTACATTGACACCGGAGATCCGCATCTCTTCATCCGACCCGGCACCGTCCTTCTCGGCTACGCGGGACTCTCCGAAGACCAGATCACCTACGGTGTGAAACAACTGGTCGAAGCATGGAATCTGTCGTCATTACATGATTCGAACACGCCGGACACATAAGAATACTCCCCCATTTGCCGGAGACGAGTTCTCGTCTGAAAACAAAAAAGGGGGAGTATATTCTTGTACATGATTCACCAATTGCAAACCGGATTATGGCACAGCGCTGATCAGTGACGAGCCAGACGATCCGTCTCCCGTGCGATCGCCAGTTCTTCATTTGTAGGAATGACGAGAACTCGAACCACCGATCCTTCCGCCGAAACATCGGCTTCTTTGCCACGAAGCCCGTCATTCTTCTTCGGATCCAGATGGAGACCCAGATAGGATAGGCCTTCGGAGACACTCTCGCGAAGTTCGGGTGTATTCTCTCCGATACCCGCGGTGAATACGACAGCATCCAAACCATTCATCGCAGCGGCATAGGCTCCGATGAACTTCTTGCACTGATAAATGAACATATCCAACGCCATCGTGGCGCGCTCATAGCCCTCGCGTGAGGCTTTGTAAAGATCTCTGAAATCCGAAGACACGCCGGACACGCCATGAACGCCTGATTTCTTGTTCATAAGGCTGTCGACACCCTTCATATCCAAGCCTTCCTTTTCCATAAGTATGGTGACAATTGCAGGATCAATGTCTCCGCAACGTGTTCCCATACAAATTCCGGCCAAAGGAGTCAAGCCCATCGATGTATCAATACTCATGCCGTTCTTGACGGCCGCAATCGAAGATCCGTTGCCGAGGTGGCATGTGACAATCTTCAGTTCCTCCAGAGGTTTCCCAAGCATTGCTGCCGCACGCTCGGCAACATAACGGTGCGAGGTGCCATGGAACCCGTATCGACGGATCCGGTATTCCTCATAAATCTCATAAGGAAGTGCATACATATAAGCTTCCGGCGGCATCGTCTGGTGAAAGGCCGTGTCGAAAACCGCAACTTGAGGAACGCCGGGCATCGCAGCCTCGCATGCCTCGATACCGATCATGTTCGCAGGATTATGAAGAGGCGCAAGCGATGAGCAGACACGAATCGCCGACTTGACCGAGGGTGTGATTATGACAGAGGAAGAGAATTTCTCTCCTCCGTGAACAACACGATGACCGACAGCGTCGATCTCCATCATGGAATGAATGACTCCATGTTCGGAACTTGTTAGAATCTCCAGTACCTTCTCCACCGCATCCTTATGATTCGGTAAATCCTCGTCGATACGTACCTTCTCCTCATCAAAACGGGCGTGGATTATGCAGGCATTGTCCAAACCGATACGCTCGGCCCCACCCTTGGCGAGAACCTCACCGGTTTCGGACTCCAAGAACTGATACTTCAGCGAAGAGCTTCCGGCATTGATAACTAGAACCTTCATGATAATTCCTCCCTATTCATGGTGAATCCGCCGCAGAGCATAACCCTATGCTCCCCGACGGATCGTCATCTGTTCGTATCGAAAATTACCCGATCGCTTGCACAGCGGTGATTGCGGCAACGCCTACGATATCATCGGCGGAGCATCCGCGAGACAGATCGTTAACAGGTGCGGCGATTCCCTGCGTAATCGGGCCGTAAGCCTCGGCCTTTGCCAGACGCTGCGCGAGCTTATATCCGATATTACCGGCATTCAAGTCGGGGAAAATCAGGACATTTGCCTTGCCGGCAACCGGGCTTCCGGGTGCCTTGCTGCCGCCGACGGAAGGAACAATTGCGGCATCCAGCTGCAACTCTCCGTCAAGATTCAGCTCCGGAGCCTTCTCCTTGGCAAGTCGTGTCGCCTCAATAACCTTCTCCGTAAGAATCGACTTTGCGGAGCCGTAGGTGGAATAGGACAACATGGCAACGTTGGGCTCGCAACCGGCAAGCTGACGGAAGCTTTTCGCGGAAGAAATCGCGATCTCAGATAAATCGTCCGCGCTCGGATTCTCTACAAGACCGGAATCACCAAAGAGGAATACGCCGTCCGAACCATATTCACAATCCGGAACGATCATCATAAAGAAAGCGGAAACCAGCTTCGTGCCGGGTGCCGTCTTCAAAATCTGAAGAGACGGACGCAGAGTATCTGCGGTGCTGTGGCAAGCTCCGGCAACCATACCGTCCGCCATGCCCTTCTTGACCATCATAACACCCACATACATCTCATCATGCATCAGCTTCTCGGCGGCCGCACGCGCCTCTTCAATGCTCGGAAATTTACTCTTGCGCATTTGCGCGAAGGATTCGACAAAATCCGGATACTCGGCATAATCCAGCGGATCAACAAAAGCGGCTCCGGATACATCCCAGGCACCCGCGCCGCTCATAATCTTCTCCTTATTCCCGAGAATGATAACCTTGACAATCTTCTTCTCCAGAAGCTTGGCTGCGGCTTCGATCGTTCTCGGATCATTGCCCTCAGGGAGCACTATCGTCTTGTTCGCGGCCTTCGCCTTCTCCATAATCTGGTCAATAAAAGCCATGTTCAGATCCTTCTTTCTTACATATCTTTTTTCGTACGCAAACAGTATATTGAAAAAACAGATGGGAAACAATGGATAAATCCGGGTTTTTTCGTGTTTCACCTTCATTTTGAAGGAATTGTTGCACGTTGCGTGAGTATTTTTAAGAAATTATCTGGTTTCGGGAATGGATGATAACGCAATTATCGCAAGGAGATTCTCACGGGCATATACCGCAACGCGAGAGCTCAGAACCGAACGAAAGAGCATGCCCTTCACATCACTCTTGCTGTTGGTCGCAAGAGCCTGCTCCATCGGAACCAGCGCCGCCGCACACAGTGACGGGTCATCTTCCAGCACGCCTACGGAAAACGCCAGCGGATAGGCATCCATTGCGACAATCTCCGACGTCGCGTTTCCCGTGATCACATCATAAAGGGAATAAAGCATACGTTGGTTCAGAAGCTGTTCCTTAAGCCAGGATGTTGCATCCGGAGAAATGGCCTGGGTCTCGGACATGTAAAGCAATGCAAGAACAGAGCGGTCCAGACGAAAGGACGACGTGCGATCCGAAACGTACAGATATCCTCCCGTTTGCGGGTCATACCCCTCGGCGGGAAGCGGAATCTCATCTGAAATTTGGGATGCGACAAGAATATCCGTCGCTTTTGTGTAGAGTGATTCAAAACGTGAATCGATGGAGGACAGCATCTGTAACGAGGTTAGGTCTAGCGAGGAGAGTGGAATGAAGCTTACTATCTCCTCATCGATAATCCCATTGGCAAGATCCGGATTATCGATAATAACCTGAGTCGGTGCTGGTGTAGGTGTTGGAGCCGGCACCCGAAGATCCGCCAAGCTCGCAAGGTTCTCGACATATAATGTATCCGCGTATTCTCTGATTCGTTCCATATCCGAGGACGTGCCCCATTTGTCGTAATACAGAAGAAGTGCCCCGACGAATGACAATGTGTCCGAGTAAGACGATACCGGCTCGGCGATAACGGTTGTCATCGGAAGTGTACCGGAGGACTCTTCGTTTGGTTCACCGGAAGCGTTCGTGACAGACGCGGTTCGATAGATGTCCCTTGTCATCTCCGTCGGCTCCGGACCGATCGTCGTATCATCATCAACCTGATCCGCCGTCCGCAGAAAATCGAGCAGAAGTCCATCCTGTCCGCGAAAAGTCGTATCAATTGCCGTCAGCAGAACATTGGCTTCTTCCTTACGGTCACAAGCAATGTATGCTCTAAGAAGAAGAATCTGGTCCCTGGCCAGCAAATATTCTGACATTGATTCTGTCTGTGTCGCGATGTTCCCCGGAAGAAGATACCAGGATACAATAAAGGGAGATGATCCACGGTTATCCGCTAAGACCTTTTTGGTTCTGTCGAGCATGTCTTCCGCGTCGAGCGGGGAATCGGCGACGACTTCGCTGATTCCTTCGGATATAGAAACTTGGGGTTTGCTGATCGGAATACGTTTGTATAGAATCCCCGAGGCGAGTACTGCGATGATCGCAAGCGCTGATAGCAATAATATCGCGGAAATCACAATGACAGGAATCAATCTTTTGTTGATTGACGGTCTTCTATATGTCGTGCGCATGTTCCATTCCTTCCAGAAAGACTTTTCTTTTCATCCTTCACCGTGTCGTGAAAAATATAACCTTTTGTGTTATAAATTGAGGGTAAGCAAGACGTTTATCGTTTCTACCGACATTGTATCACATGGGAATTAGGAAAGGCGGGTCATACATATGCGCGTCGTAGGCATCATCGCGGAGTACAACCCCTTTCATCTCGGCCATGAGTATCAGATCCGCAAAGCGCGTCAGAAGTGGGGTGAGGATACCGCTATCGTTGTCGTCATGAGCGGCGACTTTGTCCAACGGGGCGAGCCGGCGATCGCGACCAAAGTCAGCCGTACGAAGGCGGCTCTCGCATCCGGTGCCGATCTTGTACTTTGTCTCCCCTTCACGTTTGCTTGCGCCTCTGCGGATCGATTCGCTTCGGGAGCCATTGATACACTCGACGCGACGGGAATTGTAAGCGATATCTATTTCGGCAGCGAGTGTCCGGATATCCATATTCTGGAAGCAGTCGCCGATGTCTGGGCTGAGGAACCGGAGGAATTGTCCCTCCTGATTACGGAGGCGATGCGTGACGGTTCTTCCTACGCTGCCGCGCGTCAGGCGTCAATATGCCGTTATCTGGCGAACCGGGGCAACGAGACATTAGCGCAGGCCGCCGCCACTTTCCTCTCCTCACCCAATGTAATTCTCGGGATCGAATACCTCACTTCCATGCGTCGGAACAACAGTCGGATGCGTGCATCACTTCTCGAGCGAAAAGGCGCCGGTTATCACGAGATCGATCCGTCATCTGTTTTCCCCAGCGCTACAGCGCTCCGTAACATTGTTACAAACGATTGCGCGGCAGGCGTTTTCGACATATCCTCCGCGGCGCGGCGGTTGCAGGGCAAGATGCCTGACTCCTCCCTTGCCGAGCTTCTGACCGAATACTCGAACGGGTGTCGACCGGTATTCCCTTCTGATTTTACAGAGGAAATTCTCTTTGCGATCCGCCGTACACCGGTAGATAACCTGCGTCAAACCGCCTATATGGGAGATTGCGTTGCGGAGCGACTAAAGAATGCCGTCGCCTCCCTTCCGACAGTTAAGACAGCGGACCTCTATACAACATTTACGTCTGTTGCCTCGACCAAACGGTTCGCGGGCACAAGGATCAACCGCGCAATTGTCTCCTTGCTCATCGGCCAAACGACAGAAGACATACATACAATTCTGCACCCTTCCTATCTCCGTGTTCTCGGTTTTTCGGATACCGGAAAGTATCTTTTACGCAGAATGCGTAAGTCTTCGACCTTGCCCGTGTTGGATAAGGCTTCCGACTTCCTGGAATACGGTGATAATTCGCAGATAAGTCGCACCAGTGAACTTGACCTAATTGCGGCGGATCTGCGATCTGTTAAGGCCGGTCAAGCATACGGAAATGAGTTCCGAGAAAAGGTCGTACCCTATAAATCGAAGAAATTTAAAGGAACGGATCTATGATGCAACAGCGAAAGAAATACGAGATTGATAAGCATGTTATTTCTGGAGTATCACATTATCTATTGAAGATTCCTCAATCAATACTCTGGGAATTGGTCGTTATCCTCGGGCCATTCGCCTTCTTTTATGATGTTTGTATTCTGACCAAGGGGTTGATGAATTTAGCCCTGTGGCAAGCGATTCTCATGGGCGTTCTTCTTAATGGAACGATCATGATGATCATTTTTCTGGCATTCAAAAATCAAACTCCTTCCATAGATCGCCAAGGTTTCGCAACTATATCAAAACACTTGCCGCTGATCTTCGTTCTTTTGGTGGCAGGATTACTTGCAATCGAGCAATTTGACTGCCTTCCGAAGTATGACGGGGGTCTTTACTATGACCAATTTCTCACCGCGGTCTCTACATTTACGCTGTCCGTCGACTCAATCCTAAACTCATTTGTCCTATGGACTCACCCCACTTATGGGATGATGCTCTTTCTGGTTCCAAGTGAACTTCTGCTTCCAGGTTCCAGTGTTGGTGTATATTGGATGACGCTTCTCATTTTTTTGCTGAGCATTGTCGGCATGGATCGAATACTGTCCAAACTTTTCCCGGATCTTCACGCGTTGCAACGCGCGTTCATCACGCTCTGTTATGCCCTGCATCCGTATGTGCTCGGCTTATTCTCCCATGTGAATCCGGATCATTACAGTTTGTATTACTTCATCCTCATGGTATGGGCATTCGCCTACAAACGAGAAACGATTGCCGCATTCCTTTGCCTTCTTCTTGTATTTACAAAAGAAACGGGAATACTCATCGCCGGACCCTTTCTCCTCTGGGTCACTATTTCTGCCTTCTTAACCGAACAAAAGACAGACCGTCACAAAGCAATACAATCATTGTTACTGCGAATCATTCGGTACGGGATATCACCGGTTTTGTATATCATGTATTACCTTTTCGCCGGTTCATTCTCATTTGCAACCGGACAAACAGGTGAGAGTCCCCTTCGATGGGACAGCAACGGAATCCATTGCTTTGGTTTCTCCCTTCCATATATCTCCATGCGTTTGTCCCAGGTTTTCTTCTTCAATTTGTTCTGGGTCGTCAGCATGCTCTTTCTGCTTACCGTGGCGATTTTCTTCATCCGAAAGTACATTCGAAAACATGAGATATCGCCTCTGGACGGAATTGGACGATTAG
>JACCEE011855842.1_pt1 | contig 17160 bp, 15 predicted proteins | sample 7449931 | NCBI WGS metagenome assembly JACCEE01 (sample SAMN15323457, study PRJNA562643) | freshwater metagenome | isolation source: river surface water | place: USA:Blue River Watershed | collected 2017-08-19 | reverse complement strand
GTCTCGGTGAAGCAGTGGAACACGCCACGCGAGCTGGGGAGGCCGCCGTTGGCCCCGCTGCCCAGGCCACCGGCTTCGCGCAGGATGGCCAGGGTGTCATCCGACGCGCTGCGGGTGTGGATCACCAGCGGCAAATCGGTCTGGCGACCGGCCTCGATGTGGATGCGATAACGATCGCGTTGCCAGTCCATGTCGGCAACGCTGCGACCGTTGAGGCGGTAGTAGTCCAGCCCCGTTTCGCCAATGCCCACCACGCGCGGCAACGCGGCGCGGGTCAGCAGGTCGTCCAGCGTGGGTTCGCGCACGCCCTCGTTGTCGGGGTGCACGCCGACGGTGGACCACAGCTGCGCGTGGCCAGTGGCCAGGGCGTGCACATCGTCAAACTCTTCCAGGGTGGTGCAGATGCACAGGGCCCGGTCCACCTGGGCCTGTTGCATGGCGTCCAGGATGGCGGGCAGCTGCTCGCGCAGCTCGGGGAAACTCAGGTGGCAGTGGGAATCGGTGAACATCTGCCGAGCATAAAGGCAGCGCCGCCCTCCCCTGGCGACGCCAACCGAATGCTCAGATGGTCTGGGTGGGCTTGTCCGAGCCCAGTGCCGTGCCGAGGATCTCCTCGATCTTGAGCTTGAGTTGGCGCGATTTTTCGTCGGGCGGGAAGCGGATACCCACGCCCTGGGTGCGACCGCCCTGCGCCTTGGCCGGCGTGACCCAGGCGACCTTGCCGGCGACGGGGTAGCGTTGCGGGTCGTCCGGCAGGCTCAGCAGCACGTACACATCGTCACCCAGCCGGTAGTCGCGCGAGGAAGGAATGAAGATGCCCCCATCGGCGAACAGCGGGATGTAGGCCGCGTACAGCGCCGCTTTCTCCTTGATGGAGAGCTGGATCACGCTCGGGCGCGCAGACGCGGCCGAGGGAGTGGGAGATGTGCTCATGACGCGCGAGTTTAGCGGCAAAGGTTGGCCGGGAGCCCAGCAACAACCGGGTGTTGGCCCCTCAGATCAGGGCTTGCGTCGTGCGACAGGATGTCCGCACGCCTGCCTCAGGGTCGGGCTGGTCGGGCGCGCAACACCTGGCGGGTGCGGGCCGCCCAGGCTTCCTGCATCAGGCCTGCGTTGAAGGGGTGTTCCACCGTCCGGGCGGCGGCCATCAGCTCTTTGGACCAGGTCGACAGCAGGGCCATGCGTGGCGCGGCGGGCAACTGGTCGGCCGCAAAGTAGCGCGTGGGCGCACCGGCGGCGTGGGCCATGAGGTCGTGGCACAGCTTCTGCAGCACTTCCAGCTGTTGCGCTGCAGGCCAGTCGCCCATGGCTGCCCAGTCGCCCCGGGCCAGCGCGGCGGGCAGTTCGGCCCAGGTCTTGGCGCTGAGCCCGCCCGCGCCCCAGGCCAGGGCGTCGCTGGGGCGGCCGCCAGCGGCCTGTAGCCACACGCGGGCCTGGTCCCGGCTGGGCGCGCTGGCACCGCGAGCGGTGGCCTCTTGCATCAGCCAGTCCAGCGCCTCGTCTTCGGTCGGCCAGACCATGGCATGGCCCTGGCAGCGGCTGCGGATGGTGGGCAGCAACTGGTGGGTGGACTCACAGGCCAGCACAAACCGCGTGTCGCCGGGTGGCTCTTCCAGCGTCTTGAGCAGGGCGTTGGCCGTCACATGGTTCATGCGCTCGGCCGGGTAGACCAGCACCGCCAGCCCGCGCCCGCGGGCGCTGGTACGCTGGGCAAAGGCCACCGTGTCGCGCATGGCTTCGACGCGGATGTCCTTGCTGGGCTTGCGTTTCTTGTCGTCGATCTCTTTCTGCGCCGCTTCGGGCAGCGGCCAGCCCAGGTCCAGCATCACGGTCTCGGGCATGAGCACCACGAAGTCGGGGTGGGCATGGCTGTGGATCAGGTGGCAGCTGCCGCAGGTGCCGCAGGGCCCATCGGCTGTGGGCTGCTCGCACAACCAGGCCTGCGCCAGCGACAGCGCCAGTTCGTACTGGCCCAGGCCAGACGGGCCTTGCAGCAACCAGGCGTGGCCGCGCTGGGCCAGCAGCGGCGTGAGCTGACGTTGGATCCAGGGCGCACGGCTCATGCGGCACCGCCTTGCACGGGTGCCGCCGGCCAGCCGCGTTGCGCCACAGCCTCAGTCACGTCCCGCCAGACCTGTTCGCGCGGTTGGTCGGCGTTGATGCGCGCGAACCGGTGCGGCTGCGCCGAGGCGCGGGCCGCGTAACCGGCGATGACGCGTTCAAAAAAGGCCACCGGCTGGGCCTCGAAGCGGTCGGGCGCTCGGGCGTCGGCCAGGCGGGCGGCCGCGGTGGCGGCCGGCAGGTCGAACCAGATCGTCAGGTCGGGCTGGCGAACCGTCCCTTGGCCGAGTGCGGGCACCGCTTGCACCCAGTGTTCGAGCGTGCTCAAGGTGTCCAGATCGAATCCCCGCCCTCCCCCCTGGTAGGCAAAGGTGGCGTCGGTGAAGCGATCGCACAGCACCACCTCTCCACGGGCCAGCGCTGGCTCGATCCCCGAGACCAGGTGGCCGCGCCGCGCGGCGAACACCAGCAGCGACTCGGTCAGCGGGTCCATGGCATCGCCCAGCACCAGGGCGCGCAGCTTTTCGGCCAAGGGCGTGCCGCCGGGTTCGCGCGTGAGCGTCACGGCACGGCCCTGGGCCTTGAAGGCCTCGGCCAGCCCGGCGATGTGGGTGGACTTGCCCGCGCCGTCGATGCCTTCGAAGCTGATGAACAGGCCAGTGGAATGAGCGGTCATGGGGATCATCGTTGGAGCTGGTAGCGCTGCACCGCGGCGTTGTGCTCGGCCAGGCTGGCGCTGAAATGGCTGCTGCCGTCGCCGCGTGCCACAAAGTACAGCGCAGGCGTCTGCGCCGGTTGCACCGCGGCCATGAGCGAGGCCCAGCCCGGCATCGCGATGGGGGTGGGCGGCAAGCCCGCGCGGGTGTAGCTGTTGTAGGGCGTATCGGCCAGCAGGTCGGCCTTGCGCAGGTTGCCGTCGAAACGCTCGCCCAGGCCGTAGATCACGCTGGGGTCGGTTTGCAGGCGCATGCCGATGCGCAGGCGGTTGTTGAACACACCGCCCACGAGGGTCCGATCGCTGTCCACGCCGGTTTCTTTTTCGATGATGCTGGCCAGGATCAGCGCCTGCTCGGGCGTTTTCACCACGGCGTCGGGCGCGCGCTGTGCCCAGGCCTGGGCCAGGCGCTGGTCCATGGCCTGGGCCGCCTGGCGCAGCACGCTGGCCGCGCTGGCGCCGCGCACCATGCGGTAGGTGTCGGGGAAAAAACGCCCTTCCGGGTGTCGGCCGGCGTAGCCGATGCGGGCCATGATGTCGGCCGCGCTGAGGCCTTCCAGGTCCTGCGCGAGATCGGGCGACTGCCGCACCGCCTGCAGCACTTCGCGGAAGTTCCAGCCTTCCACCAGGGTCAGGCTGCGCAGCGCCTGGTCGCCTTTGACCAGCTTGTCCAGCAGGCTGCGCGGGGTCAGCCCGGCATCCAGTTCGTAGTGGCCGGCCTTGATGGCCCGCGACTGGCCCGACAGCCGGAACCAGGCGAACAACAGCAACGGCGGCGTCTGCACCCCGGCATTGACGAGCACCTGCGCGGCGCCACGGGCCGACGAACCCGCCTCGATCTGCACCGCCAACGGCAGAGCGGCCCCATCGGCCGCTTCCAGGTCCAAGGGACGCTGCAGCCACCAGGCGCCCGCACCCACCAGCAGCACAGCCGCGGCGATCAGGACGAGCAGCAGCGTTTTGAACAGGCGCATGGCGGACAAGGGCGGGGGAAGTGGAGGGACTGGACCAAGGTGTGAATGCACCACAACGGCAACGGGGGAAAGACGCCGGGCATGATAATCGCTGACCCGTTTTCACCCCCCTGCCCCGACCATGACCACCGCCGCTTCCACCCCCCCGGCCATCGCCCACACCCCCAGCGCCACCGCGCTGCGTTCGTTGGGTGTGATCCGCGCGCAAGGGGAAGAGGCGGCGAAGTTCCTGCACGGTCAGTTGACGCAGGACTTCTCCCTGCTGGGCCTGTCCGAAGCCCGGCTGGCCGGTTTCTGCTCGGCCAAGGGGCGCCTGCTGGCCAGCTTCGTCGGGTTCAAGCGCGCGCACGACGACATCCTGCTGGTGTGCAGCCGCGACGTGCTGCCCGCGACGCTCAAGCGCCTGTCCATGTTCGTGCTGCGGGCCAAGGTGAAGCTGAGCGACGCGACCGATGCGTTCCAGGTCTGGGGCCTGAGCGGCACCGACGTGGCCGCCCGCCCCTGGAGCAAGACCGATCGCGCCGACGGCAGCCAGACCGTGGTGCTGTACCCGGCCGCCGGCCTGGGCCGCGCGCTCTGGGTGGCGCCTGCGGACGTGGCCGCTCCCGCCCTGCCCGCCATCGACGCCGTCCAGTGGGACTGGCTGGACGTGATGAGCGGCATCGCCCCCGTGAGCCAGCCCATCGTCGAGGCTTTTGTGCCGCAGATGCTGAACTACGAATCGGTGGGTGGGGTGAACTTCAAGAAGGGCTGCTACCCCGGCCAGGAGGTGGTGGCGCGCAGCCAGTTCCGCGGCACGCTCAAGCGCCGGGCCTACCTGGTGTCCAGCGCCGCCGCGCTGTCGGTGGGACAGGACGTGTTCCACAGCAGCGACGCCGATCAGCCCTGCGGCACCGTGGCCGCCGCCGCGGCCAACCCGTCCGGTGGCTGGAACGCCATCGTTTCCATGCAGACCAGCGCAGCCGCCGGGGGGGAGCTGCACGCGGGCAACGCCACCGGTCCGGCACTGGGCCTGCTGCCCCTGCCCTACCCGCTGCTCGAAGACATCTGATCCTCAAGGCGCCAGCGCCATGTGTCTGATCGCCTTTGCCATCGGCGTCCACCCATCCTGTCCTTTGCTGCTGGCCGGCAACCGCGACGAGTTTTTTGATCGGCCGACCGCTGCGTTGCACCGCTGGCCCGACGCGCCGACGGGCATCTGGGCCGGGCGCGACCAGCGCGACGGCGGCACCTGGCTGGGCATCAGCGAAGCGGGCCGCGTGGCCCTGCTGACCAATGTGCGCAGCGCACAACCGGGACCCGGTGCGCGCAGTCGGGGCGAACTGGCCACCCGCTGGCTGCTGGGCAACGCCGACGTGGACGCGTTCGCCGCCGGCCTGGACCCCATCGCTTACGGCGGCTTCAACCTGGTGCTGGGCGATCTGAGCGGTGGTGGCTGGACCTGGCTGTGCAACCGTGACCCCGGGGCGCCGCACACCGACCACGCCCCCGCGGCACTGCACCGGCAGGACCTGTCACCCGGGGTATACGGTGTCTCCAACGCCGCGCTGGACACGCCCTGGCCCAAGACCCTGCGCCTGAAAACGGCCCTGGCGCAGGCCGTGAACGCACTGGACACCGACAAGGACTGGCTGCCTCCGCTGCAGGCCGCGCTGGCCGATGACCAGCCATGGCGCCCGGACGATCTGCCCGACACCGGTGTGCCTGCGGACTGGGAGCGCGCTCTGTCCAGCCCCTTCGTGCGAGCGCCAGACCGCGGTTATGGCACCCGCAGCAGCCTGGTGATGCGCGTGCACGCCGGGCCAGCGGGGCACCGCGCCGACCTCCACGAATGGACCCACTCGCCCGCCGGCTGGAGCCGTGCAGCCCCGGCCCGGCACCACCTGACCTGGTGATAGACCGTGCGGCGCGCGCTCCGCGTCGGCGGCGGGGCGTCGGTTCAGATCAGTTCTGCAACTGCGGCCACAGGCCCGGCGGAATGCCGTTGAGCATGTTCTGACGCTGATCGGGCGGTGTGGCGGCCAGGGCGGATCGGAAATACTCCAGCGCCTTGTTCACGTTGCCCTTGCCGATCCAGGCGTTACCGATCTTGGCGTCGCCGTCGGCTTTGGTGGCCGGCCAGCCCTTGGTGCGCAGTTCGACGGACTTGATCGCCAGGTCCCAGTCCTGGGCGCGCATGGCCAGCACAAAGCCGGTGTTGACCATGTAGTAGTCGCACTTGCCGGCGTTGATGTATTCGCGGGCGATCGCCAGCGCCTTGGGCTCGTTGCCGTTGCGGCTGAGCAGGATCACCTCCAGCGAGCGCACCGAGGGCGCGTTGGCCTGGATCTTCTTGGCGCGTTCGAGCATGGCCAGGGCCTTGTCGGGCTCGCCCATCTGGGCGTAGCCACGCGCCACGTTGGTCATGATGGCGGCCACGTACGGGCGCGAGCCCAGCACCGACTCCCAGATCCAGACCGCGTTTTTCCAGTCGCCCCACTTGGCCAGCTCATCGGCCACCATGGGCGTGATCTTGCGGTAGTGCGGGTTGATGGCAATGCCCTCTTCGATCAGGCGCAGCATCTCCTCGCGTTGCGGAATCCACTTGGGGTTGTTGTAGTCGCCCGACTGGCTGACCTGCAGCGCGATTTTGGTGGCGCGCACGATCAGGCTCTCGCTGGCGGCGGCCTGCTGGGTGATGAAGCTGGCCAGCGCCAGGCAGCCCATGGTGGTGACCGCGGCCACCTGCGAGAACACCGGCTTCCAGGGCAGGCGTGTGGCGGCCGTCCAGCCGCGCTGCGCCAGGCGCGCATCCGACGCGGCCAGGATGGCCAGGAACAGCGCAAACAGCGCACCCGTGCTGGCCATGCGCCATGGGAAGCCCGCGTTGCTCACGATCAGGAAGGCCAGCAGACCGGCCAGCGTGACCGCGCGCAGCAGGCCCTCTTCCTGCGCATCAGACCCCTTGAGCCACCAGGTGCGCCAGGTGGCGCGCAGCAGGTAGGCCACCAGCGCCAGCAGGAAGATCCAGCCCACCAGCCCGTACTCGGCCAGCAGCTGCAGGATCTCGTTGTGCACGTAGTAGTCGGTCTCCAGCTGGGAGCCCTCGTCCTGGTAGAGCGGAATGTCCACTTCCCAGGCGCCAGCGCCCACGCCGGACAGCGGGCGCTGCTGGATGATGCGGCCGGTGGCCTTCCACATGACCCAGCGCACCGAGAACGAGCGCTCGGTGTATTCCTCGGTCTGTGTCATCGACTTGGCGCGCGCAAAGCTGCGCTCCAGCGCGTTCAGCCCCCGGCCTTCCAGCCGGTTTTCCTCGATCAGCTTGGGGTTGCCGGTGCTGATCAGGCCCAGCCCCAGCACGCTGATGAGCAGCACCCCGGCCGCCAGGATGCGGGTGCCCGAATCCCAGCCCTTGAAGGCCAGCTGCCCGCGAAAACGCCACAGGATGACCGGCGTGACCACAGCCAGTGCCAGCAAGGCCAGCAGCGCCGAGCGCGTGCCGGTCATGAACATGGCCACCAGGTGGAAGCCCAGCGAGAACGCCAGCAGCGCCACCGTGGCGCTGGCGCGGGCGCGCACCAGCAGCCAGACCGAGAACGGCAGCGTGCAGACCAGGAATTCGGCGAAGAAGTTGCGGTTGACGAAGGTGGACGCCGGATTGGGCCCCTGCGGGAAGAAGGACATGTCGGTCCAGAACTGCAGCGCAGTCCAGAGCGAGGCGACAAACGCGCCGGTGTGGATGCCCCAGGCCAGCAGCGGCATGCGTTCGCGGTCCAGCGTGTTCAGACCCAGCCACACGATGAGCGTGAAGATGAACCAGCGGATCGCCTCCACCCCCGCCAGGTAGGTGTGCGACCAGACCATGCTGCCCAACGCATACAGCGTCAGCATCAGGGGCAGCCAGACCAGGGCGTGCCAGCGCAAGGCCGTGTCGCGGTTGCGCTGGTTCCAGAAGAAGAACAGCGCGGCGGCCAGCACGGCGAACGACACCACGATGGACTTGAGCGTGTCCTGCAGCATCAGTTCGTTGGGCACGCCCAGGGCCGGCGCCAGGAACATCATCAGCGCCAGCAGCGCCACGGTCCAGTCGCCCTTGATCACCTCGGTCGGCAACAGCAGACCGGTTGCGCGCACGGGGGCTCCGGCGTGGCGTGGTGCCTGGCTGACCGCCGGTGGCGATGCAACGTGTGCCGGACGGGGGGAAGGGGTTGCACCGCCAGTGGACGGTGCATTGCGCTTTTTCTTGGCCATGGGAGAGCGGGTCGGCAGACAGCAACAGGGGCCAGGTGCGCAGTGCTCCCGGCCGGACACACTCGCCAGCGAGTGCGAGTACAAAAGTCCGCTATTGTCACCTGCCCGAAGTGGCCTGCCGGCCAACGGGCCGCACTTCGGTCACAGCGGTGTGACCATCTCCACATGGCTCACGCCCGCCTCCACAAACGGCTCGCCCCGGCGCTGCCAGCCCAGACGTTCGTAGAAGCCTTCGGCACTGCGCTGGGCGTGCAGCACCAGTTCGCGGTCCCCACGGACACGGGCCGCATCGGTCAGCGCCTGCAGCAACTGCCGCCCCACCCCGCCACCCCGCAACACCCTGTGCACCGCCAGCCGCCCCACCTGCGCCACGCCGCCCTGGGCGGGCAGCAGGCGCCCGGTGGCCACGGCCTGGCCCAGCCGGTTGTAGGCCACGGCGTGCAGTGCCTGCCCGTCCGCGGCGTCCTGCTCCAGATCCTTGGGCATGCCCTGTTCCTGCACGAACACCTCGTGGCGGATGCGCTGTCCGTCCAGACCCAGCTCGGCCCAGGTCCCCACCTTGAGTTCCAGCACGGCTTCGCCGGCCTCGTAGCCGAGCACGATGTCACGCAGCGCCCGCGGCACCGGCTTGGAGGTCTGCGTGGCTGGGTCGGCGAACACGTAGACGATCTCGCCCGAGATCAGGTGCTGGTCGCCCCGGAAAATGGCGCCGGTGAAGGTCATGGACGAGGTGCCGATGCGGCTGCACTTCATGGCCACTTCAATCTGGTCGTCCACCCGCGCCGACGCGTGGAACTCCACCGTGGCCTTGACCACGTACAGGTCGCCTTCCAGGCTGTCCATGGCCTCTTGGTACGGCAGCGCCAGCGCACGCCAGTAGTCGGCGATGGCGGTGTCGAAGTACATCAGGTAATGGGCGTTGAAGACGATCTTCTGCATGTCCACCTCGGCCCAGCGCACGCGCAGGCGGTGGAAGAAGCGGAAGTCGGCGCGGGTCAACGTCATGGCATGTCTCCTGTGGTGTTGGTGGCTGGCGTGCTCCCGAGCATGCCAGCACCGCGATGGGCGTGATAAATTAACACCAACTAACTACTGTCATGCGGCCCGGTCAGCCTCCTGTTGCCCGGTGTACCGACGGAACAGGGAGGAACACACCCATGGGCATCATCGAGGAAGCCGTGCAGTCGCTGCACGCGCTCATCAACAGCCAGCGCCAGGCCCGGCGCATTCTGAAACTGTCCTTCCCCAAGGACGATGGCCCGGTCGCCACCCTGCTGGTGGCCAACAAGCTCGACGCACACGAAGGCCTGAGCCGGGACTTCCGCTACACCGTGGAGATCCTGTCCGACCGCTCGGACATCGCCCTCAAGGACGTGCTGGGCAAGATGGTGAGCATCGAGCTGGCCCGCACCGATGGCGGCCAGCGCTGGTTCAACGGCTACGTCTTCGACTTCCGTTTCGTCCGGAACGACGCCGGCTTCACCTACTACCTGGCCGAACTGCGCCCATGGCTGGCCTTCCTGCGCTACCGCAAAGACAACTACCTGTTCCACGGCAAGACGGTGGAGGAACAGACCGCCCTGATCTTCGGGGACTATGTGCAGGCCGACTGGCGCGTGAGCGACCTGGGCGCCGACCCGGTGATGACAGACGCTTGCCAGTTCGACGAAAGCGACCACAACTACCTGCACCGCCGCTGGGAAGCCCTGGGCTGGCACTACTGGTACGAGCACCGAAAGGACGGTCACACCCTGGTGCTCAGTGGCGACAGCACGGCTTGCGACCCCATCGACGGCGGTGGCTGCGAGATCGCCTGGCAGGGCGATAACGGCGTGCGCCAGGTCGGGATGCAGAACTTTGCGCCGGTGCGGCAGGTCGCCTCGACCCAGTTCGCGGCCAGCAGTTTTGACTTCAAAAACCCGCGCCCGCAGCGGGCCGAAGTGCCCACCCTAAACGAGCAGGGTCTGCCGCCAACGCTGACCGGTGCGCTGGAGGTGTACGAATACGCGGGCGCCTATCGGTTTGCGGGCGACGAGGCCGGCGACGACTTCGTGCGCCTGCGCATGCAGGAGATCGAAGCCGCGGCCAAACACTTCGAGGGCACCGGCGACGACGACCGGGTGCAGCCAGGGCGCATGTTCCGGCTGACGAGACACCGGCTTTTTTCTCTGGTGGACACGGACGACGAAGACGCTGACTTCCTGATCACCGAAGTGCACCACCGGGCCAGCAACAACTATCAGGCGGGCGCGGCCACCCCGTCCGAATACAGCCATCAGCTGCGCTGCCTGCGCAAGAAGATCCCCTGGAACCCGGGGCGCGGGTTCAGCAGCACAGAACCCAAGATCTACGGATTGCAGACCGCATTGGTGGTCGGCCCAGCCGGTGAAGAAATCCACACCGACGAATACGGCCGCGTGCGCGTGCAGTTCCATTGGGACCGTCAAGGTGCTTACGACGAGAAGAGTTCGGCCTGGGTGCGCGTGGCCTCGACCTGGGCTGGCAGCAACTTCGGCTTCGTCGCCATCCCGCGCATCGGCCAGGAAGTGCTGGTGCAGTTCCTCGACGGCAACCCGGACCGGCCGCTGATCACCGGCCGCGTCTACAACCAGGACAACATGCCGCCCTGGGACCTGCCGGCCAACAAGACCCAGACCGGTCTGCTCAGCCGCTCCAGCCAGGGCGGCGGCTACGAAAACGCCAACGCGCTGCGCTTCGACGACAAGAAGGGCCAAGAAGAAGTCTGGCTGCACGCCGAGAAGGACCAGCGCATCGAGGTGGAAAACTGCGAAAGCCACAGCGTGGGCGTGGACCGCAGCAAGACCGTCGGCCACAACGAGACGGTGAGCGTCGGCAACAACCGCAGCGAAAGCGTGGGCGTCGACGAGACCATCAACATCGGCAACAACCGCACGGAAACGGTTGGCACCAACGAGACCATCCGCATCGGGGCGAACCGGACGGAAACCGTGGGTGCCGCGGAGTCCGTGACCATCGGCGCCAGCCGTAGCAAGACGGTGGCCAAGAACGAAAAAGACACCATCGGCAAGACCTGGTCCATCAACGTCGGCAAGTTCAAGACCGAGACCATCGGCATGGCCGCCATGCAGAACGTGGGTCTGGGGAAGATGGTGAACGTCGGCGCCGCCTACAACCTGAACGTGGGTGGCCTCATGGCCACCGTCGTGGGCGCCCAGCGCTCCGACGCCACCGCGCTCAACCACGGCGTCACCGTGGGCAAGAGCTTCACGCTGTCCGCCGGCGACGTGATCGAACTGCGCTGCGGGGCCAGCGTGTTGCGCATGGACAGCAGCGGCAAGGTGACCATCCAGGGCACCGAATTCCTGTTCGAAGCCAGCGGCCCGGTCCAGATCAGCGGCAACGACATCGATCTGAACTGAGCGGGGGGATATGGAGTTCAAGAATCTGACCCCGTTCGACGGGCTGGCCTTCAGTTCGTTCGACACCCAGGACCGCCCCTATCACGTGGTGGCGATGAAGGTGAGCTACCAGCTCGCGCACGTGGAAGGCGCTCGCTGGGCTGCCCACCTGATGGAGGTCGACCCGCTGCCACTTTGCCTGGCCGACGAGCACTGGAGCGACCCGGTCACATCCAGCCTGCGGGAGGAAAGCGACCTGGCGCCGTACAAGCCACGCTGCGATGTGCTGGTGCGAGGTCATGCCCATGCCCCCGGTGGCCAACCGGCCCGGGACTGGACGGTGCACCTGCGACTGCTCCAGACCCGGCAGGATGAAGTCCCGGAGCCCTCAAGGCCTGTCCCGCTCAATCCGGTGATCGGCCTCACACCGACCCAGCTGGCGCAATGGGAGAGCGACAAGCGCACCTTTCAGCACCTGGTGCGCATCGCGAAGGCCCGGCCTCCTCGCACGGTGATCGACAAACTGCTGCGCGTGACGGGGCCGGCGCATTTCGTCCGCACCCCGATGGTCGGGTGGTCCAGAACCGCCAGCGAACCGGTTGACAAGGTCGCGCTGCGATGGGAGCACAGCTTCGGCGGGTCGTGCCGCGTGGCCGACGGTGAAACGGGGCCGCCTCTGCTCAACGAAGTGTGTTTCAGTAACCCGCTGGGCAAGGGCTGGCTGGAAGCACGTTGGGAGCAGGCGGTGCAGAAGGCCAAGCTGCCGCAGCCGAAAGAACTGCCTGCGCCGCAGATCGTTGGCCAGAACGGTTCGGACCTGCAGGCGCCTGTGTTCGAGCAGCACCCCGAGGGCGAGCAGGACGCACGGCAGATGCGCGCGATCGCCACACGCTACCGCGCCCACCCGGTTGGACTTGCGCCGCTGGGTCGGTCTTGGGCGCCGCGCCTCGCACTGGCGGGCACGTACGACGACAACTGGCTCAAGGAACGGCATCCGTACCTGCCGAAAGACTTCGATTTCGCTTACTACAACTGCGCGCCCGCCGACCAGCAGATCCCCTTTCCAGACCTCACCGAAGGCTACGAACTGCAGACACTGGGACTGACACCGGGTGGCGGTGCGATGCGGGTTCTGCTGCCGCCCCACCGCGCGCTGGTGCTGGCCGATCTGGGCGGTGCACGCCTGCCGTTGCCCATGCAGGTGGACACCATCACGCTGGACACGGACGCCATGCAACTCTCCATCGTCTGGCGCACCGCCTGCCTCAAGACCATGGAGCCGGAATCGCTGGAACTGCGCTTCAAGCCTGACCCCAGTGCGCCGTGGGTCAGCTACAGCCCTATTGATGAGACGGAGCAAAGTGACCCTGTTGCAGGAGCATCAGCATGAGCGCGCAAGTCGCGGCCCGAAAGCAGACGGGCTGGAAAGTGGTCAGCGTGCTCCCTGACGTGTGCAAGACACCCATGGGCAGCAGCACGCCCCCCGTGCCTTACCCCGTCGTCGCCCTCTTGGACGACTGTGTTGACGAAGTGTTGTCGGTCAGGGCCAACGGGCACCCGGTGGTCGCCTACGCGAGGAGCACCGTGCCGTCCACCAATGGGGACCAGGCAGGCGCGGCCAAAGGGGTCAAGAGCGGCACGGTCGGTGGCAAATGCTGGCCGATCGGATTCAGCCCAACCGTGCGGGTGGGTAAACGGTTCCTTGTGCGGCACGACGACGAGTTCGGGATGAACGGCTCATGAACACCCCCAGCTTCAACACGAAGGGAGAAGTTAAGGGGGAGGTCGCCAGCAGCGGCAAGGCAAGCATCGCAGCCGATCCGCCACTCTCCGAGCTGGACGCACTGCAGCTGCTGCTGGACCTGGGCGGCATGGTGCCCGGCGCGGGTGCCATCGCCGACCTGCTGAACGCGGCCATCTCCGCCGCGCGGGGCGACTGGCTGGGCATGGCGCTTAGCATTTTCAGCGCAGCGCCAGCCGTCGGCGATGCGGCTGCTTTGGCGAAAATCGCCAACAACGGTCCCAAGTACGCTAAGGCACTGGCGGTGGTGGAATCCAAGGTGCTGCCCAAACTGCCCGATCGGATTGCCAAGCCGTTGAAGGAGTTCATCGGCAAGGCGAAGGCCAAACTGGACGACCTGACCGACGGAAACAAGGCTGCGTCCAAACCGGAGCCTCCCAAGAAGGAGCCTGAGACCGGCGGTGGAGGCAAGGATTCGCAGGTCAAAACACAGAAGCCTCACAAGAACTGCGGCAAGCTGAGCAAATACAAAGATGCACCGTCAGGGCGAAAAGAAGCCGGCCTTGAGGCTGACCATATCCCCTCTGGAAAGGCCTGGGAGAAAGCCATGCTCTCCAAGCTGGAGAAGATGGGTATTTTGGAAGACTTCACACCCAAACAACTGAGTTCCATGGCAGAGATTCTGAAGCGCCAGGCGCCTACCATCACCGTACCGGAAGACGTGCATGCCGACGGCAACACGTGGCGTGCCAAGAACACAGCACAACGAAGCTCGGCCGATGCGCGCGATTTGAAAGCTGCTGCGGCTAGAGACGCCGAGGCCATACAAAAATCTATGGATGGCAAAGATCATGGATGCAGTGAGGCTTACAGAGCCGCAGCAAAAGAGTTGATCGAAAATACAGACTTCGACGCAATCATTGACAACGCAATCAAAGACGGGATAAAGCGTTTCAACCCGTAAAGGCAAAGGATAAATTATGATTCAATCCGACAAATCACTTGAGTTTTTGGGTCACTCATCAATTCATGAGCCTCTTGATGATTTTTTGCTGTCACTTGGCATCAAAAAAAGACCCAAGAGCGCCTCGCTCAGCACCATGAGCGTTGAAGGTGATGGCATCGTTTTTTCCTTCGTAGAGCGACCTGACTATATTGAACGATATGGGCATCAGCCTCTGAGTGCTGGGGAGTTGGTTCTTGACAGGATTGATTTTGATCAAGAAGGGTCCATGCCACTTCCGTTTGGGCTGGAATACAGCCTGGATTTTGATTTGGCGGCAAAGCTGCTCAGTGGAGTTTTGCAATCAAAAGACCCCGACATGGTCGCCCCCAAGCCATGGATGCCACGATTCCATTTCAAGGGCTTTTTTGTTGTGCTTCATTTTGACAAGAACTCAATGAAAATGAAGCACGCTGTGGTAACGCGCCCAAGCCTGATGAATTGCAAACACTTTGGAATCCAGCAGTAAAGTGTCCACGACGCTGTTGCACCATACTCCGACGGAATGGCTGGGGTATTCACCTGACCACCCGCCTTTTGACGAGTGGCTGACAGCCAGCCGCGTCTATGAACGTCCTCATCATGCAGTGGATGATGAGATTTTTTCTGTTGACAAGGAAAAAGCATCCCAAAATGCCAAACTCAGTCTGATTGAGGGGATTGAGAGACTGGGCATCTGCTGTGTTTATGAAACACGGCACGATTACCAGCGGCTTTTCGGACCAGCGCTGAGCGAAGGCCTGTTTGTATTGAAGGAGGTGGTGTTCTACGCCGATGGCGTACAAGGCTACCAAGGCTGCAAGTTGGCCTTGCCCTTCGGCTTGGAGCTCGGCATGTCAAGAATCGAAATTGGCGAGAGATTAGGCAAGGCGATCGACCACAGAAAGGTCTTCGACCTGCCATCTGACCGATACCTCTGCGAAGCGGAGTATATGGTGAATGTCAGTTATGAATCTGACAAAGCAGTGATCATCCATGTTCGGAGAATCCACGAGTTTGACCGGCGTCAGTTGTTGCCTTCACGCTCACCGCTCGTATCGTGGCGCAGCCCCAACTACACAATCGAGAGTTTGGTCGAGAAAATAAATTGCTCTGCTGAAGACGAGACTCTGAATGCCATCACCCGTCCGCTGGGCTGGCACTCCGTTGGCATTGACATGTCCGAATGTCATGAGATTGACAGACTGATACCTGAACACGGTCTTGCTCTTTACTACCGCCAGAGAGAGGACTTCTTGGGTTTGATTTCTCCAGAGAAACTGGCCTCAGTGCCCAATACACAATTCGTCGGTTTTCGGGTCAACCGTGCAGGCGACATGCGTAGCAATGGGTTCTCTGGTCGGCTCCCATTTGATTTGAGCTTTCATGACGCTCCATCCGTCATTCTGAAGAAAATGGGTGCCGCGCCTGACAAAGAAGGCATTTCCGACGACATCGGTTATTTCGCTTGGAACAAGCCAAACGTCATTGTGCACGCGATGTACAGCCTGATCGACATGCAGATGTATCGACTGTCACTGTTCTCGCCAATCATGCTGGGCGAGTTCTCATGCAAATAATCCGCTGAGCGCTCAGAGAGTAAACGTAGCCCGCAGCACCCGCGCCGCGTCGTTGTGACAGTCCAGCGCAGGTTTGACCGCCCGCCCAAACTGAATGAACCCGTGCACCATGCCCGGGTAGATCTCCAGGTCCACCGGCACACCCGCCATGCGCAGGCGGTCGGCGTAGGCCACGCCTTCGTCCACCAGCGGGTCGCATTCGGCCAGGCCAATCCAGGCCGGGGCCACACCTTCGAGGTCGCGCACATGGCCTGAGTCGTCCACCCCGTCCAGCGGGGCGAAGCGCCAGTCGTTGCGGTCGTCCGGGCCGCGCAGGTAGTGGTTGAAGAAGTAGCTGATGTGCGCTTCTTCCAGCAGGAAGCCTTTGTCGAAGGTCTTGTGGCTGGCGGTGTTCTGGTGGCCGGCCGTGCCGGGGTAGAACAGCAGTTGCAGCATCAGCGGCCAGCCGGCGTCGCGGGCGCTGATGGCGGTGACGGCCGCCAGCGTGCCGCCCGCGCTGTCGCCACCGACGGCGATCTTCGATCCGTCCAGCTTCAGCACCGCCGCGTTCTCGCGCAGCCAGGCCAGGCTGTCCCAGGCGTCGTGCACCGCCGTGGGGAACTTCCACTCCGGGGCTAGCCGGTAGTCCACCGACACCACGGCGCAATGGGCCAGGTGCGCCAGGTGGCGGCACAGCGGTTCGTGGGTGGCGATGCTGCCGATGGTGAAGCCGCCGCCGTGGAAGTACAGCAGCACCGGCAACGGGTGGTCAGACGCCGGGGCGACCAGCCGGGCCTTGAGCGTGTGGCCGTCGCGCGCGGCAAAGCTCAGGTCTTCCACGCGCGCCAGCTTGTGCGGCGGCATGTCCAGCACGCCGGCCCCGGCTTCGTAGCTCAGCCGGGCCTGCGCCGGTGTCAGCGCGTGCATGGGCACATGGCCGGCACGTTCGATGCGGTCCAGTACGCCACGCATGGCGGGGTTCAACAAGGCTCTGGGGTTCTGGTGGTGCAATGACATGGGCCGGCATTGTGGCTGTCTTTTCCGCGACCGCCTGGCGGGTTTGCGACCTTGGGCAGACCGGGTTGCCCCCGTATAGTTGTCTGCACCACCCCAACGAGCGAGACAAACCGTGGCACAAATTCTCTACATCACCAACATCCTGATCGACTTCGGCGTGCTCGCCCAACTGCCGGCCGAGTGTGAGCGCGCCGGCATCCGCCGCCCCCTCATCGTCACCGACGCCGGCGTCAAGGCCGTGGGCCTGCTGGACAAGGCGCTGGCCGCCTTGCCCGGCTGGCAACCGGCGGTGTTCGACCAGACGCCCAGCAACCCGACCGAGGCCGCGGTGCGCGCGGCGGTGGCCATTTACAAAGCCCAGGGTTGCGATGGGCTGATCGCGCTCGGCGGCGGCAGCGCCATCGACTGTGCCAAAGGCGCCGCCATTGCCGCGGCGCACGAAGGCCCGCTCAAGACCTACGCCACCATCGAAGGCGGCTCGCCCAAGATCACCGCCGC
>JACCEE012203563.1_pt1 | contig 17168 bp, 16 predicted proteins | sample 7449931 | NCBI WGS metagenome assembly JACCEE01 (sample SAMN15323457, study PRJNA562643) | freshwater metagenome | isolation source: river surface water | place: USA:Blue River Watershed | collected 2017-08-19 | reverse complement strand
ACTTTGTGGCTAGCCAAGTGGGCGGCAAAGGCGGCGGCAAGCCCGACATGGCCATGGCCGGTGGCACCCAACCCGCTGGTTTGGATGCGGCTTTGGCCAGCGTGCAAGCTTGGGTGGGCGAACGCCTCTGAGTTCAAAACCCCCAGGTTTTGATCAGCAAGCCTGCCAGCGCACCAGCGGCGATGACTTCGATCACCGAGCGCTTGAAGGCCAACAGTGCGATGGCCGCGCCAACGGCCAGCAATGCCGATGCCACATCCAAGGGCCCATCCCAGCCTTGGGGCCACAGCAGGTGGTAGCCGAAAAACAGGGCCAAATTCAAAATCACCCCCACCACGGCGGCGGTGATGGCGCTCAGCGGCGCGGTGAACCCCAGCGCACCATGGGTGCGCTCGACCAGGGGGCCGCCAGCCAAGATGAACATGAACGACGGTAAAAAGGTGAACCAGGTCACCAGGCCCGCTGCCAGCGCACCCGCCATAAACAAAGCGTCAGGGCCCAGCACGGCTTTGGCATAAGCCCCGACAAAGCCGACAAAGGCCACCACCATGATCAGCGGCCCAGGGGTGGTCTCGCCCAAGGCCAAGCCGTCCATCATTTGGCCGGGGGTGAGCCAGGCAAATTGAACCACTGCACCTTGGTAAACATAGGGCAGCACGGCATAGGCCCCGCCAAAGGTCAAAAACGCGGCCTTGGTGAAAAACCAAGCCATTTGGGTGAGGGTGTGGTCCCATCCAAACACGAGGGTCAACATTGCCATCGGTGCCAACCACAGCAGCCCGGCGACCAACACCACCTGCACCAGCTTGCGCCAAGCAAACTGGGCATGGGCGGGCGTGGGGCTGTGGTCATCGATCCAGGCGGGCGCAGTCGATGCGCTGGCGCGGCCATGCCCACCCCCCAGATCGAAGGCATTGGGCGCGATGCGCCCGCCCACAAAGCCGATGCATGCCGCAGCCGCCACGATGGCCGGGAACGGCACTTGCAGCCCAAAGATGGCCACAAACGAAGCCGCCGCGATGCCCCACAGCCAGCGGTTTTGCAGGGCGCGTGAGCCGATGCGGTGTGCGGCTTGCACCACGATGGCGGTCACCGCTGGTTTGATGCCAAAAAACAAAGCCGCCACGATGGGCGTTTCGCCAAATGCGATGTACACCCAGGACAAACCCACCAAGATCAGCAAGGAGGGCAGCACAAACAACACGCCAGCCACCAAGCCACCCACGGTTTGGTGCATCAGCCAACCGATGTAGGTGGCCAGTTGCTGGGCCTCAGGCCCGGGCAACAACATGCAGTAGTTCAGCGCATGCAAAAACCGCCGCTCGGAAATCCAGCGACGCTTTTCCACCAGTTCCTGGTGCATCAGGGCGATTTGTCCGGCCGGGCCGCCAAAACTGATGAAGCCGAGCTTGAGCCAAAAGCCAAAGGCCTGCCAAAAGCCCACCACCGGCGGCAGCGGGGCGGGCGGCGGGGCGGCTTTCATGGGGCAGCTCAAAGCCGCTTGAACACCAAGTCCCACACACCGTGGCCAAGCTTGAGGCCGCGGTTTTCGAACTTGGTCAAAGGCCGGTAATCGGGCTTGGCGCAATAGCCGTCGGTCTGGTCGCTGGTGTTGTGCAAACCCGGCTCGGCGCTGAGCACGGCCAGCATTTGTTGGGCATAGGGTTGCCAGTCGGTGGCGCAGTGCAAATAGCCGCCCGGCTTGAGCCGTTGCGTGAGTTGGGCCACGTAGGCGGGTTGGATCAAGCGGCGCTTGTGGTGGCGCAGTTTGTGCCAGGGGTCGGGGAAAAACACATGGATGCCGTCCAAGCTGTCGGGCGCGAGGTTGTGCGCCAGAACTTCCAGCGCATCGTGTTGCAAGATGCGGATGTTGCCAATCGGCGGTTCTTGCATGCGCTTGAGCAAGGCCCCCACGCCAGCTTCATGCACCTCGCAGCACAAAAAATTGTCGCCCGGTCGCACCCGGGCAATGTGGGCGGTGGCCTCGCCCATGCCAAAACCAATTTCCAAAATCAGCGGCGCATCGGCCCGCTCCGGCCCAAAAACAGCCTGCAGGTCCAGCCTTTGCGGTTGAAAGGGCAGCACATATCGCGGACCCAGGTCTTCAATCGCCCGCAGCTGCCCCGAGGTGGCACGCCCGGCGCGGGTCACAAAGGTTTTGATGGTGCGCAAAAACGGCTTGTCACCGACGGGCTTGTCCGCGCTGGCCGGGTGGGCTGCGGCTGGGTCGCTGGCTGGGTTGCTCGCGTCAGGCAGTTGTTCCTGTTGGGGTGGGGTGGCTGTCATCAGGCGGCCGATTCTAGGGCCGCAGGGTCGGCAGGCCTGGGTTGGGTGGAGGCCGAAAGCCGCTCAGTCCAAACCATGTTGCGCCGACCACTGTTGGACCCAATGCGCCAAGGCCTGGGGCACGGGCCCGGGGTGCTGGTCCAAGTCCAAGGCGTGGGCGGCGGACTGCAAACAGGCCAAGGGGTCGCGGGTGTCCAAGGGGCGGGCACCGTTTTGTTTGGACAGTTTTTCGCCGTCATCGGCCCATACCAAAGGCGTGTGCATATATATAGGCGTGTTCAGCTGCAAGGCCTGTTGCAAGGCCATTTGGCGCGGGGTGTTATCGGCCAGGTCTTGTCCGCGCACCACATGGGTGATGCCTTGCTCGGCATCGTCCACCACCACGGCCAATTGGTAAGCCCACAGGCCATCGGCGCGCAGCAGCACCACATCGCCCACCTCTTGCGCCAGGTTTTGCGATTGCGGTCCCAGCCAGCGGTCTTGCCAATGCCATTCACCGCTGGGCACGGCAAAGCGCCATGCATGGGGCAGGGCGCTGACTTGAGCTGCGCTGGGGGGATGCTGGCGACAAGTGCCTGGATAGGGGGCGCTGGCATGGCGCTGGGCCGTCCAGCCTTGGGCGCTCAAGGCCTGGGCAATGTCTTTGCGCGAGCAAATGCAGGGGTAAACCAGCCCGTTTTGGCGCAAGGCTTCCAAGGCCGCTTGGTACAAATGGGTGCGGCGCGACTGCCACTGCACCGGTGCATCGGGGTGCAAATGGCACTGCGCCAGTTGCTGCAAGATCAGTTGGTCGGTGCCGCTGGGGCAGCGCGGGCCATCGGTGTCTTCCATGCGCACCCACCATTGGCCCTGGTGGGCTTTGGCATCGAGCCAACTGGCCAATGCGGCCACCAATGAGCCCGCATGCAAGGGACCGGTGGGCGAGGGCGCAAACCGACCCCGGTAGGGCATCATTCAGCGCACAGGCGCAGCCCCAGTTCGAGGCCAGAGACAAAGGCATCTTCCACCCGATGCCCCAGGTGCCAGTCGCCGCAGGTGCCCAATCCGGTGCTGGGCTCCCATTGGTACGGCTGGCCCAGTGGCTGGGTGGTTTTGGCATATCGCCACAAATGGGCTTGGGCGTGGCTGGGGCTGGTGTGGATGCCGGTCAGCTCGGCAAAGGCACGCAACAGCTTTTGTTGCACCCGTTCGGCATCGTCACGGATGTGTTCGTTCGACCATTCGGCGCTGGCTTGCACGGTCCAGCGCTCGATGCTGCTGCGACCGGGCTTGGACGACTCGCGGGCCAACCAGGCAATGCGGTGGTGGGTGCTGCGCGCGGCGTTCCACTGCGGGCCCAGGTGGGTCAGCCCCGGTTGGCTGGCTTGGGGGAAGGCCAGCATCAAGGTCCAGCAGGGGGCGGTTTGCACCGCCAATGTGGGTTCGATCAAGCTGCTGGCGGCCCCACGGCCAGGGCTGGCTTGCAGCAACTGCGCGCATTGGGGCGCGGGCATGGCCAACAACACGCGGTCAAAACCGCCCTGGTGCCAGGGCCTGGCTTGGGCATCGACACCGTGCAAAGCCCATTGGCTGGATTTGCGTGGGTCGGCCTGCAAAGACACAAGCTGGTGCGCCAGTTGCAATTGGCCCGCATCGGCCAAGGGCTGGGCCCAGTGTTTGACCAAGGCACTCATGCCGGGCACGCCCACCCAATGGGCCTCGGGTCCGGGGCGGGCCGCTTCCACCACCCGGCCAGATGGGTCGAGCACGCGCACCGCGTTGGCGCTCCAGGGGCGGCAGTGGTTCAAGCTGTCGGGAACGGTTTGCAAGGCCAAGGCCATGCGCGGGTCGCGCACGGTGAAGTACTGGGCACCGTGGTCAAAGCCGCCAAAGGCGGTGCGCCGGGTGGCCATGCGCCCGCCAGCGCCCGCGCTTTTGTCAAACACCATCACGTGGTGACCGGCTTTCGCCAAGGTGCGGGCAGCGGTGATACCTGCCATGCCCGCGCCGACGATTGCAATGTGTTGTGAAGCCATGGGCCGACTCTACACCGATGGTGCTGGCTTGGTTGTGCTCGCTTCCCCCAACAAAGCGCTGCGCGTTTGATCAGACGACAAGGCATGGAGCCACCACTGCAATGCGCGCTTGTTGGCCACTTCGGCCGACTCGCCCGGCGCTTCGCGCCAGGCATAACCAATCTGCCCACTGCGCTGGGGGCGCTGAACCGCGCAGGCCACCAACTCACCCTTTTCGATGTGGGGCTTGGCCAGGGGCAGGGGTAAAAATCCCGCGCCCAAGCCGCGCAGTTGGGCATCGAGTTTGAGGGCCATCGAGGGCACGGTGAAAACATCTTGACCCGCCAGCAAACCGATGGTGACCCCTTGCCCTTGGGGCACCGAGTCGGCCACGGCCACCGCCCGGTGCGCTTGGATGCTGGCATCGCTCAAGGGCTGGGGGCTTTGGGCCAGCGGGTGCTGTGGGGCCACGGCAAACACAAACTGGACCATGGCCCCCAAGGGTGCAAAACGCAGGCCCTGGGCGGGGCTCATTTGCATGTCCACCCCAATCGCCAAGTCGGCCTGGCCCGCACTCAGGCTGTAGAGCGTGCCGCTCAAGGTTTCATGGCGCAAGCGCAAGCGGGTGGGGGGTTGTTGGTCATAAAACGCGCTGCACAGCTCCATCAGCACCGCTGGGTCGATGATGCTGTCGTAGGCCACGGTGAACTGGCTTTCCCAGCCGGTGGCCACCCGCTGGACGCGGCGTGCAATGCTGTCCATCTCGGCCAACAGGCGCTGCCCCTCGCGCAGCAATTCGCGCCCGGCCGCGGTCAGCTTGGCCTGGCGGGAGGCACGGGTGAACAACAGAACATCGAGCGCCTCCTCCATTTGGCGCACCCGGTAGCTCAAGGCGCTGGGCACCAGGTCCATGTCCCGCGCGGCGCTGGCAAAGCTGCCCAAGCGGTCAATGTGTTGCAGCATGGACAGGGCTTCGGGGGTCAAAACCTGGCGGGGATTCAGCATGATCAGGCGTTTATCAATCAAATTTTTTGAATGATGCCATCAATTCGGGTCAACCACGCCACGGGCCACCGCTTTTACAGTTCTTTCAACAGGAGAAGCCCGGCATGCACATCATTCGACGCTCACAAGACAGGGGTTATGCCGACCACGGCTGGCTGAAGTCGTTCCACAGCTTTTCGTTCGCGGGCTACCACGACCCCGACTTCATGGGCTGGGGCAATTTGCGGGTGGTCAACGAAGACCGCATTGCGGCGGGCACCGGTTTTGGCACCCACGGCCACCAGGACATGGAGATCATCAGCTACGTGCTGTCGGGCAACTTGGCCCACCAAGACAGCATGGGCAATGTCAAAGGCATCCCGCCCGGCGACGTGCAGCGCATGAGCGCGGGCACGGGGGTGCGCCACTCCGAGTTCAACCACGACCCCGACGGCGAGACCCATTTTTTGCAAATTTGGATCTTGCCTTCGCGCCGGGGCATCGCACCGGGCTACGAGCAAAAAACCTTTGCGCCGTCTGAAAAAGCTGGCGTGCTGCGCTTGGTGGCTTCGCCCGATGCGGCCCAAGGCTCGGTGCAAGTCCATGCCAATGCGCGCATGTATGCGGGCTGCTTTGAGGCCGGCCAAAAGGCCCATTTGGCCTTGGACCCGCAGCGCAAAGCCTATGTGCAGGTGCTGCGCGGCTCGGTGCATGGCAATGGCCACTTTTTGGACACCGGCGACGCGCTGCTGATGCAAGCCGAAACGGGCTTGACGCTGGACCAGGCCCAAGCCGCCGAGGTGCTGGTCTTTGATTTGGAATTTTGATTTTTTAACCACCCGGAGAAAACCCATGACAACCACCGCCGTCATTTACCACTCAGGCTACGGCCACACCCAACGCGTGGCCCAATTTGTGGCCGAAGGGGCCCAGGCCCAACTCATCGCCATCGATGCCGATGGCCACATCAGCGAGGCCGATTGGGCGGTGTTGGACGCGGCCCAAGCCATCGTCTTTGGAGCCCCCACTTACATGGGCATGGTGTCTTGGCAATTCAAAAAATTCGCCGATGCCAGCTCCAAGCGTTGGTTCTCCGGTGCCTGGAAGGACAAGGTCGCGGGGGGCTTCACCATTTCTGCCAACCTCAGCGGTGACAAGCTCTCCACCTTGCAGTACTTCATGACCTTGTCCATGCAGCACGGCATGGTGTGGGTGGGCACGCCCGGCATGAGCGACGGCAACCTGAACCGCCTGGGGTCGAACTCGGGTGTGATGGCGCAAGTGGGTTCAACCAGCCCAGCGGCTGACATCCCGCAAGGCGACTTGGACACGGCCAAAGCCTATGGCGAGCGGGTGCGCCACATCGCCCAACGCCTGGGCGCTTAAGCCGCCGGTGCGCTGGGCTTGGCGCTCAAATCGGGCGCCAAGGCAACCCGCTCGTCAAACACAAAGCAGTCGCCCTCGAAATGGGCACCGCCCATGTCTTCAAAGTACTGCAAGATGCCGCCATCGAGTTGATACACCTGCGTGAGGCCCAGTTCGCGCAGAAAGATGGCGGCTTTTTCACACCGGATGCCGCCGGTGCAATAGCTGACCACGGTTTTGCCTTGCATGTCGGCCAGGTGCTCGCGCGCGGCCTGTGGGAATTCGCTGAACTTGTGCAGCCCCCAGTCCAGCGCTTGGGCGAATTTCCCATGCGCCACCTCGAAGGCATTGCGGGTATCGAGCATGACCAGGGCTTGGCCCTGGTCGTCGTGGCCTTGGTCCAACCAGCGGCGCAGGTCCGCCGGCTTGACCGCCGGGGCCCGGCCTTGGGCGGGCACGATGGCGGGGTGGTTCATGCGGATGATTTCGGCCTTGATCTTGACCAGCAATTTGCCAAACGGTTGTTGCTGCGACCAGCTTTTTTTGGCCCCCAGTTCGGCCATGCCGTCTTGGCCGCGCAACCATTGCATAAAGCCCTCGACCTGGTGGTCCAGGCCCGCCAAAAACAAGTTGATGCCTTCGTGCGACAGCAAGATGGTGCCTTTGAGGTTCCTGGCCCGGGCTTGGCTCAAGCAGGCCTCGCGCCAAGCGGGCAAATCTTGCAAAGGCGTGAATAGATAAGCAGAAATGTTCAAGATGGGGTTCACCCGGGCATTTTAGGTGGCGGCCAAAGGCGATTACCTACAATGCCCGCATGTTTGTTCACCTGCGCTTGCACACCGAATTTTCTGTGGTTGATGGGACCAACCGCGTCGATGAGGTGGTCAAGGCCGCCGCCGCTGACGGCCAGCCCGCATTGGCCATCACCGACTTGAACAACCTCTACGGGGCCATCAAGTTTTACAAAGCCGCCATGGCCAAGGGTGTGAAGCCTTTGATCGGGGCCGATGTGTGGGTGCAAGCCACTGGCCGCGAAGACGCGCCGCTGGCCCGCTTGCTGCTGCTGGTGCAAAACCAACAAGGCTATTTGAACCTGTGTGAATTGCTCTCCCGGGCCTGGACCAGCGAGCCCATCAAGGGCCAGTCGGTGATGCGCTTGGCCTGGTTGAAAGAGCGCTCTGAGGGTTTGCTGGCCTTGTCGGGCGCGCAGATGGGTGATGTGGGTCAAGCCCTGGTGCAAGGCGACCGCCAGCGTGCCAGTGACATGGCCTTGCAGTGGGCCCAGGTTTTCCCCCACCGCTTCTACATTGAGTTGCAGCGCTGTGGACGGACCGACGACGAATTGCATGTGCGCGAAGCGGTGCAACTGGCCGCCCGCTTGAAGTTGCCGGTGGTGGCCACCCACCCGGTGCAGTATTTGCAACCCGACGACCATGAGGCGCACGAGGCCCGCGTGTGCATTGCCGAGGGCGAAATTTTGGGCAACCAGCGGCGTGTGCGCCGCTTCACCCGCGAGCAGTATTTCAAGTCCACCGCGCAAATGGAGGCGGCCTTTGCCGATGTGCCATCGGCCTTGGCCAATGCGCTGGAAATTGCCAAGCGTTGCAGCATCACTTTGGACCTGGGCCGACCCCGATTGCCCATTTACCCCACCCCCGAGGGCATGGCCGAAGAAGCCTACTTTCGGCAAGTTTCTGAGCAAGGTTTGCAGGCCCGCTTGGAGCGTTTGTTTCCCGACCCGCAAGAGCGCCAAAACCAGCGTGCGGCCTATGACGAGCGCTTGGCCTTTGAAATCGCCACCATCGTCAAGATGGGATTTCCGGGCTATTTTTTGATCGTCAGCGACTTCATCAACTGGGCCAAAAACAATGGCTGCCCCGTGGGGCCAGGGCGCGGCTCCGGAGCAGGCTCTTTGGTGGCCTATGCCCTCAACATCACCGACTTGGACCCCTTGCAATACAAGTTGCTGTTTGAGCGATTTCTCAACCCCGACCGGGTGTCCATGCCCGACTTTGACATTGACTTTTGCCAGCTCAACCGCGACCGGGTGATTGACTACGTCAAGTCCAAGTACGGCCGCAACGCGGTCAGCCAAATTGCCACCTTTGGCACCATGGCCGCGCGCGCGGCCATCCGCGATGTGGGCCGGGTGCTGGACATGAGTTACACCTTTTGTGACGGCATCTCCAAACTCATCCCCAACAAGCCTGGGCAACACATCACGATCGCGGGCGCGATCGAGGTCGAGCCCCTATTGGCCGAACGCTTGGCCAAAGAAGACGAGGTCAAAACCCTGCTGGCCTTGGCGCAAAAACTCGAAGGCTTGACCCGCAATGTGGGCATGCATGCCGGTGGCGTGCTGATCGCCCCGGGCCAATTGACCGATTTTTGCCCCCTCTACCAACAACCTGGCAGCCAAGCCGCCGTGTCGCAGTTCGACAAAGACGATGTGGAGGCGGCCGGTTTGGTCAAGTTTGACTTTTTGGGCTTGGCCACGCTCACCATATTGGAGATGGCCCGCAGCATGATCGTGCAGCGCAACCCGTCCAAAAGCCAGTTTTCGTTTGACGACATTCCCTTGGACGATGCGGCCACCTACAAGTTGTTTTCGGATGGCAAAACCGAGGCGGTGTTCCAATTTGAAAGCCGGGGCATGCAAGGCATGTTGCGCGATGCGCGGCCCACGCGCTTGGAAGACTTGATCGCCCTCAATGCCTTGTACCGGCCTGGTCCCATGGACCTGATCCCCAGCTTTGTGGCCCGCAAACACGGGCGCGAAGACGTGGCCTATCCGCACCCGCTGGTCGAAGGTGTTCTCAGCGAAACCTACGGCATCATGGTCTACCAAGAGCAGGTGATGCAAACGGCCCAAATTTTGGGCGGTTATTCGCTCGGTGGTGCGGATTTGTTGCGCCGTGCCATGGGCAAGAAAAAGGCCGAAGAGATGGCCCAGCACCGCCAAATTTTTGCCGATGGTGCGGCCAAAAACGGCATTCCCGAACCCAAGGCCAATGAGATCTTCGACCTGATGGAGAGCTTTGCGGGGTACGGCTTTAACAAGTCACATGCCGCGGCCTACTCGCTGTTGGCCTATCACACGGCCTGGCTCAAGGTGCACCACACGGTGGAGTTTTTCTGCGCCAACATGACGGTGGAGATGGACAACACCGACAAACTCAAGGTCTTGTTCGAGGATGCCATCAAGATGGGATTGGCTTTTGAGCCGCCCCACATCAACCGTGGCGGCCATCGGTTTGAGCCGGTCTCCAATGCGGTGATCCGCTATGGCCTGGGGGCGGTGCGTGGCACCGGTCAGCAAGCGATTGAAGCCATCGTGGCCGCGCGCCAAGCCGGTGGCGATTTCACCAGTTTGTTTGATTTTTGCGTGCGCATCGACCGCACCCGCGTCAACAAGCGCAGCGTGGAGGCCTTGATCAAGGCCGGTGCCTTTGACGATTTGGACCTCAACCGCGCCAGCTTGGTGGCCAGCATCGACCGCGCTTTCGAATTTGCCGCCAGTGTGCAGGCCAATGCCCACCAAGGCGGGTTGTTTGACAGTGCCGACTCGCAAGCCCTGGGTTCGAGCACCCGCGAACCCGATTTGCTCGCCGTCACCCCGTGGGGTGTCAAGCAGCGCTTGAGCGAAGAAAAAGTGGCCCTGGGTTTCTTTTTGTCGGGGCATTTGTTTGACGAGGTGCAAGCCGAGGTGCGGCAATTCGTCAAGCGCCGCTTGGATGAAGTGGCCGACAGCCGCGAGCCGCAAATGCTGTGCGGCATCGTGAGCGACTTTCGGACCATCAACGGTCAGCGTGGCAAGGTGGCCTTGTTCAAGCTCGACGACAAATCGGCCGTGCTGGAAGCCAGCATGGACGATGCCCTGTACCAAGCCAGCCGCCAATGGGTGCGCGACGACGAGTTCATTGTGGTGATGGCCAAGGTGCAACCGGATCGCTTCTCCGGCGGTTTGCGCTTGAATGTGCAACAGGTGTGGGGCCTGCCCCAAGCGCGCTGCCGGTTTGGCAAATATTTGCGGGTGGTGGTCAATGGCAGCGAGCCCGATATCGATCGCTTGGTGCGCGAACACCCGCCCCAAAAAGTGGTCACCGATGAGGGCGAGTTTTCGCGCGCTTTGTCGGTGCGCTTGCATGTGTTGCGCGAGCATGCCCATGCCGACATTGAATTGGGGGAGGCCGCCCGCTTTTTCCCCAGCGACGGGGCATTGGCCAGTTGGATGGCCCAGGCCCACCAGGGCAAGGCCAGCATTGTTTACGATTGAGCCATGTTTTCCACCCTGCCCATGATCATGACCTGGACGCGCATCGTCGCGATCCCCTTGATATTGCTGGTGTTTTACATGCCTTTGTCGGTGGAAGTGGCCAACCTGGTGGCCACCATCATGTTTGTGGTGTTTGCCCTGACCGATTGGCTGGACGGCTATTTGGCCCGCAAGCTCAACCAAACCTCGGCCTTTGGCGCTTTTCTCGACCCGGTGGCCGACAAGTTTTTGGTCTGCGCGTGTTTGCTGGTGCTGGTGCATTTGGGCCGGGCGGACGTGTTTGTGGCCCTGATCATCATTGGCCGTGAAATTGCCATTTCCTCCTTGCGCGAATGGATGGCGCAAATGGGGGCTTCCAAAAGCGTGGCGGTGCACATGCTGGGCAAGGTCAAGACCACGGTGCAAATGGTGGCCATCCCATTTTTGTTTTATGACGGTGTGTTGGCCGGGCAGATCGAGTCGCGGCCCTTGGGGCAGGTGCTGATTTGGGTGGCCGCGGTGCTCACCGTCTGGTCCATGATGTACTACCTCAAAAAAGCCTTGCCCATCATCCGGGCGCACGGCAACTGATGCAAGACCAGCCCACCCAGGCCTGGGTGCGATCCATGCCCTTTGTGTTTGTGCTGCTTTGGAGCACGGGCTTCATCGTGGCGCGGTTTGGCATGCCGCATGCCCCGCCCATGGGGTTTTTGGCCTGGCGCTATTTTTTCTCCATCGCTTGTTTTTTGGCCTGGATCCAATGGTCTGGCGTGGCTTGGCCCAAGGACCGGGAACAGGTCAAGCACCTGGCCATCACCGGTGTGCTCATGCATGGCGGCTATTTGGGGGGCGTGTGGCTGGCGGTCAAGGCCGGCATGGGGGCCGGTTTGTCTGCGCTGGTGGTGGGCTTGCAGCCGGTGCTCACCGCGGTGTGGTTGGCCCACCGGGGCAGTCGGGTGGGGCGGGCCCAGTGGGCGGGGCTGGCGCTGGGTTTGACGGGTTTGGTGTTGGTGGTTTGGCAAAAACTGCAACTCACCGCCGAGGTCAGCGCCTGGACCTTGGGGCTCACCGTGACCTCTTTGCTGTGCATCACCACCGGCACCTTGTACCAAAAAAGCCATGTGGCCCCGTGCGATGTGCGCACCGCCAGCGCGGTGCAATTGCTGGCCGCCTTGGCCCTCACCTTGCCCTTGGCTTTGCTCGAGACCGAGCCCATGGATTGGAACCCCACCTTGATGGGGGCCTTGGCCTGGTCGGTGCTGGCCTTGACCCTGGGCGCGAGTTCCTTGCTCTACATGATGATCCAGCGCGGCGCTGCCGCCTCCGTCACGAGTTTGATGTATTTGGTGCCACCCAGCACCGCCTTCATGGCCTATTTGTTGTTTGACGAGCCGGTCACCGGCATGACCGTGTTGGGCACGGTGTGCACGGTGGTCGGGGTCATGTTGGTGGTCAAATACCCCGCCACCGCGCCCACCCAGCGAACCTGAAACCATTTGGGCACCCAAGCCCCACCCCACAGAAAGGGAAATACAACATGTCCACCCACCGCATCGCCGTGATTGCCGGAGACGGCATTGGCAAAGAAGTCATGCCCGAGGGCTTGCGCGTTTTAGAGGCCGCAGCCAGCCGCTTTGGCATTGGCTTGCAGTTTGACCATTTTGATTTTTCCAGTTGGGACTACTTTGAACGCCACGGAAAAATGCTGCCCGATAACTGGAAAGACCTGATTGGCGGCCACGATGCGATTTATTTCGGGGCCGTGGGCTGGCCGGAAAAAATTGCCGATCACGTCTCTTTGTGGGGCTCTTTGCTGTTGTTTCGCCGCGAGTTTGACCAATACATCAACCTCAGACCAGCCCGTTTGATGCCCGGCATCATCGCGCCCGTGGTGCGCAAAGACGGCAGCGCCCGCGCGCCCGGCGAGATTGATATGTACATCGTGCGCGAAAACACCGAAGGCGAGTACTCCAGTGTGGGCGGGCGCATGTACCCGGGCACCGAGCGTGAAATCGTGATGCAAGAGAGCATCATGTCGCGCATTGGCGTGGACCGGGTGCTGAAGTTTGCCTTCGAGCTGGCCCAGTCGCGGCCCAAAAAACACCTGACCAGTGCGACCAAATCCAATGGCATCGCCATCACCATGCCGTATTGGGACGAGCGGGTGTTGGAAATGGCCAAGGCCTACCCCGGCGTGACGTGGGACAAATTCCACATTGACATCTTGACCGCCCATTTTGTCCAGCGCCCCGAGTTTTTTGACGTGGTGGTGGCCAGCAATTTGTTTGGTGACATCTTGAGCGATTTGGGCCCGGCCTGTACTGGCACGATTGGCATTGCCCCCAGCGCCAACCTCGACCCCGATCGGCGATACCCATCGCTGTTTGAACCGGTGCATGGTTCGGCCCCCGACATTGCCGGGCGTCAAATTGCCAACCCGATAGGGCAAATTTGGTGCGGTGCCATGATGCTGGAGTTTTTGGGCCACAAAGATGCCCACGATGCCATCTTGCGGGCCATCGAAGCGGTCTTGCAGCCTGGCAGTGGTGCGCCACGCACCCCTGACTTGGGCGGCACGGCCAGCACCCGTGACCTCGGCTTGGCGATTGCCAAAGCCGTGAACAATGCTTAAGTACCCAACTGAAGCATATTTTTTCGGCAACGCTTCTAGGCATGAAAAACGTGCTTAGAATCCGCCCTCCCCAGTCCCCAAGCCAGGTTTGAGACCTGCTGGGTTTGTGGTCCAGCAAGCCTTCGAACCGTTTGCCCAGAGTCGATTTGCAGGCCATGGCCAGGACACAAAGCATTGGACGGTCTGGGCAACATGCGCGCCTCATTGGCGACCCACATCCATAAGGAAGTTTTTGTGAATAAATCTGATCTCATCGACCACATGGCCCAACAGGCCGATATTTCCAAGGCCGCCGCCACCCGTTGCTTGGAGTCGGCCTTGAGCGCCATCCAAGACGCTTTGCAAAAAGGTGACTCGGTGTCCCTGGTCGGTTTTGGCACCTTTGAGGTGGGACACCGTGAGGCCCGCGTGGGCCGCAATCCCCGTACGGGCGCTGAGATTAAAATAGATGCCGCCAAAGTGCCAAAGTTTCGTCCGGGCAAGGCGTTGAAAGACGCGTTGAACTGAAGAACAGGTGGGGTGCTTAGCTCAGTTGGTAGAGCGGCGCCCTTACAAGGCGTAGGTCGGCGGTTCGAGACCGTCAGCACCCACCACCACCAGCAAAGGCGAACCTGGTTCGCCTTTTTTCTTGACCCCGTCAGAAAGCATGCATGTTTGATTTCGTTCGCACCCATAAGAAAATCATGCAGTTCTTATTGGTGCTGCTCATATTTCCGGCCTTTGCCTTGGTGGGCATTGATGGTTACAACAAATTCATCGACAAAGGCGTGGTCGTCGCCACGGTCGACGGTGTGGACATCACCCAACCCGAGTGGGACAACGCCCACCGCGCCGAGGTGGAGCGTTTTCGCGCCCAAGCCCCTGGCATAGACCCCAAGTTGCTGGAATCCGAACAAGCGCGCTATGGCACCTTGGAGCGCATCGTGCGCGACCGGGTTTTGGCTGCCGCTTCGCGCCAGCAATTGCTATCGGCCAGCGATCAGCGGGTGGCCGAAGAGTTGCTGCAAAACCCCACCATCGCCTCTTTGCGCAAGCCCGATGGCAGCGTGGACAAAGACCGTTATCGCCAACTGCTGTCGGCACAGGGCCTCACGCCTGAAATGTTTGAATCCAATGTGCGGGCCGATTTGGCCGCGCGCCAAGTGGTGGCGGCCCTGGGTTCGAGCAGCCTGGTGGGCCAAACCTTGGCCAATGTCACCTTGGATGCCTTTTATGAAAAGCGCGAGGTCCAGGTGGCGCGCTTTTTGGCCGCCGATCAATTGGCCAAAATCAAAGCCGATGATGCGGCCTTGCTGGCCTATTACAACGCCAACACCCAGCGGTTCAAGTCTGCCGAAAAGGCCGATGTGCAATATGCGGTGTTGGACTTGGCTTCCATCGAAAAAACCATCACGCTCAATGAGCAAGATGTCAAAACCTATTTTGAGCAAAACCAAGAGCGCTTGAGCAACAACGTCGAGCGCCGCGCCAGCCACATTTTGATCGCGGCGGGCAAAGATGCCCCAGCGGCCGAGCGCGAAAAGGCCAAAACACTGGCCCAGGGCTTGCGCGATACCCTGCAAAAGTCGCCCCAGCAATTTGCCGAATTGGCGAAAAAACACTCGCAAGACCCGGGCAGTGCAGGCAAGGGTGGCGACTTGGACTTTTTTGGCCGGGGTGCCATGGTCAAAGCGTTTGAAGATGCTGCTTTTTCCCTCAAAAAAGGCGAAATCAGCCCCTTGGTGGAAACCGAGTTTGGCTACCACATCATTCAAATCACCGACATCAAAACCCCGCAGTTGCAAAGCTTTGCCCAGGCCCGGGCTGGCCTGGAGTCGGAGTTGCGCCGCGATCAGGCCCGCAAAAAGTTTGCCGAATCTGCCGAGCAGTTCACCAATTTGGTCTATGAGCAATCCGACAGCTTGAAGCCAGTGGCCGATAAGCTCAAGCTGGACATCCAATCGGTACAAGGCGTTGGTCGCGCACCGACCCCGGGTGACAAAGGCCCCTTGGCCAACCCCAAGGTGTTGGCCGCGTTGTTCTCCGCCGATGCCACCGAAAAAATGCGCAATACCGAGGCCATTGAATTTGGTCCCAATCAAATGGTTTCGGTTCGGGTGGTCACCCATTACCCCGAGAAAACGCTGCCCTTGGAGCAGGTGAAAGAGCGTGTCACCGCCCTTTGGCGGGCCGAGCAAGCGCTGAAATTGGCCAAAGAAGAAGCCTTGGCCAAGATGGCCGAAGGCAAGGCCGATAAACCGGTGGCGGGCTTGGGCGCGGTGCAAACCCTGTCGCGCGAGCAAAGCCTGCAACTGCCCTCCGAGGTGGTCGAGGCCGTCATGCGCGCCCCAGCGCAAACCTTGCCAGCCTGGGTCGACGTGGGCCTGGGCAACCAAGGCCATGTGTTGGTCAAGATCAACAAAGTGCTGGTGCGCGATGCCAGCGATGCAGCGCCAGCGCGCAAGGAAGAGCGTGTCCAACTGACCCGCTGGCTCGCAGCCGCTGAAAGCGTGGCCTACTACAACGACTTGAAAGACCGCCTCAAGGTCAAGATCAAGGTGCCCGAACCCAAGCAACCTTGACCTTCATGATCCAGCCCGCCCAGCGCAGCCCTCACCGCACCGCCAAGCGTTTATAATTCGCGCCTACGGTGGCTGTAGCTCAGTTGGTAGAGTCCAGGATTGTGATTCCTGTTGTCGTGGGTTCGAGCCCCATCAGCCACCCCAAAAAAAAGCTAGTAAAAACAAGGACCTTCGGGTCCTTGTTTCGTTTTAGGGGCACTTCAGGGGCGAAAGCAGTCGTCGGGAGTCGTCTTCTGACCGGAATCGCGCTGGTCTGACTGTGGCGAAGGTCTGCCAAGGTGCGAATGCCATTTCCTGCGCGAACAGCGTCTTGCGTGCATTCATGCGCCACCCAGGATCGTTGAACCCCGAAAGCATCGTGAATGTGCGAAACGAAATACAGATTGTGGACACCCATGAAGTCTCTGGAATCCGCATCAACATGGAAGCGGCTACCGATCGGGATCAAAATAGACTGGCCTCTGCTGATTTTTCCGACCTGATCAAAAGTGCAACTGGGTAACAATTGCCTGGCACATGAGAAATAATCGGCAATGTGCTGCATCCAGATTTGGGTGGGCCTTTTCACCCGCACCAACCTGATCTACACGGCTTCTTCAATAAAGCGACCACGCGAAACAGCTACGCACGACATGGGATGTTGTGTGCCGATGCACGTGCGTGGCTATGAACTCAAAACCTTATGCTGCGTTTTTTCCTTCTCTTCCTGGGTATTCAGCTGACGCTCTTTGGCATCAACATGCTGGGCTGGATCCAGCAGCATCTCGTGTTGCCTTGGACAACGTTGCTTGCGTACATATGTGCAAAATTGGTGACGTGGTTTGACAGCTCTGCAGCGGCATCAGGAAAAGTGCTGTGGAATCAGGTGACAGGGTTTGGGGTATCCATTGAGCCCGGCTGCAACGGCATCGAGGCGTGCATTGTTCTTTTTGCAGCCATGATGGCGTTCCCCTCTACGTGGAAGCACAAGCTGGCAGGACTGGTGGTTGGGTTTGCCGCGGTGCAAGCTCTGAACGTGGTGCGCGTGATCAGCCTTTTTTATCTGGGGCAGTGGAACACTGCCGTGTTTAATTTCGCTCATGAGTTTCTGT